>LULW01000042.1_pt1 | contig 37098 bp, 26 predicted proteins | sample 729531 | NCBI WGS metagenome assembly LULW01 (sample SAMN03860279, study PRJNA289734) | marine metagenome | biome: seawater column; feature: ocean; material: water; isolation source: Red Sea water column Station 108 - depth 10m | place: Saudi Arabia: Red Sea | collected 2011-10-15 | depth 10 m | reverse complement strand
AGGTATTCTCAATAATATGAGAGAAGACGGATATGATATATATGAAAGCTTAGACTGGGTAGAAGATTTACCTAAATATCATAGATACAGAACTGGTGAAAATAAAGGTCAACCTATATATGAATCTAGAGACTATGTTAAAAAGATTTTAATGGGCGATGACGAAAAGAAGTATGTTGAATTTTCGCCTGATGGATCTAAAGTAGATACAGTTTCTTTTGAAGATAGATACCAAAGAGCTTATAATGCTAGATATGGAGGGGTAAGTCCTTTTCAACAAGATGACGAAGACTTTGACTCTATGACTAGAAGAGAACGTAGAAGAGCTAGAAGAGAGCAAAGAAGAGAACAAAGAAATCAAGAAGAATCATCAACACAAACACCAATAACAGTAGATCCTACATCAGGAATAACTGAAGAAACAAAGCCAACAACTAGAGAAGCAGTTACAGCGGCTAGCGAAGTTGAGCCTAAAGAATTTGATATGTATCAGGCTGAAGGCATACAGTCTGCAGATGATTGGCAACAAAAGAAAGGAAATGTTTTAGGTTTATTAAAAACAGGTGTAGAAAGATATTATACAGATCTTTACGAAGGTCCAGAGACAGTTGAAAGAGCTAAGGAAATATATGGTGAAAATTATGAAGAAGCTCTAGAAAACAAAAAGAACCAAATGCAGCAAGTCAGAATTAATGTTAAAGAAATGAGTCAAGATGATCTAGACACGTTCACTAGCATTTTACAAGAATATGGCGGTAGTTTAGAAGATTTTAGAAATTTAGCAAGAGAAGGTTCAATAGAGGATGCTCAAAATTATTTAGGTAGTATACTAGAAGGTTTGAAGCAAGACAAAAATAATTTAAGCGAAAGAGAGTATAAAATGAAAGTGCGGGCTTTAAATAAAGCTCTAAGCCAAGGAAGTATGTATAGAGGTTATGGCGTTGACAATGAAGAAGGAATAATAAATTTAGATTCTCAGCAAGCAGCTACCATGCTGTACAATTTGTCTAGTATATTAGCAAATGAATATGCTCATGCTACTGGAGCTGTTGACTCTATTGTAGATGCTAAACGTGATCTTAGAGATGCTGTAAGTAGAGGTGAAACGCTAACGAAAGAAGAATTTACTAAAGCATATCCAGTTGCCGAAGATCCGTATACTGGTATGTTAGGTAATCTAACTAAAGCAGAAGCCGCAAGAATATATGATAACTTAAAGCCTGGTGTTTTAGGAAGAGAAGATATAGCACAAGATGTTGGCCATCAAGTAGCTCATGAGATAGCTTCAGACATACAAACTCTTAGATATGACTTGTATGTAGCTGGCGTGTTTGATCCAGGTAGTGAAAAGTTTAACGCATCTCATTTAGAAAAAGCAAGAGAAATTTATAAAGGAGACAAATCAAAAATGAACAAGCTAAAACAGCTTGAGTCTATAATGGATGACGAAGGTCTTATAGATACTATGAACTTTATAGTTAAAGATGATACTGGTTCAGGTGATCTTATAGGAGGCGTAGGAAATCCTATGCAAGCATAATAATTTTAATTTAATATAATGGAATACAATTTACCTAGTGAAATTGTCAAAGATCTTAACTTTGGCGATGACGCTAAAAACAAAGTAGTTGCTGGTGTCAACAAACTAGCAAAAGCGGTTAAGTCAACCCTTGGCGCGTCTGGAAAATGTGTAATTTACGAAGATGGACGAGGAAAACCAGTTATCACAAAAGACGGTGTTACAGTTGCACAATCTGTAGTACTATTCGATCCTGTTGAAAATATTGGAGCAACACTCATTAAAGAAGCTGCGAACAATACTGTAAAGCAAGCCGGAGACGGTACTACTACAGCTACAGTATTAGCAGAAGCTTTGCTTACACATGTCTATAATTCTATGGACAAATCTACTATTAGAGAATTAAAGCAAGGTTTACAGTCTGGTTTAGATAAAGTATTAGATTATTTAGACTCAATAAAGATAGACGTTAACGATAACATGCTAAATCACGTAGCTAGTATATCTTGTAATAATGATGAAGAGCTAGGTAGTATTATAGCTGAAGCTTATACTGCTGTAGGTAAAGACGGTGTTGTATTGATGGAAACGTCAGATACTGAAGAAACAGTTGTAGAAACTGTAGATGGTATACAGTTTGACTGTGGATTAACATCACCGCACTTTATTACAAATACAGACAAGCAAAAAGCAGAGCTAGAAAATCCTTTAGTATTAGTCTGTATGTCTGAGATACCTAATGTACGTAAAATCCAAAACGTACTTGAGTACGTCATCAAGCAAAACCGATCTTTACTTATAGTGGCCCCCGTATCACAGCAAGTAAAGTCGGCGCTGCTGATGAATAAAGTAAAAGGTAACATTAAAGTTAATATAGTTGACACACCTGGCTTTGGACCTACTAGAAAAGACTCTGCTGAAGATTTAGCTATATTAACAGGTGCTACGCTATTTAACGAAGAATTAGGTGACGATCTTGATGCTATTACAGCTGATGACTTAGGCGAAGCTGATTATGCTGAAACAGATGACAAGAATACTGTTCTAACTATTGATGACATGCACGTTAAAGCAGAAGGTCGTATAGAAGACGTTATAAAGAAAATATCTGAAGAAAAAAATGGTTTTGTTAAAAAGAAGCTTGAAGATCGCTTAGCTATGCTCTCTGGTAGTGTAGGTATCATTAGAGTTGGTGCTGGATCAAAGGTAGAGCTCAAAGAAAAGAAAGACCGTGTTGAAGACGCTATTCACGCTACTAAAGCTGCTTTAAAAGAAGGTATTGTTCCAGGAGGCGGTATAGCGCTACTTAACGCATCTCAAAAAATCAAACCCTCTAACGAGGGTGAAAAGGTTCTTCTTTCTGCCATAAAATCTCCTTATAAAACTATATTAGATAATGCTGGTATTAAGTTTGATACAGAGCTAGAAGAAGCTTGTGGGCTAGACGTAGTTACTGGTGAACCAGTTAACATGGTTGATGCTGGTATTATTGACCCTGTACTTGTTACCAAGTCGGCGTTGAAAAACGCGGTGAGTGTAGTGTCTACTATTATATCTGCAGATTGTGTAATTTCAAACATTCGAGTAAATGAAAGCAGTTAATCACTATGTAGTTGTAGATAAGATAAAAGAAAATAAAAAATCTACAGGTCTTATTATAACAGAAGAAAACAACGATGATGTTAGATATTCAAAAGGAGAAGTTATATCTTTTGGAAACTTAGTAGAGTTCGTTAAAGAAGGTGATATTGTGTGGTACGATAGACACGCTGGTCATGGAATAGAATTTGAAGAAAAGTTTTATTTTGTAATAAAGGCAAGTGATATTGTATTAGTAGATTAAACATAAACCATAAACAATAATCCTCATACATAAAATCTAAAACAAATTATTTATTAATCATTAACAATTTTTAAAATGAAAACAAAAATGTTAGTATTCCACGCTGGAGCTGTAGATTCAAACTCTGTAGCAAACGCAGATGATGGAGTAAACTTAGACTTAGCGGCTTTTGACGCTAACAACATTACAGCTTTAGCAGCTGAAAACAACGGTAGTGGACTAGTTTATATTTACTTTGCAAACTCTAACAAGTTTGAAGGTGGACCAGTAGGATCAGCTACAGAATTACTTGAGCAAGCTTTCGTAAGATTAACTTGTACTTCTGGTAAAGAAGCAGATGTAGTAAAAGATTTTCTTGCATTAGTTTCTGGAAATCAAGTACACACTTCTCCTGTTCCTGTATTTGATGCTGTAAATGGATCTTATCCAATTCCAAACATTACTGCAGTACAGATTAGACGTCACGTTACTACTGCAACAGTAGGTTCTGATTCATAATGAATGAGATTAACTAGTCACGATTTACGTGAATTACAAATCCTTAAGTATTACAGGCTCGTTAGAAAATGGGCCTGTAAGACTTACGGGTTAAAAGACGCAGACTTAGAGTTACTAATTTATCTAGACTGTAAAAAGCGTTTTACAAGAAATGAATTTATAGACGGTACATACACGTATTCTTGGGATAAAGAAAGGTGGGAACGTCTTAGAAAAGAAGGCTGGATAGAAGTTTGGAGACATAGAAATCGCACGACGATAAAATATAGCGTATATAAAACTTCATTTAAGTGCAGCCAACTAATAAGCAGGATATATAGAATACTGCTAGCAGAAGAAGATCTGCCTACTTCATCAAGAAGTAAATTCTATAATAATAAATCATATACTGATAAAGTTTACAACAAAGCTATTGACGATATGATCAAAGATAAAGACAGATAATGGGATTTAAACTAGGTACAGGTAGAAGACTGAAAGCTCAAGGTGGTAACATCAAAAGTAAGTTTAAATTTAAATCTGGCGATATGGATGTTCCTGGAACACCTATATATAAAAAGAAGTTAGATGATGGCGTTTTAGCTGAGGCAAACATGGACGGATCTATATTTATAAGTAAAGATATGGATCCAAATGATCCAATGTTTAAGTATACACTAAATCACGAAATGCAACATTTAACTAAAATTAAAACTGGTGAAGAAACTTATGACGACAATGCTGTATACTATAAAGGTCAAACTTGGCCTAGAGTAGAAATAGCAGGACAAAATGTTATATTAGATCCAAACACTGGTAAATATTATCCAGAAGGAAGTAAAGATCTTCCATGGGAAAGTAATAAAATATGATAAATAATTTAATAGGTGGCCTTTTTGGCAAGGTCGTAGAAAACGCAGAAGGTATACTAGACAAGTGTATCACAACTGACAAAGAGCGAGATGCTGCAAAGCTAGCAATTAAAAAATTAATGCTCGAAGCAGAAAAAGAAGCTTTTGCTAAAGAAGTAGAAGATCGTAAGTCTGCTAGAGATTTATATAAAGACGATGCTATTATTCAAAAAGTATTAGCAACGTTATTTACAATAGCTTACTTTGGTATTACATTTGTAATGTTTAATTACTTTGTAACAAAGAGTATAGATTTAGGGGAGTTTGAAATAAGTTTCATCTCTACTATATTTGGAGCAATGAGTGCTAAAGTAAATACTATTGTAGACTTCTTCTTCGGAGGATCATCAAAGAAAAACGAACAATCAAAAGAAAAATAAAATGGGAATAAATTCAACAGAAGTAGCTTATGGTTTCGGACAAATGGGTAGTGCTTTTACAGATGAAGACGCAGCTATAACTCCACCAGCAGGTAGAGTAATCGTAGCTATTACATTTTTAGAAGAAACAACATTAACAGCATTAACTCCAGCTACAGATATGTTATTAGACGGAACAACTGGGGCTGATCTAGCTGGATCTGCAATATCTTTTGGTAGCACAACTGCTTTAGCCGTAAATGGCGGTAATGCAGCAGAAATAGATAGTGCTACTAAATTTCCTGCAGGATTAACTATATATGGCAGATGGTCAAGCGTTGATCCTAGTGCGGCTTCAACAACTGGCGGTATAATCTGTTACTTTGGACATTAATGTTAGGATTAGGAAATAGCATATCAAGTATGCCTTATATTAGTTCTTCTGCTTTTAGCATAGCAGATGTGCCTGGTATACAAACTTGGTTAAAGTTTAACGAAGGACAATCAGACGATGGCAATAGAATTACATGGGCTGATAGTAGTGGTCAAGGTAATCCTATAGACGATGCCTCAGCTGGTACAAATGATAGAGTAGAATTTACTGGTGGAGCGTTACATTTAAAACAAGATGTTGGTAGTACACCACCAGAAGCAAACTTTACTACTGAAATAGATTTAACAGGTGCTTTTACTATATTCATGGTTTTAGATGTGGCGGATGATTTAAATGCTGAAACAATACTTCAAGGTAGTGGAACAAACTTTTTTAGAATGTCTCATGGTGATGTTGACACTAGGTTTAGATTTAAATTTGGAGGAGTTTCTGATAGTATACCAATAGCATCAACGGCCCCTAGTACTAGTAAAGCTTTATTTAGAATTGAAAGAGATGGTAGTAATAACGTTGATTTTTTTGAAGATGATACTTCTTTAGGCGGTGGTTTTCCAAAAAGTGGAGCTAGTGGAACATTTTCAATAATTAGACTAGGTGCTACAGCTGCTACAGCTATTGGAGCTAAGTTTTTTGAAGTAGTTATTTTCAACGAACTAGTAAGTGATGCAAATATAGCTTTAATAGAAGCAGACATAAAAAATAGAAATAGTTTATAATATTAATTTAATTAAATAAAATCATGGCAAAAAGAAAAACACCGAAGGTGGAAGATCTTCGTCCTAAAAATATTACAGGCGAAGAATTAAAAAAAGCAAAGGAGATGACATCTAAGCTAACAGAGATGCATCATGCTTTGGGAAAAATAGAAACAGAGAAGCATGCGATGCTTCACATGTTTGGTAATCTACAAAACTCATTAGCTAAATTAGGTGAAGAGTTTAGAAATAAATACGGTACAGATGAAATAGACATCATTACTGGTGAAATTAAATATAATAAAAATGGAAGAGACAATGAAGCTGATTCGTAAAATTACGATAGGCAAAGATTATAAAATAGATTCAATGCATTATTCTGTAGGACAAGATGTATATGGAGGTCATAAAATATGTAATATCATTGAAGATGATGACAAGTATTCTATATACATTACTAAAAATAACGACGTTCTACCTTGGAAAGACTTTAACAAGAATATGGCTATATCAGTAGAATATAACTTAGAATATTAATGCAAAGTCCTTATAACTTCGTAATATCACCCGTAGGTAGTAGATACAACAACAAGGTAAACGTTGGTGATAAAGAGTTAATAATAAATTCAGAAATATATAATCATGAGTACACTAACCGTAAAGGTGTTGTGCATTCTTGTCCTATGCTTGATACTACTGACATCAAGCCAGGAGACGAAGTTATAGTACATCACAATGTTTTTCGTAGATGGCATGACGTAAAAGGTCGTGAAAAGAATAGCAAGTCTTGGTTTTCAGACGATAAGTATATTGTTAATAAAGAACAAATATTTTTAAGAAAAGTAAAAACTCCGCAAACTAGATTTAAAGAGCCTACTTGGAAATCTATGAAAGGTTTTTGTTTTGTAAAACCTATAGTTTCTACAGATGAGTGGAGTCAAGAAGTAGAAGATCCAACAAGAGGTATTATTAAATATACAGACGGATCTTTTGAAGTAGGTGATGTTGTAGGGTTTACACCTTTTTCTAAATATGAATTTATTATAGACGGAGAAAAATTATATAGAGTATACTCTAAATTTATTACAATTAAATATGAGCACGAAGGAAACGAAGAAACGTATAATCCAAGCTGGGCGAAAAGCAGTTGATGAGTTAATTAAGGTAGCTCAAGAGCAGATTATCACAAACACAGAAGATGATGTATCTGCTGATAGATTGAAGAACGCTGCAGCTACTAAAAAGTTAGCTATATTTGATGCATTTGAAATCCTCAACCGTATACAAGAAGAAGAGAATATTTTGGAAGGAAAGACACAAGAGGAGAAAAAAGAAAGAGTATTTAAAGGTTTCGCGGAAGGCAGATCAAAATGAGTTACGAACAAACATTATATAAAATAGTTGAACCAGTTAAGAAGACAACAATAAGTCGACTTAACAAAAAACGTAAATGGAAGTATGGATACAATAAAGAACATGATATTGTGGTTATCTCTAAAACTGGAAAAATTGGACAGATACTGGAGATACAAGGTTTGCAAATTGGCTTGCCAGCTAAACCGCAAACAGTGCACATGCACAACGATAAATGGCAAAAAATAGAATATCCTAAAGAGTTACAAAAACTCAAAAACATCTTTGACTGGAGAGCTTATCCAGAGGAAAGCAAAGATAAATGGTACGATTTTATAGACGAAGAGTTTAAGCGTAGAGAACAAGGCTTTTGGTTTATGAATAATGGTAAACCTACTTATATAACAGGTAGCCACTATATGTATCTGCAATGGAGTAAAATAGATGTTGGTGCTCCTGATTTTAGAGAAGCCAACAGGCTGTTCTTTATATTCTGGGAGGCTTGTAAAGCTGACAAACGCTGTTACGGCATGTGCTATTTGAAGAATAGACGTAGTGGTTTTTCTTTTATGTCTAGTGCAGAAACAGTTAACTTAGCAACTATATCGAGTGACTCTAGATATGGAATACTATCAAAAAGTGGATCTGATGCAAAGAAAATGTTTACCGATAAGGTTGTACCAATATCTATTAACTATCCTTTCTTCTTCAAACCCATTCAAGATGGTATGGACAGACCTAAGTCTGAACTTGCTTATAGGGTTCCTGCAAGTAAGTTTACGCGTAGAAAAATTACTACGAACGAAAAGCAAGAAGAGCTGGTTGGACTTGACACTACTATTGATTGGAAAAATACTGGTGACAACAGCTACGACGGTGAAAAGCTTAGCTTGCTAGTACACGATGAAAGTGGTAAGTGGGAAAGGCCTGATAATATCTTAAATAACTGGAGGGTTACTAAAACTTGTTTAAGATTAGGTAGTAGGATTATAGGTAAGTGTATGATGGGATCAACATCAAACGCTTTAGATAAAGGTGGTGATAACTTTAAAAAGTTATATAACGACAGCGATGTCACAAAAAGAAATAGAAATGGTCAAACACGTTCTGGTTTATATTCTCTGTTTATCCCAATGGAATGGAACTATGAAGGATTTATTGACGAGTTTGGACGACCCGTGTTTAATACCCCAACACGAGAGTGTTTTGGACCTGACGGAGAATTAATAGACGTAGGTGTAATAGACCATTGGAGCAATGAAGCTGAAGGATTAAAAGAAGATCAAGATGCATTAAACGAGTTTTACAGACAGTTTCCAAGAACTGAAGAACACGCGTTTAGAGATGAAACAAAAAATAGTATATTTAACTTAGTTAAAATATACGAACAAATAGATTATAACGAAGAAGCTACAAGCTCTGCAGCTGTAAACATTGGAAACTTTCAGTGGGCTAATGGTGTTAAAGATACAACAGTTAACTTTTACCCAGACCCTAACGGTAGGTTTAAAGTAAGCTGGGTGCCGACAATAAACATGCAGAATAGAGTAGTTATTAAAAATGGAGTAAAACATCCAGGCAATGAACATATTGGCGCTTTTGGCTGCGATAGTTATGATATTAGTGGTACTGTGGATGGTAGAGGATCCAAAGGATCTCTTCATGGACTAACTAAGTTTTCAATGGAAGACGCACCGCCAAATCACTTTTTTTTAGAGTATTTGGCTAGACCACAAACCGCTGAAATGTTTTTTGAAGATGTATTGATGGCGTTAGTATTTTATGGTATGCCATTACTTGCAGAGAACAATAAACCAAGATTACTATATTATTTAAAACGTAGAGGTTATAGAGGTTTTAGTATGAACAGACCAGATAAAGTTTGGAATAAATTATCAATAGCTGAAAGAGAGATAGGAGGTATACCAAACTCTAGTGAAGATATAAAGCAAGCTCATGCTGCTGCTATTGAAATGTATATAAATGACCATGTTGGTCACAAAGGTGATGGTAACTACGGTAATATATATTTTAATGAAACTTTATTAGACTGGGCTAAGTTTGATATAAACAAACGTACGAAGTTTGATGCTGCTATTAGCTCTGGTTTAGCTATTATGGCTTGCAATAAAAACTTATACAGACCACACCCAGAAAGAATTAAAAAGGCATTAAATATAAACATTGCTAGATATAGCAATGACGGCAATAATTCAAAATTAATTAAACAATGAATACAGCAGGAATAATTAGTAATTATTTTCCAAGTCAAGCTGTTAGTGATCTTGAAAAGATAAGCTATGACTACGGTTTAAAAATAGCAAAAGCTATTCAACAAGAGTGGTTTCACGGTGGTACTAACTCAGGAACAAATTATAGCACTGGTTCTAGATATGCAGGTAATCAAGCAGAATTTCATAGACTAAGATTGTATGCTAGAGGAGAACAAGGTATACAAAAATATAAAGACGAACTTTCAATTAATGGTGATTTAAGTTATTTAAATTTAGACTGGAAGCCTGTTCCTATTATACCTAAGTTTGTAGATATTGTTGTTAATGGTATTGCTGAAAGAACTTATGACATATCTGTTACAGCACAAGATCCGTTTGGTGTTGAGAAAAGAACTCAATACTTAGAGGACTTGATTATGGATATGGAACAAAAAGATATTAATGAGTTTATTCAAGAAAGCTTTGGAATAAATGTATTTAATACTGATCCTGAAATTCTTCCACAAAATTCAGAAGAATTAGATCTTCACATGAAGCTAAACTTTAAGCAAGCTGTAGAAATTGCTGAAGAGCAAGCTATAAATGTTTTAATGGAAGGTAATAGATATGAACTTATAAAGAAAAGGTTTTTCTATGATTTGACAGTATTAGGTATTGGTGCTGTTAAAACAGGTTATAATACTTCCGAAGGTGTAACAATAGATTACGTTGATCCAGCTAATTTAGTTTACTCTTACAGTGAATCACCTTATTTTGAAGATGTGTACTATGTCGGCGAAGTTAAACATGTTCCTTTAAACGAGTTAGCTAAAGAGTTTCCTCATTTAGGTCAAACCGATTTAGAAGAAATATCTAAATCTTCAAATAATTACTACAAGTCATATAATAGACAAGACGATAAAGATAATAACATTGTTCAAGTTTTATACTTTAATTATAAAACATATATGAATGATGTTTATAAAATTAAACAAACCGCGTCAGGAGCTGATAAAGTTATACAAAAAGATGATACTTTTAATCCTCCGCAAAACATGGAGGGAGAATTTGGTAGATTAGAAAGAGCTATAGAAGTTTTATATGATGGAGCATTTATTGTAGGCTCTGATAGATTACTTAAATGGGAGATGTGTAAAAACATGCTAAGGCCAAAAAGTGATTACACTAAAGTTAAGATGAATTATTCTATTGTAGCTCCAAGAGTTTATAACGGTAAAATAGAAAGCCTTGTTAGCAGAATTACTGGTTTTGCTGACATGATACAACTTACGCATTTAAAGTTACAGCAAGTTATGTCTAAAATGGTTCCAGATGGAGTTTATTTAGACGCTGACGGTTTAGCTGAAATAGATCTTGGTAATGGAACTAACTACAACCCACAAGAGGCATTAAATATGTACTTTCAAACAGGTTCTGTTATAGGTAGATCATTTACTCAAGATGGGGATCTTAATCCAGGCAAAGTGCCTATTCAGCCAATAGTTGGTACTGCTAACGGAAATAAAATACAAGCTCTTATAGCAAACTACAACTACTACTTACAAATGATTCGTGATGTCACCGGACTTAACGAAGCTCGCGATGGTAGTATGCCTGATAAAAACGCTTTAGTTGGAGTACAAAAATTAGCTGCTGCTAATAGTAACACAGCAACTAGACATATATTGCAAGCTGGCTTATTTTTAACAACAGAAGTTGCTGAGTCTTTATCTCTTAGAATATCTGATATATTAGAATATTCATCTACAGCAGATGCTTTTATACACGCTATTGGCTCTCATAATGTTGCGGTATTAGATGAAATGGCAGAGCTTCATCTATATGACTTTGGTATATTCATTGACTTATCTCCAGATGAAGAAGAAAAAATAAAGCTTGAAAATAATATACAGCAGTCTTTACAAGCTGGTAATATAGATTTAGAAGATGCTATAGATGTTAGAGATATTAAGAATACTAAGCTTGCTAATAAAATGCTTAAAGTTCGTAGAGAACAAAAAATAAAAAGAGATCAAGCTATTCAACAACAGAATATTGCTGCTCAAGCTAACGCTAATGCACAAGCTCAACAAGTCGCCGCTCAAGCTGAAGTCCAAAAACAACAAGCTTTAGTTAATATAAACTCTCAGTTAGAAATGGTTAAGTTTCAAAATGAAATGCAAAAGCAAAGCGAAGAAGTTAAAGCTAAAATGATGTTAATGGAAAAAGAGTTCCAATACAACATGATGCTTAAAAAAGCAGAAACTGATGGCATGAAAAGTAAAGAAAAAGAAAAAGAAGATCGTAAAGACGAAAGAACAAGAATACAAGCTTCACAACAAAGCGAGCTTATAGATCAAAGAAAGACAGGTAGTTCACCTAAAAACTTTGAATCCGCAGGTAATGATATACTTGGAGGTGGATTTAATTTAGGTGCATTTGAACCTAGATAAACACTAATTTTTTATATTTTATATTATGGAACAAGAAATTGAAAATGTTGAAGAGACTCAACAAGTAGAAGAAACTAAATTTGAGACAGCTGACGATAGCTCAGTAATCAAAGTAGACTTAAGTAAACCAATAACAGAAGAAAATGAAAAACCAGAAGAAGAGCCAGCAGCAGAAGCTGAGGCTAGCACAGCTGACGACACAGGAGTGGCTAGAAGCGATGAAAGTGCCGAATCCACACAAGAACAAGAAAAAGTACAGCCGCAAGGAGAAGTACAAGAAGACGTACCAGTAGTAGAAGAGGTAACAGCTGAAGAAACTGAGCAGCCTGTTGAAGAGCAAGTTGAAGATCTTGCTGTTGAAGCACAGGAAGCTATAGATGAAGCAGAAGCTACTGGAAAGCCATTGCCAGAAAATATTCAAAAGTTAATTGACTTTATGGAAGAAACTGGTGGAGACTTAGAAGATTATGTACGATTGAATCAAGATTATTCTGATATGGATAATTTGACAGTATTGCAAGAGTATTATAAGATAACAAAACCTCATCTAGATGCTGAAGAAAGAGCTTTTTTAATGGAAGAAAGTTTTAACTATGATGAAGAAGTAGATGATGAGAAAGATATTAGAAAAAAGAAAATAGCCTTAAAAGAGCAAGTTGCTGAGGCTAAAGCCTACTTAGACGGGCAAAAGTCTAAATATTATGAAGAGATTAAAGCTGGTTCAAAGTTAACTTCTGAACAACAGAAGGCGGTGGACTTTTTTAATCGATACAACAAAAAGTCTCAAGAAAATGAAAAGCGTAGCAGAAGAGCTACTGATGTATTTATGCAAAAGACTAACAAAGTCTTTAACGACGACTTCAAAGGTTTTGAATATAATGTCGGTGATAAAAAATACAGAGTAAACGTTAAAGATGCTGATAAAGTAAAAAACAAGCAAGGCGACATTAATAACTTCATCAAAAAGTTTTTGAATGAGCAAGGTACAATGGAAGACGCTGCTGGTTATCACAAATCTCTTTATACGGCTATGAACGCTGATGCTATTGCTAAACATTTCTATGATCAAGGTAAAGCAGACGCTATTAAAGAAAGCGTAGCTAAAGCTAAGAACGTAGATATGAATCCTAGACAAGAACACAAAGCTTTTGAACCTCAAGATGGTTTAAAGTTTAAAGTTTTAGGAGACACAAAGAATAGAGACTTTAAGTTTAAAAAACGAAAGTAAATTATTAACCCATTTAAATTAATATAAAAAATGGCAATTACAAGTGCAAATGGTATAGACGCGGCTCCAAGACAAGTGACGCTAGCGAGTAACTATATCGATTTTACGACTGCTGCAACTGAAGGTTGGGCACAGCAGTACTTACCAGACCTTATGGAAAAAGAAGCTGAGGTTTACGGTAAAAGAACAATTTCAGGCTTCTTAGCTCAAGTTGGTGCAGAAGAGCCATCAATGAGTGATAGAGTAGTTTGGTCTGAGCAAGGACGTTTACACTTAGCATACACTGCAACATGTGAAGATGCTGTAGGTGGTAACGACGATGCTTCTGATAACAGATTTACAATCATCAACGATGTAGATGGAAACACTATTGATGCAGGTACTCATGGTATCCGTGTTGGTGATACAGTTTTAATTTCTAACTCTTCTCTTACATTGAGAGGTTACGTTAATGCGGTTAACGCTTCTGATAACAACATAGAGGTTTTACCTTACGGTGCTGCTAACTTTGATACTGCAGGTTTTTCTGATGGTGCAGGTGCTGAAGCATACCGTATCTTAGTTTATGGTTCTGAATTTGCTAAAGGTTCAGCTGGACGTACTTCAGCTAACTCTCCAAACTTTGTTTCTCACCAAAACAAGCACATCATCCTAAAAGACTTCTTCGAGGTTGCTGGATCTGATACTGCTCAAATTGGTTGGATTGAAGTTGCTGGTGAAGCTGGACAAAACGGATATTTATGGTATTTAAAAGCTGAAGGTGATACTCGTTCACGTTTCGCTGATTACTTAGAAATGTCTATGATGGAGTCTGAGTTCGCTGCTGCTGCGTCTGTTGTTGAGAATACTGGTTTAGGATTAACTGCTTCTACTACTGGTATTGACGCTGGTACTGAAGGTTTATTTGCTGCAATCGAAGCTAGAGGCCACCAAACTACTGGTATTACTGGGGTTAACGCTGCTACTGATTTAGCTGAATTTGATGCTATCTTAGCTGTATTTGATCAAAACGGTGCTATCGAAGAAAACATGATGTTTGTAGATCGTTCAACTAGCTTAGCTATTGATGATATGTTAGCATCTATGAATTCTTACGGTGCTGGTGGTACTTCTTACGGAGTATTTGAAAATGACGAAGATATGGCGTTGAACCTAGGATTCTCTGGATTCCGTCGTGGTTCTTACGACTTCTATAAGTCTGACTTCAAATACTTGAACGATGCTGGAACTCGTGGTGCTCTTAATGACACTGTTACTAACATCCGCGGAGTTGTTATTCCTGCTGGTACTTCATCTGTTTATGATGAAATGTTAGGTAGAAACATTAAGCGTCCTTTCTTACACGTACGTTACCGTGCTTCACAAACTGATGATCGTAGAATGAAGTCTTGGATCACTGGTTCTGTTGGTGCTGCAACTATCGGAGATGACGTAATGCAAGTTCACTACTTATCTGAAAGATGTTTAATCACACAAGGAGCTAATAACTTCATGTTGATGAACTAATATTTTATTAAGGTCGAGGGCTTCGGTCCTCGATCTTTTTTTTTAATTTTTTATTATATTATATTATGGCAAAGAAAAAAGAAACAAAAGCTGAGGTAGAACAGCCTGAGATTAAATCTACTAACGAAATGAAACAGGTTGTTGTTAAAAAAGCACAACCAAAGAAACCAGAGTGGGAGATAAAAGATAGAATGTACTATCTTAAAAATGGCAAAAGTCCTTTGACTTATTTAATTAGAGGTAGTAATATTTTTTGGTTTGACGAAGAAAAAGGTTATGAAAGAGAGTTAAAGTATACTTCTAATCAAAGAACTTGCTTTGTTGACGAAATGAAAGGTGATCAAAGATTAGAGCATATTATATTTAAAAACGGATCTCTTTTTGTTCCAAAAAACAAAACTGTATTACAAAAACTTTTATCTTTATATCATCCTCATAGAGATAAGCTTTTTGAAGAGTATAAACCTGTAGCAAAAGCTGCTCAACAAGTTGACTTATTAGAGTTAGAAGTTGATGCTTTAATGGCTGCTAGAGACTTAGACATAGATACAGCTGAAGCTGTTATGCGTGTAGAAATGGGTTCTAGAGTTACACAAGTTAGTTCTAAAGAGCTTAAAAGAGATTTACTTATATTTGCTAAGAAAAATCCTGCTTTGTTCTTAGAATTAGTTAATGATGAAAATGTTCATCTTAGAAACTTTGGTATTAAAGCAAGAGAACAAGGAATTATTGACCTATCAGATGATCAAAGAACTTTCTCTTGGGCTTCGACTGGTAGAAAACTAATGACGGTTCCTTTTGAAGAACATCCTTACACTGCTTTAGCAAACTGGTTTAAAACAGATGAAGGCATGGAGATTTACTCCAACATAGAAAAGCGATTTAACGCGTAATTATCTTATGGTAGAGCAGCCACTCTATTATAGGGTGGTTGCTTAACTATAAAAAAATATTTAAATGGCGGTAAATATAAATACAGTATATCAAAGAGTTTTATCTATAGCAAACAAAGAACAGAGAGGATATATTACTCCGCAAGATTTTAATATACTAGCTAATCAAGCTCAGATGGATCTATTTGAGCAATATTTTTACGATAAAAATCAATTTAGTAGAGCAAGAGGTCATGAAGACATCTATGTCGATCCTATAGATATAATCGATAAAAAAATAAGTGCTTTTGAAGTTTTTGACCATACACTTTCAACTTACGCCAGTGATGCTTGGACTTTTCCAACTGATCTTTATAGAGTTTCTAGCGTTAGGCATGAAGAAAATACTTGTAGTAGAGTATCGCTAAAGCAGTTTGGTTTAATAAAATCACAACCACTTCTCATGCCTCGTAAAAAATCTCCAATTTATATAGAAACACCAACTGGTTTTAAAGTATATACAGGTGCTAACGGTGTAACAACAGAAATTACATCTTCTTCTTCTTTAAAAATTGATTATATAAAAACACCTACAGATGTATCTTGGGGTTATAATGTAGTGCTTGGTAAAGCTATGTATAATGCTAGTACGAGTACTAATTTTGAAATGCACGAAAGTGAAGAAGTAAATTTAGTTAATAGAATATTAGTTTTAGCTGGAATTAGTTTAAAAGATTTAGGTTTATTTAAATCAGCTAGTAACGAAGAAGCTAGAGATATTCAACAAGAAAAACAATAATAAATGAGTTTATTAAACGGAACAACAGGAGCATCATATTATGGTAGTAGTGACTTAGGTAATTATCAGTTTACTTCTTTAGAAGATATTATAGACGCATTTCAAGTTGTATATGTAGGAGAAGGCAAGCTTATTGAAAAAGCTAGTAGACTTGATATTATTTTTCATGCTAAAAGAGCTTTGCAAGAATTAAGCTTTGACACTTTTAAATCTATTAAAGCTTACGAAATAGTAGTGCCATCAACTTTAAAAATGCCACTACCTCAAGATTACGTAAACTATGTTAAGTTGACTAGAGTAGATCAGGCCGGTATAGAGCTAGTCTTGTATCCAGCTAGAATAACTAGTAATCCATCTAACATAGCTCAAACAGCAACACCTGGTGTAGCTCCATTTTATGAGTTTACTGGTAATGAGCTAGTGTTAAAGACAGATTCTGATACTTGGGATGCTTATGACTCACATACGCCATCTGCTAATCAAAGCGTTTATAATGATGATACTTGGGACTATATTGATGGATCAAGGTTTGGCTTAGATCCTCAGTACTCTCAAACTAATGGCTCTTTTTATATTGATGATATTAGAGGTTTTATACACTTTAGTTCTAATATAAACGGTTCTACTTTAACGTTAAAATATATCAGCGATAGTCTTGGAACTAATGCTGAAATGAGAGTACACAAGTTTGCTGAAGAAGCAATGTATAAACATATTGCTTACGCTATTGTTTCAAATAAAATACCGTTTCCAGAATATGTTGTTCAAAGATTACGTAAAGAAAAAATAGCAGCAACAAGAAAAGCAAAGCTTAGATTATCTAATATTAAGCTAGAAGAAATAACACAAGTACTTAGAGGAAGCTCTAAACATATTAAACACTAAGATATGCCAGAGTTAAAGCATAATTTTCTAAAAGGTCGAATGAATAAAGATCTTGATGAACGTCTAGTACCTAACGGCGAGTATCGAGACGCTTTAAATATAGAAATATCTACTTCTGAAGATTCTAATACAGGCGCTGTACAAAATGCTAAAGGTAACGTAAAAGTTACAGATTTAGATTACGATGGAAACTCGTTTATGAGTGAATCGTTTTCTCAAAATGCAATAACAGTTGGATCTCATGCTGAAGAGTCTATTGACTCTGTTTTTAACTTTGTACATCTAGCTAGTGATTTTGAAGAAAAATTAGTATCTGATGTTGGTTATGGAGACGCTATTCATGTAGGTGTTAGATCTGATGCTATTACTAGATTTGATATTGATAAAAGTAGAGAATCTGGAACAACAACTCCTATAGTTGTAGATGTTTTTGAAGTTAGACATCAAGCTAAGGGTGATCAACCAACTGTTGGTGAAATTTCCGCTGGTAATTTTGATACAGAAATTTTTACTACTCTTGCTGGCACACCTATTTATGGCCCTAAAGGAATTAGAAAAGGTATGAGGGTTGAAATATATAATCCTCAAAACGGAATATCTGCTTATGCTGCTGGTGATGAAGTTATAATAACAGACATACACTACGATCCTGATCCTGCTTTAGTAAAGCTTTTTACAACTATACCGATAAACAACGTAACTTGGACATTACTCCAACACTCTAACTTTAATTATGTTTGGAGATATAGTTCTAAAAGAGTACTGAACTTTTTAAATGGATCTACAGAAACAGAATTAAACACTGAAGGTACTCCTTCTTCAAAAACTCCTTTTAACAATATAATAACAGGTATAAATTATATAGATAATATACTTTTTTATACAGATAATAGAAACGAACCTAAAAAAATAAACTTAAATTATTTTAATTCTAAAACTACTCTTCTTACAGGTACCGTTGACGCTAGCGTTCAAAAACATTCGCTAGTTACACCAATTGGTTCTGGACCTGTTCAGCTTGAAGAACAACACATAACGACAATAAGAAAAGCTCCAAGATTAGCTCCTAAAGTTAAAGAAACAAGAACTGGTGGAACTGACACTTTTGCTAATGCTTTGTTAGACGGCTATGATCCTTTTCCTCTTTATTTTCCTTTCAACCCTGCTGTACCAGCTACTTCTGGTCAAATCACTATAGCTAGTGCAGACTCATCAAATTTCTTTGAAATTTCAACTATAAATGATAACGGTGATGCTGTTTATCCGCAGTGGGAAGATGGTGCTGAAATAATTTTAACAGGTCAAACTACTGGAACTATAGCTGTAGGTCAAGTATTTGCGGCAACACCAACAGCATATTCACTGCCAAACACTAACGTAAATGAGTGGAATTTATACATAACAGATATTGATGTTGGATATTTTCCTTTAGACTCTAATGGTGAACAACAAACCGAAATAGATTATACTTTAGCTCCACCAGCTGAAACATGGTTTGTACAATTAAAAACTAAAAATATTTTAGAAGAAGATGCTTTTATTTTCTTTTCTTATAGATATGTTTATGATAACGGCGAGAAATCTAGCTTAGCACCTTACTCTCAAGCTGTTTTTTTACCTAGAACATACTCTTATAATAATACTACTGGCTTAAATAATGGTATGGTTAGCTCAATAGAAGAGATAACTATTTATGACTTCGTAGAACAATCAACACCTGATCAAGTTGAGTCTATAGAGCTTGTATATAAAAGCTCTGCTTCTGAAAATCCTGTAATATTTAGAAATATTAAAAAAAATGAAAGTGAATTTATTAGCACTTTCGGTGGTGAAAACAGTGGAAGAATAACTGTAGACTCTTCTATTTTTGGAACAACTTTACCTACTAAACAACAAATAAGACCTTTCGATGCTGTTCCTAGAAAAGCTTTAGCTCAAGAAATATCATCTTCAAGAGTTTTATATGGCAACTATGTAGAAAATTATGATTTAAAAGATTATGCTAATGGAGAAATAACTCCTAAACATACGAGCTCTTTTACAAGTATTCCAGGAGGTGTTGCTGAGTCAGTTGGAATAGTTACCGCTGAAGGAGCTAACAGTATTCATATAAATAATAATTCTTTTCCACTATGTGGATCTTTACATAATTTTCCTTTTACAACTTATACAAGAAGTTCAAATAATACTACATCTAGTGGTAATTTTTTACAAACTAACTTTTTACACTCTGCTTGTCCTATAAGGGCAAACGCTCAATCTACAGATCCTGTTTTACTTGATGTTGACTCTGGTGATTTTGTGAGGGTTGATTTTAATCACACTCAAGCAAACTGGAGTTCTACTGAATACGAATATCAAGTACCTGTTGTTCCTGGTAACGCTACTCAGTTTTATAATATAGACTCTACAATACATCCTCAGTTTCAAATAATATGTGACGAAAAAGCTGATAAATGTATAGTTGGTTTTAGAGTCGAACTTGTTCATGAAAAAGCAAACGGAGATGTTGATATTTTAGATACAGATCAGCAAGAAAAAACAGATGAAGATAATTTAAAGACATATAATATTTTAATGGGTGTTAGAAGTTTATCTGCTAGCAACGTAATTGCTTCACCTGGAGATAAATTTTATGTAAAAATTAAATATAATACTAGTGTTAAGTCTAGAAACATGAGCGGCAATAGAGTTGACGAAATAAGTCTTGCCGTAAATCCAGTAAGTGGAAGTGAAGCTACTTTTCACGTTATTAGTCAAGAAATAACTAGTCCTGGTGAAACTTTGCCACAAAGCTTTCCTGGTAAATCTGTAAAGTCAGATCAATCTTACCAAATAGGTGTTGTATACGGAGATTATTATGGCAGAGAAAGTACTGTTTTAGTTGATGAAAAAAATATTATTAGTATACCAAAATCAGCTAGTGATGGAATAAATACATTAGTAGCTGAAATAAAAAATAATCCTCCAGCTTGGGCTGATTACTTTAAACTATATATTAAAGAAATAGCTCCTAAATACTATAATATGACTTTGTGTAGTGCTTACCCAGCTGATTTAAACGATGGTGTTACTACTTTTGGAGCTGTCAGCAATGTCTGGTTAAGTTTTAATAGAAGTGATGCTAGTAAGCCTGAAGTAGGTGATGAGCTAGTTCTTAAAAAAGCACACGGTAGTAATATACCAGTACACTCAGACACAGCTAAGTATAAGATATTAGACATTGTAGATAATGCTACAGATGATGGTTCAGGTAATGGTTTTTCTATACAAGGATTTACTTTATTAAACGCTACTTTTGAAGATGTTAATGGTAAGTTTTTTGTTAAAATTGAAGCTGACACAGACTTTGATGATCAAATTGGTGACGTTATAACTCCTGGTGAAGAAGTATTTAATGGAGCAGTTTTTGAATTACGTAAAAAAAGAGCAATAGATTTAGGTCTTTTTCACGAAGCATCTAGAGCATATCCACTTAGATTAACAGACAAAACATGTTATCATTATATTAATTTTGGTGATACTGTTAAAATACTAGAGTCAATTTCGTATAATGCTACTTTAGGTTACACTGGCACTAGTATTGGAGATTTTAATGATCTTAATCTAGCAGTATTAGATGTTAGAGGTGCTAAAACTTCTGGAATATCTAATATAAACAATACATCATTAAACTCTAACGGACTAGTTGTTATAACGCTTAGCGATACACCAAGTATTCCTCCAAATCAAATAAATGGTGCTATCGTTTCTTTTATACATCCTATCAAAGGATTTACATCTGCAAAAGTTGTAAATCTTGTCGGAGATTTACTATATGTTCAACAACACACTCACTATCAAAATAATATATTAGGTGGAAATATTTGTTTACCTATAGGTCTTAGTTGGTGGAACGTAATATCTTTTAGAAACGGAGTAGAGTCTGACACTATTAAAGACGATTTTAATGGAGATCCTATTTATAAATATACTATAAATGGCAAAAACAGCGGTTTTGAGCAGTCTATGCAAAATCCAGATTACAAAGAAGTTAGAAAAGCTAACTCGATAATATTTTCCGAGCTATATGACAAATCTATTGGTAGTGGTTTTAATGAGTTTATACAAGATGAAGATATTATTAAAAAAATAAATGATGAGTATGGTAGTATTCAAAAACTTTTTACTAGAGATGGTGACGTAGTTGTTTTTTGTGAAAACAAAGTGTTAAAAGTTTTATCTAGTGGTAAAGATGCTTTATTTAATGCGGATGGTAATATACAAACTGTTTCTTCTAAAAATGTTTTAGGTCAAGCAATACCTTACTTAGGTGATTATGGTATATCAACAAATCCAGAGTCTTTTGCTGCTGAAGAGTATAGAATATATTTTACTGACGCTAAAAAAGGAGCTGTATGTAGGCTTTCAAGAGACGGAATAACTGCTATATCAGAGGCAGGTATGAAAGACTTTTTTAATGACCACTTAAAGCAAGCACAAGCTGTTATTGGTAGTTATGATGGTAAAAAGAACGAGTACAATATAGTAATACATGAAATTGTAGATCCTAATAATTCTAAAAATGTTTACAATGTAGGTTATAAAGAAAACGTTAAAGGTTGGACTAGTTTTAAATCTTTTATTTATGAAAGCGCTGTAACTATATCTAACTCTTATTATACTTTTAAAAATGGATTACAATATTTACATCACCCAGATACATTAAGCTTTACTTACTGTAATTTTTACGGATCAAATTTTAATTCTTCTATAACAGACATATTTAACGAAACTAGTTCTACAGTAAAGTTATTTAAAACATTAAGTTATGAAGGCACACAGTCTAAAGTTGTTAAATTTACTGATGAATTAGTTGATGGAGTTACGTATAATGATAATGAGTACTACAATGAAATAGCTAGAAGTGGATGGCATGTTGAATCTATAGTTACTGACATGCAAGAAGGAGATGTTGATGAGTTTATTGAAAAAGAAGGTAAGTGGTATAATTATATTAAAGGTATAGATACTACTTTTACAAACGCATCAGATGCTACTGACGGTAATGCTGTAGGTAATCTTGATTTTAATGAGTTCTCAGTTCAAGGTATTGGAAATTTATCTGCAAATGCTACTGTTTCTTCTGGAACAATTAACACTTTAGGTTTTTTATATACTATCACGCTTAACAACGTAAATAGTCAACCTAGCTGGAATACTGTTAGTTCTTCTTTTCCTCAAACAGTTAGTTTAACTAATAGTACTATTGATGTTACTATAAGTTCAAATAATGGATACGGTATAGCTGCTGCTGATTTTGCAATTAATGCATCATATACGCTTCCAACTTCTATTTTATCTATTACCTTTGCAGACTCTGGAACACCGTACGCTACTAGTAACAATGTTATAGCAACTATTAATTACGCAACTTTTACTTTAACCACTGATACAACACAGATTATTGATATAGATGGTACAGGAGTTTTGCTACCAATACAATATACTTGTAATTTTGTTTTAAACGACGCTGTTAATAATGGTATATTTTCTCCAGGTATTACTCCTCATCAAGTATCATTTAATGTAGATCCTGACAACTTGGGTATTACTAATTCTTCATTTACTCTAGCTTCTCAAACAAACACAGAAAAAATTTATGCATTTTCAGCTACTATTCCACAGACTTTTTCTGGTAGATTAATAGACATAGAAGTTATATCTGGAACATACGCTGATATAGCTAGTCCTATTGTTAGTTTGACACAAGGAGAAAGTAGTAATTATAGTTTTTCAACTTCACTTTTTAGTCCTTTATTGAATAAAGTTGAAGTAGATTACGATAGTATAGCTATTAACGCACCTCAAGTTGACGATCAAAATGAAGTGTTCATTAACATACAGACTGAATTAGCTATATTAGATTTTGCAAATTACAATAATGGTAGTTTTACTCCTTTTTCACAAGTACAAACTGGTCCTATACCTACAGTTATTGATGTTCATGTAAATAGTAATTGTGGTCCTTTTTCGGCTTCTTTTACTAACAGCACTTTTAGTCCAAGCACTGATTTTGAAATTTTAAGCGTTACTCACGATCCAACTAATGCTGGTGGTAGTTTTGTAACTGTTTCTTTTGCTGAAAATACAGGTGGTGATAGACTAGGTAGTTTAACAATAACTTCAGATGCTGACTCAAGCGTGACAGATACTATACAGATACTACAACTTGCGGCAAACGCTGCTGGTCAAATATCAGTAGAAGGTGAGTGGTATATTATGATGGATAATGATTTTGGACAGCCATCACCAACTTGGTTTGGTGATACAGCTAATCAAGGCAATGGAAACTCTCCAGGCATGGTTACAGACTTTAATGGAATATATAGAATTCCTGATATAGGTGTTTCTACACCACAAGCTTATTTTAGTGTAAATTGGAACGCTATGGGTTTTACACTTCCAGTTGCTATTACTACAAGCTCAATTAGCCTTATTGATACAGATACAGGATTAGCTCCAACTTGGTGTAATGTGTTTTTAACTAGTCCTCAACAGCTAGGTTCTGCAACTTTACTCTTGGAGGTTGATCCAAACGCTACAGGAGTTATAAGAACAGCCCATCTAACAGTATCTCATCCTGAAGATCCTTTTATTGTTCCTATAGGTGATCCTTTCGTTATAGAGCAAGCATCTAGTTATAACTCTAGTACTAATACATTAGTTTTTAGAGAGCAAGGACCTAACGCTGCTACCGCTGATGATTATCCTATTCCTACTAATGCTACTATAACTTTTGATCATACTCAAGGTATTAAAGAGTTTTTTGTACAAATACCAGCTAGCGACTCTCTTTCTGCTAATGGTGTTGGTTACCATGGAACTCAAGGAACTAATGGACAGTATAATAATATAATGTGTCAATTTAACTATGATAATTGGAACGAAGATGTAAATGGTAATGGTCAGTCTACTATTCAGTTTGGTGGAAGTAATGGTTGGAATTATCAAAACCCTGAGTTCACAAGATTTATACCTACTTATACTTCTGCACAAAGTGGGCCTCCACCGGTTCCAGTTTCATATTCTAACTTAGTTAACTACAAAGTTACAGTTTATGCAGAAGAAAATAATGCAACTTTTTTTGCTACATTTCCTGGACAAAATTTATGGATGTATTCTTTTCCTGTTGATAGATCTTTTACAGTAACTGGTTTTAATCCTCATAATCCACAATATCCTGGAAACGCAACTGGACCGGGTGGTACTACACAATCAGTAAATCCTAACGATACTATAACTGTTACTCAGTTAGCTAGACCTCGTGCTCAATTTACTTTAAGTTCATCAACTATTGTTTTATCAGGTTTAGGTGGCGATATTTCAAATTTAATACAATTAGCAGCAAACGGATCTACACCTGCTCTTTTTGCAACGTTCTTTAATACACTTAGTGATGCTAATAACCATGTTAACTCTGTTTCTGATACTTGGCTTACTACTGGGTCAACACCTTTACCAAATATTGATATAACTTTTATTACAAACAGTTCATACCAATATGAAATTTCTAATACGTCAGTGTTAGAGCCTAATTTTACTTTACAGTCAAGGTATATAGCTCTTAGTTTATTTCATAGTAGTGTGCAACTTCAATTGCCGCACTTAGCATCTCCTGGTTTAGCTGACGAAACAAATGACTATGTTGTACTTGAGCAAGCTAGTGAAACTCCATACGTATATTTTGATGACGGTATTCTTACTCAAGCTATTTTACAAGATAACGTTATAGATAATACTCAACCAGCTGTCACTGGACCGAGTGGACAAATAATTTGTAATAATATATTACTCACAACGTCTGTTGCAGCAGGCGCTTGGACAGCATCTGGCAGTGATTTTGTTATGTCTATACCTATGATTTATGGGCCAACAGGAAGCGCTGATGGTGTTATTGAATTTATTAGTGCTAGTACACAATATCAAATTGATACACCTACATCATCATTTCCAAGCTTTTTTAATGCTACTGATTTAGCAGCTTGTAATCTTAGTGCTTCAACTGGTATATTGAATATTCAAATAAACCAAACGCCAGTTACCAGTGTGTTTTTGTTAAACTTAAGAATAAAACACGGCAGCAATGCAAACGTGTTTTCTATATTATCATTAGTAATAGGATAAAATATGGCAACTATACTACTACCTTTTTCTACAGATCCAAAACTAACAGGCGTTCAAGTTGGTGATACTGTTTATACAGTTAATTCTACTTCAACTCTTGGTGGGTTTACTACTACTAGCTCTTTAAATAATGTTGTTGAGTTAGGAGTTGTTAGTGGTTTTTCAGGAACCTATAATATAGAAGTGAATGTAACTAATACTATAAATCTACCATCTATTAATAGCTATATATTCTTTTCAAAAGATAACGCTGTGAATTTAGCTACTTTAAAAGGTTACTATGCGGAAGTAAAGTTTGTAAACGATTCTAATGAGCGAGCAGAGCTGTTTAGTATTGGTTTACAAGTAGAAGAAAGTAGTAAATAGAGTATTAAAAGTGTAATTATTAAACATATATTTTAATATAAAATGAATAAGTTAAGAAAAAGTTCTCCTAATAAAGAGTTGATGACTGCCGTCATGATAGCGGCAACTTTGTATCAAGTCGGATCTAGTATTGCAAATAATAAAAGAAGAAAAGACGCGGAAGCTAGAGCAAACGCGCTAGATGCTGAACTTGAAAATCAAATGCAGGCTATGCGTGATTATGATTTTCGTGTTCAAAATCCATACGAAGACGTAGATGTAACTACAAAAGCTCAAGAGGTAGCAGCTAACCAACAAACACAACAAGCTGCTGATATATTAGCTAGATTAGCACCTATCGCTGGAGCTGGCGCTACAGCTTCTTTAGCAACAGCTATTGCAAAACAAGGTTCTGCAGAAGCAGCTAAGCTACAAGGTAAAATGGAGCAACAAGAGTTTCAATTACAACAAAGAGCAGCTGGTGCTCAACTTGCTATTGATAGAGGTGTTAAACAACAAGAGTTTAATAGAGACGCTGCTTTGATGAATATGCAAATGTATAGAGCAGCTGGAGAGTACGCACAAGCTGCACAATATGGCCAAGCTGCTAGAGAAGACTTGAAAGGAGCTATAACTACCGGTATTAAAGCTGCTGAAGGAGTTGATGATTTAATAGATAAAGAAGTAACAGTAGCAGATGAAACATTTAATGCTGGTACAAGAGGAGCGTTCGCAGGAGGTGCACCTACACCAGCAGAAACATTTAGTACAGGTGAAGAAATGAAATTAGATACTCAAAACACTTCTTATTTATACGATGATTTTCCTCAATTTAGCATTCAACAAAATACACCACAATATCAAATACTTCCACAACAAAACTATCTAACACAACAATACGAACTAGAAGAACTCTAATAATGGCTAAAATTGAAAATAAAAAAATAGATTTTTCTAGCGGCATGGCTGCTTTAACATCAGCAAAACTTGCTAATGCTTCTATAGACTACGGTAATGCTGCCCTTACGCCTTTAATTGATTATTTTACCAATAGAATGGCTTTAGCAGAAGAAACTGCTGCTAGTTTTCTAGCAAGTATACCAGATGATTTTTCAATGGAAAAAGTTCCTGATGAAGTTAAGCCTATGCTAACAGATTGGATGATGGGTCAAAAACAAAAAATGAGGGCGTTATCTAAACAATTAGGTAAATTAAGTTATAAAAAAACAAGTCCTGAATATATAGCTTTAGAAAAAGAGTTTAATATTCTTAAAAATTCATTTACTTTAGCTAATAGTGGTTTAGATTCATTAGCTAAATATAGAAGTAGAGGTATAAATACTGTAAAACAAGGTATAGCTCACGGTCAAGATCCAGCTGATGTAAATGCTTTATTAGAATTTATTGGAAAAGAAGGTTATAAAAGATTACAGTTTAGAAACGATGGTGTTTATTATAAAGATTTAAAAGGCCAAGAGTATAATGTTGCTGATCTTATAAATATTAAAGGTAGAAATAGCGAGCTTCATGGAGCTTTATTAAAATTAAATAGTTCTGCAAGTAAGCTAGGGTTGCAAGGTTTAGATTTAAAAATTGATGAAAATGGAAACGCAATAGGAGCTAACGCTCTTGAAATACAAAACGGTGTTGCTGCACTTCTTCAAGATGAAGATTTTGCTAAAGATTTATTTTTAGGTGGTTTAGTTGGAGATTATAGTGGTAATAGTAAAATAGTTGATTATTACATAGCAGAACAAATATCTTTAGGTATGCCAGGTTATGAAGGTATAGAAGTTAAAGATGGTAAAGCTGTAGCTAGTGGTGATTCTTACAGCTTAAAAATATTAGAATTAGCACAAAAAACCCCTATTAACTATATACAGCAGTTTATATTGAAAAGTATGATTGATCAGTCTAATAGCGAAGGCTACAATACTTATCTAGCAAGCAAAAATACGGATGAAAAAGATGAATTTATAGATCCTAAAGCTTTTGCAGATTCTATTAGATATGGTAGAGTTACGCCAGCTAGATTAATTACTAATAGACCTGACGCTCAATATCAATACATTTTCTTAAATGAAAAAGATGGAAAAACAGGTAAAGCAGGGACATATTACATAGGTAGACAAAACGGAGAGCCTTCTGCAAATCCAGCTTTTCATAATTTAACGCCAATTGATTTAGCTAGATTATATGGTTTTGATGCTAGTATATTAGATATAGAAGGATCAACTGAGCCTGCTTTTGATCCAAATTTAAAAATTTAAACGTATGTTTGAAAAATACATAGTAAACGGTATTGAACATACTAGAGCAGAACTAGAATATGCCGCAAAAGCTCAAAACGTAGATTTTGAAACTTTAATATTTCAACTTAATGCACAAGTTTTAAGAAGAGACTTAACTATGAACGATCTTGAGTTAAACAAAAAGTTTATAGTTCCAGGTGAAGACGAAATAGAGCCAAGAATAAAAAGCTGGGGCGGTCTTATTGAATTAGAGCCAGTTAGAGAGTCACCTATCAATGATTTTGCACAAGGTACAATAGATAAAATATCAAGATTTGCTGAAGGAACTGTATCTATAGCTGATAATTTAATTAAAGGCTATGAAACAGGTGAGTATGCTTTTATAGGAGAGCTTATTAATGAAGGTCCTATGGAAACTGCGTTAGGTTATGTATCTTCTGCCCTTAGAAAACAAGGCTACGATATTCCTGAAAGATTTGCTTGGTATGATCTTACTACTCCAAAAGAACGTAGAGCTATATATGAAGCTCACTTAATAGAATCTGCTAAAAAAGGCTTAACACTTCAAGAAGCACAAAAGCTAGATCCTACAAATAGAATTAAACTAGAAGGTGTATTAGAATGGTTTGATAAATATCAATACGATGTTGAACTAGACGAAAATGGTAATCCGTTAGACTTTATGGATCTTTATGGTAAAGGTGATATAGGTGGAGGATCTGATGCCTTAGTTCAAGATGTTTTTAGTGCCGCGCCATCAGTAATAATAAGTAGAATACCTTATGGTGTAGGACCTGCTTTATTAGGAGCTAGTGCTTATATGGAGAACTTCGAGCGCGAACTATATGAAAGGTTAGGCGAAGAAGTAAAAGAAAGTGCAGACTTATCGTATAAAAACGTTGGTGATAAAATTAGTAAAGGAGATGTTATTACTAACTCACTAATACATGGCGCTTCAGACTTCGTAATGGAGTTCTTTGGTGGTCGTATCTTAAACAAAATAGGAAAGGATATTCCAATGGAACAAGCTAAAGATATTTTAGTTAATAGCACTGGAACTTTCTTTAAAACTATAGCTAAAGGTTTTGGTTACGAAGGTTTAACAGAAGGCGCTACAGGAGTTGTGCAAGAAGCGGCTGATGCTTTGACCTATGGTGATATAAAAACTTTTTCAAACTTAGGTAGAACATTTGTAAAAGATCTTGTAGTAGGTAGTGTTTTAGGTGGAAAATCTGCAACAATATCAGCTAAAGATATTTTAAATACAAGAAAAAGACAAGAGTGGTTTGCAACTAGAGAGTGGAAGCAAGAAGACTTAAAATTAGAAAATGAGTTAATTGAAACTCAAAAATCCTATGCTAAAGCAACTACTGATACTGAAAAGTCGTTTTTTGAAAATAAAATAAAAGAAATATTAGATAAAAAGAAAAAGCATAAGGAAGATTTATATGAATTTTTTGACAACTTAGACAGTGAAACGTTGTTGGCTTATGCTAAAAACTACGATAAAGCAGAGCAAGCTTTAGATATTATAAATAATAACAAGTATACAAAAGAGCAACAAGATAAAGCTTATAAAGAACTTAAAGTAATAAATAAAAAAGCAGAACAGTTTTTTGATAATACAACAATAGATTATAATAGTGCTCGTCAAACAGGTTTATCTGTTGGATTAAAAGCTTTAGAAGCAATTAAAAAACAAAAAGGTGCTATTGGTACTAGTAACAAAAATGCTAGGATTACTTATATTAACAAAGCTAAAGCTGATAAACTTATTGCAGAAAATAAAGATTTAAAAAATATTTTTTACGACAATCAAGACAATTATAGCGTACAAGGAGTATTTTTAAATGAAGCTAAAGATGGTAAGTTTGATATATATATTGATCAACAAAATGCTGCCAATGTAGAAAGTACTAATGTAATAGGTCACGAAAATCTTCACGGTATAATTTCTTTTAATTTCAAAAAAGGTATAGGTAGAGAAAATTTAATTAAATCTACAGGTACTTTAGTTAAATATTTAAGAGATAATGGTTATAAGCAAGTTGTAGATGATATAAACAAAAGGCTAGCTGCTAAGTACGATGCTATTACTGATAACGGACAGATTCTTGTTAATGAAGACGGTATGGTTTTGTTTAGCAAGGAAAATGAAAAAAATTATGAAGAGTATTTTACAATACTTAGTGATATAGTTGATACTGAAAAATTAAAAGCAGGCGATAAAGATGTTAGTAAGCTTGTAAGTAGCTGGAACGCTTTAATGTATGGTTTTGGTTTTAAAGGTATAGATTTTCAAAACGCAGAAAGTGTACTTAATTTTATAAAAACTTATAATAAAAATATAAAAGATGATACTCTTTTTGGCAAGCTTAAAGCTAAAGCAGTATCTAGGGTTAAAGCTAAAGGTCTAGAAGCTAAAGATAAAAAAGATATTATTTCTAAACCTAAAGTTAAAAAGTCTGTACAGTATACACCTAAGCAAAGAGATGCTGAGATGAACGAAGCTGGTGAAAAATATACTAGACAAGAGTGGATTGACGGTAAAGGCGAAGAAGTGTATTGGGATATGTGGAGTAAAGGCTATATAGAAGATATGGTTAAAGAGCAGATGTCAGATAGCTTAAGAGACTTGCCTGGTTTTTCTGAAACAGATTTTATAAGTCAAACAGCAATTGAGCTTAAAAAAGCTTTTGAAAATTTTGATATTGATAAAAAACAAACTACAGAAGGCAAGTTTGGTTTAGCTGGTTGGGTAGGTCAAAATGTTAAATGGAAACTAAACAAAGTTCTTAGAGATGGTTTAGCTACAAAACAAAAGTTTGAAGACAGTTTATCTGACGAAGCTGTTGCTAGCCAAGTTCAAGAGGTTATATCTGAACAGCAAGATCAAACAAGTTTTGACGAAATAGATTTACTACAAGAAGAAATTAACGAAGTATTTAAAAAGGAAGAAGAGCTAAGAGGTAAAGCAAAAGGATCAAAATTAAGAACTACGTTAAAAAATGAAGATAACGAAGGCTTACCTGAACCTTTAGTTCAAAAATTTAGAGATATTATAGTTGATATAGTTGCTAATGAAGAGCTAACTCCTGGTAATACAGATCAAAATAGAGCTTTTATTAAAAGTATAGAAAATAAAGTTTATGAAAAGCTAAGAAGAGATGTTCAGAACTTCATACAAGTAGGTAACTACAGGCAAAATGTTTATGATAACGCTATACTTATTTTGCAAGAGCTTAAAACTAAAGAGCTTGTAGCTATTGAAAAGAAAACACCTTTCGATGAAAGAATATTTACAAAGTATATAGGTAGGTTAACTAGAAAAGCTGATATTCAAAGAGCTGTTGACTTAGATTTACTACCACCAGAAGCTATAGAATTTGCTGATGCTGGTGTAGATTTAAGAGTTAAAATAGATGTTGAAAGCTCAGACTTTGATATTGAAAACTTTCAAGAAGAAGTAGCTAGATTTTATAATCCACCAACATTTGTTCGTAGTAAAAAAGATCCTAACAAAACAGTTAGATCAGGCCTTAGAGGTACAAGACGTGATGCTTTAGCCGGTTATTTAGCTAAAAATATGGCTGAAGACGCTATACCTGAAGCATTAAAAGATCCTAGAGTTATACAAGGTAGAACAGATGTTACTAAAGAGTTGTTTGATGAAGCACAAGCGCTAGAAATAACTAGAGCTATTAACAAAAGCATCGATCATAAATTTTCTAAATCTGCAGGCCGTGACATTGATAACGCTATAGATGGTGGTGATTTATCTCCATTTGTACATATTAAGTTTTCTAAAAAGCTTAGAAGAGAGTTTAACTCAAGGCTTAGAGCTAGAAGACCTGATGAAGTTGACGCATATTATGATGATCAAATAGATCAAGTATTTAAGTACGCTGATAGCTTAGATGAAAGCGTATACAACAGAAATAAAATGCAAAAGTTAGCTTTTCATTATCTTATAAATGGTAGTGTTATATTACCAGAAGATGGTTATAAAGTTACTGAAGCTGCTGAGCTTGCTCAAAAAAATAAAGTAGATCCTTTTTCTTACAAAAATCCAGAAGATTTAATTAATCAGTTTAAAAAACTAACTGCTGATAAAACTCTTCTTGATCCAGAAACACTACCTACATTTAGTAACAGACAAGAGTTTAGTGATGGTAGGGTAGTAATATACGATGTTGCAGATACTAAAGAAGCTCAGGTAGATCTTAGAAAGCTAGCAGACTCACATTTTGGTGAAAATTTTAACAACTGGTGTCTGTGTGCTAGGCTTGGTGATGATAAGAGTTTAGACATAGCTTTTACACATTGGCAAGATTATACAGGTGATTTAGGTTTTAAAGCTGTATTCATAGATGGTAAACTTAAGTATTTTAGAGAAGGAACTGATGGTGAGTTTTTTGATATAAATGACAAAGCGCATAATGAAATAGAATACAAAGATACTAAAGTTGATAAAGATGGCTTTAGAAAAATATATAGTTTTAATTACAATGAATTACAAAAAGATCAAGATGAGTCAGAAAATCTTGTAAAACAAGATTCATATAATACTACAGCATTTTACGAAAAAGGTGGTAAAGATAAAAAAAGTGGAGAATATATAAAGCAAGAAAGCTTATCTAGAAAAGTAATTCAAAAACATTTTAAAAACAAGGAAGGCGAGTTTGACGGATTATTCTTAAACGAAGAGCAGTTTGAAGGATCTCCATATTTTACAAAACAAAACACTACATATAAAAAAGGTAAAAAAGTTAAATCAACTGAAATTAACGAAATAACTGATGATTATATAGATTCCGAACAATCTCTTCATACAGAAATTTTACCATCAAAATTAGGTGGTGGCTTAGTTGAGGTTAGAGGTTTTAAAATAACAGTTGTAAAAAATTACGATAACAACGGTGTCTTGACAAATGTGCAAAGAGTTTTAGAAGGTAATTTAAAACCTGTTTCTATTAGAAATATATTATCAGGCGCAATATCTGATATGATACCTGGTAAAAATGTACTTTATACACCTGTAGATGAAGCTGCTAACACAATTAAACAGAACTTTGATTATAACAAAAAGTTTATTAAAGGAGGTAAAAAAGTTAAATTTACTTTTGATTATGATGTTGATCAAGTGTTAACAGGTAGTCCAAGATGGGAATTTATGAAATGGGATCCGGAAGACCTTGGTCTTAGTCTTAGTCCTGGTTCTGATTTAATAGAACAAACTGTTGAGTTTGAAACCGCTACAATCTTCGGTCAACCACGATTTGGTAAATTAGAAGATGGAGAGTATAGAAGAATAGATGAAGCATCAAATCAATTTACATTAAAAAATGCTAAGTACGAAATACAAGGCGAAAACACTGTAAGTGTAAAAATTAACGCAGCAGATCAAACTTTAAAAGATGCTGAACAAACAGTTGAGCCTAGAATAGAAAATGCTAAGTTTAGTAAAGGCTTAAGCGATCGTTTAAACGAAATGTTAGATCGTAAAAAAGGTATACCTGCTGATAAGATATATAGTAGACAAGAAGCGCAAAGAGTAGCTAAGCAAAAGAAAAAGTTTTTACCTACACTATTTTTACCACCTTCTGCTGAAGATTTTATGGGATTAATATATCCTTTTATAGGTAAAGGTAAGCAAGGTAATAAAGATTTAGAGTTTATAAAAGACGCTTTAATAAGACCTTTTTCTAGAGCTAATACTGAGTTAGACGCTGCTAGACAAGTTATAATAAACGACTGGACTACTTTGCAGAAGAGATGGAAAGAAGTTACTAAAAAGCTTCCTAAAGTAATGCCTGGCAGCGTATATACTTTTGATACTGCTATCAGAGTATATCTTTGGGATAAAATGGGTGAAGCTGTTCCTGGCTTATCTGTGCAAGAGCAAAGTGATTTAGCTAATAGAGTTAAAGCTGATCGCATGCTATTAGGTTTTGCAGAAAATTTACAAGCTATACTTAAAGTAGATGGTGGATATATATTACCTAAAGAAACTTGGGCTGGTAGCAGTGTAGCTGGTGATGTTTATAAAGTTTCTGAAGAAATAAAAAGAAAAGAATTTTTAGCACCTTGGAAAGAAAATATTGATGAAATATTTAGTGAAGAGAATTTAAATAAATTAGAAGCTACATTTGGATCTGACTATAGAAGCGCTTTAGAAGATATGATATATGCCATGGAAAATGGTAGACCTAGAAATCAAGGTAATGATAAAATAAATAATGGGTTTTATAGATATTGGAGCTATAATGTTTTTAAATATTAAAAGTGCTTTACTTCAGCAAATATCTATGGTTAACTACATTAATTATAGAGATAATAATCCTTTTCAAGCTGCTAAAGCATTTGCTAATCAAAAACAATATTGGCAAGACTGGGCTTTTATATTTAAATCTGACTTTTTAAAACAAAGAAGAAGAGGTTTGCAAACAGATATAGAATCAGCAGAGCTAGCTTCAGCTACGTCTACTGCTGGCAATAAAACAGAAGCTGCCATAGCTTATTTGCTTAAAAAAGGTTTTGCACCTACTCAAATATCCGATGCTATAGCTATATCTAATGGTGGTGCATTGTTTTATAGAAATAGAATTAATACTTATTTAAATGATGGTTTAAGTCAAAAAGAAGCAGAACAAAAAGCTTTTGAAGACTTTAGAGAGGTTACAGAAGAATCACAGCAGTCTGCTAGGCCTGATAGGTTATCTCAGCAACAGAGAAGTATGGCTGGAAGAATTATTCTGTCATTCCAAAATTATCCTATGCAGCAAAATAGAATAATAAAAAGAACTTTTCAAGATCTAAAAAATGGTAGAGGTGATATGAAGCAACATATATCTAGACTTGCTTTTTATGGTTTCGCGCAAAACTTAATATTTTTAGGACTACAGCAAGCTTGGTTTGCATTATTAGACGCAACTGCTTTTGATGATGACGATGAACAAGAAAAGAAAAAAGAATTAATAGATACTAAAACAGAGAGAACAATAAATGGTTTTGTTGATACTGTTTTAAGAGGTTCTGGTATATACGGAGCTGTAATTTCTACTTTAAAAAATACAGCGTTTAAAGCTTATGATGAGCTTACAAAAGAGCAAGGTAGACCAAATGAAGCTAAAATAATATTAGAAGCTATACCTTCTCCTATGGTACAGTCAAAACTTAGAAAAATAAACAGATCATTTTTAGATTTAAAATATAATAAAGATGCTATTGGTGTTTATCCTAATTTTGATACTAGAAATCCAGTCATAACGTCAGCGGCTGCTGTAATAGAAGGTGTTACTAACGCTCCAACTGATAGAGCTATTAGAAAAATAAATAATTTAAGAGAGTCTTTTGATAGTTCTAATACGGTTTTACAAAGAGTTTCTACCTTTATTGGTTTTAGTCCTTATGAGTTTGGTATTGATCCTTTAATGGAGTTGAAAGAAGCGGCTAAAGAAGGTAGAGGACAGGGTAAAAAAACAAGTAGTAAAAAATGTAAAGGAATCACTTCATCAGGTGGATTCTGCAAAAATAACGCTCAAAAAGGTAGTGATTACTGCTGGGCACATCAATAATAAATAAATGATAAGAATAATTTTAATACTATTGTTATTTTGCACTACAGCTAGTGCACAAACATTAAAGAAAGCGTTTAAATTTTCTACGTTTTATGTAGCAGCTAACGGTAATACATCGCTAGCTGATAGAGACATATATTCTGTACAAGATGGTGCTGTATTGTATGACACAGTGTTTACGCCGTTTGATTACTCATTAGTTATGGGTATACGTAAAATAAAACGCTTTCAATATGAAGGAACATCGCCATTTAAAGATGGTACTGAGTCTGCTTATGGTGACGCAGCTAGCGTAGGTTTATCACCGTTTGAGTATTTATTTGAAATAGACTACAAGCGACAAGAAGGCATAGAGTATATAGATCAACAGCACTTTGTTAGATATGCTAAAAACAAATGGTTAGCTAAAGTAGAGTATGTTAAAGATGGTTTTGCAGATATAGAGTATTTTGAAAGCACACAAAGATTAAGGTTGCGTGGTAAAAAGAAATTATCATTTAACATCGGAGCTGTACAAAGACTAGCTGAGCCTTATGGCTTTGATCCGTTAGAGCAGTGGCAGCTTGAAAATAACTATTTACATTATACATGTCTAGCTATTGAAGAAGGTTATTCGGTAGACGTATATGAAAATGAATATAAAGATCCTGATGGTAATATAGTAGCAACTAGCGCTGACGTTTGGAAACAAGTTGTTATACCTGAAGTTTTAGAAAATTATGTTGAAAAGAAAAGAAACGAACTACCTAATCAATGGCAGCAATCTTTAGTTGTTGGATTTGATTATTATCATTATACTAAAAACTTTTGGTTACATAGCTGGGGTAATTTAATGCCTTATCACTATGATGATGGCAATAGTTATTCATATCATAATTTTGTAGGTGGACAATGGTATGATTACTCAGGTGGTTTAATATTTGGAACAAAAATAAATAAGCATTTAGGTTTGTTTATTGAAGGTAAATACAATAAGTACTGGAATCGTGAATGGTACGATTTTAAGTGCGGTATCAACTATGTAATCTTCTAAAGTATGGCAACTGAAATAGGTAAAGACACAAAAGTAAAATTAAGCTTAGAAACTATCATTTCTCTAGGAGTTGTGTTAGTAAGCATGACTGGTATGTGGTTCACGCTTCAAGCTGATATTGCTGAAGCTAAAGAACTTCCTGAACCACCGGCTCCAGAAGTTACACGCATGGAGTTTCAAATGAAAGATGAAATGATACGTAATACTATCATGAC
>LULW01000197.1_pt1 | contig 37791 bp, 46 predicted proteins | sample 729531 | NCBI WGS metagenome assembly LULW01 (sample SAMN03860279, study PRJNA289734) | marine metagenome | biome: seawater column; feature: ocean; material: water; isolation source: Red Sea water column Station 108 - depth 10m | place: Saudi Arabia: Red Sea | collected 2011-10-15 | depth 10 m | reverse complement strand
CCTGCGGGACGGTGTCGCCGCCAGCGGCCGCAAGCGCGACCGCGACGGGCACGATGAGCGCGAATCGCATCTTGCCGGCCAGCCGGTTCGCCAGCCCACGCCATCCCGTCATCATCGAGTCGTCTCCCCGTCTGGACCCGTCATTATCCTGCTGGAAACAGGTGCAACTGTCCAGCATGCCCCGCGTACCGGTCCCGCCTAGCCGGAGGGCGGCGCGCCGCTGTGACATGGGTCACAGCAGCATGGGAAAACTCAGCGCGCGAGCATCGGGCCGAGCCACTGGCCGCCAAAAATATGGACGTGGAGATGCGGCACTTCCTGCCCGCCATGGCCGCCGATGTTGGCGAGCAGGCGGTAGCCGGGTTCGACGAGCTGCTGGTCGCGCGCAACTTTGCCGACGGCGCGGATGAAACCCGCGATTTCGGCATCGCTGGCGCGCGCCGAAAAATCGTCCCAGCTGACATAGGCGCCCTTGGGAATCACGAGGATGTGGAGCGGCGCCTGCGGATTGATGTCGTGAAAGGCGAAAGCGAATTCGTCTTCATAGACGGGTTTCGACGGCAGATCGCCGCGCAGGATGCGCGCGAAGATATTATTCTCGTCATAGGGCAGGGTGGCGTCGATAGGCATCGGGACTCCTGGGTTCGTGCCGGTTGTGGCTAACAGCTATTGCGCGCGCGCGGCCTTTTCGGCGTGGCCCGAAATGCCGTGGCGGCGGGCAAGTTCGGCGGCGACGGCATCCCAACCGATGCCGCGTTCGGCCAGCAGGACGGTCAGGTGAAAGACGAGGTCGGCGGCCTCGCCGGTCAGCGCCGCATCGTCCTCGGTCAGCGCTGCGATCACCGTTTCGGTCGCTTCTTCGCCCAGTTTCTGCGCGATCTTTCCGCGCCCCTTGGCGGCGAGGCTGGCGACGTAGGAGGCGCCGGCGTCGCCCGCGGCGAGGCGCGCGCGCACCACGGCCTCGAGCAGCGTCAAGGCATTGCCGATCGCGCCATCCTGTTCCTGCGTCATTCGCCCACTCCTCCGGTGCTATGGCCGTTGCAGACCGCCTAGCGAGGGAATGGACGCTGGACAAGGCGGCGCGGCTCTGGTCAAGCGCCGGCATGGCCGATGTCAAATTGCATCCCGACTGGCTCGCGCGCATCGGCGGCGAGTTCGACCAGCCCTATATGGCGCAGCTCAGGGCCTTTCTGGGCGAACAGCGCGCGAAGGGGAAGGCAATCTTTCCCCGCCCCCGCGACTGGTTCGCCGCGCTTGATGCGACGCCGCCGCAGGACGTCCGCGTCGTCATTCTGGGTCAGGACCCCTATCATGGGCCCGGACAGGCGCACGGGCTGTGCTTTTCGGTCCAGCCGGGCGTGCGCACGCCGCCCAGTCTCGTTAATATCTACAAGGAAATGGCGAGCGACCTCGGCATCCCGCCGGCGCGGCACGGATATTTGAAGCATTGGGCCGAACAAGGCGTGTTGCTGCTCAACAATGTGCTGACGGTCGAAAGCGGGCAGGCGGCGTCGCATCAGGGCAAGGGGTGGGAGAAGTTCACCGACGCCGCGGTCGCAGCAGTCGCTGCCGACCCCGCGCCCAAGGTCTTCATCCTGTGGGGCAGCCATGCGCAGCGCAAGGCGGCGAACGTGCCGGGACTGGGCGCCGACGGGCCGCACCTGATCCTGCGCGCGCCGCATCCTTCGCCCTTGTCCGCGCATAACGGCTTTTTCGGGTCGCGGCCGTTCAGCCAGGCGAATGCCTTTCTGGAGGCGCACGGGCGCGGCGCAATCGACTGGCGGCTGCCCGACCCGGTCGACCCGCCGGCCGCATGAGCATCCTCGCCGATCCGCTGACGCTCGCGGTGCTGATCGTCGCGGTTATCCTGCTCGGCATGGCGAAGGGCGGGCTGGCGGGGGTCGGCGCGCTCGCAACACCGCTGGCGGCGCTGGTGCTGCCGCCGGCCACCGCGGCGGCTTTGTTGCTGCCGATCCTGATCGTGCAGGACGTCATCAGCGTATGGTCGTTTCGCAAGACGTGGGACGGCTGGATCATCGGCTGGATGCTCCCCGGTGCGGCGGCGGGCGTTGCGGCCGGATATTATTATGCCGACCGCGTCGATGAGGCGCAGTTGATGGCGGCTCTCGGTGCGATCACGCTCGCCTTCGGCCTCTATCGCCTGTGGGTGGAGCGCGGCGGACGCATCGTCGCGGCGTCGCGCTCGCCGGGCTGGGTGGGGACACTGTTCGGCGGGCTGATGGGGTTCACCAGCCAGATCGCGCATGCCGGCGGCCCGCCGTTCCAGATGTGGGTGACGCCGCGCAAGCTGCCGCACCTCAGCTTTATCGGGACCAGCGCCATCCTGTTCGCGATCGTCAACTGGATGAAGGTTCCCGCCTATCTGGCGCTCGGCGCTTTCCCGCACGAGGTGATCGTCGCGGCCCTGCTCCTGATGCCGCTGGCGATCGTCGCGACGCTGCTGACGGTGCGCTGGCTGAAGCGGATCGACGGCGCGCGCTTCTATGTGATCGTCTACGGGTTGATGGTCTTGCTGGGCGCGAAGCTGTTGTGGGACGGGATTGCCGGATGAGCGGGACGCCGACGATCCTGGTCGACGCCGACGCCTGCCCGGTGAAGGACGAAATCTACCGCGTCGCCTGGCGCCACGAGGTCCCGGTGAAGGTCGTCAGCAACAGCCGTCTGCGTGTCCCCGACCACCCGCTGATCGAGCGGATAACCGTGTCCGACGGTTTCGATGCTGCCGACGACTGGATCGCGGCGGCGGCCGATGCGCGCAGCATCGTCGTCACGGCCGATATCTTGCTCGCCGACCGCGCACTCAAGGCGGGGGCGACCGTGTTGGCGCCGAATGGCAAGCCCTTCACTACAGCCTCGATCGGACCGGCCATCGCGACACGCGCGATCATGGCCGACCTCCGCGCCGGCATGGGCGCCGGGATCGGCGGGCCGCCACCCTTTTCAAAGGCCGACCGGTCGCAATTCCTGCAAGCGCTCGACGCTGCACTCGTCCGGTTGAACCGCGCCGGGTAGGGCGTTGCCGGGCTTGACCCGCACCGCGACCGTGCGCATCGTGTCGTCATGGCGCGCACCTACAGCAGTTTTGCCGAATTCTGGCCCTTCTACCTGCGCGAGCACAGCAAGCCGCACACGCGGGCGCTCCACTATGTGGGTACGTCGTTGGTCGTGCTGCTGGCGGTAGCCGCGCTTGCGACCGGGCGCGGGTGGCTGTTCGCCGCGCTTCCTGTTGCGGGCTATGCCTTTGCCTGGGCGGCGCATTTCGGGGTCGAGAAGAATCGTCCCGCGACCTTTACCTATCCCTTGTGGAGCCTCGCCGCCGATTTTCGCATGTGGGCGCTGTGGCTGACCGGCCGGCTGGGCAGCGAACTCGACAAGGCCGGTGTTGCCCGCTGATCCGGAACCATCGCGGCGCTGCGGGCTTCCTGCAAAGAGAGAGCCATCAGAAGGAGCAAAGCGATGACGGTCAACAGCGGTTCGGCGCGGTACGAAGGGTTCGGCAAGGACGGCAAGGGGCATATCTGGACGGCGCGCGGCGCGCTTGATGCACAGCCCTATGGCTTTGCTTCGCGCTTCGAGGACGGGCCCGGCACCAATCCCGAAGAGCTGATCGCGGCGGCGCATGCGTCCTGCTTTACCATGGCGCTGTCCTTCGCACTGGCACGGGCAGGGTTCAGCGATGGACAGATCGATACCAAGGCCGATGTGACGCTCGACAAGGATGGCGAGGGCTTTGCGGTGACCAAATCGGCACTGACGCTGACGGCGCGGGTGCCGGGGATCGAGGCGGACCGTTTTGCGGCTATCGCCGCCGATGCCAAGGCCAATTGCCCGATCTCTAAAGTTTTGAACTGCGAGATCACGCTCGAACACACGCTCGAGAATTGAGGCGGTGCGCCGGGCCGGCACAGGCCGGCCCGGCGGAGACGCTTAGCGGCAGCGCACGTCGTCCTTCTTGCTGCCGCGGTCGATCGCATTGCCCGCGACCGCGCCGCCGATGGCACCGATCACCGTGCCCAACGTCTTCGAATCGCCCGGCGCGATGACGTTGCCGAGGACACCGCCCGCGATGCCGCCGACGATCAGCCCGGTGGTGCCGTCGGAGCGGCGGCAATAATATTTGCCGTCGCGGCCGCGATAGATGCGATCGCCGTCGGACATGCGGCGTTCGCGGTAGCGGCGGTCGTTGCGGTAATAATTGTCGGCGTAGTAGCCGCCGTAGCGCGGATCGGGGTTGTTCCAGTCGTAGCGGCCGTAGCGGTCGTGATAGCTGTTGTCGTAATAGCCGTAGCCGCCATCGTCATAGCCATAGCTGCCGGTCGAGGCGCAGCCCGCAAGCGCGGTCGCCGCGGCGATGGGGGCGAGGGTGAGCATCGTTGCTTTTTTCATATCGTCTCTCCTGACCTGTCGGGGGAAAGGCCGGGGGAGCGGCCGGGTGGAGTGCAGGTCTTCCGCCCTACAAGACCCGCGAACGCCGCCTGTGGTTCCGTCGCGGGCCGGAGCGCCTGCCTTGACTCGGCGGCGGCGAAGGCGCCTATTCGCCGCCGAAAACAGGAACGGTTGGAGAGAGATGCCATGAACGTCGCCGCGTCGCCGCGCAGTTTTGCCCGCCTGAAAGTCATGCCGATGACCCCGTCGATCGGCGCCGAGATCGGCGGGATCGACCTGTCGGCCGAGCAGGATGACGAGACCATCGCCGAAATCCGCGCCGCGCTGCTGGCGCACAAGGTGATCTTCTTTCGCGACCAGTTCATCACCGCGCAGCAGCATATCGCCTTTGCCCGCCGCTTCGGGACGCTGGAAATCCACCCGGCGACGCCGAAGGACCAGCCCGATCCCGAAGTGCTGCACATCGCCTATGGCCCCGATTCGAAGGGGCAGGAGAATGCGTGGCATTCGGACGTCACCTGGCGCGCCGAACCGTCGCTGGGGTCGATCCTGCGCGCGGTCGAGGTTCCCCCGGTCGGCGGCGACACGCTGTTTGCCGACATGGGCGCCGCCTTTCGCGGCCTGTCGCCGGCGATGCAGGACTGGTGCCGCGGCCTGACCGCGGTCCACGACATCGCGCGCGTCTTTGCCCGCCGGCTGGGCAAGCGACCGGAGGAACTGCACGACCAATATCCGCCGCAGCGCCACCCGGTGGTGCGCACTCACCCCGAAACCGGCGAGCAGGCGCTCTATGTCAACACCGCCTTCACCAGCCATATCGAGGGGCTGAGCGAGAAGGAGAGCGATTGGCTGCTGGCGCATCTCTATGCGCAGGCCGCCATCCCCGAATATCAGTGCCGCTTTCGCTGGGAGGCGGGATCGATCGCCTTTTGGGACAATCGCGCCGGCCAGCATTATGCGGCATCCGACTATTTCCCCGCGGTGCGCCGGATGGAGCGGGTGACGATCGCCGGCGACCGGCCCTTCTACAAGGACGAGCGGCAGGGCAGCTGATCCCGGCAGCGCCGCGGCCCCGCCCGCCAGGTCAGTCGATGATCACATCCTTCCCCTCGGCCTTCAGCCGGGCGAGGCCGTCCTTCATCGCGGCGAGCACCTCGGGCGGGTGCGGGGTCCAGCTTTCGAATTCGCCGACGATGCGCAGCGGCGCGCGGCTGCGGTAGCTGCGCGTCGGGTTGCCGGGAAATTTCTTGTCGGTGAGATTGGGATCGTCGAACCAGTCGCCGGTCGGCGCGACGATATAGATGCGCTCGCGCCCGTCACCCGCGACAAGCTCGCACCCCCAGATCGCCGATTCGAGCGCGGCGGAGAAATAGATCCACGAGAGCGGTTTGTCGGTGTCGTAATTGCTGGTCCACCCGGGCGCGAGCAGATCGCCGACGGCCAGGTCGGCGCGGGTGCCGTGGTAGAAGGTTGCGCCCGCATCGGGGCCGGTGGGGGTGGTGTCGGTCATTCTGTCTTGCTGTGCCTTAGAGCCTCATGCGTTAAATGCGCATCATCTCCAAATCCGTTTGTGCTGAGCTTGTCGAAGCACCGTCCTTCTTCTTGCGGCGTTAAAAGAAAGAACGGCCCTTCGACAAGCTCAGGGCAAGCGGTTTATATTAATGGCTCGCCGCTCTAACTTGTCAAACTTGTCACCTCTGGGCCCATGAAATCAGTCACTTGGGTCCGCGCCGTCGCCGTCGCCGTCATCGGCCGTCGGGCCGGGCAGGCGCAGCGGGGCGGGCGGCGGGTCGTCGGTGGTCGCGCCGATCTGCGCGAGCGCTTCGGCCAGCCGGGCCTCGGCGGGGTCGCCATGGGCGGGCGCGGCGCCGCGGCCCGCGTCGCCCGAACCGGCGGCGGCAAAACGAGGGGGGTCGTGCGCGCGCATCAGGAACATTGCGAGCCGTTCGGGATATTCGCGCCGCTCGCCCACCTGTTCGCCCTTGTAGAATATGGGGACGGGCACGCCGTGAACCGCGCGCGCCAGCGCGGCGTCGACCAGCCGCCGCATCCCGCAATCGATCGCGGCATCCCACGCATGGCGGAACGCATGGGCATCGGGGCGGCGGCGGAGGTTATAGGCCGACGTCGCCGACAACCCGACGCTCGCCGCCGCCTCGGTCACGCAGGCCGTTGCGGCGAGCGCCTCGATAAATTTGCGCTGGCGGTCGGGGGTCCAGCCGGTGCCGCGCCGGCGCTGAAGCTGCGCGGGGGTGAAGGCGGACAGCGCGGCGATCAGGCTTTGCGGCGCCGGGCCTTGCAAGGCCGGATCGCGTGGCGGGGCGGGGCGAGCAGGGGGTTTGGGTTGGGTCATCGGACAGGATGAACCATGGCGGGGCAATGTAGGAAAGGGGTTATCGCGCCAACGGCATCGGCCGCGCGAAGAGGGTGGGGGGAGAGGCGGGATGATGGAGAGTTTCGGGGCACTGGTCGGCTGGGACCATCATGACGCGGGCGACCGCATCATGCTCCGGCTGGAAAGCGTGCAATCTTCGGAAGCGGCAAAGGCGCACGATCCCGACCTGTTCCGGATATTGATGACCAAACAGCAAGCGGCGATTCTGGGCCAATATCTGCTGCGCATTTCCGGCCAGTCGCCGGTCGTTCGCCGAAAGCGGGGCTGGTTTCGTCGCTACTTCGGGTGACGGGTGTCCGCCATCGCTGCGCGGCAGGGCGGATTTTCGAAAGTGGATGGACGCAATCGCTCAGCCCGCATCCCCGTGCAGCGGCCAGCGACCATGTTCGACATGGGTGGTCTTGCCGACGATGCTTTCGGTCAGGATGATCTCGTCGACCGTCCAGCCGATCGGCGGGATTTTCTGGGCGTTCGGCCGGTCGCCGCGATAGTTGATCGCGATGTGCGGTTCGGGGGTGGTGCCGTCCATGATCGGCGCCTTTTCGCGCAGCAGATGATTGACCAGCGCCTTCTGGAACGCCCGCGCCTCGGCCAGGGCCCCACGCGTCCGCAGCGTCACCGCCTTGCGGTTCTCGATCCGGTCGAAGCGGAGCGGGAAGGGCACCGCGGCGAAGCCGTCCAGCGCGGCGACGGTCGCGGGCAGCCATTCGGGCGGCGCATAGTGCAGATCGTAGAGCGAGATGAGCGTGACATGGAGGAGGCCGGGGCCGCGCGAAACATCGTTGCGTGGCAATGCGGCGATCGCCGCCTGCACCTCCGGCGGCGGCTTGGCCATGACATAGAGGGGGTTTCGGGCGCGCATGGTAGGAGCGTAGCATGAGGCGAAGGGGTGGCGGCTGCCGGGCGCTCCGTTTGAGCCGGAGTTTTGGTTTGGTAAACTGTCACATGATCGAAGCTTGGGTCACAGCGGTTTGAACATTGTTGTGCCCCGATCGCTATATAAGCGACCCCAGAATTCAATTGCGTATCTGTCGGTCATTCCGGCAATGAAATCACAAATGACTCTTTTTCTCTGCGGTGTTTCAGGCATAGTGGCATCAAATAAAATGCGAAAATCATCAGGAAGAAGCAAGTATCCTTTTCCGCTATCAAGAGCAGAAAATATCTGAGAAACTATATCTTTTCCTCGGAATTCCGAAACCGCAACCTTGTGAGACCTGATGGTTGCTTCATAGGTGAAATTCTTAAGTGTTTCTATTTTGCTTAAAGTCGTCTTGTCAATCTTTATTTTACTAAGCTCTGGATGTCGCGAATTTACAGAAACGCCTACGCCCTTAATAAATTCTCCTATAAGGTAAGACGTAAAGTTGGTCCTCATATTTCCATCATTAGCAATGTTGTCAAGATCCTGTCGAAGAGTTAATGACGAAAGTATCTTTTCTACTTTTGAATCTTCTTGTCCGGGGCTTAAGTCCTGAATAGGAGAAATGTATGGTTCAAAAAGTTCAAGAAATATAGAAATGATGCTTGTTGCGTCAAATGACGCAATTCCAGTTTCTTCTCGGACTTTTCGGGCAACATTCTTTAGAATGGTCTCATCGTATAAGAGCATGTCGGACGGCTTTAGGAAGCCAGCTTTGAATGTATCCTCAATGTCGTAAGTCGAATACGCGATATCATCAGCGATATCCATTATCTGACATTCGATGGTTTTAAATTTTTTGGCCTTTGTAAAAACATTTCCAGGCGAAACATTTTTCTTGATGTCGTCCACCACGACCTTGTCTTCCGAATAGTAGCCTTTCCGTACCTTTACGTCGTTGGTCCGATCAGCCTCTATTTCAGTATCATATTTGAGAATCGCGCCGAGCGTCCGATAGGTCAAATTGAGCCCGGCCCTCCGTTCCAATGGACAGGATGTATCTGATCGGTAACGTTTTTTCTCGAGTTGAGTTACAATTCGAAGTGTTTGAGCATTGCCTTCAAATCCACCATATGGGCGCATGCATTCGTCCAGGGCTTCTTCCCCGTTATGACCAAAAGGCGGATGACCAATGTCGTGGAGTAAGGCCGCTGTGAAACAAATCCTTGGATTGATGGGCTGCCTTTTAAAGAATCGGGTAGTCGCGTTCAACTTGATGGCTATTGATTCTGCAATCTGTGCGACTTCAAGTGAATGAGTCAGTCTATTTCTAAAGAAATCAGACTCATATCCCGGAAATATTTGGGTTTTCCCCTGTAGGCGACGGAAAGCCGGACAATGAATTACGCGCGCGTAATCTCTCCGCGCTTCGTCTCGCCAAGGCTCGGCATTGCTGTCCTCGGGAAGAAATCGCTTGGAGTCACCAAGCTTGTATAGCGAAGCGCTCACTTCGTTTTAGAGGTCTTTTTTTCGGAAGGTTGCCGGCTGTTTTGTAGCCGTGTTTCGACAGCCGCCCTTAGAAATCTTGTCCGCGCTTCCGTGATCTGGCGAGTTTGAACCGCAGGTTCCTTCAATTGCCCCATTTTGTTCCTCCCTCCAGACACAGGAATCATAGTTCCGAAACGCTGTCTAGCAGATATTCTGCCAGATTGGAGGGAGCTTCGAGATTGATGAATATCCATGGCATCGGTGTTTCTAGCTTTCGTATCGGCCAAGTGTCATCTGGGCAATGAGTGGCGGCTTTCTTAATCATGCTCCCGGTCACCCGCGCCCATATACAGCTCGCGCCCGGTTTCCTCATAAACCTGGCTCATTTTCGCCATGCCCTTTTCGGCCCAGAATTTCGGGCCGCACATGCTGCAGAAATGCGCCGATTTCGCGCCTTCGGCCGGCAAGGTCTGGTCGTGGTACTGCTCGGCCGTGTCGGGGTCGAGCGACAGGTTGAACTGGTCGCGCCAGCGGAATTCGAAGCGCGCTTTCGATAGCGCGTCGTCGCGGACCTGCGCGGCGGGGTGGCCCTTGGCGAGGTCGGCGGCGTGGGCGGCGAGCTTGTAGGTGACGACGCCGACCTTCACATCGTCGCGGTCGGGGAGGCCGAGATGCTCCTTGGGCGTGACGTAGCAAAGCATCGCGGTGCCGTACCAGCCGATCATCGCGGCGCCGATGCCGCTGGTGATATGGTCGTAGCCCGGCGCGATGTCGGTGGTGAGCGGCCCGAGCGTGTAGAAGGGTGCCTCACCGCACGCTTCGAGCTGCTTGTCCATATTCTCCTTGATCTTGTGCATCGGGACGTGCCCCGGCCCCTCGATCATCACCTGCACATCCTGATCCCACGCGCGCTTGGTGAGCTCGCCCAGCGTGTAGAGCTCGGCGAACTGCGCCTCGTCATTCGCGTCGGCGATGCTGCCGGGGCGGAGGCCGTCGCCGAGGGAGTAGGCGATGTCATAGGCCTTCATGATCTCGGTAATCTCGTCGAAGCGTTCGTAGAGGAAGCTCTCGCGGTGATGCGCGAGGCACCATTTCGCCATGATGCTGCCGCCGCGGCTGACGATGCCGGTGACGCGCTTGGCGGCGAGGGGGACGTAGGGCAGGCGGACGCCGGCGTGGATGGTGAAATAGTCGACGCCTTGCTCGGCCTGCTCGATCAGCGTGTCGCGGAAGATTTCCCACGTCAGCTCCTCGGCGATGCCGCCGACCTTTTCGAGCGCCTGATAGATGGGGACGGTGCCGATCGGGACGGGCGAATTGCGGATGATCCATTCGCGCGTGTCGTGGATGTTGCGGCCGGTGGACAGGTCCATGACGGTGTCGGCGCCCCAGCGGATCGACCAGACCATCTTGTCGACCTCGCTCGCGACGTCGGATGCGACCGCGCTGTTGCCGATATTGGCGTTGATCTTGACGAGGAAGTTGCGGCCGATCGCCATCGGCTCGCTTTCGGGGTGGTTGATGTTGTTGGGGATGATCGCGCGGCCGCGCGCAACTTCGTCACGGACGAATTCGGGGGTGACATAATCGGGGATGCTGGCGCCCCAGTCCTGCCCGTCGCGGATATATTCGGCAAGGCGTTCGCGGCCGAGATTTTCGCGGGTGGCGACATATTCCATCTCGGGCGTGATGATGCCGCGGCGGGCGTAGTGCATCTGGCTGACGTTCGCGCCGGGCTTCGCGCGTAGGACGGTCTTGCGGACGTTGGGGAAGGCGGGGACGCCGCCCGACCGGTCGGGGCCGAGCTGACCGTTATCCTCGGGCCGCACTTCGCGCTGGGTCACCTCCTCGACATCGCCGCGGGCGCGGATCCACGCGGCGCGCAGTTCGGGAAGACCCTGCGCGATGTCGATGTTCGCATTGGGGTCGGTGTAGGGGCCCGACGTGTCGTAGACGCGGACGCTGGGCTCGCCCGAATGGGGGTCGAGGTCGATCTCGCGCATCGCGACGCGGATGCCGCTGCCCGTGGGGCTGGCGATGTGCACCTTGCGGCTGCCCCGAATAGGTCCGGTGGTGACGCCGATGCGGTCGGCGGCTTCAATGCGGGAATCGATGTCGGCCATGGGGTTCAGCTTTCCTTGGGGTGGGGTTCAGACAAGACGGAGGAGGCCCGCGGCGGTGAAGCCGAGGCCGAGGAGGAGCGCGAGGATGGCAAGCGGGCGCGTGCGCGTCCCCAGCTTGCGCATCCAGAAACGGACGTAGAGATCGGCAAAGGCGGTGACCGCCAGCGCCTCGATCACCGCGAGGCCGCCGAGGATGGTGAGGACGAGCGCGAGCGGATCGCCCGCGGGCCAGCCGTCGGGGCCGCGATTGGCGAGGTAGAGCAGGGTGCCGAAGATGATCTCGAACAGCCCGGTGAGCATCTGGAGCGCGGGCGAGCCTTCGATCTCCTCGATCATCCGGTGCCACTGGCCGGGGCGGCGCAGCTCGTCGATCGCGGCCGCGAGCAGGAACAGGCCGAGGATCAGCGCCGACCAGGCGGGCGCGTGCGCGGCATAAGGGGCGGCGGGGATGGCCGCATCGGGCATGGCACGCTCTCCTTCCTTCCTGACGGACGGGAAGGGGGTGCAAGCGGTCCGGTGACGATCCAGCGCGCGCCCTCCCTCCGCCCGTATTACCGGGATCAGGTTCGACGGGTCGCGGTCTATTCCGCTCTCAACCTGCGATTGCGCGGCAGGCTCCCCGGGGACGCAGCCACCATAGGCGCGCGCGGCGCGGCTGTCCATCGCGGTATCCGATGTACCGGTACCCGGCCCTTGCTGTCGCTTGCCCGGACGGACTCTTAGACTGGCCGCCCCGGCTGACACCCATCCTGAAAGCGAGGTTCGCCATGCATCCCGTCAATCCGCCGCGCCGATGGTGGCCCCTGTTCGCCGTGCTGATCGCATGGGCCGCGCTGTCTGCTGCCCCGTCGGCGCGCGCGCAGGCCTATCCTTGCCCCGGGCCGGGGCCCGGCGAACGGATGGTCGGCATGACGCCCGGCGGCGACGGTATCGCCCCGGTCCCCTTGTGCGTGCGCGACGATGACGGAGGCTATGACGACGAACCTGCGGCACCGCAGGCCCCGGTCCGCGACTATGCCGCGGTCGCCTGGCATCCCGACGCAGCCGATGTCTGGTTCGAGGGCGGTTACAGCGATGCCGGGGTCGCCGAGCGCGAGGCGCGGGCCGCATGCAACGCCGTGATGGGCGGCGGCTGCACCACGACGGGCGAATGGTGGAATTCGTCGATGGTGATCATCCGCGACCGCGTCGGCTATTTCTACAACGCGTGGCTGGACAAGGACCGCTCAGAACGGGACAAGGTGCTCGCGGATTGCAGCGCGCAGCAGCTGCTGCCGTGCGAAATATATATGACCTTCAATTCGTCGCGGCGACAATATCGTCCGGGCGCCGAGGCGCGCAAGATATATGGCGCCGGGGCATGGGTGCACGGCAATGAGGGCTATGACGGAAAGCTTTACCTTGCGACCGGCTATCGCGACAGCAAGGTCGCGGTCGACACGGCGGTCAAGGCGTGCAGCGATGCCAACCCCGGCCGCACATGCGAGATGGTCGCGCTGTCGGGCAACGGGATTATCCAGACCTTTCGCTATAACGGCAATTTCGACAATGCGACGGTCGAAATGACGCCGCGCCGCGCCAAGGAGGCCGCAAAGCATTTGTGCGCCCAGCTGAAGGCGTCGAGCTGTGTGCTTCAGGCGGCATTCGACAGCCGCACGCCGGGTGTTTTCGTCCACGAGTTCGCAGCGGCCTCGACCGGCAAATAGACGCCGGAAACAGGCACCGCGCTACGGCAAGCATTCGGCCCGGCCTTTCGGCATGGCATAGGTCGCCGTGCAACATCCGGGGACCACGGACCAGCGTGAACAGGATAATCGCCGACGCGGTCACCCCCGCCCCGCTCGCCCGCTTGCGGCTGTCCATCGCGGCGGCTGGACTTTACGCGGTGGCATCGCATAAGCTGGCGCCGGGTCGCGGAAAAGGCTGACGATGCGGGGGTTTCGATGACGAAATGGATGGGGGCCGCGGCGGTTGCGGCAGCGGCGATGATGCCGGTGGTGGTGGCGGCGCAGGCGCAAACGTCGGCCAAGGCTGCGGGCGAAGATGCGCAGGCGAAAATCTGCAGCAACGACGACGCAAGCGAAAGCGCAGAGGCAATTGTCGCTGCGTGCAGCGCCGTGATCGCTGACAGCCGTTACGGCGCTCGCGACCATGCCATCGCCTATGCGCGGCGTGGCCTTGCCCATGTCGATCTGGGCGAGTTCGACATGGCGGCCGCCGACACCGACAAGGCGATCGGAATCGAGACGGCCAACGACTTCATCTGGGCTGCGCGCGGCGTGGCGTTGGCGAGCGCGGGAAATTTCGAGGCGGCGAAGGCCGCCTATGACCGCTCGCTGGCGATCGGTCCCGGCAACGGGGGAATCCTGGCGAAGCGCGCCGGCGTGCTGCTCGACCTCGGCAAGCCGAAGGAGGCGCTGGCCGATGCCGATGCGGCCTTGGCGGCGCAGCCCGGCAATTTCGAGGCGCGCATCATGCAGGCGCAGGCGGTCGCGAAGCTGGGCGATCACGCCAAGGCACTGGCACTGTTCGACACGCTGATTGCCGAAAATCCGCTGCCCTTTCTCTACAATCTGCGCGGCGACGCGCGGCTGGACGCCCGCAAATATGCCGAGGCCGCGGCCGATTACAGCGAGGTATTGAAGCGCGGCTACAATGCGCCGACACTCAACGCGCGCGGTTGGGCCTATCGGATGGCGGGCGAACTGGGCAAGGCGATCGCCGATTTCGACGCGGCGATCCGTAGCGATCCGACCCTGTTCGCCGCCTATGCCGGGCGCGGCGAAGCCTATGACGAGCTCGACGAATATGAGCGGGCGGTCGCGGATTTCACCAAGGCGCTGAAGCTGCAGCCCGGCCATGCTGGCGTGCTGCGTGAACGCGGCTCCGCCTACAGCGAACTCGGCAAGTTGGCGTTGGCGCTCGCGGATTATGACGCGGCGCTGTCGATCGAGCCCAAGAATAGCGACATGCTCAATGGCCGGTGCTGGGTGCGGGCCGTGGCCGGGGCCGAACTGGCGAAGGCGCTGGCCGATTGCAGCGCGGCGATCGCGCTCGCGCCGAAGGAGGCGAACGCCTATGACAGCCGCGGGCTGGTCGAATTGAAGATGGCCGACAATGCCGCCGCCTTCGCCGATTACGACAAGGCGGCAAAAATGGACCCGACGCGCGCGAGCTATTTTTACGGGCGGGGGATCGCCGCGATCCGGCTTGGCCGCAGGGCCGAGGGCGAGGCCGATCTGACGAAAGCCGGCACCATGGATGCCGGGGTTGCGGCGCGCTACGCCAAGCATGGCGTGATCCCTTAGGGTCGATATCTTTGATGCCCTCTCTGCGGGCCTGTCTGTGTGACGCCAAGCCCGCCGGACCCGCATTGCGCCTTTGTAATGTTGCGGACGCAGGGGCGCCATGATGGGCGTGTCATCTTCGCTTTCCCATCGGGATGAAAGGAAGGCCTGTCATGTTGAGGATCAAACTCGCCACGCTTGGCGCCGCCGCGCTGCTCGCGCTGTCGGGAACGGCAGCGGTCGCGCAGGATGCGACCCCCTATTGCTCGAAGACGGTGACCGACAATTGCATGCAGCGCGAAGGCCATGCAGTTGCCGCCAGGCATCATGCGGCGCGCAAGCATCAGGCAGCGCGCAAGCACGCCGCCGCCCGGCGCCACGCTGCGGCGCATCGCAGGATGGCCGCAAAGACTGCACCGGCACCCGCGCCCAAGAAGTGAAGCCGCGCCATGCGTCGCCGCGGGTCGCGCGGCGCATGGCCTTTTTCGCCGCACGTCGCGGCTTGCGGCGCGGCCCGGCCCCGCTACACTCGCCCGCAAAGCAACGATAGCGGGAGAGCGATATGGCGTCGGTGATGGACGAAGCGCGGGCGATCACGCCGGTCGATGTCAGCGACATCGCGCTCTATGTCGAGGATCGCTGGCGCGAGCCTTTTGAGCGGCTACGCGCCGAGATGCCGGTGAGCTGGTGTCCCGACAGCCCCTATGGCGGCTATTGGTCGGTCGCGACGCACGCGCTAGTGCAGGCGGTCGAGCTTGATCCGGCGACATTTTCCTCGTCGTGGGAGAATGGCAATATCGTCATCGCCGATCCGCCCCCCGAATCGAACCTGCCCAATTTCATCGCCGCCGATCCGCCGGTCCACACCGCGCAGCGCAAGGTGATCGCCCCCGCCTTCAACCCGAGCCAGATGGCGGAGCGCGAAAAGACGGTGAAGCAGCGGACGCGCGAGCTGTTCGACGCGCTGCCGGTCGGCGAGACGTTCGATTGGGTCGAAAGCGTGTCGGTGCCGCTGACGATCGGGATGCTGTGCATATTGTTCGATTTTCCGTGGGAGGAACGCCACGACCTCAAACGCTGGTCCGACTATGGCGGCAATGTTTCGCCCGAGACGGCGAGCGAGGAATATCGCGCGCAGTGGATGGCCGAAATGGGCGCGATGCTGGCGCGCTTCGACCGCGAGCTCGAAGCGCGCAAGGCGCTGCCGCCGAGCGACGACCTGTTGTCGCGCATGGTCCACAGCGAGGCGATGGGCAGCCTGAACCCGATGGAGCGGCTCGCCAACATCGCGCTGCTGATTGTCGGGGGCAATGACACGACGCGCAATTCGATGAGCGGGCTGGTCGAGGCGCTGCACCGTTTTCCCGGCGAGCTCGATCGGCTGCGCGCCGACCCCGCGCTGATCCCCAATGCGGCGCAGGAGATCATCCGCTGGCAATCGCCGGTCACGCACATGCGGCGGACCTGCATGGCCGACACCGAACTGGGCGGACAGACGATCCGCCGGGGTGAAAAGGTGATCCTCTGGTATATTTCGGCGAACCGCGACGAGAGTGTGTTTCCGCAAGCCGACCTCTTCGACGTGGGCCGCGACAATGCGCGGCGCCACGTCGCCTTCGGTCACGGCATCCACCGCTGCGTCGGGGCGCGGCTGGCCGAAATCCAGCTCTGCACGCTGATCGAGGAAATCGTGGCGCGCGGCATCCGCATCGAACCCCAAGGCGCGCCCGAGCGGCTGGCGAGCCCCTTCCTCCACGGGTTCGTCCATATGCCGGTGCGGATCGTCGCCGACTGACTTTCCAGACTGGAAAATTGTCACTTGCCGAATTGGAAAGTCGGAAATATTGCTTTCCAAAATGGAAAGTGATGCGGGGGCACCCTTCGTTTCCGCATCAGACCCGAGGAGCAAGAGACATGAACCCGATCGAAGCCCGCGCCGCGCTCGACAGCATCGATGACGTCCAGCGCGACCTGGCACTGAAGGCGACCTATTGCCCGCCGTGGCGCCACGCGGCGTTCGGCGCGGTCATGGCGCTGCTGGTGCTGGGCCAGGGTTTCGATATCGCGATCATGGCGCCGCTGTTCGCGGTTGCGATGCTGGCGGTGGTGCTTCTCGTCGCCGACGACCGGCGGCGTTACGGTCTTTTCATCAACGGTTATCGCAAGGGCCGGACCCTGCCGGTTACGCTGGCGCTGCTCGGCGCGATGCTGGCGGCGATGTTCGGCGAAATCCACGCCCGCGAAGCCGGACTGGCGCTGGGCACGAAGCTGGGCATTGCCGCCATTGCCTTTGGCGTCGCCGTCGCCGCGAGCATCGCCTGGAGCCGCATCTATCGTCGCGAGCTGCTGAAGGGCACCGCCTGAGCCATGGACGGGATCCACATGGCGCTGCATGCGCCGGCGCGGCTGCAGATCGCCGCGCTACTCGCCAAGGTCAGCGAGATGGAGTTCGCCAAGCTGCGCGAGCTGGTTCAGGTGAGCGATTCGGTGCTGTCCAAGCATCTCGCCGCGCTGGTCGACGAAGGCTATGTCGATTTGCGCAAGGCGCCGCTCGGCGGACGCCAGCGGACATGGGCGTCGCTGACCCGCGCCGGGCACCACGCGCTCGAGGCGCATGTCGCCGCGCTGCGCGCCATCGTCGCCCATCTTCCCGTCGCGGCCGAATGAGGCTAGGGGCGTCGCGGCTTTCCGTTCGGGGTGCGGGAGCCGCCTGTGCCCATTGCCCCGTCGGATGATATCGGAATGAAGGCAGGGGCGATGCCCGATGGCGGAGCGGCCGCATCGGCCGTGCCGCGGCGCGACTGGACGGCGTTGCTGGCGCTGGCGCTCGTGTTGCGGCTGGTCGCGGCGTGGCAGGAAAGCGTGCTGCACCCCGACGAGGTCTTCCAATATCTCGAAGGCGCCTTCCGCCTGCTCCACGGCTATTCGGTCGTGACCTGGGAGTATCGCGACGGGATGCGCGGCGACCTGTATCCCGCCTTGCTCGCGCTGCCGATGCGGCTCGGCGAATGGATCGCGCCCGACGGCAGCCTGACCATCTGGTTGCCGCGAACGATGATGGCGATATTGTCGCTGTCGATCGTTGCCGCGGCGGGGGTGATCGGGGCGCGGGTGTCGCGGCTGCATTTCTGGGCCGCCGGACTGATCGCCGCATGCTGGCCCGACCTTGTTGCCTTTGCGCCGCATCCGCTGACCGAGCAGATGGCAGCCTTGCTTGCGGCACCAGCGATCGCGCTGCTCGGGCTTCCGGGGCGCAGCGCACGACAGCTGACGATCATCGGCGCTGCCGTGGGCCTGGCGGTCGTGTTTCGGCCGCATGTCGCGCCCGCGCTGGCGCTGGGTCTACTCGTGCACGTCTGGCGGGCCGGGCCGCGCAGTCTCTGGCCGCTTGTCGCCGGGGGCTTGGTCGGGCTGGCGATAGGCGCGGTCAGCGATGTTGCGGGGGGGCATTGGCCGTTCGAATGGCTGGTGCACAATGTCGATCGCAACATCGTCGATAATGTGTCGGCGCGTTACGGCGTGTCGGGACCATTCCAATATGCGGTCGATCTTCTGGCGCTGTGGGGCCTGTGGACCGCTCCCATCCTCGTGCTGGCGACCCTCGGCGCGCGGCGCTATCCGCTGCTCGCGGTGGTCGCGATCGCCAATATCCTGATCCACTCGGCGATCGGCCACAAGGAATATCGGTTTATCATCCTGTCGGTGACGGCCATCATATTGCTCGCGGGTATCGGTACCGGCGATGCGATCGCTGCGCTGCGCGCGCAGCGGGGGCGACAGGGGTGGCGGGTGGCGCTGGTGCTGGGCGCGGGCTGGCTTGCCGCCGCGACCTATGTCGCGCCCGCGCTGTATCATTTGGGGGGGCGGGTCGTGACCCCTTTCAGCGCCGCGGCCTCCGACCGGCTGCGCGCAAAGCCGGGACTGTGCGGCATGGCGGTGGTCGGCAATCGCGTTTTCCGCGTCTATGGCTACGCGCGGCTGCAGCGGCGGGTGCCGATCTTCGTTCAGGCGCCGGGCGATCCGCGCGTCGACCCCGCCCAGTTCAACGCCGCGCTGGTCTGGAAAGGACATGCGGACGCCCTGACCCCCGATTTTCGCGCGACGACCTGTTCTGCCGATGGCAGTCAATGTGTGTACGAACGGCCGGGCGGTTGCAGCGCCGCGACCTCACGGGCAGAGATCAATCGCTATCTTGCCGATCGCGGGATGTAGGAGGATGCCGATGCGACCCGATCTGGACGATCCCGAGGCACGTGCTGCCTATCGCCGCGAACTGCTCGGCGTCGGGCGCGGGATGCGGCGCGTCGGCTTTGCCGCAAGCTTGCTGGCGCTCGCGCTGTTGATGGGACCGCGGATGGGCGGTCCGTGGATGATGGGCCCGCTGCCGACGCAATATTGGGGCTGGGCGGCGCTGCTGCTCAGCTGGACGCTGTTCGTCGTCGTGATCGTGCGGCGCACCCGCCACCACAAGCGGCGGATGGCCGAATAGCCATCCGCCGGATCGCAATCAGGCGTAGCGGAATTCGTCGCTGCGCAGGTCGATGAGCGGGAACGCGTCCTTTTCGGCCCAGTAATCCTGATTGTGCCGCCATTCGGGCTTGTCGCCGCGCCGTGGCATCGCGTCGAGCCCGCGCATCAGATAGCCGGGATTGAAATTGTCCGCTTCGATCCACGGCAGGATCGCCATCCCCTCGTCCTGCGGGCGCAGCACGACCTCGACCTTCTTTGCGCCGATGTCGTCCATGTGGTTGAGCAGATTGCAGACGAAATCGCCCATCATGTCGACGCGCAGCGTCCAGCTCGCGCGGAAATAGCCCATAACCCACGCCATGTTGGGAACGCCGGTCATCATCATGCCGCGGTAGGTGACGGTGTCGGCCCAGTCGACGGGCTTGCCGTCAACCTCGAACGGGATGCCGCCCATGACCGAGAGGTTGAAGCCCGTTGCGGCGACGATGATATCGGCCTCGATCTCGGTTCCGTCGGCGGTGCGGACGCCCGTTTCGGTGAAGCGGTCGATCGTGTCGGTCACGACGGTCAGCTTGCCCGCCGTCGCGGCGCGGAAGATGTCGCCTTCGGGGCAAAAGGCGAGCCGCTGCTGCCACGGGCGGTATTTCGGGGTGAAATGCGGCTCAAACGCAAAGTTGGGATCGCCCGAAAAGGCGCGGATCAGCTCTTTCAGCTCTTCGAACACCTGATCGGGTTCGGTCTGGCAGCGGCGCGTCATCAGATCCTGATCGTGCATGATTTGCGCGCGCACGACGCGGTGGACGGTGGGCTCGTCGATCCCGACCTCGCGCAGCCGGTCGGCAAGTTCGTTCTTGTTCTCCGAGCAGAAGAAATAGGTCGGCGAGCGCTGAAGCATCGTCACATGCGCCGCCTTTTCGGCGAAGGCGGGGACGATCGTCGCGGCGGTCGCGCCCGATCCGATGACGAGGATACGCTTGCCCGCATAGTCGGTCGCGGGATCCCAGAGCTGGGCGTGGACGAACTGGCCCTTGTAGTCCGAAAGGCCCGGCCAATCGGGGATATAGGGCTTTTCATGGTCGTAATAGCCCTGGCACATCCACAGGAAATTGGCGGTGAAGACGACGGCGGCGCCATCGGCCTTGCGCACCGCCTCGACCGTCCAGCGGTTCGTCTCGCTCGACCAGCGGCAGGCGGTGATGCGGTGGCCGTAATGGATATGGTCGCCGATGCCGTTTTCCTCGATCACCTCGCCCATATATTTCAGGATTTCTTCGGCGCTGGCGATCGGCGCGCCGACCCAGGGTTTGAAGCGGTAGCCGAAGGTGTAGAGATCCGAATCGGAGCGGACGCCGGGATATTTGTGCGTTTCCCAGGTGCCGCCGAACGTGTCCTTCATCTCGAGGATCGCATAGCTTTTGCCTGGGCATTGATGCTGGAGATGATAGGCCGAACCGATGCCCGAAATCCCCGCGCCGACGATCAGCACGTCGACATGGTTGGCATCCTTGGCAGTGGTGGCTTCGCGCGCCGCGGCGGGCGCCGTCGTGGTCGTCATGGCTTGTCCGCTCCCATTTTCTCTAGTTAGGGTGATTACCCTATACTATCGAGCATGAGTCGCGCCAGTCCGCTTTGATGTGGATCAAAAGCGCCGTGCCGACGCGCGGTCAGCCGGTGCGGCGCGCCAGCCAGACCCCCGCGACCATCAGCGCGATCCCGGCGAGCCGCGCGGTGTCGACCGGAAAGCGCTGGGCGCCGAACAGGCCGAAATGATCGATGATCGCGGCGCTGGTCAGCTGTCCCACCAGCACGAAGAAGATCGCATTGCCGACCCCGAAGCGCGGCGCGATGAAGGTCACGGAGATCACGTAGAAGGCGACGAACAGCCCGCCAAAATAGAAATGAAAGGGAATGTCGGCGGAAAAGCGGATGTCGCCGAGCGCGCCGGTCGCAACCGCGCCGGTCAGCGCGACGAGCAGCGCCAGCCCGAACAGAATCACCGATGCCGCCATCGGGCTGCCGAGCCGCCCGCCGAGCCCGCCGTTGAGCGCGGCGAGGATCGGGATGCCGACGCCGGTGAGGAACATGATCGAGGCAAAGGTCGGGGCGTTGCCGCTGGTCATCGCTGTGTCTCCTGTTGCGCCTGCGCGGCGCGAAATTCGCCGACGGGAAGCCCGCCGATACCCCAATTGTCCATATCGACCTCGTCGATCGTCACAACGGTCGTCGCGGGATTTTTGCCCAGCACGCGCTGGAGCAGGTCGGTGACGCCGGCGATCAGCTCGCGCTTCGCCTCGGCGGACGCGCCTTCGCGCGTGATGCGGATATGGACATGGGGCATCGGCGGCTCCGTCGGTGGGATCAGAAGGGGGTGGCGAATTCGATACGGAGGCCGCCGGGCATGAAGCAAACGAAATGATGCGGCTGGGCGCCCTCGGCGATCGGCTGCGGCGGAAATTCGATACGGACGCCCGGATGCGCCTCCACGCGGGAGAACACTTGCCCCAGCGCTGCGTGATCGGCGACGCCCAGTGCCAGATGATGCAGGCCGATATTCTTGCGCCGGTCGAAATGCGTCGCGGTGGCGGGATCCTCGACCCGCCACATCGTCAGCAGCGTGGTGCCGTCGGACACGAAGATCGCGGGGTAGGAGGGGCGTTCGCCGACGACCGCGAAGCCAAGCGCTTCGGTGAAGAAATCGCGGGCGGCCTCGAGGTCGGGAACGGCGAGGCCGATATGGTGCGCGCCGGTCGTCAATTTGTTGGTCATTGGTCTTCCTTCCTGGATTGGGCCGCGCGCAGGGCGGCAAGCTCGGCGCGCAGCTGGTTGAGCTCGGCGGCCATCGGTCGGACGGCGGCGGATATTTCGGCTTCGGTGAAGCGCGGCGTTATGTGCTGGGGGCAATTCCAGTCGAAACCCGCCACATCGATCACGAAGCCGCGCTCGGGGGTTGCGCGGTAGCCGTCGGGCATCAGCGAGGTGACAAGCGCCGGATCTTCGGCGATCTCGACGATCCGCCCCTCGCCGATCAGCTTGAGCCGGCGGCGATTGGGATAGTCCATCAGGAACAGCGACACGCGCGGATTTTCGGCGAGATTGGCGGTGCTGATATATTGGCGGTTGCCGGTAAAATCGGCGAAGCCGAGGCGATTGCCGCCGAGCGGGCGCAGAAAGCCGGGCGGGCCGCCGCGGTGCTGGATATAGGGCCAGCCCTCTGCGGTGATGCTGCCCAGATAGAAGCTGTCGCGGTCGGCGATGAAATCGAGTTCGCGGGCGGTCAGCATGTCGCTGCCGTCACTGTCGGCCTCCATCCGTGCGTAGCTGGCACGCGATCCGTGCTGGGCCTGCAGGCGCCGCGCCGCGTCGGTGAACAGAGTGCGGAGATAATGTTGCGCCATGCAGGTGACCTTCGGACAAGAGGGCGCGAGCGGGGCGCCGGGATCGGGGGTTGGGGGCCTCCCTCGCTCGCAAACCCCATCTATCGTGTTGCCGCAGACGCGATAATCAGCGATTGATGGACATCTCTATTTCAAAATGTGGAATAATCGATGGATCGGCTGCTGACTCTCGAGATGTTCGTGGCGGTGGCGAGCGAAGGCGGATTCGCTGCCGCCGCGCGCAAGATCGGCAGTTCGCCGCCCGCGGTGACGCGGGGCATTGCCGCGCTCGAGGCGCGGCTCGGCACGAGCCTCTTCCACCGCTCGACCCGCGCGGTCGCGCTGACCGACGAGGGCGCGGTCTTTCTGGGGCAGGCACGGCGTATCCTGGCCGATCTTGCGGGGGCCGAGCGGGCGCTGCGCGGCGGCGAGGCGGAACCGCGCGGCCAACTCTACCTGACCGCGCCGGTGATGTTCGGGCGGCTGCATGTCCTGCCCGCGGTCGGCGACCTGCTCGCCCGGCACGATGCGCTGGCGGTGCGGATGATGCTGATCGACCGCAATGTCCGCATCGTCGAGGAGGGTATCGACATCGCGCTGCGCATCGGGCCGCTCGCCGATTCGAGCCTGAAGGCGGTCCGCATCGGCACGGTGCGGCAGATGCTGGTCGCGAGCCCCGGCTATCTGGCGCGGCGGGGCGCGCCCGCGACGATCGACGCGCTCGCCGATCATGATCTGATCATCTCGACCGGACCGCGCGCGGCGGGCGAGTGGAATTTTGCCGAGCGTCGCTGGCGGGTCGAGCCGCGCCCGCGGCTGGTGGTGAACACCGTCGATGCGGCGATGGCGGCCGCCGAAGCGGGGATCGGTATCGCGAATCTGCTGAGCTATCAGGTGATGGACGGCGTCGATGCCGGACGCCTGATCGCGCTGCTCAACGCCGAACAGCCGCCGCCCTTACCCGTCCATCTGGTTTTCGAACAGTCGCGCGCCGGCCTGCCCGCGGTCCGCTTGCTGATAGAGGCGATGCGGCGCCGGATGCGCGCGGCGGGGCTGGGGTGACGCGGGCGCGGCGCTCCGCTAGGGCATGGTGATGACCGATCGCCCCTGTCCGACCGCGCGCCGATGAGCCGCGCCCCGCGCCTTGCCGGCTATGCGCTGATGGCGGCGGCGGTGCTGCTGGCGCTTGCGATGCGGCGCGGGCTGATCGAGAGCCTGGGGCCGTTTCCGGTCGCGGCGGTGGCGCTGCTGATCGGGATGATCGGCGTGATGCTGGTGTTCACAGACCTGATGGTGCGCGGGCTTTATGCGCAGATCGGTGCGGCCAAGCGAGCCGAGGACGAGGGCGAATAGCGCCTTTTCGTTCGACACTATCGGCGCTTACCATTATGACGGGCCGATGACCGACCGTCCGCATACGCCGCTGCTCGACACGGTGGATGTCCCCGCCGACCTCCGCAAGCTCAAGCCCGAACAGCTTCGCCAGTTCGCCGACGAACTGCGCGCCGAAACCATTTCCGCCGTGGGAACCACGGGCGGCCATCTGGGATCGGGGCTGGGCGTCGTCGAACTGACCACCGCGCTGCATTATGTCTTCGACACGCCGCGCGACAAGATCGTGTGGGACGTCGGCCACCAATGCTATCCGCACAAGATCATCACCGGCCGCCGCGACCGCATTCGCACGCTGCGCCAGGGTGGCGGGTTGTCGGGCTTCACCAAACGCAGCGAGAGCGAATATGACCCGTTCGGCGCCGCCCATTCGTCGACCTCGATCAGCGCCGCGCTGGGCTTTGCCGTCGCGAACAAGCTGAAGAACGAACCCGGCCGCGCGATCGCGGTGATCGGCGACGGGTCGATGTCGGCGGGCATGGCCTATGAGGCGATGAACAATGCCAAGCAGGCGGGCAACCGGCTGATCGTCATCCTGAACGACAATGACATGTCGATCGCACCGCCGGTCGGGGGCCTGTCGGCCTATCTGGCGCGGCTGGTGTCGTCGCGGCCCTTCGTCGAGCTGCGCGAGATCGCGCGGCGCTTCGCCCGCAAGCTGCCGCAGCCGCTGCACAAGGCGGCGAGGAAGACCGACGAGTTCGCGCGCGGCATGGCGATGGGCGGAACGCTGTTCGAGGAACTCGGCTTTTATTATGTCGGGCCGATCGACGGCCATAATCTCGACCATCTGATCCCGGTGCTGGAGAATGTGCGCGACAGCGACCATGGCCCGGTGCTGATCCATGCGGTGACGATGAAGGGCAAGGGCTATGCCCCCGCCGAGGCGGCCGCCGACAAATATCATGGCGTCCAGAAATTCGATGTCATCACCGGCGAGCAGGCGAAGGCGCCGCCGGGGCCGCCCGCGTATCAGAATGTGTTCGGCGAAACGCTGGCCAAGCTCGCCGACAGCGATCCGCGCATCGTCGCGATCACCGCCGCGATGCCGTCGGGCACCGGGGTCGACAAATTCGCCAAGGCGCATCCCGACCGGAGCTTCGACGTCGGCATCGCCGAGCAGCATGCGGTGACGTTCGCGGCGGGACTCGCGGCGCAGGGGATGCGGCCGTTCGCGGCGATTTACTCGACCTTCCTCCAGCGCGCCTATGATCAGGTCGTCCACGACGTCGCGATCCAGAATCTGCCAGTGCGCTTTGCGATCGACCGTGCCGGGCTGGTCGGCGCCGACGGATCGACCCATGCGGGATCGTTCGACGTCACCTATCTCGCAACATTGCCCAATATGGTGGTGATGGCGGCCGCCGACGAAGCCGAGCTGGTCCACATGACCTATACCGCGGCCGAATATGACGACGGCCCGATCGCCTTTCGCTATCCGCGCGGCAATGGCACCGGCGTGCCGCTGCCCGACAAGCCCGAGAAGCTGGAGATCGGCAAGGGGCGCGTCGTCCGCGCCGGCAAGACGGTCGCGATCTTCTCGCTCGGCACGCGGCTCGCCGAGGCGCTGAAGGCCGCCGACACGTTGGAAGCGCGCGGCCTGTCGACGAGCGTGATCGACCTGCGCTTCGCCAAGCCGCTCGACGAGGAACTGATCCGCAAGAAGCTGCGCACGATGCGGCTGCCCGACATGTTCCAGGATCAGGATTCGCCGCAGGCGCAATATGACGCCGCGGGGCTGAACGCGCCGCAGATCGTCGACACGGTGCTGAAAGCGCTACGTCACAACAGCGCGGGGGTCGAGGAAGCGGGCGCACGGGCCTGACTTAAGGAAAAAAAGCGGGGGCGGCATGGATTTCCTGAAACTGATCCAGTCGCTCGACGAACTGCTCTACGAGGTCATGTCGTGGTTGATTTTCTATCCGGTCACGCTGTGGCGGGCGCTCGCACAGCCGCTCAAGATGATGGATTATTCGGAGGCCGAACTGGGCGATCCGGCCGAGCGGCAATATACCGATACGCTGTCGCCGCCGCTGTTCCTGCTGCTGACGCTGGTACTCTGTCACGCGATCGAACTGTCTATCGTAGGGCAGAATGCGGTGATCTTGCGCCGGACCGGATTGGGCGGACTGGTCAATGACGATTCGACCTACATCCTGCTGCGCGTCGCTTTTTTCAGCCTCTTTCCGCTGATCATGGCGGCGCGGCTGGTACGCGCGCGCAACGTCAAGCTCGACCGGGTGCCGCTTAAGGCGCCCTTCTACAGCCAATGCTATGTGACCGCGCCTTTTGCGCTGATGGTGTCGACGAGCGGAATTCTGATGCAGCTCAAGCCTGGTGACAGTCCCCTCTGGGGCTTGGCGCTGCTCATCGCCGCGCTGCTGTGGTTCGGCAGCTTGCAGATATTGTGGTTTGCGCAGCATCTGCGGATCGGCCGGCTGCGCGCCGCGCTCCATGCCTCGCGCGCAATGGTCGAGGCGCTGATCGCCTTTGTCGCGATTTCGCTGATTTTCGTGGGGACATGAAAACGGCCCGGGGGTGCCGGGCCGTTTCGATCAATTGCCTGCGCGCAGGATCAGGCGCCGGGGATCGACGCGCTGGCTTCGCGGCCGTCGCCTTGCGGCGCGGCGATGATGTCGCGGGTGACGAGGCCCTTGTCGACGACCTGCGTATCGGGGCTGCCGACCTGGCTGCGGATACCGGGGTCGGCGCGCGCGCCGTCGGCGCTGCCGATGATCGCGTCTTCGGCCGGGCTGCGCGGCGATTCGCCGCCGAAGAGTGCGCGCAGCGTCTGTTCGGCGGTGGTTTCGTTGCCGGGGCGCGCCGCGCCGGGGGCGGGCGGGGTCAGCGAGAAATCGGGCGGCACGACGAGCGGCGCCTGCCGCGACACCGCCATTTCGTCGGGGCGCTGGCGGCTGAACAGGCTGTTCGATCCGCAGGCCGACAGCGTCATCGCGACGATCGAGGCGGCAAGGATGGCTTTGGTCCGGTTCACTTCAAATAGACTCCCTATGCGCCCCGTTTACTCTTTCGCCGCCTGATCGGCGGCCGCTGGGGTCTTTTCGCCGAAGAGCAGCGCGCGCGCAACCAGCAAAAGCACGCCGAGCGTGATGCAGGCGTCGGCGACGTTGAAGATCATGAAGGGGCGGAAGGCCCCGAAATGCAGATCGGCGAAATCGACGACATAGCCGAAACGCACGCGATCGATGATATTGCCGAGCGCGCCGCCGAGGATCATCGCGAGCGCGATGACGTCGCCCCGCGCCTTTTCGCGCGTCATCCACAGCGCGACCGCCGCCGCGACGATGGCGGTCACCGCGACGAGCGTCCAGCGCGTCGTATCGTTGCATTTGGCGAACATCGACAGCGAAATACCGCAGTTTTCCGCCCAGGTCAGGTTGAACACCGGCAGCAGCTCGATCTGCCCATAGGGCTGGGTTTCGAGCGACAGCGGCACGACCACCACCCATTTGACGAGCTGATCGAGACAGAAGGCGACCGCAGCGACGATCAGGCCGAAGCGCAGGTGGGGAGAACGCGTGCTCATTGCGCGTCCAATACCGTCTCGCACCGATTGCACAAGGCGCCGTCGGCGGTCACTTCGGGAAGGTGACGCCAGCAACGGCCGCATTTGTGGTTTTCGGTGCGCTTCACGTCCCAGTCGCCTTGATGAACGGTCGAGGTGATGAAGATTTCCTCATAATCGACGTCGCCGGCTTCGTTCGGGAGCCATACTTCGGCTTCAAGGCTGGAGCGGATGGTCTTTTCGCGGCGCAACGGTTCGATACGTTCGGTGACGAGCGCGCGGGTGCTGCGGATTTCCGCCCATTTTTCGACCAGTTGTGTGTTCCCGCGAAGGCGGGAACCCAGTGCGGAGTCGGCCGATGCCATCTCTGGATCCCCGCCTTCGCGGGGACACACGAGTTGATCGAGATCCGGCCACTCCAGCAAATGCACGCTGCCCGCTTCGGGATAGCGCGTGCCCCACACTTCCTCGCTGGTGAACACCAGCACCGGCGCGGCGTAGCGGACGAGGGCGTGGAACAGCACGTCGAGGACGCTGCGATAGGCGCGGCGGGTTTCGGTGCCGAGCGGCGCGGCGGGGCCGAGGTCGCAGTAAAGGACGTCCTTGCGGATGTCGAAATAGAAGGCCGACAGATCCTCGTTGCAGAAATCGGCGAGCAGGCGCGTGTAGGCGTTATAGTCGAAATCATCGACCGCTTGGCGCAGCTTCGCGTCGAGATCGGCGAGCAGCGAGAGCATATAGCGTTCGAGTTCGGGCATCGCCGCGACGTCGGTGATGCGTTCTTCGTCGCTGAACCCGTCGAGCGCGCCGAGCAGGTAGCGGAAGGTATTGCGAAGTTTGCGATACTGGTCGGCGACCCCGGCGAGGATTTCCTTGCCGATGCGGTGATCCTCGGTGAAGTCGACGCTGAGCGCCCACAGGCGGAGGATGTCGGCACCATAGTCGCGCATCAGGTCGATCGGGCTGATCGTGTTGCCCAGCGACTTCGACATTTTGAAGCCCTTGGCGTCCATCGTGAAGCCGTGCGTGAGGACAGCCTTGTACGGCGCCTGCCCGCGCGTGCCGCAGCTTTCGAGCAGCGACGACTGGAACCAGCCGCGATGCTGGTCGCTGCCTTCGAGATACAGGTCGGCGCTGTGGGTGCCGCCGTCGTGGCGGACGAGCGCGGGCCAACGACCGCTTTCGAGGACGAAGGCGTGGGTGCAGCCCGAATCGAACCAGACGTCGAGAATGTCGGTGATGCGCTCGTAATCGGCGGCGTTGTAGCTATCGCCGAGATATTCCTGCGCACGCGCGTCGGACCATGCATCGACGCCGGCTTCCTTCACCGCCGCGACGATGCGATCGTTGACGACCGGGTCGTTCAGATATTGCCCGGTCTTGCAGTCGACGAACAGCGTGATCGGCACGCCCCACGCGCGCTGGCGGCTGAGCACCCAGTCGGGGCGCCCCTCGACCATCGACCCGATGCGGTTGCGGCCCTTGGCTGGGACGAAGCGGGTGTCGTCGATCGCCTGCATTGCCGCCTGCCGCAAGGTCGGGGCGTCGCACAGGCCCTCTTCGGCGGGGTTGATCGCGCCGCCTTCGCTTTCCCAGCGCCGTTCGCTGCGCGTCTTGGGCTCGATATGGGTCATCACCTTGTCCATCGGCACGAACCATTGCGGGGTGCAGCGGAAGATGATCTTGGCCTTCGAGCGCCAGCTGTGCGGATAGCTGTGCTTGTAGTCGGCGCTGGCGGCGAGCAGCGCGCCGGCGTCGCGAAGGTCGGTACAGATCGGGCCGTCGGGCGCGTTGAACTTGGGGTTGATCACCGATCCCTGACCGCCGAGCCACGCCCAGTCCGCGCGGTACTTGCCGTCGCCCTCGACCGCGAAGACGGGATCGAGCCCGTTCGCCTTGCACAGGTCGAAATCATCCTCGCCATGGTCGGGCGCCATATGGACGAGCCCGGTGCCGCTGTCGGTGGTGACGAAATCGCCCGCGAGGAAGGGCCGCGGACGCGCAAAGAAGCCGCCGAGCGCGTGCATCGGGTGGCGGGCGACGGTGCCGGCGAGGTCGGAGCCAGAATAGATCGTTGTCTTGCGGTCGGGACCAAATTCGCGAGGCAGAAAGTCACCGTTGACCGTGCGGTCATCGATAACTTCTATGCCATCAACTTGATCCGCCGGGTTCATTTTGGCGAGTTCGACCGCGACGATTCGGCCTTTGCTGCCCTCAAGCCGATTCAGTTCCGATTGCAGCCTTTGGCGAAACTGAGGGAGCAGGGCACGAGCAACGAGAAAGTATTTTCCCGCCCAGTCAGGCATTGCGAAGGGAATTTCCGGATCTGCGCCTTCGTCGTAAACGTCAGCGATAACCTGCCAATATTCAACATCCGGCCCATAGGCCAAAGCCTGGTTGACCGGAATCGTCCACGGCGTCGTCGTCCAGATCACCGCATGCGCGCCGACCAGTTCCTTGATCGGGCTCTCGACGATCTCGAATGCCACGTCGATCTGGGTCGAGACGATATCCTCATATTCGACCTCGGCCTCGGCGAGCGCGGTCTTTTCGACCGGCGACCACATCACCGGCTTCGCGCCGCGATAGAGCATGTCGTTCGCGGCGAATTTGAGCAGTTCGCGGACGATGGTGGCCTCGGCCTCATAATCCATCGTGAGGTAGGGATGGTCCCAGTCGCCGCCGATACCGAGGCGCTTCAATTGCTCGCGCTGGGTGTCGACCCAATGCTGCGCATAGGCGCGGCATTCGGCGCGGAATTCCTCGACCGGAACCTCGTCCTTGTTGAGCCTCGTCCTTGTTGAGCTTTTTCTTGCGAGACTGTTCCTCGACCTTCCACTCGATCGGCAGGCCGTGGCAGTCCCAGCCGGGCACATAGGGCGCGTCCTTGCCCTTTAGGGTTTGCGTGCGGACGACCATGTCCTTCAGGATATGGTTGAGCGCATGGCCGATATGCATGTCGCCATTGGCGTAGGGCGGGCCGTCGTGAAGGATGAACTGGTCGCGGCCCTTGCGGGCTTCGCGAATCTGCGCCTCCAGATTGCTCTCGAGCCATTTCGCCAGAATCAGCGGCTCCTTCTGCGGCAGGCCGGCCTTCATCGGAAAGTCGGTCTTGGGCAGGAAGACGGTGTCGCGGTAATCGCGCTGATGGGGGGCGGAGGTGCTGTCGGTCATGGTCGCGGCGCTTAGCGCAGATTCGCGGCGGCGCAAAGAAATTGGGCGCGGGCAATAGCAGCTTCATCACCCCGGACCTGATCCGGGATTCCCTCGCATCCCCAGATCTTCCTTGAGGCTATGAGTGCAACAGGGGATATCGCCACTCGATCTGGGATGACGATGGGCGACGGTTGGACATCTATTTCTGGCGCGGGCGGAGCGCCGGGCCGAGATTGTAGATGTCGTCGATCCACACATAGCCGGTAAAGCTGGCCGGGATCCGTGTGAGCTGGTCGACGCGCCACAGGCCCATGCCGCCCTGTTTGTCGCCGCGGGCGCCGGTCATCAGGACGCGGGTGCCGTGCGCCGCCGCGCGCGCCTGCAGGCGGTCGGGCCAGCCCCAATAGGCCCATTGATAATCGAGCGGCACCATGATCGTGCCGCCGACGCAGCTCGGCGGATACCAGCCCGACCACCCGAACTTGATATAATCGCCGGTGCAGCGCTTGGCGCCATCGGGATCGAGCGTCCAGGCGCGCGGCGCGCGGGCGCGGATCGGCCGGAGCACGCGCGCATTGCCGAAAAAGCCGAACCGCGGCTGGTTCGGATCGATCCCGGCGCGGGCAAAGGCGGCGAGCGCCAGCGCGCCCTCGCGCGGGTCGCGCGACTTGAAGTTGACGATCAGCGACGCGTGGCCGAGGTCGCGCAGAACATCGTCGAGGCTGGGCATCAATCCCACCCCCTTGCCGCGCAGGGGGAAGGTCTTTCCGCCGTCGGCGGTATAGCCATAGCCGATGTCGAGCCGCTTGAGTTCGGCCATCGTGCGGTCGCGGATATTGCCCTTGCCGTCGGTGCGGCAGTCGAGCGTCCAGTCGTGGAACACCGCCAGCCGGCCGTCCTTCGTCGCCGCGACGTCGAACTTCACCGCCCCGGCGTCGCGGCCGATTGCGACCTTCATCGAGGGCAGGCTGTTTTCGATATAGGCATGTTCGGGCGGATAGATGCGCGTCGCGGTGCAGCTGTCGTCGGTGACGCCGCGATGGTCGAAAAGCTGCGAAACGCCGCGGTGCGCGATCAGGACGCGCTTGCCGACGGGATCGGACGCGAGCCAGGTCGCGTTCGACAGGGTGAGCCAGGCGACGAGCGCGGCGAAGAGCCAGAGGAAGATTTTGGTGCCGCGCTTCATCGGCTTTTTGGGCGGGCCGGAGAGGCCGGCTGCCCAGTCGTCGCTGTCGGTCATCACTGTCCCCCTCATTATGCCGAAACGGCCCCCCGATCAGCGTGTGAACCCCGGCGAAAGCCGGGGCCCATGCGATGCTGGTGCGCCCAATGGGCCCCGGCTTTCGCCGGGGTTCATGGCGGGCTTATCAGACGTCGGCGAGCAGCCGCTTCGCCTCGTCACAATCCGCCGCAATCTGCGCCATCAGGGCGTCCATCCCGTCATATTTCGCCTCGGGCCGGATGAAGGCGCGGAATTCGACGTCGATTTCCTGCCCGTAGAGGTCGCCGTCGAAATCGAAGAAATGCGGTTCGAGCAATTCCTTGGGCGGATCGAAGCTCGGCCGGATGCCGAGGTTCGCGGCGCCTTTCAGGATGCGGCCCCCCGGCCCCTCGCTTAGCAGGCGGCCGGTGACGGCATAGATGCCGTAGCGCGGCCGCAAATAGGTGTCCATGTCGATGTTCGCGGTCGGAAAGCCGAGCAGGCGGCCATTCTTGTCGCCATGCTGGACGGTTCCGCGCACCGTGAAGGGGCGCGTGAGCAGGCGCGCCGCGGTCGCGCAGTCGCCCGCGCGCAGCGCGTCGCGGATGCGACTCGACGAGATTACCTCGGCGCTGTCGTCGACCGGCGCGACCATCTCGGTAAAGAAGCCGAGGCGGCGGGCATGGTCGGCGAGGGTCACGACATCGCCGCCACGGCCCTTGCCGAAGACGAAATCGGCGCCGGTGACGACCCCCGCCGCGCCATAGCGTTCGAGCAGCAGTTCGGTGATGAAATCCTCCGCCGTCGTCGCGGCGAGCGCGGCGTCGAACGGGAGGACGAGCATCGCGTCGGCGCCCGCCGCGCCGAACAATTGCTGCCGCTGGTCGAGCGTGGTCAGGCGGAAGGGCGGCACGTCGGGTTTGAAGAAGCGCACCGGATGCGGGTCGAAGGTCGCGACGATCGCCGGGCGCCCGTCGTCCTTGGCATGATGCACCGCGCGGCCGACCACCGCCTGGTGCCCGGCGTGAAAGCCGTCGAAATTGCCGAGCGCGATGACGCCGCCGCGCAGCGCACCCTCGATGCGTTCGTGGCCGTCGAGGCGGATCATCGCCGGCGCACTCCCCCCCACGCCGCATCCCCGAGCGAAGACGAGGGGCTGTGCCGAGCGACGTCGAGGCAGCGGTTCTCGCTGCGCTCGAACAAGCCCCTCGTCTTCGCTTGGGGAAACGGGAAGATCGGGCCTGCCACCTATTTCGTGCCCATGCCCATCGGCACAATCCCCGCGCGGATGACGCGGAGCGCGTTGCCGCCCATCGCGGCGCGGATGTCGTCGTCGCTGAAACCCGCGTCGAGCAGCGCCTGCGTCACCTGAACCAGCTTCGATGTGTCGAAGCGGACCGTGGTCGCGCCGTCATAATCGCTGCCGAGCGCGACATATTGGATGCCGACGAGGTCGCGGACATGCTTCATCGCCCTGGCGACGCTGGCGGGCGAGGTGTCGCACACCGCCGCGTCCCAATAGCCGATGCCGATGACGCCGCCGGTCGCAGCGACCCCGCGGATTTCGTCGTCGGTGAGGTTGCGGTTGACCTTGCACGTCGCCTGCACCCCGCCGTGGCTGGAGACGACAGGACGGCGCGCCATCTTGAGGATGTCGGCGACGCAGGCGTGGCTGCAATGCGCGATGTCGACGATCATCCCCTTCGCTTCCATCCGGCCGATCAGGTCGCGGCCGAGCGGGGTGAGGCCGCCCTTTTTCATGCCGTGCATCGATCCGGCGAAGATATTGTCGAAGAAGTGGGTGATCCCCGCCATGCGGACGCCGGCGCCGTAGAGCTTGTCCAGATTGTCGATATTGCCGTCGAGATCGTGGAGCCCCTCGACGCTGAGCATCGCGCCGACGGGCGGCGGGGTTTTGGTGCGCCGCGCGGCGAGCAGCGTGTCGAGTTCGGCGGGGCTCGCGACCGCCATCAGCTTGCCGTCCGACGCCGCGGCAGCGCGGTGCAGCTTCGTCGCGTGCCAGAGCGAGCGTTCGAGTAGCGAGTTCCACGTTCGCACCGGCTGCAGCTGCGCGATCACCAGCGGGGTGATATTGTCGCTGTCGTCGCCATTGGCGTCGTAATTCTGCCCCTTCGGCGACTTGGTGGTGCTGGAAAGGATCTGGAGCGCGACATTGCCTTCTTCGAGCCGCGGCAGGTCCATATGGCCGCGGGTCGCGCGGTTCAGGAAATTGCGTCCCCACAGCAGGCTGTCGCTGTGCAGATCGACGATCGTCAGCGTCTTGTGCAGCGCGGCGGCGCGCGCGCTGACCGTCGGCAGCGGCTTGCCGTCGACCTTGTTGAGCCCGCGCTCGATCATGCCGGGGGCGAGGAGGAAGAAGGCGGCCGCCCCCACGACGAGCAGTGCTACGATGCCGATCAGCCAGCGGCGCATGTCAATTCTCCCCCATTGTCCCGCTTTGCGCGTGCCATCATCCCGCTTTGCGCGTGAACGTGACGAAGCTGTAGGCCGGGCGCCCCGCGTCGTCGGCCGGATGATCCTCGCGCGCCACGACCTGCCAGTCGGCGGGATCGGGGTAGGCGATGGTTGCATCGCCCGCGGGTTCGATCGCAACCTCGGTCAATTCGATCCGCGTCGCGAGCGGCAGGAACAGATCGTAGATTTCGGCGCCGCCGATCACCATCGCCTGCGGCGCATTGGCGAGGCGCAGCGCCTCCTCGACGCTGGCGACGGGTTCGGCGCCTTCCTCCTGCCAGCCCGCGTCGCGGGTGAGGACGATGTGGCGCCGCCCCTCCAGCACTGTGGGCAGGCTGTCGAAGGTCTTGCGCCCCATGATCATCGGGCGGCCCATGGTAAGCTGTTTGAAGCGGCGCAGGTCGGCGGGCAGGTGCCAGGGAATCTTGCCCCCCGCACCGATCACGCCATTGGCGGCGCGTGCGAGGACCAGCGTGATATCCGGGCGGTTCATCGGGGAGAGGCTCCAACCCAAGTGACATGGCCGAGCTTGCGCCCGTCGCGCACCTCGGTCTTGCCGTAGTGATGCACGTGCGCGGCGCCGTCGGCAAGCAGCGCCGGAATCTTTTCGATCTGCGCCCCGATCAGATTGTGCATCGTCACCGGCACCAGCGGCACCGCCGTATCGCCGAGCGGCAGGCCCGCGACGGCGCGGATATGGTTTTCGAACTGGCTCGTCACCGCGCCCTCGATCGTCCAGTGGCCGCTGTTGTGGACGCGCGGCGCCATCTCGTTGAACACCGGCCCCGCGTCGGTGGCGAAAAATTCGCCGGTGAGCACGCCGACATAGTCGAGCGCATCGCCGATCGCCGCCATCATCGCGCGCGCCGCGGGTTGCTGGTCGAGGACGATGGACGGCGGCGGCAGGCTGGAGACGGCGAGAATGCCGCCTTCGTGGACATTCGCCGAACTGTCCCAGAAGCGCGTTTCGCCGTCGATGCCGCGCACCATGATCACCGAAAATTCATGGTCGAAGGCGACGAAACCTTCGAGGATCGCGGGCTGCCCGCCGATCGCCTCCCACGCCGCATCGGCATCGGTGGGCGCGGCGATCCGCGCCTGTCCCTTGCCGTCATAGCCCATGCGCACGGTCTTGAGGATCGCGGGGGTGCCGATGGCGGCGAGCGCGCTATCGAGTGCCGCGCGCGTCGGCACCGCGGCGAAAGGCGCGGTGCGGCCGCCGAGATCGGCGACGAAGGATTTTTCAGCCAGCCGGTCCTGCGCGATTTCGAGCGGCTTGCCGCCCGGATGGACCGCGACATGGCCCGACAGGAAACGCACCGTGTCGACCGGGACATTTTCGAATTCGAAGGTCACGATGTCGCACGCGGCCGCGAAGCCCGCGAGGCGCGGTTCATCGTCCCACGCCGCCTGGGTGTGGTGTGCGGTGACTTCGGCCGCGACGCTTTCGGCGTCGGGGGCATAGACATGAACCTTGTAGCCGAGCTGCGCGGCGGCGACCGCGAGCATCCGGCCAAGCTGGCCGCCGCCCAGGATGCCGATCGTCGATCCGGGGGAAAGCAAAGCGGGTCAGCCTTCGCGCACGGGCGTCGGCGCGACGCTGTCGGTCTGTTTCGCGCGCCACGCGTCGAGCCGCGCGGCGAGGTCCGCATCGGTGTTGGCGAGCAGCGCGGCGGCGAACAGCCCCGCGTTGGTCGCGCCCGCCTTGCCGATCGCAAAGGTCGCGACGGGGACGCCGCCGGGCATCTGGACGATCGAATAGAGGCTGTCGACGCCGCTGAGCGCCGCCGACTGGACCGGCACGCCAAGGACGGGAATGCGCGTCATCGCCGCGACCATGCCGGGCAGATGCGCGGCGCCGCCCGCGCCCGCGATGATTGCCTGAAGCCCGCGGTCGGCGGCGCCCTTCGCATAGGCGACGAGCCGGTCGGGGGTGCGGTGCGCCGAGACGATATGCACCTCGTGCGCGATGCCGAATTCTTCGAGGATCTGGACCGCATGCGCCATCGTCGGCCAGTCCGACTGGCTGCCCATGATTACGCCGATGCTGGCTTTCGCGCTGGCTGCGCCGTCGCCCATTCCGTCCCTCCTGCCCGGGCGATGAATCGCCGCTGCCATCCCCCTAGCGACTCGACCGCGCGCGGGCAATGTCACCAAAATGGCACCGCGTTTACGTCTTGGTATCAAGTCGTGGCTAACCTGCCTGCCATGCCCATCCTGCCGGCGTCCTGCCGGCGACCCACCGGATGCGCATCGGGGATAGGGAATGGATAGCGTAGGGGGGGCGCGGATCGCGGTCGAAAGGGCCGGTTTCGTATCCGTCGACTCCATCGAGGACCAGTTGCGCGAAATGCGCCGTGAGCGCGATGCGTTGCGCCGTGAGAACCGCATCCTGAAGATCGCGGTCGCGGAGCTCGAACGCGTGTCCGAACGCGATACGCTGACCCCGCTGTTCAATCGCCGCTACTTCCTGACCGCGATTCACCAGCGCCTGGCGCGTTTCGAGCGCCACGCCGAAAGCGCGGCGGTCGTGTTCATCGACGTCAATCAGCTCAAGCAGATCAACGACACGCTGGGGCACGCCGCCGGCGACTTCGCGCTGATGCAGATCGCGGGCCGCCTGTCGGCGTCGATCCGGTCGACCGATGTTGCGGCGCGGATCGGCGGTGACGAATTCGGGCTGATCCTCGATCAGTCGAGCGAAAAGGGCGCTCGCGCGCAGATCGAACGGCTGGCCGAGGTGCTGAGCGCCGAGCCCGCCAACTATGACGGGCAGGAGGTTCGCCTGTCGGCCTGCTTCGGCGTCGCGATGCTGCAGACCGGGATGAGCGAATCGGACGTGCTCGCCGCCGCCGACCGTGACATGTATCGCTGCAAACAGCGCGAAGTCGCCCGCACCCACCGCTAACCCGGCGTTAACCAAAGGCGCGCATCCTCCCTTTATGGACAGGGGGTGGATGATGCGTACCCAGGCCGATTTTTTCACCGATATCGAAAACCGGATTTCCGGGCAGATCGGCGCGCTTGATCCTGACGTCGATGACCTCGATCCCGATGGACTGCGCCTGGGCGCGGGCCTGATCACGGATCTGGTTCATGAGCGCCACCCGGTCGGCTGACAGCACGGCGTCCGAGGGCACAGACCCCAGCACTTCGCGAAGCTCGGCGTTCAGGATCCGTTCGAGACGCTGGGACGCCCCGTTGATGCCCGAAGCACCCACGGCCCGGCGGAACTGCGCCGCCGAGGTGATGCGCCAGCGCGCAAAGGCATCGACCACGAGACGACGGTCATCGGCGGGCGTGACTTCGAGCGGTTCGGTGTCGAGCGACAGGATCCGGTCGTCGTACTTCGCGATCTCGTGCAGCACCGGAACCTTGAAATACAGGCCCGGCTCGTCGATCTCGGCGGTGATTTCACCGAACCACAGGCGCAGCGCCTTTTCCCGTTCGTCCACGATGTAGAACGAATTGAGCGCGACAAAGATGGCGACGGCAACGACGCCCAGGAAGATATAGGACTTACGCATCAGTTCGAGCCTCCGTTCGTGGTGGTTCGCGATGTCGAATTCCGACCAAGCTCATTGAGCGGCAGATAGGGCACCACGCCCTGCCCGCCGGCAGCGCCTTCGTCGATG
>LULW01000152.1_pt1 | contig 38512 bp, 54 predicted proteins | sample 729531 | NCBI WGS metagenome assembly LULW01 (sample SAMN03860279, study PRJNA289734) | marine metagenome | biome: seawater column; feature: ocean; material: water; isolation source: Red Sea water column Station 108 - depth 10m | place: Saudi Arabia: Red Sea | collected 2011-10-15 | depth 10 m | reverse complement strand
AGCCTTCAAGGTAGTCGCCCTGTGTGTAGGTCTCAATCATCTCGTCAAATATCTCTTCTAATGATTTGGTTTTGATCTCCACAACCATTAAGCCACCTCCTTGAAAGTTTCTGCGAACTCTTCTCTGATAGGCGTCCAGTCAATGCCATTATCTGAATATTTCCAAACTCCTGTCATATGGCAGAATAAATGGCCAACATTTTTTCTTTCAACTTCTTTCCTGAAGTTGATATGAGATTCAATAACATCACCAAATCCTTCAACTCCCCAATAGTCTTCTCTTCTGTAAGTAGGAACTAGGACAGGTGAGTCCACAACTTTGATTGAATCATCTTTTGTTGGATACTCTCTGTCTAAAAACTTTGCCATTTGTTCTGGGGTTGTCTTCCAACCTGATTCAACGGCTACAATATTTTGACAGGGATCAATATAACCTACCATTATGTCTGTCTTACTTTTATAATCTATTTTTTTCATTTCAACTCCTTGTTTCATAATTCATACTAACACGGGAGGCGAATACGGTCAACCTGGTAAAATGGATGGGTGATTTTCTTGGTATATATAAAGCCGACCAAAAACACCAAAGATCATGGCATTTTTCTGCCTACTGGATATAGTATCGGTTGACAAGATCAACTACTAGATATAGTCTATCTTTTTGGTTTGATTATTCTTGATTTCTGCAATGGTCGGGCGCCTGTTCTTGCCCCACCTAATTTTGGTTGGGTACCCTTTGTCTTCTTGATCTGTACGCCGGCCAATCTCCTTGCTCCTGCTCCTGACCTTTTTGTCTGAGCAAGTTTCTTACCTGCCACCCTGGCCTTCTGCTGTCTCTTCTTTCTGATCTTAGCGGACTTGACCGGATCAGTCTTCTGGAAACAGGTGCTTGGCTTGGCCACTATACGGCCCTTCCTTGGTCCACTGGTGCACCTGAAACCCTTTATGGGCTTCTTGCCTTTCTGTCTTCTGAATATCTGACTGACGCCTTCCGCGATCGCCGAGTGATCTGCTTGTTCTAGGATGATGCCTTCAATTATTTCTGGCACTATATCTTGTGTCGGTTGACCTTTGATGGCACTAGATGTTGTGCCACAAGATGTAGTATCTTGTGATTTTGATGGCGCTAGAATGAATTCTTTGATCTTCATGTAGGTATTTATTGACCTTACACCTTACACACCTTAACCTTACACCTTACACACCTTAACCTTACACCTAAACTGATGCTTAAACTGATACTTTTACACCTTATGCCAGACTGCTACATTCTGTGCAAGATCAACTATAGGTGGATGGATGTGTTAAATACACGTAATATGAAGATATTTGAGATATACAACACAGATGAAAACATAGGTCCTGCACCAAAGGGAGTGTGTTCGAAACCAATGGCCAGCCTGCCTGCTTCATGGGTCAGTAGTTGTAAATCACAAGGCAAGATGAAACGCACCGGCAATCGTAATGAAAAGGTTGGCGGTAAGACAATGAAGGTCAGCGGAAAGCGTATCAAAGGCAAGAAATACGGCGGACCTCTACCTGATTATTCGAAATAATCCTAAATGATCCAGACCTAATAGCGAGCCAATAGCGAGCCAACTAGGAATAATCACGCTCTCTGTATAGGTCTTGTGTGACACAATGCACACCTCCATCCCAGAACCATCTGTGTCTGAACGGAGCAATCACAGGAGCAATCTTATGTTTCTCTAAAAAGTCAAACACCTGTTTGTTGTAGTTGTTCACTAAAATTGTATTTTCATCTATTGACAACATGTTGACTTCAAACACTGTCTCTTCCACGTAGCCTACCCAGTCCTGCAAATATGTTTCTACATATTCCGAGAACTCATCACTGTCCTCTTCGCCTGGCACCCACCACTTGCCTCCATTCTTCTGTTTCACTTTACGGAATGGTGACATCTGATCCCAGTACTTGTCTTCAAGATAGCAAATGTCCCATCCTGGAAACTTGTCTTTATAATTTTGTATCTCGAATAATGTTACGATGCAACCTTCTTTGGGCACACACCAGGTGCAATCTCCATGCCCTTCATTGTCCATCACATCAACATCAAAGCCTTCGGTGTGCCATTGTCTACTGTACTTCTTGACTAGATCACTATCTCTCCAACCAGGCCTGTTCGTCCCCCAGTGTAAACTACTGCCTAACCTGTGTATGAAACTTGTACTGATCAACTTCTTCTGCTCACAGTCTTCGACTATGACTTTGTTTTCTATTTTGTCAAGTATTGATTTGTATTCAGGTCTGTTGTTGTTCACGTACAAAGTCTCGCCTATCACTGCCATGTCATCCCTGGGTTGATTGGCAGGACGTTGGTTAACATCTGTGTCTACAATGTCAGGCCTCAGCACATCAACTCCTGCAATATCCAACACCTTGCACAAGTTTTGATAGTCCTCCTCTGTCTCGTCCAATATCCTGAACAGTATGTCTCTGACTTTTTTATTCTTTATTTCCCTGAACTGTTCTTTGCTGTAGGTCCTCCCCACCAAACAGGTCTTGAGTTTATCAAAGGTTGCGTATCCTTTTACTTTCATCTTATCTCTATGTCCCTCACGTCTGGGTATGGCTTGTATTTGTGTTCGAAGTTGCCTGCAGATATGTAGTTATCAAGTAAAAGTGTTGCACTCTCACACTCCTCATACCTCATCATGTAATGAAATCCTTGCCGGTAGACTTTCTGGTCTATCCAATTGTCGTGTGTGAGGTCTCTTCCGTCATAACTCATCATCTTCAGTTGTTCGTAGTGTTCTTTGTTGTCTAGTAGTATGGCCCCACCTCTGACGTTGTCCAGTGGTTTGCTGTGTCCGAAACTGAGGCACTGATATTGTTTCTTTCTGTACATGTCTGGCTTCAAGCATCTTGCACTGTCCCACACAGGTGTTCCCATAAATTGATACTCTTCCCTCCATGTGGTGTTTAAAAGTTCATAGTTAACTCCAAGAAGTTTCATGGTCATTGGCACACTGATGTAGGTGTAGGCCGAGAAACTGCACGACTTGATTTGTAAAAACCTGAAGCACAATTCTATGGCGTGTGTGCAACAGTCTGTGCTGACCACGTAAGGTGCTCCTGTGAAGTCTGCTAGTGCTCTTTCAAATCTAATTACGGATTGTGTCATAGACTTTGTCTGCCCATCTTTGGTTCTCTTCAGGAGTCATGTGATTGATATGTCTGTCCTGCCAAGAAGGATCAGTAGCCATCTCGGGACCTTTACTGAAAGCAAACATACTCTCGTCTATGAACTTACCTGTGGTCAAGCGTATATCTGCATCCTTGCCTGCTGTTTCAAAAGGCCTGAAACTCCACATCTGCACAATCTCACTGTCGACCTTTGATAGTATGTTTCATTTCATCTTTGTCATAATTGTGCAGATGGATCCAGTACTGATCCAATGCCTTGTAGATGTTGGGATCGACTCCTTGCAATGGTTGTGTGTTGGCACTCAATATGTGTTTGGGATGATACAGCCTGTATGGTTCCGTCCAACAGAATATGGATATGTCTGGCACGGCATTCTTTTCTATCAATTTATTGAACTGGAAGAACACACTCCAAATGCTTCTGCCTGGTTTACCAAACCATCTTATTCTGTCTGTGCCCAACTTCTGTTGCAGTATGTTGCACCAACTCTCTGATTGGTTGCTGGCACAGAAACTGTCTCCAAAGAATCCTATCGATTTCATACAATGATAATTATCTACATATATTATGATGTATTCACACTCTGACTGGAACCACAAACAAGGCACGGTACCTGTGCATTGGAAACCAAGTGATTATGAAGATTTACCATGGTACGAAAATCCAGACAAAAACCAAGGTTTCACCACCCCCAAAGAAAATTATGCTATCTACAAAGAGAGGGTAGGATGTCTTATACCCAAGTTCGAACATGTTGGTAAAGGTGTGTTCATTCCAGATGATGTTAATGCTGTGTTTGGATATGTGCTGTCACAGTTTGATCTAAAAGATTCGGTTTACGCTTTTGCAAAGTATACACCCGGATTGATACTGCCATGGCACAAGGACAACTATCCGACCTACGCTAGGAACAAAAAAGCCAAGGTCGAAGAGATAGTGAGGATCATGGTATTCCTGCATGACCCGGCACCAGGACATCAGTTATGGATCGAGGACAAGTTCTGCACAGGGCCCGCGGGTTCCTGGTTCAGTTGGCAGGGTGCCACAAAACACATGGCGGCAAACCTTGGTGAGTGTTCAAGATACGTGATACAGATTACTGGTAAGAATCCCAAGTAAGACAACGTTTCCATTCATTGTTTTCAAAGTGTTCTTTATTGTGAATCAAAATGCTGGCAAGTTCGTTGTGTACCTTAATGTGATTCATCTTTGTAAGTTGCAACATACTGTCTAGCACTTTTTGCCAACGTTCATGCTTATCCTCGATAAGGTCATACGATTCATCAATCACGCCGTCGAATGTTTTAAAACCTAGGCTTCTGAATGCTTTAAGTTGTCCGCATGATCCAAATATCACAAAAGGTCTTTTGGCAATTATTGGCTTTGCCTCCTTCTCGCTGAACATGGCAAAGTCGTTGTGTACTGTTGTTTCTATCATTGCGGTGTAATGAGTCATGTTGTATATCGCAGGGTCAAGTAGATCACTGCAACGAATCTGAGTGTTGAATCGATTTGCCAAAGGACCCAATGTCTCTGCTGTGTGTTTGTTCGGCCTTACAACGCTGTCACTCCAGTAACCTTTGGTTGTGTCCTTTCCGAAGTAGGTCAGGAAAGTTCTTTCCAACACAGGATGATTTTGTATGGTGTCGTATAACCAATCCTTGTTTCCGTTTGTCTCTCCTAAAAGTAGGTCCCAGTGTTTGTCTACAGACTTCTGATAGGTGGGTAGTAACTTTTCTAACAGGCCTTTACACATTTTGTTTTTTTGATATAACTTTGGGCCTGTGAAAAACATGTCGTTGGTGTATTCGAATTGGGCATTACATTCTTTTATTGGCACGAGGTTTGATTGAAATCTCACAGGCTTTCCTGCCCATTCATTCATAAAATCTATTACAGTTTTCCACGCACCGTCTTTCTGATACATTACTCCTGGCTGTAGGAGTTTTACCTTTACTGTGTTACCCGCTTCTAACTCTGTTTGTATACGGTTTCTTAAAATTTTAACCGATCCGGTGTCGCCTTTGTTGTCCGATATGACTGTCTCCATATTAATATTTACACATTAAACACCCAGTTAAATAGTGATGTGAAAGTGTCGACTACAAACGAATATGGTAAACTAAAATCTGTATTACTTGGAGGTGTGCAGGGAGGCGCCTGGCCAACGGATGACAATTTCTTTGACACGATGATAAGTTCCAGCACCTGGCCTACCAAATTAGAGAAGAGTCAATTTGATGCAAATGTTATCGCTGACACAGACATGGAACTTAATCTATTACAGGAACTACTAGAACAAAATGATGTTGAAGTACACAGGCCAAATATAACAGGACCGCATTGGGCCTACAGTGCCAGGGACATACTGTTGACAGTGGGAGATAAGTTGATAGAATGTCCAACTCCTTATACCAGCAGACGTAACGAAGCATCTTTTTACCAGCACATCAAAGAGAAAGCAACTTGCAATTGGATTAAAGCACCTACACCACAGAAGGATTCAGATCCCACATTCGATGCCGCAAATGTTTTAAAATTGGATGACAAGCTGTTGTATCTTGTTTCAAAAACCGCAAACATCTCCGGAGCTGATTGGTTGCAACAGACAGTAGGAACCCAGTTCGAGGTTATCACGTGGGAAGGCGTGTATGCACATGCACATATAGATTCAACGTTGCTTTCTCTGGCAAAAAACACTATACTATTGAACGGTTCACGGGTAAATGCTGAGAACCTTCCAAGTTTTATGAAAGACTATAAAAAAATATGGTTGAACGAAATAGAAGAAAAGGATTTCTACCAATTTCCTTTTGCATCAAAATGGATTGGTATGAACATATTATCAATAGATCCTGAAACAGTTATCGTTGATCCTCTATATAAAAAACTTATCGAGACTTTGGAGCATAATAAATTCAAGGTCATACAGACACCCTTGACACACGCAAGAACACTGGGCGGTGGTTTCCATTGTGTGACTTGTGACTTGGAGAGAGAATGAGAATTTCATTTATTGGTCTAGGAAAACTAGGAATGCCATGTGCAGAGGCCTTAGCCAAAAAAGGATACACAGACATTGCCGGATATGATGTCCTGCAAAAACATAGTGATTTGGTTGATATAAAATCCTCTCTCGCTGATGCAATTAAAAATAGAGATGTTGTTTTTATAGCAACACCTACTCCACACGAAGAAGGCTACGACGGAAGAGAACCAACCAGTCACAAACAACCAAAAGATTTTAATTACGATGAAGTCAAAAAAGTTTTGACAGAATGCAATAACCTAATGAATGACGAACAGGTTGTGGTATTGATATCTACTGTACTACCTGGAACAATTAGAAGGGAGTTTGATCCTATAATGACCAATGTAAAGTTAATTTACAATCCATATCTTATAGCAATGGGGACTGTGGGTTATGATATGATTAATCCAGAGATGATAATGATAGGGACTAAAAAGGGCGTTGAAGAAACAGCGGTAAAAGCCGGATGGCTTAAAAATTTATACAGAGATATTTGTGAGAATGACCCACGCATTGAGTTTGGTACATGGGAAGAAGTAGAAGCAATGAAGATATTCTATAACACTTTTATCAGCAACAAGATAGCACTGGTCAACATGATGCAGGACGTGGCAAATAAATTAGGACACATGAATGTAGACAAGGTCACTCAGGCGTTGGCTAAAAGCACAAAGAGGATAGTGAGTCCTGCCTACATGAAAGCAGGCATGGGTGATGGAGGGGCCTGCCACCCAAGGGACAACATCGCATTAAGATGGTTGGCAAAAGAATTAGAATTAGGTTATGATATGTTCGAAACAATTATGACCGCACGAGAGAAGCAGGCAGAAAACATGGCAAAAGAAATACTAACGCATGGCGAGAACGTTTTCTTCACATCAGATAGTTACAAGCCTGGAACAGATCTCGTTGATGGCAGTTACAGTCTATTGGTGCAATACTATGTTAGAAAACACGGCGGACAAATAGTTAATGGCATAGACACGCCTGTTCAAGTGATAGTGAGAGTTCATGAGACAGATCAAGTGTCCGCGGATGATAAGACAATCATATTCGATCCATGGCGTTCGTACCCAATTGCAGACAATGTTGTATACTATGGCAAGAAATAATTACACAGTCACATGGAATCCAGGGGCCTTTGGACATTTATTGGTTTCAATTATTGAAATAGAAGAATTCAATAGGAACAAAAACGAACTAATAACAGTGGGAGAGGTCCACAGTCATACTAATAATGGAACCAACATAGACGTTGAAGCTGTTCATCCTTATGATATTAAATCTTTAGATACAAACCGTAAAATAATAAAACCTTACTTCAAACATCCTGATCTAAAATTTTTTCAATGGTTCCGTAACGAAATTTTATTTCTCAATTCAGGAAGGCATTTCATAGAAGAACTTAAACAACACTGGAACACAGTAGAACCTATCTGTGATAAAAGCTACAACATAGACATGACAGAACTGTTCACGAACTTAGATGCCTTTCAAAATAATGTTGCATCATTTTTAGAAAAAACAGAACTTAAAGAAGATACAAAAGAATTTATTCAAATTAAAAGACAAGCTAATTTTGCTTTATATAATCAATACTTAGAAAACGTTGTTGACACCGTGGCATGTCTAAACAAAAAACAACACAAAGACATACGACATCTAAAAAATATTGAACTCGCAATGGTATTGTGTGATTACTTTCATCTAAACAAGGAAGACGCCATGAAGTTCTGTAACAGTTATGATGGAAAACAAATTAATTCTACCAAGGACATTAACGACTATGTTCGAACACACTAAAATTTTCCGTAGGCACGATATCAATAGTTTCACTGGAACATACGTTAACAACTTTTATCAGTTTACAAAGCAGAACGGGCAAACAGTCAGTTGTAGTAGATTAGAACAGATGCTGGATGAAACAGATCTAGTGAATTTTCTTGGGTGGCAGACTGAGGATATACTACGGGCTTTCCCTTTGAAACGTTATGATTCTGTTACATCCGCGGTTGTGGATCTAGACTTTCAGTGGCATGAATCTGTATCTGATCTAGTAATTGACACAGAATATGAACTAATAGACAGTTCTAGCTTAAAATGCACCTATTTTTTTGAATCCGAAAGTGCTTGGGACGAATTTAACCTGATGATAGATAAGCATGAGTTAGCACACGGGTTCAAGCAATTTGGGATTGGGATTTTTTATGAAGGAGCAAGATAAATAACAGTAAGTTATAAAGGATTTAAAAAACATGGCAAACGAATTCAAACATAAGAGATATTTTCGATTAATAAACAACGAAGATAGTTCGAAGATCACTTTTACAAGTGTGGAAGATGCTCAGACTAAAATAGGATTCAGAGACGTTTGGAACACTTCTAGCCCAACAAAAACGTTTGCACTGGCAGACGCAGACACAACACTGATCGTAACCTATGAATTTGATAACAAAGATGATCAGGATGCATTCAAAGCCGCAGTTGATGCCTTGATGGATGACAGTACCACGCCATGGAATGAATATACCGGATATGCACAGCATTTCAAAACAGAATGGTTACATAAGGATGGTTCGGTATCTAATACTAGTTTCCCAATGAATTAAGGGCAAAGGCTAATTAATTTTTTTCCCACAAGAATTTGCACAGGTAGGATCACAGTCAGATGTGTGCCACGTCTTTTGTAAGTCTGCAAATTTAGAAACTTCAACAGGTTTTCTGTCAGCAACATCAGTTCCGTGATAACAGCAAGGAGTGATTACCCCGCCTGCTGTAATATAAACTTCTCCACGTAGATGTTCGCAAGTGATTTCAAAACGGTTTCCTGTTTCAGGGAAGAATTGTTTGGAAGTCTTAAGCAGTTCTATTGCCGCTTCTGGATCAAATCTCTGTTCTCTTGCAGGCCTATTGTGTGGTTTTATCCAGTGTGATATTTTGCCAGTTTTATCTAGTGCAGGAAAGTCATCTCTGCCTTGGTCGTTGATATGAAATTCAACAAAGCCTAACTGTTTACTGAGTTGTCTGGCCTCGTCTAGTTGGTGCTTATTATGATCGAATGGCACCCATTTCCATATGGCCTTTCCTCCCGCACCTATAAACCATTTTACCCTTTCCATTATTTTTTTCCATACCACGTCCTGCCTATAGAGATGGTTGGTGTCCTCTAGACCATCTATGCTAAATTCAATTTGTGTTTCTAGTTCGGCTAGTCGCTCAAATGTTTTTCTATTGCCGATAGATCCATTTGTTGTGATCTGCACAAGGCAATTACTAATTTCCACTATTTCTGTTATGGCTGGGTTCATCATAGGGTCACCCAGTCCGCCATTTATTCTAACATAATTTAAATCAGGATGGGCATCTCTTATTTCTTTATATCTTTGTGCAGACAAATGTTCTAGTTTAAAATAGTCTTTAACATCGTATCCGTGAATATTCCTGGGACAGCCGGGACACCTTGCGTTGCAGTGTGTTGAGGCCTCGATATGGAAGCTGGTAATTTTCATACAACTATTTAACAGCCACAAAAAAAGGGCGATAGTCGCCTACCGCCCCTTAATCAGTTTATTAATTACGCAGAGTAATTAATTACTTTTCTGCCTGATTTTCTTAATAATGAAATGATGTTCGCTTTCATTGTTAATGCAGAAGACTGAGGTGCAACACCTAATACTTCTACTGTAAAATCTAAACCTTTTGATAAAAGTTTGTTAGTTGCAGTTTTTCTTTTAGAGTTTTTCACTGCTAAATTACTGAACTTGATTTTACCACCGTGTACTTCACCGTCTACTTTGTACTTAGAAGCCGGTTCAGCAAATACACCGATTTGTTTAGCTCTAGATTTGAAGTTTCTAGTGTAAACAACGTATTGAGTTGAGTTTGCCATTGTTTTTTCCTTTTTAGTAGAAGGAAAAAGTGTATTAAACATACTGTTTAGCATATTGTTTCCTTTTCCTTATTGTTAATATAATGACACGGAGTTTTGTCTGATAAGATTATTCTCAATGTCATATAAAATATATTTTACACGAAGAAGTTGTTTATGTCAACCTTTGACTGATAGATTTGGTATTTTTAGTTGTTATCTTGGAAAATCGTAGATTAGAACCATCACACATAGGACAAATTATCATCTTTTGTTTTCTCTGCTTAACAAAAGACTCTTTGTCGGGGAATACGCCTTCGAACTTAGATTTACATGGATTAGTGCATCGGATAGTGTATCTGATCATATTATTATTTAATATTATATAGTTGACCTTATTAATTGTCTACTATATAATAAGACTATGTTAAGATCACACAGCGGATATGAGCCAGGAAGACCTAAGAAAACATCTCAGACCAAGAACAAAAGTCGAGTCAAGATGAGTTCTATGAACAAGTCTAAAAAGAGATCATTTAAGGCCTACAATGGACAAGGAAGATAATTTAAAATACCTCAAGGCCCAGATAGGGAACCTTCAAGTGCAGAACGCAGACTATCAACAGATTGTGAAAGAGCTATCCGACAAACTGAAACTTTACGAAAACAAATACGGCACAGTTTTCAAACCTGCTAAAAATAAGTCAAACCAAACATAACAGCATCTTTCTTCCTACGGAACTTTATGTGTTCGTAGTCCATGATGTAGACATTCAATGGACCGCCATGTTGTTTCACGATTCGGTCTGTGTCCAATGGCCTTATCATTATCCTGTCTTCCTCGGGTAGTTTGGCCTTATATCCCCAGAAAGTTGGCCACCAATACAAGGGGTTGAGTGAATTGTATTTCTCATTCATTACCATAATGAATATCGCAGGAGCGACCGTGAATGGCTCTGCCCACCATGGCACAGCGTCGAATGTAAGCCAATCTATAAAATGTATTATTCCTGTCCATGCTCCCCAGATGGCGAACACTATACCCATCACAGGCCAAAACTCTTCGTCGTCAGCTAGGGAAAGGCCTGTGTCATTGTCATAGGGTGGTAATGATTTGAACTGTATAAATTTTGGTTGTTTTTTTGGACTCAGTTTCATATAATGTACTTAACAGCAAGAATAATTACTTGCACATATTTTGTTGTAACGCTCCCAAGGAAGTTCACAACACTAACAACCCCGAAAATTTATAGTATGGAACTTGTCATATTAATGGCAGGTATTGTTTATGGCTTAATCATTGGCCTGATACCAGCCGCTGGAGCAACAACAGGACTAATCACACTATTTGGATTCATGCCCTACTTTGTGGGCGACCCTTATCTGGGCGTGATCTTTTGTGTGGCAGTTGTGGCATCCTCAACAACCGGTGATTCATTTAGTGGTGTGCTGTTGGGTATACCTGGAGCCAACTCTGCGGCGGCAACAATGGTGGATGGATTCCCCATGGCCAAGAACGGAGAGGCCACAAGGGCTTTATCTGCCGCAATCACATCAAGCACTGCCAATGGTTTATTCTGGGGATCGCTGACATTTTTATTCTTGCCATGGTACACTAAAGTTGTAATGTATATGGGTATACCTGAACTATGGGCACTGGTGTTGTTGGCATTTGTGACTGTGGGTTTCGTATCCACTACAAAATATATTAGAAGCACACTGGCAATCGTGTTGGGAATCACAATAGGACTTGTTGGCGTTGATGTAAACAATGTACCACGTTTCACAATGGGTTGGAGATATCTTGAGGACGGTGTACAGATACTGCCTTTCGTTGCAGGACTTTTTGCCATACCAGAACTTTGGAACGGATGGTTTAACAGAAAGAAGACAACCACAGTCAGAGCAGAACACGGCAGTTGGCAGGATCTAATACAAGGAATCAAAGACACAATCAGATGTTGGAAGGACAGCATAAGAGGAGGAGCCATAGGTTCTTTCATTGGACTGTTACCAGGCCTGGGTGGCGCAATGGCAGACTGGTTAGCATACGGTGCCACAGTTGCGGCCAATCCAAAAGAAAAATTTGGAGAAGGTAATGTAAAAGGTGTTGTTGGAGCAGAAGGAGCCAACAATGCACAGAAGGCCTCTTCATTTATTCCAACAGTGTTGTTTGGCATCCCGGGTGCACCATTCGCCGCCATACTGATGGGACTGTTTTTGTACATAGGTATCGACCTAGGATCTCCTGATACATTTTACGATGACAAATTATTTGACAGTATGACCTACGCATTCTTGCTAGGAACGTTTATTACTGCTGTCATATGTTATGGACTGGCATATTTTGCAGGGTGGGTTACACGTATTCCATATTTGTATTACTTTCCTTTAATACTTGCTGTGATTGTTTGGGCAACCTTACAGTACACAGGCGGGTGGGAAGACCTTGCAGTATTGATAGCATTTTCTATACTAGGATTGCTATGTAAAAAATTCCAAGTCAGCAGGCCAGCACTGCTGATCGGGTACCTGTTAAGTGACAGGATCTACAATCTCACTTACCAATTAACATCACTCCATACGGTAAATGATTTAATCACAAGACCACTCTTTATTTCTATAATGATTTGTGTTATACTTTTACTGTATTATGGAATTACAAAAAGGAGCAAATTAGACTATGCTTAAGAAAACAATAATGGCGTTGGTGTTGATGACAACAACGGCCTTGGCAGATTATAATTTAATCGTGCCACAAAAGCCATCTGGTGGAACTTCTGTGTGGGCACAGATAGTTGTAGCAGAATGGGAGAAACACCTAGGTGAAAAGATCAACTTGATCTACAAGCCTGGTGCTAGAGACCAACTTGGACCTAACGCATTCCAAAATGAATTAAGGTTCGACAACAAGACCATACTTGTATCACATGGTGGTAACGGTATATCATATCTTGTTGAGCCGGTTGATTACAACTACTTGGACTGGGAATCAATTGGACAAATGAATCTTAACATCATCGTGGGTGCAAGGAAGACTGCTGACGTGTTGAATGGACCAATTCAGTTTCCATCAGGATCAGGTATGACACCTGAAGTAATGGCTATCACGATGCTATTAGCAGGACCAAACAATGATCCAATAAAAACTTTCCAGGAGAAAATCGTTTGGGTAAAAGGTATGAAAGGATCTGAAAGACGACTAGCATTCATAAGAGGTGACTTAAATGCAACCAGAGAGAATCCTGCGGCATACAAGAAACACGTGTTGCCTGTGATCGAAAAAGGTGAGGCCTATACATGGTTCCATCATGGACTACTGGATGTGAACACCGGTAAACACAGTGCAGATCCTAACTTCGAGGAGCCAACATTCGAGGCCTTGTATGAAGAGATGTGGTTGACTGCACCAAGCGGTGACTTCTATGATGCATACAAACTAGTCAAGAGCTGGAGAGATGCCCTACAGAAAGCATTTTGGGTAAACGCAGGCAATCCAAACAAAGATGAACTTGTTGCCTCATTAAACAAAATGATAAACGATCCAGAATCGGTTGCCGCTATTGAAAAGAAAGTTGGCAAGTACGAATGGAGAACAGGAGCAGAAGGTGATGATGCGGTTAGAACTTTAAAGTCTTTCATTACACCCGAAGCACTTAAGACTTTGGCAGACTTCAAAAGTAATCAGTTAGGTTATAACACTGTATATAAAGAAGAACTGACAAAATAATGTATATTCTTTTCACTGGTGCACCAGGATCAAAATGGAGCAGTGTGGCCAAAAATATCTACAGGTCATCTGACATTGATCAATCTGACAGCACCAGTGAAAGGGCATACAATAAAGGTGTAGTAAGACATATAGGATCATACTTTGATCCAGGTATGGAGTTCAATAATGATAGAGACCAGTGGGATCTACCTTTCTCAGGATCAGGTAAAAGGATTATCAAATCACACACATTTGCACATGAACTAGACGAACTTTCCACGTTTGGTTATCCAATTGTGATGGTGTATCGGAATGATATAGAATGTTTAAAATGGTGGACAGATGCTGGTGGGTTTGATATTACCTACCCTAATTACAAATATTTCAAAGATCAAGAAACAATGTGGAATCATATACAATCAGAAAACAAAGACATAATGCAGTTTATCAAAAACAATCAGGATAGGGTTCTGTGTCCTAAAGACAACGTGGATCTTTGTAGAGCACTCAATATCAGTTTTCCTGACACCAAAGGCAGGATACATAATTACGAACAAAACGATATCAAAGTTTACTTGTACAAACGATGAACAAAAAAATCTTTACAAAGTTATTAGGGTATAGCCAAAACGATCTCACAAAAATAACACAACCATTTATAAAAGAGACTTTTGGGGTAGAAGTGAAACGGTGTGACAGCATTGAAGAATATGTTAATGTTATAGATGATGCCTGCCTCCACAAGTATTTCTCAAAGTATTGGCAAAACGACATGAAGAAATGGAAATATTCGGGTCTATCACTAATTAATGAAGTTAATAGTTTAAAACCAAGAGCAGTACTAGATGTTGGTTGTGGATATAATGAATTCAAAGGCCGTATACATAATCTAATAGGAATAGATCCGTACAACGATAAGGCAGATTTCGAAGTTGGCACCCTCGATTATAAAACAGAGCAGAAGTTTGATATTATATTATGTTTAGGATCAGTCAATTTTGGTAGCAAGGAGAAAATTATCGCTGAGGTTGGCAGATGTGTTCAGTTGCTGGCAAACAATGGACTTATGTTTTTTAGAGTCAATCCAGGACTTTCACATGATAAACCTGAGGCAGACTGGATTGAATTCTTCCCATGGAACGTGCCGTTTATTATAGAACTGTCTGAGATGTATAACCTCAAAATACTAGATATACGTGATGATACCAACAGTCGTAAGTATTTCGTGTATAAAAAGCATGGTGCCCAATAGACTTTTGCTATTATTATGTTATAATAAGAAGTAAATACCATATATGCAAAAACATACTAGAAGTTTATTAGAAGAATTAAGCTCGATGCCTCTGAAAAGAGACAAAGAAGAGGTTGTGGAAAGCCGTGCTTCTCATATACTTGAGTCAGCAATAAGACTAATGACCTACATTCGAGAGAACTTCGATCAAGACACAGCATTCAAATTAGAGAAAAAATTCAATTCAGCACTCAAAAACATGGACGCATCTAAATTCAGTAAAGGTGTTGCACGTATCAAAGAGAACCAAGACATCAAAAATAACGTGTTGAAAATCAAAGACGGCGAATACAAAGAGGATTAATCATGTTGATAGAAGATGTCCTCAACGAGTTTAAACGGACACACCTAGAACACATCGAAGACATTGTCATTACAGACGGATACGAAGGTGGAAAAGCAGTATTAGAATATTTCAGAGGATTGCTATTGACACTTAAAGGATCAAGTTCAGAGGCAATGAGTGTGTCAGTCAAGTGGGACGGAGCACCTGCCGTGGTTTGCGGTACCAACCCGGAGAATGGTAGATTTTTTGTTGGCACAAAATCTGTGTTTGCACAGGCGGCCAAGATCAATTACACAAAGAGAGACATAGCAAACAATCACGGCACAGACGATCTAGGACAAAAGTTATTAAAATGTCTTGTGCATTTAAAGAAACTAAACATCACTGGGGTAGTGCAGGGCGATCTTCTTTACACAGACGAAGATATCATTAGAAAAAACATAGGCGGCAAGCCTCACCTGACATTTACACCTAACACAATAACATACGCTGTTCCTGAAGGATCTGATTTGGGGAAACAAATAGACAGAGCTAAAGTTGGGATCATATTTCACACCACATACAATGGCGATACATTGGCAGACATGACAGCATCAGGCGGTGCTGATGTGGATTCGTTTTCAAAAAGTAATGATGTGTTTTTTGATAATGCGACCTATAAGGATGTTTCTGGCAGTGCCAAGTTCACAGATGCAGAGACAAAACAGTTTTACAACGGTATAGAAAAGTTAGAAACACTTCTTAATAATGTTCCAAGAAATCTATCCAGCGTTCTAGGACAGAACCAAGACTTTATACCTACTTTCCAAATTTATATCAACGCAATGGTCAAGCAAGGACAATTACCTAGCAACGTTACGCAATTCTTACAAGGATTCAAAAAATTTTATGCTGAAAGAATGCAACAGCAGATGTCAGCATTAAAGGCGCAGAAGGCTCTGCAACTTAGACAGGACAAAATGAAACAGATGCCACAATTTTTAACCCGTGCAAAAGCGCCTCTTCAGGCCATGCTTACTTTTTACAAGGCAGTCCAGACAATGAAAGCCTTTGTACTTAAAAAAATGAATCAGGCACAGGCAATAGGATCTTTCCAGCAGACGGATGGTGGATTGGAAGTCACAGAGCCGGAAGGGTTTGTCGCTGTTGACAAGGCCGGAAACGCTGTGAAACTGGTTGATCGACTTGGATTTTCAAGAAGAAATCTTACTGCTATCAGCAAATTCAAGAAATAAATTTACTGTTTTATTAATCTCTTCGCTTAACTTATCTTTATTAAAAAAAAGATCAAAGTTGTATTGACGCAGTGCCTTGCTTTGTAAGTAAAAGTCCTGCCATGGTGCATCACGTAGTCGATCACACACGTCAACAATAGTGTTAACACGGACATCCGGGTCTCTATCCAAGTCGTAAACTTCTTCAAAATAGTTGTTGAAAGTCTTGAAACCTAGTTCTCTCAACTTTTGCAGATATAAATGATTGCCATGCACCACGAAAAAGTGTTTTGCTATGATGGGCTTCCAAATTTTTTCAGTCATGAATACTTCATAATCGTTGTCATTAGTTTCTGACACTATGCTACAAGCAGTATCGTTGTAAGGTTTTTCAAAGATGTCTTGATCCCTTCCATACTGAGGATAGTCCTGTGCCCAGGGTAGTTCATACTCTGTGGGCAGTTTCCTGTCGGGCCAATTAGTGTATAAGCTGTTGTCCAATATATCTTTCTGTGTTAATTTATCATACAATTTTATTCTATGTGGTCTTGGCATTTTGTTAAGATATAGGAAGTCATATTTCTTGTTGGAATGATCAAAACGAAATTTGCTATCCTTGTGTTTAACATGCATAAGGAACCAAAAGAAACTGGTGCCTCCCGTCCACTTGATGTGTTCTATCTCTATTTCTGGGTACTGTTTATGATATGTTAGGTTCTGTAATGATTCCCATGGGGTGGCCTTTATGAAAACAAATCCTTGACTGTGTAATAAATCACAACGTTTTTTAAGTTCTTTCTTAAGTTCATTGTTGCCTTTGAATCTAACATTTTCTGCCCTGCAATCAATTATAGCAAACTTCCTGTCGTAGCTGTCCAGGTCATAGTTGTGCAGTGTGTAGTACTCGCCGGTCATGTCGAAGGTCTGATCGGGCAGGCTGTGGAAGTTTATAAACTGTTCCAATTGCTGATGATTACCCGTCTTCATTACGTCAGTCAATATAAAATTACGTTGCATCTGCACTATAAATACCTATATGTTAACACCTTTTTTAAAGTATGTATCTGAGGGCAGAGTGATTAGAAGACATAGTGACTTGCAAAGATATACATTTCCAGAAGTAACAGAAAGGATCTACCTAAGTTTCCTTGCCCTTTCACTTTTAAGAAACTTAGAACAATCAAAAACATTTACCAAGATGTATGCTGACCAAACAATGGCAAAAGGAACATTCGATCAAGTGAGAATGATGAATAATGACCTTGCAAATATGCTGGCCATAGTTTCAGGTGATCCGGATATTACAAAAAAATTAAAGAACAAAAATCAAGCACAGGCCATGAGGCAGAGACAGCCTGTTCCTGTTATGGCAATTAGAAGATACCTAAGGACTTTTGAAGAGCCATTCAAGTTTCTTTTACAGCTTGAAAGATCGCTGGACATCACTGATGCGAACTACAGAAACTTAAGAAGAGCAATAGCGGATTATCACAATCTAGATAGCAAAACAAAACAAAAAGCCAGTTCTAAACTACTGCAACTACTAAAAAATAAACTGCCCGGCACAGATATCACCAGGAAAGTTCAAGAAATCATAAAATAGACACATTTCCGTAATATATTCACAGAATTTACCAAATCATCTGGTAAATAGATGCAAATGTCTCCGGAGCGGAGGCAAAGTCATAATATCAGAGAAAAAAGGAGGATATATCATGGCATACGACGGAACAATCCCAGCGGGTGGACCAGGCAATTTCCAAACACCAAATCTTGCTCACGAGGGCGAGGGTGTAAGAGTTGACTTCATCACAGTGGATTACATCAGTGACGTGTCAGCCGAGGTAACGCATTCAACAGCATCAGCGGCAACAGCGGCTTTGAAATTATCTATGGAAGCAATCCAGAACCAAGGTGTTAACATCTTAGGTCATGGTGCACTAGGTAACTCAGACACAGAACAAACTTACATGGTTAGAGCAGACGCTTTAGACACGATAAGTGGAACAACAACAGTAGCGGCAATCCAAGCGGCGATCAGAGGATTAGACGCATTAACACCTGACAAAGTAACAGCAACAATATCATCTGCAACAGCGGCTGACAGAGACATGTCTGATACTCAGGTAGCATAATAACATTTTAGGAGGAAAATAAAATGGCTTATGACTCAAGTAAAGTAGCAGGTGGTAAAGGTAACTTCTCACTGAATCAAAACTTTGAAGTAGAAGGTGTTGACGTAACATTGTTAACAGTTGACTTCATCGTTGACATGTCAGCAGAGACAGGAGACCTAACTACAGGCTCAACAACAGCAGGTCTACAAATGGTTAGACATGCATTCGAACACCAAGGACTAAGAATCTTAGCAGAAGGTCCATTGGTTGATTCGGACACACAAAAAACGTACATGGTGAGAACTGACCAATTGGACAGCTTATCAGGTACAACAACAGTAGCGGCATTACAGGCTTACATCAGAACACTAGACCAATCTAGTGCTTCTTTCCCTGGAATAGCGGCAGACTTAACAGGTGCAACAGTTACAGAAACTAAAATTGGTATCTTAACTGCTAATGCTGTAAGTTAATAGTTAATATAAGGAGAAACTAAAAATGCCAGCAACACCAAATAACAGTGGCAACATGTCTAGAAGACAATCTTTCGTTGGTAAAGGTTTAACAGCGATCGAAATGATCTTTGACGTTGACATGGCTACAACAGCAACAACTCCTGAAGCAAAAGACTCAGCGTTCGACACGTGTAGTAAAATCATCGAAGAGCATGGTACTATACTTGCAAAATCTTACGCTTTGGCTTGTAAAGCTACAGAAAGAGATGCGGCAGACGGCGCTTCAATCACAGAAGACGAATTAATCGACACGTACCAATTCTTAGTAGAAGGTACGCCAGGTCAATTCAACGACGCGGACTCAGCAGGTGACATCAACTTGGATCCAAACCAAGCTGACTCATCTGACCCAGGAGTTATCGCGGCGGCAGAAGCAGACATCGAAACTGACATTCTTGCTAGAATATCTGAGAACGACTCAGCAGGTGGTGTACACGTAACAGTGAGATACCTACCAGCAGATGGCGTAACATCAGACGGCGCAGAAGCAGTTTACGGTCTATCAAACGCAAGAGTTAACTCGTAATAGTTAATTTTTAAATTACCAAAGGGCGGATCTTTAATTAGGTTCGCCCTTTTTCTTTTGTGTAAATATTCGCAAAGGAGATTTCAATGACAAAGAAATTTACAGTAGAGATAGAGGTTGGAGACAAGATACAGGCAGGGCGTTTAGATCTTGCAGAACTAACAGTAAAAGACATAGAGTATGACAGGTTTGGTCATCCTGTGCTTTTATTGAACAATGGAAGAAAGAAAACAGTTTTCAATTTGAGACTTTCAAAACTTATTCCAGAAAACACTGTCAAAAAGCCTGTAGAAGAAATCAAAGGCTAATCAATGCACAGTTATATGATGCATACCCTGGTGGACATCACCAGAAATGGAAGCCTCGCAAAGACATTCCCATTCAACACTGCCGCGGGAGATCTTATCGACGGAAAGGACGCACTGCGTATTGCACGTAATCAAAATAGCAATTTCAACACAATGATACAGATGTTGCAGATAAGGGGTAACATCACATACGAAGACGATCCAATCAGGATCAGTCATGACCTTAGCACCACAAAATTTGGGTTGTATTACGAAGGACATCATACCTCATGGCACTTCAAGTTTTTCACTGAACAGACAGACGTGTTTGGTAACGCTGGTGACCCAACAGAGTATCTAGTGGGAGACTTCAATTTGGTGCCGATAATCACTGACTGCAAAAATACTGCCCACTTTCCCATAGCCACTTTCACCACAATGAGCCTGCATAAATCGGGCACTAACACTGGCACTAAAGAACAGAAAGTGATTAGCGGACTGTCGGGTGACATAATAAACACATACTTTACGTATGGTGGATTTCAAAATAAATAAAAGTATACATTTAGGCTCAACACTTAAACACTAAAAGGCACAACCAGGCAATGATTCAGGCTCATTTACAGGCTCTACTAATGGAGGTACGATACCTCAAAAAAGACTTGGAAAGATTTATGAGTACAACAGATTTAGAAAAACAGAACCTAGAAGCACACGTTGACCTTTGTGCAGAGAGATACAAAGGCCTACATGACAGGCTTTCAGCAATTGAATTGCGACTAGGCAAGATGAATGAAGACATGATTGCTGGACAAAAAAGCTCATCAAAAACTATCATAGCAACAGCAGGCACAGTTGTCGCAGGATTACTTTCAACAGTAGTTGTTATCCTGATGAAGATGCCTGGTTAAAAAATTAGATTATATTACCAAATACAATAAAATATGTTCGTACAGATAGCGCCACACGTTAAAGTGTTCCTGACCAAAGAGCAGATCGCCTTTGTGGAGAAATATCAATTTGTAGAATCATTTACAGACAAGAACTTGGATCCAACTGATGCATACATGGCAAAAATACTCGGAGACAAGGCCATATTTGTTAGGAAGAAAATTGACGGCGGTATGCAGTATGCTTTAAATAGGCGTATAAGATTTGTAAAGAATGACACAAAAAAATAAATCAGAACTAGTTAAACAAATTGAGGCATATGGACTCAAGGGCAAACTTGCAGATTTGGCAAGAAAGGAAGAAGCTAAAAGACCGTTCCGTCATTTACCCAAGCAGTTTTCAAAAGGCATCCTTATAGGCAACATAGCTATCGTACCCAAGAAATCTACTGGCACAAGATATGTGTATGTCATAGCAGATATGCTTGAAGCTAAGATACTACATGAAGATATAAACTTGAAGCAGACAGCAATAATGGTGGCACACCATCTAGCAGATGAAAAACAAGTTCCAGAAAAGATACTAGAAACAGACTTACATTTTGCATCTCAACTGTTTAACATACAGAGTGCAAAACGAATGATTAGGGAGGCCCAGAAGGAGAAGGACTCGGCAAAAGAGCACATCTATTATGACAGATTAGACACCGCAAACCACCTAGCGGACAGCTATAAGTCTGAAATACAGCATATCTTTAATCAAACGTTCGGAGCCTAGATTATAAATAACAATATGAACAGCTTAGAACTTACTAAACCTTTAACTACACAGTCTTTACTAAAAGAGTTTGAGTCCAGATTCAACATGACAATGGATCTGTCAAAGTTAAGTGAAGAAGAGTTACAGGATTATGCTAATCATGTAAGAACAAAGATACACGAAATTACACAAAACACCCACTTCGGACAGGAGTTAAAAGACAGCAACTATCAAAAAAGCCAAATGATGTTGGACATCATAAACCAAGAAGTCGCACAGAGGAAACTAGGTGAGTATGGTGGTGGCATGGCAACTGATCCTGAAGTAAAGGGCGGTACAACTGCCATTTCAGCTAAGACAAAATTAGACAGAGGCCAGAGCCTGAACCAAGACGAGAAGAAACAAGTTAGTAAAATGTTACAAAGAGAAGGGGTTGAAGAACAATCGGAATTAATTTTAGCGGCCAAGGACATGATGGACAAAGTGACAGGTTACTTGGAAGATCTAGCATCAATGAAGACAGAAGGCATGTTAGAACTAGCAGACAGAATCAGAGACGAAATGGGAGCGGACAAGGCAGACGCTTTCCTACAAAAAATCCAACCAGCGATTGAACAGGCGGAAGCCACTTTAACGACAACTAGACAAGAGCTAGACAACGGTGTAAGAATATTGACCGGAGAAGAAGTTGCTTCAGAACCTATGGGCGCCGATGACACGATGGATATGGACACAGATCTAGACTCACTGGACTCAGAAGCAGGCGAAGAGGACGATGAGTTTGGAGCCTCTGATGCCGAAGCAGGTGGAACAGAGCCAGAAGGCAGAGAACACTTGTAAATGTGCTTACAAACATCAAAGGTGATGCCGACGAGAAAGAAAAATCTTCATTCCTATCAATGGACGCAGTAAAACAAATCATGAACAACACAGGATACCCTGCCTTCAACTATGATGTGTTCAAGAAGCTATATGATGATGGCGAAGAACTAAAGAACATTGTGGCAGACTTCGACCAGGACAAGATAGTTATAAAGACAGATAAAGAAGCAGAAGACAATCCAAAAATGGATTTCGACAATCAAGGTTCAACAGACAAAGTCAAGCAGATGGCCAAGTCTGCAATGAACAGAAGAAAATAATTACAAATCCTTTACAATCTCAAACATCTGAGGATAGACTTTCTTCCAGTCCGTGCCTCGTCTACGATCCAATTCGTCTAGGTAAATTTTAAATTGTTTTAACCTTTTGGGGTCAGATGTCTGTTTAGAAAACTCTGTTATGTTTCCCTGCATGAATTTTTTGTGATTGACTTTAACAGAATCTGGATAGCCATTGGTGTTGACATCAAAAAGTTCTATTGCTTCGCTGAGTCCCCAATCATTTATCTTTGATCCAAATATCCCTGGATAGAGATAAGGACTTGTTGTGTCATCTCTGTTTGCGGCTTTTGTCATGCTCCAATAGATCGGTTTGATTTTGCTACAATCGTTAATGTATTTGGCCAGAGCCGGCATTCCTGGTACCGCCGTCACAGTCAAGGCACTGTTGATTCCTTGTTCAATCTTGGTGTTGTGTAAAATGTATTCAAAGTTTTTGATGGCCAGTTTCAAATCCAGTCCTGTTCGCACATACTCACCCTCGGCCCCCAAAGCATCACAACTAAAAAATATTTGTATTTTGTCTAACCTACCGGACATCTGCAGTTTCTCCAATCTATCTATCCAACCTCTGAATCTATCATGTTCTACATTGTGATTGCTAAAGAAAACCAAAGACAGATCTGGATACGATGATCTCTCCAACATCTCTATGAATCTAAAAGTTTCTTTCTGCAAGAAAGGTTCTCCTCCCAGCACAATGATCTTGTGTACTTTATGCAGGTTGCTGTCAAACCACTTGAATAGCAGTTCAGTGTCTCTTTCGATATTTGGATTAATTTTGAATTGATTGTGATTCAATCTAACGCCTTCCTTGTCAAAGGTTCCAAAACGTTTTTCTTCCTGGTGTATCTGTGAACTGTAATGGGCGGCACAATAGATACACTTCTGATTACAGGTGTTGCCCCAATAAATCTCTAGTATTCTCGGAGTCACTTGTACTGCTTCAGGTTCATTATCCAATTCTAAAGGTGCAGTAGTTCCTTCCATTTGAAGATGAACTGTTCTGTCAGATTCGCCTCCGACCTCCTCGATGTGTTTACAGTGTTCACATCCATTGCCAGGCCATTCACCACGCAACATTTTCCTTCTGTCTTCTATTTTGTTTGGCGTATTATGAAAATTAATTTCACCATTGTCAGTCAAATATTTGCCAAAACCTGCCTTGTGGCAACTGGCACTTATTCCATCTGTGAGATACACTGTGCTTTGCGTCCATTTCAATTGGCAGGCCAATCCCTTGCCTGCAAGTGGGAAACGTTTTGGTGGTTGTTTTGATATTCCCATTATCTTACTCCACAGGCGTGGTAACACCCTTGTAATCTTTTTTCTCCACCATTTATTCCGTCACTTATATCTCTGAAGAAATCTCCTTCCAGAATAGTTTTTAGATCTGTGTGGTGCAGATTTATTTTTTTGTAATCTTTTATCAACTGCTTTGGCTCATTTCTTTCTACATCGCCAAGTATACAGCATGGACTCACGTATCCATTGGCACGAAGATATATTTCGTGTTTAGTTGGTTGACACGCCCAACATGATATCTTCCGGGTGAAAAAATCATTTTTATTTTCTGTCTGGAAAACATTTTTACTTAATGTTAAATCATGTCCGGATTTTTTTATATAGTCTTTTTTTTGTTCGACAGGCTTTTCAATCACGTATCCATCAACTTCCAATGATGTAATTTCCCTGTACTCACCGTCGCCGTTGAAGTCCTGCCAACGTTCACTGAAAGCATATTCAAAATTTTTGAAACCCAGTTCTTCTGACAGCCGCTTGGCGTCCTCTATCTGATTTTGATTATGTTTGAAAACTAATAGACTCCATGTTGCATTACCACCACTGTTGATAAAAGCATTTACATTTTCCATTAACCGATCCCACTTTACATTCCTTCTATAAAGGTGATTAGTATCTTCTAGCCCATCTATGCTGAACGTTACATTCACTTTCAGTTCAGCCAATGTTTTCCAAAAATCTACACTCCTTGCACCACCATTTGTGATCATTCCAATGTTTATATCTGGATTTACTTGTTTTAAATATTTGAATATATCTAGTGTTTCAGGATTCATCAATGCGTCGCCATAGGTTCCTTGGCACAGCCAGCCTTTTAATCTGGATATAATTTCTTCGCCGATCCTTTGTTTGACAAACTCCAAAGTTGTATGATGTGAATTGGTACTTCCCTTCACCAAATTAAGTTGCCAATCAAATCTATTACACATTGGACAAGCCGCGTTGCAGTAGTCGGTCATCTCGGCCATGATGTGAGTTAGATTATTAGTTGTAATATATGGCATTATATTGTATAATTATGCTTATGAAAATACCTGAAGATGTAATAAAGCAGAAAGGCATCAGCTACATCCAGAAATACCCATATGGTGAACTAGCTAAAATTACCAAGAATCACAAAAGGCATTACGAGACACCAGACGGGAGGCAGGTTCCTAGTGTGACGACTGTGTTGAGTTCAACCAAGGACATGACACACCTACACGCATGGCGGAAGAGGGTTGGAGCGGAAAAGGCACAACAGATAACAACAGAGTCAGCAAACATAGGCACAGTCATGCACCGTAGTCTAGAGAAGCACGTGAAAGGGGAGGACCGAACACCTGGTTCTAATCTCATACAACAAAAAGGACATCAAATGGCAAACGTCATTATAGATAACGGACTAAACAATGTAAGTGAAGTATGGGGATCGGAAGTGTCACTTTACTATCCTGAACTGTATGCAGGCACAACAGATCTGGTTGGCGTCTACAAGGGTGACCCTGCCATTATGGATTTCAAACAAGCACGTAAATTAAAAAAGAAAGAGTGGGTGGAGGATTACTATCTTCAGCTTGTGGCCTATGCAGAAGCACACAACAAGCAGTATGACACACAGATCAAAAACGGACGTATTTTTATTTGCACACAGGCCAACGAATACCAAACATTCGAAATAGACAACTATGACTATTGGGTGGGTAAGTGGTATGCTAAATTGGAACAATATTACAAGTCTATACTTTAATAAATAAGTGTTATATGCCTACAGTACAGATATCGAGGATACAACACAGACGTGGAAAAGCAACTGATCTACCGCAGTTAGCGGCTGGAGAATTGGGTTGGTCCATTGACGATCAGAAACTGTACATAGGAAATGGCACAGTGGCAGACGGCGCTCCTGCAGTGGGAAATACAGAGATAATGACCGCCGGCAGTTCTTCTTTCACGACATCACTATCACACACTTACAAAGGATACCTTGGAGATTCAACACCTATAGTAACAGGTGCTACTGGTGACGTATCAAGAACGGTACAAAAAAGGTTAGACGATTATGTGTCAGTAAAAGACTTTGGCGCAGTTGGAGATGATTCGACAGCAGACGTTGTGGCGATACAAAGAGCAATAGATGAACTTTATTCAGACACTGATCAAGATGACGCTAGATCGAGAAGGATATTATTCTTTCCTGCAGGCACATACAGGATAGCGGCGTCACTGACCATTCCACCTTTCGCACACTTGGTTGGAGAAGGACCTGATACACCAACACAAATACAGATTTCAAACATGACAATAAGAACAACAGTTGCCCATGGTGGCTTATCAATTGACAACGCAACCAAAGTGTTTGTTAACAATGTTAAGTTTCAAGGAACATTTGTGTCTGGTGGTACAGATGCATCTAATTCAAAAGGTGTCACTGTTAGATCAACCACACTTCTACCTTGTTCATACATTGTTTTTGATCAATGTCAGTTTACTGGTTTTGCTAGACTTGTGGACATGAGTTTTGATGTAACCAACGTAAGATTCACAAACTGTGATTTCTCCACTGCCTATTATGGTGCACTGCTTGGTGCAGAGATGGATGGATCAACGAACGGATTAACTAAAGGGCCTAGAGATATACAGTTTTCGGGTTCGAGCTGGAGCACAATAGGACAACAAGCCATTCTTGTTGCACCGGCTACAGGTGCAGATTCAGGAACCGGACCAAGAAATATTATCTCGTATGGTAATTGGTACGCTGAAACTGTTGCAAATAACTTTGACGGAGTCAATTCAATATCAGAAGTTCCGGTCTTACAATTCGACAACGATGAATGTACTTCAACACTAGACTTTTTTGAGAGGACTAGCCAGAGAGATACTGACTTCGGAGATTCTACTGATCCATCAAACACTCCACCTGAAGTGCAAGGTATTGGAATACAAAGGAAAGCAGTCAAACAGATCACTCTAGCAGATAACACATCGTCGGCCACCGATACAGGAATATACCTTCCTGGATTTAATGATAAGGGAGTAAGAATAACTTACAAGATGAACAGAGGTGCCAAGTACAGAACAGGAGTATTCACAATCAGTGCGGCAGGAGAACTTTGCACACACAATGATGACTATGAAGAAACAAGTGATGTTGGTGCAACGTTGTCAGCCATCACATCAGACGGTGATTCAACTGCTGGTAATGACACAATCCGTGTCAAGTATGTTACAACATCGGACTCAAGCACAGATGTCACGATGGAATACGAAGTAGAAATACTGGTATAATACCTAAAGTTGTCCAAAAATAAATCTATTATCCACTAGACAAAAATTTTTTTTCATTATAATATTAGTACATTATAAAATTGCAAAACGACGTTGCAGTTTTAGTCAAACGACAATGACAAAAAACAGTAAAAAATTATATAAACACAGAATTAGATAAATATGGATACAACAAAAACAAAAATCAAAAATAAGAATTACAAATATTTAATGCCGAATACCAACTCCAGTACGATCCAAGTTCAAAAAAGAGACGGCAGACTAGAACCACTTGACATTAACAAAATACATTTCGTTGTTGAAGAGGCGTGTGAAGGACTGACAGGTGTGTCCAGTTCACAGATTGAAATGAACGCCAACATACAGTTCTATGATGGCATGACAACAAAGGATATCCAAAACGTTTTGGTGAGATCGGCAAACGATCTTATAAGTTTGGAGACGCCAAACTATCAGTACGCCGCGGCAAGACTTCTATCATATGATGTGAGGAAAGAAGCACACGGACAGTACGAATACATTCCTTTACTAAAGTTAATTTTACGTAACATTAGGCTAGGTGTCTATGACAAAGGAATACTAGACAAATATTCGAAGACAGAAATCAAAAAATTCAACACATGGATTAGAAGAGACAGAGATCTAAGGTTCACGTATGCAGGACTGAGACAGATATGTGACAAGTACTTGGTACAGGACAGAAGTTCAGGACAGATTTACGAAACACCACAGGACATGTACATGATGATCGCGGCAACACTATTTGCAGAATATCCTACAAAGACTAGAATGTCATATGTTAAAAAATACTATGACGCAATATCACAACACAAAATTAATATTCCAACGCCGGTCATGGCAGGAGTTAGAACACCTATAAGACAATTTGCTTCATGCGTTCTTGTTGACACCGATGATACTCTACCTAGTATCTTTTCAAGCGATATGGCGATTGGTTTATATGTTGCCAGAAGGGCAGGCATAGGAATCAACGCAGGACGTATCAGAGGTATCAATTCTAAGATAAGGGGTGGGGAGGTACAACACACAGGAGTCATTCCTTTCCTAAAAAAATTCGAAAGCACTGTGAGATGTTGCACACAGAATGGTGTGCGTGGCGGTAATGCAACCGTACACTTTCCTATATGGCATCCAGAGATAGAAGACATCCTAGTTTTAAAAAATAACAAAGGTACAGAAGATAATAGGGTAAGGCGTATGGACTACTCCATACAAATATCTAAACTTTTCTATGAAAGATTCATGAACGAAGAAGATATTACTTTGATATCTCCTCACATGGCTCCTGGATTATATGAAGCATTTGGTACAGACGAGTTTGATGATCTGTATGTGAAATATGAGAATGATAAAACAATTCCAAAAAAAACAGTGCCAGCACAGGATCTATTCTTTGATTTATTAAAAGAAAGAGCAGAGACAGGACGTATCTATATAATGAATATTGATCACTCAAACTCACACAGTTCTTTCAAAGATAAAGTTTCAATGAGTAACCTATGTCAAGAGATCACATTGCCAACAACTCCCATACAGGACTTGTATGATGACCAAGGCGAGATAGCACTTTGTATTCTATCAGCGATTAATGTTGGGCAGTTGAATGACCTAAGTGAATTAGAAAATTTGTGTGACCTAAGTGTAAGAGCACTGGAACAAATTATAGACTACCAGGACTATCCTGTTAAGGCCGCAGAAGTAAGCACCAAGAGGAGAAGAAGTCTAGGAATAGGTTACATAGGACTTGCACACTACCTCGCAAAGAATGGCGTGAAGTACAACGAAAAAGGTGCATGGGAGTTAGTGGACAGACTTTCAGAAGCATTCCAATATTACTTGTTGAGAGCAAGTTGTGATATTGCAGAGGAGAAAGGCAAGTGTGAATATTTCGACAGAACAAAGTATGCTGATGGCTTACTTCCAATAGATCATTACAAAAAAGAAGTAGACGAAATAGTACCACACAAACAGAGAATGGCATGGGAAAGTCTAAGAAAAGACATCGCCAAGTATGGACTAAGACACAGCACATTGTCAGCACAGATGCCATCAGAAAGTTCTTCCGTCGTTAGTAACGAGACCAACGGCATAGAACCTCCAAGAGCATTGATGTCGATAAAGAAAAGTAAGAAAGGACCACTGAAACAGATTGCACCTGGTTTTCCAAAATTGAAAAATGACTACACATTGTTATGGGAAATGCCAAGCAACGAAGGTTATATCAATGTAGTGGCAATGATGCAGAAGTATTTTGACCAAGCAATATCAGGAAACTGGAGTTACAATCCATTGCAGTTTGAAAACAATGAGGTTCCGCTATCAGTTATGGCACAAGACATGCTTACAGCTTACAAATTTGGTTGGAAGACTTCATACTATCAAAACACATATGACTTCAAAGGGGAAGAAGAAGATGTGCAACCAGCGGGTATTAAATCACCAGTAGAGGACGAGGGCGAGGACGTAATATTGGAACCGGAAAATCCTACAATGGTAAACGGCGTGAATGGTGCCGAAAAGATAAGTACAACCGCAGACGACGGCGAGTGCGAAGCCTGTACAATCTAAAAAAATAATTATGACAAAAACAGTTTTTAATCAGAGAGACGTTGACTTCACAAAACAGCCTATGTTTTTTGGCGAGGATGGTGGAGTTCAAAGGTATGATGAGTTCAAGTATCCGCAGTTTGATAAATTAAATCAGACAATGATCGGATACTTCTGGAGGCCAGAAGAGGTATCCCTACAGAAGGACAGAGCAGACTTCCAGAACTTCAGACCCGAACAGAAACACATATTCACAAGCAACCTGAAATATCAAACACTGTTAGACAGTGTGCAGGGCAGAGGACCAAGCCTCATGTTTTTACCGTATGTTTCAAATCCAGAACTGGAAGGTTGCATAGTTACCTGGGACTTCTTTGAAACAATACACTCAAGATCATACACACACATCATGAAAAACGTTTATCCAGACCCATCGGAAGTGTTTGACACAATCGTTAACGACAAAGAGATATTAAAGAGAGCCAAGTCAGTCACAGGTGAGTATGACAAGTTTGGTAACATGGCACTTGAATACGCGGTAGGCAAGAAAGTTGATATGCTAGAACTTAAAAAACAATTATATCTTGCAATGAACACTGTGAACCTACTGGAAGGATTAAGATTCTATGTGTCATTTGCTTGTACTTTTGCTTTTGGTGAATTGAAACTTATGGAAGGATCAGCAAAGATATTATCATTGATCGCAAGAGATGAAGCAACACACTTGAACCTATCCACACACGTTCTGAAGGCATGGCACAAGGGTGATGACCCTGAGATGACCAAAGCAATCAAAGGCACACAGAAAACAGTAATACAGATGTTCAAGGACTGCGTAGAAGAAGAAAAAGCATGGGCAAGACATTTATTTAAAGATGGATCCATCATAGGACTGAATGAGAAACTTCTAGGCAAGTACGTTGAGTTTATAGCAAACAAAAGATTAAAGGCATTGGGCTATGATCCATTATATGATGTGTCAGCATCACAGAATCCACTACCATGGACACAACACTGGCTATCAAGCAAGGGTATGCAGGTGGCTCCACAGGAGACAGAAACAGGACGTCAAAAAAGGCCAGTTCAGCAAATTCAAACTGTAATTCGATCACATATGGAAGATAAGAATTACAAACCAGTTCACACCAACAAAGTCAAAGAAAATAGTTCACCTTTTACAGGCGTATTAGGTTGGGTGGACAACAGGCTTCCAATATTCAGGATGTTCAAGAATGAATATCTTGACTTCCAGGTGCCAAGGAACCTAAATTATTTTTGGAGTTTTGGGGCAATATTAACTTTCTGTTTATTGGGATTAATCATCACAGGCCTTGTGCTTGGTATGCATTACAAACCTAGCATTGACGATGCCTTCAGCAGTGTTGAACACATCATGAGAGATGTCAATTACGGTTGGCTGATAAGGTATGCCCACATGAACCTGGCATCTTTCTTTTTCATAGCTGTGTATCTGCACATGTTCCGCGGACTCTACTTTGGTTCATACAAAGAGCCAAGGCAGTTGATGTGGATACTGGGTATAGTAATTTACTTCCTAATGATGGCTACTGCTTTCCTAGGATATGTACTACCATGGGGACAGATGAGTTACTGGGGAGCAACTGTGATAACCAGTTTGTTCTCCGCCATTCCATTGGTTGGTGACGGAATTGTGACCTTGTTATGGGGAGACTACGCAGTAGGTGACGCATTCCTTAATAGAGCCTTTGTGTTGCATTGGCTGATAGCATTTCTGATTGTGGGCGTTGTCCTGTTCCATGTTATTGCACTTCACATGACCGGTTCCAACAATCCAACTGGTGTTGAACCTAAGGACACCAGAGACACAGTGTCATTCCATCCTTACGTCACTGTCAAAGACATGTATGCTTTCTTGGTATTTGTGCTGTGCTTCATGCTGTTTCTGATGTATGTTCCCAACATACTCGGACACCCAGACAACTACATAGAGGCCAATCCGTTGGTGACACCACCACACATTGTACCTGAATGGTACTTCCTGCCATGGTATGCAATATTAAGAGCCATACCAGACAAACTGGGAGGAGTGATAGCAATGGTATCAGCAATAGGTGTTATGGGCCTATTACCATGGCTTGACACTAGCAAGATAAGATCATCGATATACAGACCAATATGGAAACAGTTCACTTGGTTCCTTGTTGGTGACTTCTTCCTGTTGATGTATGTTGGTGCCATGCCGGCAGAAGGCATATGGATCATGTTGGGCAGGATCGGAACAGGCTATTGGTTCGCATACTTCTTGATACTGGCTCCTGTGGTTGGATGGCTGGAAAAGCCACGTCTGGTTCCCGACGCAATACACCTCCGCAACAAGAAATAAACGCACATTTTACAACCTATAAATAATCGTATGCCAGCAGTAGCACGAAAAGGAGACAGAGAAGCGACCCACTGTTCAGGACCCAAGAGAGCAGGTTCTTTCAGATCAGTGTTCGCCAATGGGATTCCTATGAGCGGTGTTGGCCACAAGAACACACCACACCTTTTACCATGTAGTTGCCCTGTTTGCTGTTGCGTTCATACAGCACCTTTGATGGGCGGATCACCAAACGTGATCGCGGAGGGGAGACCAATCGGTAGGGTTGGAGATCCAACCTGCACTCAGGTAATACAGGGTTCACCTAACGTATTTGCTAACGGCGCAGGCCCTAGCTCAATCGGAAACAGGGGTGGCACCAGTCTTGCACTTGAACGTGCCAAAGCAGGCATAATAGATGCCACACAGACAGAAGGTAGTTCATAATGGCAGTCAATAAAGGACTTAAATCATTAGCAGGAACGACTCCAAACTTCAGCAATCAAGGACTGGAGAATGCTGTTAACGAATTGAAAATAGGGTGGGTGATAAAAGGATCTCAACTGGACACTGCAATACAGGACAACGTGGTATTGACAACGTCACAGAAGAATGATCTTAAGAGCACCATACACAACATACAATATTTGAATCTAGGCAGAGTGTTTGGAGACCTGGTGCGACACACAAATACCATACTGGACGGCACCATAGTGTTCCTTGCCAACCCAGACACTTATACGGGGTGTCAGCAGGAGAGTTTAGCAGAGATGTCAACGATCACCTAGGCACTTTAAACAACAAGTTTCTTGAAACTGAGGACAGTTCAGCACCTGTGTTCACTTCGTTAAGGGAATCACTTGATTTTATTACTGCCGCCAACCTTTCTGAGGAAACTGCACTTGAAACAGCCTATGATAATCTAAGAAACTTTATAAACAGTGTGGTCGCGGACTCCACAGACTTTCAACAAACATTAAACACCTTTGCTTCGGCAGTGGCCACAGCACACACAAATTTAAACACCGCATTGGCATCCGAACCTTACCTCACCAAGAGGACACAACTATCGATTGATCAAGACAAAATAGAGGCACAGGTTGCTTTAGAAACATCAAATCTATCCAGGATCAGAGACTACGTGAATGGATTGACCAATCACATCAGCTTCACATCTTTGGCTGAGGATGAGCAGTTGAGGGCACTGATGACAAGAATTTCACAAAACGCGGACTGGGCAAATTATTTCCGTGAATACGAGAAGAACTCTGCCAATATCAATCCGATTTATTCTGTTGGTTCCGACTCAGACAAGACCACTATCATAGACACTATTTTACGAGATAGTGGCCTACCTGATGTACTGGACTTCGTTGATTTAGAAGCCGTGGCCAACAAAGCCAAGAAGGATAGCAGAATAGACACTGCAGGATTTGATAGATTCACGGTGGAACAACAGATCACAGATGCCTGTAGGCAGTTGGATATAAAAACAGCAAACAGATCAATATACAATCAGAGTGAATCATTACTGGATAATCTCAATCAGAGAGACAGGGATCTCGTTGCTAATAGGCTTGATCTTAACCAAGACGCTGAAACTTTAAGTTAATCCTCTATCTTTTCACAACCAACTTCAAAATGTTCTACAGTCAATTCTCCCTCATCTGTAAGCATCTCAAGGGTTTGCTCTGCTTTGATGGCAGAAGCGGCCTCACACTCTTTTATGGTATCGAACGTCCTAGGTGGGTCTTCATACATTGTTCTGCAATCCATAACCGTGACAACACATATAATTGCGAACATCTTAAACATAATTGTATTTACGGATATTTGGTAAAATGAGTGCCCCACTTCTGTTGCAAGGCAAGGTCAGCAAACCCTAATGCTCTTTTGTTTGCATTTAAAAACTGGCCGTTACCTCGTTCCAACTGGACAAACTCCACATCTCTTTACACGCCCGTCGATCCTAGTTCACCCCCGGAAGGGATTACATAAGCCACCAAGTAATAAATTGGTGGAGGTGGTCGGTACTGCCCCGACGTCCGTGACGTTTATTCCAAATGTTTCAACGTCTGCAGATATATTTAAACATAAAGTTGACCTTTTGTCAATAGTGTGCTAAATTAGTTTATATGCCAAAAAATAGAATTTTCAAATTTGACGACGGGACGGAGACAAAGGATGTCGAAGCTCTGTCTTACAAGAAGGCCGTGAAGTCATTTCAGGGCAGTTCTAAGGCCAAGATGGTAACTATTGAGTGGACGACCAAGAACGGGGAGGTGTTCGTCAAAGAGCAACAATTACCATTAGGTAGAAAGAAGAAGTTAGGAAGATAATGAGAGTAAACCAAAACCCGTTAGTAAAATTAATCGCTAGATTCAGAATGTGGATAGCAGATGTGCGTGGCCATCATGGCAGACCTTGGGACTACGAACCAGGTGATTACTACATGGGCAGTCACAAAGGCCATCGTAAACACGAAGACAAGCACGGAATCAAGTAGTCCTAATCACATAGCACATAACTTATAGTAGCACTTCATTTGACTATCCTGGTCAGTAAATAATATTGGTCAAGGGGAGGAACTAATGTTCTACTATGCACAGAAGCGGACAAATTACTGGAGTAAGATCCGAAAGAAAGCACCAAAGGTGCCTAACATCACTTGCCCTGCGATTGACGATATTCTTAACCAATTGGACAAACAGGTTGGTAAAGAATTTAAAGAAAGCAAGTTTAAAGCAGTAGAACGTAAAATGGAGAAGTTACGAATTGCTAATGAAAAGTTGAGAGATTCGGGCATATACTGGCATGATGCCTGTAAAGAAGCAGTAAGAGATTTGCTAGGAAAGAAAAAAACGAGGTAAAATAAAATATGTGGAAAGTTATTATAGTGGTATGTACATTGGGCAATCCGTGTTTGGTAATGCAAGAGGATCCAATAAGATACTACAACACCAAAAGCGAATGCATGGCCAATGCATCAGTGAAACACAGCCAAATCGTGGAGGCATACCCAACATATGGTTATGAGGTTAGCAATTCTGATTTCACTTGCGAAAAAGTCGACGGCTTGACAAATTCATAAGATCTGTTATAATAGTGAGGTAATTTAGAGTTTATCCAATTGTAGGAATTTTGCTCTTGATTACACTCATTAACTATAGGAGATTGTATGAGCAAAGTCAAAATGCTTCTCGATGTGGTGGAGGAAGTTGAAAAAGAAGCACCACAAGATGTTCCAAACTGGAACGCAAAATTAGCAGAATCCAAAGTAAATCTACAAAATCAAATAGCAAAAGGAAGACTATTGCCAAAAGGCGTTGAAGACCACCCTTTAGACCACTTTGCTTTCAATTATTCAGTACAACGTGATGTAAGGGCAGGACACGTAATGAACATAATGAAGAAATTTGATCCCAGGGTGTGTACACCGGTGTCAGCAGTGAAACGTTCAGATAGTGAAACACTTTATATATTTGACGGTCAGCACAGAGCAGTTGCCTTGGCATTGCTTGGCTGGAAGAAGATACCTGTAACGATAGTCGAAACAGATGAGCCCGCATTTGATGCCGAAGCATTTGAAATAGTCAATGATTCAGGAATACTTAGAGCAGGCACAGAAGAAATACACAGATGCCTATTACACAGATATAAAATGGGAGAGACAGAGACAGAGAGAGTTGTGACAGCACACCTGGTCCAGGAAGTTTTTGATTCGTGTGGTATAGACCTTGAGCCAAAACGTGTTAGGAAGAGTCCAGGAAAGTGTGGACCTAACAAGCATTACTTCTCACATTTTGATTACGCATACAAGGGAATAAAGATGGCAGGTCCAATTGGATTGACAGACGCCTTAGTTTCAATAAAGAATGTATACGGTGACGAAGAGGGTGGAGAAATCAACCAGGGACTTTTCATAGGTTTAATGAAACAGTTTCAGATGGGCCAAGAAGCAAAACGTCTTAAAAGATTGCCCAATGACTGGATGACTAAGATGTTGGAGACTGCCAAGAAAGTATGCCCAAGTGCCACACTGATACACACCGCAACCAAGAAACAATGGCAACATGCTAACGGTGTTGGTTGGGACGCACCAGTGGCAATGGCTCACATGTTACGAGAAGTTTATTTGATAGAAGACGGAACCTTCGAACCAAGTTATATGCCCAACGTGACCCTTAAAATAGAGGAAGGCGACATCGCATCTGAATCAGAAGCACAGACTGCCTTCAACAAATATGTCAAGTAGCATTTGTTATTACAGATGTTGGGTGACAAAAAACAATAAGACAGTAGAATATGGCTATGGACTGCCCTGGAAGGATGTTCTAAAAGAAGTGAAACAATTCTACAAGGATGGAGCAGACGCAGTTGAGCTAGAAATGATAACAAAAGAGGAGTTCGATGAAACACTTCCAAGACCTTAATAACTTACCTGAAATCAATTTCAAAAGCAAAGAACGGCCTGCGTTGGAAGAATTGGCCAACTACATAGACAGAATGAAGCAGGATTTGTTTGATGAAAGGTGGAGCCAGGCCACTAAGAAACATATCAAGACTTCATTAGTGCTTTACATAAGATCTATGCAGAAACAGTTGGCGCCGATGGGATACCATTATAAGGCCGTTGACATGAAAGGTAAACAACATTTGGAACATGTAATTCCGCAGAACAGAATCATTACTGCATATCTGCACGACAAGATATCTAGTCGTTGGGTGCTACAGATGCCTCTGTGTCTAATCGATGATGAGGACAAACACATACTGGAAGGTGATTGGCAATTAACAGGTAATTGGGAGTATCCATTCAGAAGATATAAACATGCAGGATTCACTAAAACTATTAAAGATGTCAAAGGGAACGTAGTTGATTTAAACAGTCACACCATATGGCAACATTTTCAAATGCTTGGTGTGGTTGACCAAATTACCTAATTAGTATATAATACACATAGCAAATCCACCAGAGCCGGTAAGGTACCAGTTCTCATTTGTCAAATCTTATTAGAGACGCTCTACGTCGATGATGGATTGTATAGCCAAAAGTGGCGAGGCTGGAGTCGACAACGGACTGGTGGAGAGCTTACATTATGCCAAGCGATAAAACAAAAAAATTACTAGAGGGACTGGGCAAGATAACCGACTCTGCTCCCAAGGATCGCAAGGAAGAAGTATTTCATTCTTACACCAACAGATATTACCCAAACACCATACACGTTTTACCTGCTAGATACGACAAGGCCAGACGCAAGAAGGACGAGGATGGAGATGAGTATATCATGATAGACAGGGTATATGGTTCACTTTATGGACAGAGGTTAGTACAAAAAGACGGCACAGAATACAAAGGCAAACTGCTCAACAAAAGAAGATTGATAACATCTAAAAATACCGCAGGTGAAAAGACCAATTTTTATAGCCGTTGCACAGTCACAGCGGATGGCAGATGGTTTGACAATGGGGGACTTCCAATAGAGGCTCCAACAAAACTAGAGCCTGAGAAACAGAAGACTGCCGAAGAGATCCAAGAAGAGAATAGATTGAAGGCAGAAAAAGAAGCAAGAATCCTGGCCAATCTAAAATAACCTAATAAAATTAATGGTTATACCAGGTTGACGTATTTCCAAGATATGTTATAATAGTGGTAACAAAGAAGGAGAATGTTATGTATAAATGTTCAGTTAAAGCAAGTTTGGTACTAGATCAGATGAGAGCTAGATGTCAAGCAGATACACAGACGAACAACAAATGGTATGGTAAGTCAGGCAATTATATGTATATCATGGGCAGAGAGAACGCCGATGGTAAGGCAACAGGTGTTGTGCATAAGATTGCAGAAGACGGATCTCACAAGTTGTGTGGATCTTTCAAGATTTTATCAGATGGTATCATCACAAGATTCACAGGTATGTCTAAGGCAGATTGGAATAACGCGATGAGATCAGCAGAAGCAGAATACAAAGCGAAATATTCTGATAATGCTCCAACAGAAGAAAACGCACAAGAAAAAGTTGCGGTATAAATTGATGCAGAAGACGTGGGTTCGAGTGCCCCTATAGTGCCAACAGAGGCCAATGCAGTATTAAATTCTCGGCCCACACGCATCTAAAAGGATCATATGATAAAAAAGGACAACGAACAAAAAAAGATAAACAGTTTGTTTAAATGGATATTTGCCACGGTGCTGGTTATGACAAT
>LULW01000062.1_pt1 | contig 39160 bp, 39 predicted proteins | sample 729531 | NCBI WGS metagenome assembly LULW01 (sample SAMN03860279, study PRJNA289734) | marine metagenome | biome: seawater column; feature: ocean; material: water; isolation source: Red Sea water column Station 108 - depth 10m | place: Saudi Arabia: Red Sea | collected 2011-10-15 | depth 10 m | reverse complement strand
GTTCAAGAGTTGATTTACCAAAAAATCAATTTAATTTTGAGGTTCTTTCTGGTTCCAACAAAGTGAAAATCAATGATTCCGGTATTGGCATTGGAGATATTCAGATTTCAACGAAATTAAATTTTTATTCAAAAAACAGAAGTGATTTGTATTTTATAACTTCTTTAGAAATCCCTACGGGTAACAAAAAAAAATATTTTGGAAATGATGAGTTTGATGGGCTTATTGCTTTAAACTTAAAAAATAACCTCAGAGACAATTTAGTCATCAACTCAGTTTTTGGAGTTTCGATAATAGATCAAAATCATAATTTTATATTTAGAGAAAGAAATACAAGTTATTTCTCCAAAGTACTATTATCTTGGAAGCCTCAGTATTTTTTATCTAGGCAAGCTATCAATCCTCTAATTTATAAAATAAATTTTGAAATTTTTGAGCCAAAAATAAAAACAGACTTCAAAGCTTTAGGAGATGAGTATTATCTTTTTGGTTTAGGTGCAACTTTCGAATTTGCAAAAGACAAATATTTTAATTTTGGGTTTTCTGAAGACTTGAAAGTAAATTCTTCTGCTGATTTTTCTTTTGTATTTGGATTCGAGATTAAAATTTAAATCTTAATCTTCTACTGAATCAATCAATTCCTGCATCTCACCAGATTGATACATTTCAAACATAATATCGCTTCCACCAATCAGCTCGCCTTTTACGTAAAGTTGAGGGAAAGTTGGCCAATTTGAAACTATCGGAAGCGTTTCTCTTATTTCAGGATTTGACAAAATATCAACAAAAGAAAACTCTTTTCCACAAGCCATTAAAATTTGTGTAGCTCTTTGTGAAAAACCGCATTGAGGTTGTTCCGGAGATCCTTTCATATATAAAAGAATTTGATTATCTGCTATTTGAGATTTAATTTTTTCTTCTGTAGTCATAGGATTATTTTAGTATATTTCTGGATAGTATTCTCGATTCCATAAATTAATGATTCCGATATTAAAGCATGTCCTATAGATACCTCTTTAATATCTCCATAAGATAATAATGTAGCCAAATTTTCTAAATTCAAGTCATGACCGGCATTTACCTCTATATTTATTTCATTTGCATATTCAATAGCCTCTTTGTAAGTAGCAAGAGTATTTTCGTCATTCTTTTCAAAAGCTTCGGCAAATGGTCCGGTATAAATTTCTATTCTGTCCACACCTATTTCTTTCGCTGCATCTAATTGAGATATATCTGGATCAATGAAAACACTACTACGAATATTGTTTTGTTTGAGATAAGTTAGGACATCCTTCAATTTGTTATGTTCAGAATGTATGTTCCATCCATGATCTGAAGTGAGTTGATTGCTGTCATCTGGAACGAGAGTGCATTGAGATGGTTTAACCGCATCAATCAAATTTAAAAATCCAGGGTAATCGCCAAGACGCTCTTCATAAGGATTTCCTTCGATATTAAATTCCACATCTAGCTCTTTGGTTATCAAAGAGATATCTGATAAATCATCGGGCCTTATATGTCTTAAATCGGGCCTTGGATGAACAGTAATTCCATGGGCTCCCGCTTCGATGATTTTCTTTGAAAAGAATTCTAAAGAGGGATTATTTCCTTTCCTAGAATTACGAATCAAAGCAATTTTATTTATATTTACACTAAGCTTGGTCATGACATATAACTTTGCAGACCATCATAAACCAACTTTAACCCAGCGATAAGCGTACAAAAGTAACCTATGCGATAAAACCACTCTTGGTTAATTTTATCTACTAAATATGCACCTGCATAAACCCCAATAGGCGCAAGAGGTAAAAGTAACAGAGATGTATAAATATTTTGAAAGTTCATTTGACCCAAATAGGCATAAGGGAAAATCTTGAATAGATTTATTAACAAATAAAAAAGTCCTGCTGTGGCAACATATATTCTTCTGTCTAGCCTCATTGGTAAGAGATAAAAACTCAAAGGAAGGCCTCCTGCATGAATAGAAAAACTTGTGAATCCTGATAAGGAAGGCCAAAAATAGGAACCCCAAAGGGAAGGTTTTTGAGGTTCTGCTGAATTTTTTCTTAAATAATAATCAAGGCAGAAAATAACTGCCATCAAACCAATTATGACTCTTACGCTGTCTTCCGACAGATAACTAAACGAGAGCGTACCTACAATGATTCCAAAAAAAGCTAGAGGTACTATGAATTTCAAAATTTTTACATCCCACATTCTGCGATATCTCCAAACAGTTACAAGATCCATAAATATCAAAGGGAGTAAAAGTATTGCTACCGCTTGAAACGGAGGAATAAAAATTGAAAGCATTGGTATAGCGAGAAGTGAGCCAAAGGAACCTGCTCCAATAAACCCACCTTTCCCCATTCCATGAAGAAATACAGAAAGGATAGCAATAAGATAAAAATAGGGTTCTAAAATCATCTAGATGTGATTAAAGAATCTCGTAGAGTTTCTTAGCAAGATTATTTGAAGTTCGATAAAGCTTGCCTAAAGAGTGTTGGCGATTATTAGTGAATCCAAAACCGACTTTGTTGTTGAGGTCAGCAAAACCTGCAGAACCTGCAATACCGGTGTGCCCAAACATACCTTCTTTCATACCAATTGGTGAAAATGGAGCATCGATCATGTATCCCAATCCAAATTTATAAGGCGCCTGAAAAAGAACCAAATCTGGTCCGGAAGTTCTTATCGTTGTTGCTTGTTCAATTATTTCAGGAGAAAGAAGTTTTTTTCCATCGCGCTGACCATCGTTAGCAAGTATGCCAAAAAACTTTGCTATCCCTGCAGCGGTTCCATGTCCGTTTGCCGCGGGTATTTCAGCTTTGCGCCAAGGATCTGAATTTGGGTAATCAGAAGTTCTAAAATCTGATCCTTCGGATTCCATAATTTCCACAAAAGCTTTAGAAAATTCTTTACTTCTTAGTGTTTCTTTAAAATTTTTGATTTGTTGCGGCAAAAGCCAAGCGTGGTAGCCTTGCGTTGTTCCTGGGTCTCTAATTGGCTCTTGTTTAGCAAGCCTATTTACAATCATATTCCAGTCTTCCCAAGAATCCTGAGGCAAAGGTGTTTGAAAACCAAACATTCCAGCCCGATGAGTTAGGAAGTCTATTACTTTTGTTTGCTCTTTACCGGCACAAGAGTATTCCGGCCAATAATCTGAAACTAATGCTTCGGTATCTAATTTTCCAGACTCGATAAGTTGAAGAGCGCAGGTAGAAGTCATTGCCTTGGTTACCGAAAACACATTTACTAAAGTATTTTCTTGCCAAACTGTTTTATGTTCTTTATCAGTATATCCGCCCCAAAGATTAAGAACCTCTTTACCTTCTACCTCAAGAGCAAAACCCGCACCATCATCAAAACCTGATTCAACAGATTTAACAAAGATTTCCTCTAATTTTGAAAATTCTGGATCACAAAAACCTTCTACTCTTGGCTTCGTCATGATTTGAGCAATGATTTCATTAATTCGGTAAATTCCTCAGGCATATCTAAGAAAAGATGATGCATAGCTCCTGCCAAAGAATGTATGTTCTTTTCATCTAAATTTCCAACATAAGTCATGTACTCTAGAACCTCTTGGGTCACCAATTGACTGACTTGACCGTAAACATAATCAAGAGAACAGTTCATTTTTGTAAAAGCATCATGCAGATCATTGTATTTATAAGTATTGGGTATTGTTGGATCAGATTTTAAGTACCAACCGTCGGATTTTTCGGTGTATGAATTTTCTGCGACATGTCTTAAGACATAGTCTTTACAAGGTTGCGACGGAGTCAGTCTGAATCTTGCAACTGCGGTCTCTAAATCAGGACTCGCAACAACCAATCTTGCAGATGGTCTATTTGAGGACATTCTTTCTGCAACATTAGGAGGTATGACAATCATGGAATCCAATAAAATTAGGTGTTCAAAGATATCTGGATAAATGGATGTGGCTAAAGTTGCTATCGAACCGCCCATACTATGAGCAATGCAAGTACAAGATTTCCAAGACAAGTCATCGATAACGCCCTTAACATCATCGACAAAAATTTCTTGTGAATACACTTCTCTTCTGTCGCTTTCTCCCATACCAGAAAAATCAAGGCCAACTACACAATGATTTTCAGTAAGAGAAGGAGCGATATGATCCCACCAAAATGAGTGAGCGTTGTAGCCGTGAAGCAGAAGCAGAGGTTTTTTGGACTTATCTCCCCAAATAAAATACTTTACATTGGCACCATTAACGTTGACTGAACATTCTTCTGGACGTTCAGCGATATTTTTTACAAACCATTCTGGAGCCTCATTAAGAGGATTTTTACCTATTAGCATTTAATCTTGAAAAAAATCGAATAAATTTCCTCTTAGTTTAACATCTGGACTAGAGGTAAAACCACTCTCAAAAAATGATGTTATCTTTGCAAAAAGTCGTTTTGAATTTGCAATCACTACATAATTAAGTTCTTTATCCAATTCAAAGGTTCCTTTTAAAACATCGTCCTTCGGAATAGAAAAAAATGAGCCAAACATCTTAGTATCCTTACAAGAGATGGTTCCAGATAACTTTGCATTGGAAAGTTGATCTAACTTATTGGTTTGTCTTAAGGAGGCAGATATCGATCCTTCTGAAAAATAGCAACCATTTATATCGAAAATGATTGAAATGTCTTCGCCGGATACAGATGAAATCACCGGAACTTTTCTTAAGAATCGCTTTGAATTTAGATTCAAATTTACGTCTTCCAAAGAAACTTGGTTGTTTAAAATGGTTGATAACAAATTTATATTTCCTTCTAAGAAAAGACCTCTTTCATCAACCAAAAAAGATAAATTCCTCAAATTAAAACTGGTGTTTAAACTGCCTAGATATTCGTCAGCAAAAGATAGATTATTAATTCTTCCTGACCAGATGGTTCCTTCCATACTTGTATAACTAACTTGGGGAAATAATTCTTTTACTGTCGGTGAAACCAAACTTAAAGGCAACCTAAGAATTGTAATTCCAGCAATGAAGAATATGAGAACGAAGGTTACTAAAAAAAACTTTTTCAATTTGTTTTTAACAGTACCGATATTTGAGCATTAACTTTATCTTTTTTGGATTTTCGGACATTCATCTTTTCAATTTCTCCTCCCTGCTCGCCCATTAAAATCATCCAATTATAAAGATCAATAAAATTTACTTCATTAACCCACACCATCATTGAATTATCATTTAATGGTTGTGTTCTATCAATTTGGATATTTTTTTCTTTGGATGTTGAATTTACCAAAATAGAAATGTTGTCTGAATAAAGATTTCTATTTGATGAAACCGAGCTAGGAATAGACTCAATATAGTTAAGTCGACTTACGATATTTTGATTTTCCTTTTCTAAAGATTGGTTTTTAGTATTAAGCCAAGAAATAACAAATATCAAAGCTGAAATGAATATCAAAATGATGAGACCAAAAATAAGTATCTGTTCTCGGTTTGAAAATTTATTAAAGTTAAAACGCATTGATGCTTATCTCTCCTTGAATAAAATTATTGACTCTTCTTGAAGCGCCCAGATTGACGCTCAAACCCATAGAGTTTACCAAATCAACATATTCTTGAAGTTGGTCATAGGAATTAGTTTGAACCTCGATAATAAATCTTGAGCGCTCATAAGAAATAGAAACCAAGACAATATTTTCACTATTGCTCACTGCATCAGAAACAATACTCACTGCATTTAGGGCAGAATAATCTATTTGGCCCTGATTGATTAAACCATTAACCTGACTGATGAGATCGGATTCAAGATTCTCAGAGGGAAATTTTTCTTTAAAAGTATCTATGATTTTATTTTTCAACAAATTATTAGAAACGTTTAAGTAAGAAAACTGAACGATTGCTGAAAGAAGAAAAATACCAAAAAAGGCCAGGGATGAGTATCCATAAAACTTATAACGAAGAAAAATTGATCGCCAATCTATTTTCTGTTCGTATTCTTTACTGAAAAAATTTAGAGAATTTCTTATATCCAATATTTGAGAAAATTCGTTCAACAAATCTTTTATAGAGGAGAAATATTTTTCTTCGGTATCGATATCTAAGTTAGGAAGATCTAATTTTTTTTCAGTAGCCCAAACATTAAGCTTCTTTATTTCATATTTTTTTAAGGTAAGTGCCAAAGTATTTAAAATTGATTTTTTATCTGCAAACCAATACCAATTATCTTGTAGAGAAATAAATGCTTTATCGCCGAGAATCACTAATAGATTTTCTATAGAAGAAGACAAAGCTTGAATAGGAATTAATTTACTAACTTTAGAATCTAATTTATCTTTTATTTCCTGAATTTTTTGATGTTCAATGATTCCAACTATTTCTGATTGACTGCCTTGGATCCAAAAATAATCTTCAACTTCACCAAGTATTTCTTCACTCAACATGAAGGGAATGACTTTTTTTAAATTCCTTTGAGAAGTGGTGGGTAAATCAAATTTATAAAAAGAAAAGTCATTGGAAGCAATGATAGCAATATCTTCCTTATTGGAATTTACCTTAAAAATTGAACTTTCTTCATCACTTGATGTTTCTGAAGAAAATAAAACATTTAATGATTCATCGTAAAAAGATATTTTTTGACCGCTCACAAATACTCTCCAAATTTTCGACGAATCACTTTGGGAGATTCATTTAACATAAAAATGTGACTTTTGAGATGAAAATCTTTGTCATCAATTTTTATGTTTGTATTTAAAATAAAATATTTTGTCTCCAGGGTTAGATTTGATTTGGAAAATTTACTGGAAAAAGCTGTTTTTATTTCTTGTTGATTTAAGAAATCTGAAACTGACGAATACCCTCCCAAAGGTTTGCTATTCAAAATGTTTCTTGCTTCAAGATCGCTTAGAGTATTTGAACTAAGAGCCACCAAGATATTCGGATAAAAAGGATTTAACGAATTTATATTAATTTTTGTTTCAACAGAATTGAAGGCACATATATAGGGTTTTAATTTTTGAAAGATCTCTTCTGTCATGCCTTTTACATCTCTAAGTTCTGTAATATCAAAAAAGAACTGATTTGAAGTCAGTCTCGATGGTTTTTCATTTCTATAATAGTCATCCTCTACGCCAAGATAGGAATCTGGAAAAAAATCTTTATCAAGCCAATCAATCACAGCAGGAGAAATTTCTTCAATTTTTTGATCTTGAATAAACAAGCTCTTCATGAGATTTTTGAAAAATTCTAAATTTTCTTGATTAGCAGTTTCTTCACCTGTTGCCGATATGGAGATCAAGGAATTCAAATTAAAACATTGGCCCATATCAACAATATTTGCTTCGAGATTTCCTCTTTCCAAAGGAAGATTTATTGGGCTTTTCTGTGAAAAATTATTTGCGGCAAGAACAATATTGTTTCTATTTTCTTTATTGTTGAGATATTTTTTTGTGAAGGATTCTAAACTCAATGTTGTGAGGATTGCTTGCTGCTCACTAATCATATTTTTTTCATTTTCAAGATTTGTAGATACCATTGAAAACAAACCTGCACTCACTGAAGCGATGATTGCAGTTACAAAAAGCGCCATAATCAAGGCGGCACCCTTGAATTTTTTATCCAACAATGTCATCTCCGCTTATGAATAGTATTTTTTTGAAATTGCCCTCAGAAAACTTAATGTTGACCTCCATCAAAGTAGGATAAATATCTAAATCAGCTTCATTGAATGGTGGCCAGGTGAGATATTCATTTTTCTCATACAAGACTTTGATTTCTAGATCTTCAATTTCTGAAATCAAAGCAAAAGCCTTGGCCTCATAAGAAGAATTTAAAAAATTTGAAAAATTTCTGTAAAGAACATTATCTTCTATTTTATAAATGACTTTATTGATGGCCCCAAGATCATCTAAGCCATCGGAAGATGAATTTCTTACCAGTTCTAATAATGGTTCGCCATCTCTAAAGTTATTATTTAATTTAAAAAAACTTGGAAACTGATCGATTTGACTGGGTCTTGGAAATTGTTTGGCCACATGAAATAAATCATCTTCTAGAAGCTCGCTAAAAACAGCTAATTCATTGAGAAGTTTAGATTTTGAACTGATACCAATTGAAGATGAAACCGAAGTATTAAGAAAGGTTAAAGACAAAAGACTTATCAATGAAAATAATGACATGACAATCAAAACTTCAACGAGCGTGTAACCTTTTAAATTATTCATTGATTGCTTTATATATTTCCAATTTAGTTGATTTTTCAGTCTCTTCGGAGATGACTTCTACTTCGATATTTAAAGAATTCTGCTTTGGATCAATCGTTATCTTTCTATTCCAAATATAGGGATAACCCATGAATTCTTCTCTTTGGGTGAGTAAATTATTGGTCAGGTAGTTTTCATCAAAATAAGATCTAATGATTATATTTTCTGCCAAAGTCCCCCGATAAAAATCATCGCTTAATGAAGATATGGTTTTTGTACTATACGATAGAGAGGTTATTCCTGTGACTGCAACCAGTGACAGAATAAAAAGCGAAACGAGAACCTCTACTAAAGTAAATCCTTTCATTATTCCCAATTGCCTATATCTCGATCCATGCCCTCACCTCCTTGTTGGCCATCGGCGCCATAAGAAAACAAGTCAAACGGTCCGTTATCTCCGGGTCTTTTGTATTGATACTCATTGCCCCAAGGATCTGTTTCTAGTTTTCTGATGTAGCCGCCTTGGCGATATCTATTTTTAAAACGATGGTTTGCAGGAGCTTGAGTAAGAGCTTGTAAGCCTTCATCGCTGGTCGGATAAGAGAACATATCCAATCGATAGAGCTCTAAAGCTTGTTCGTATATTCTTATGTCGGCCAATGCTTTATCTGCTCTTGCTCTATCTTGGCTAGGTAGTACGTTGATGGCAACAACTGCAGTTAATAAGCCGATGATCATTAGCACCACAAGAATCTCTATCAAGCTGAAACCTGATAATTTTTTTGAAACGATTTTTTTCATAGTATTAATTTAAAGTTAAAGTGTTTAATTGAATTAATGGTAACAGGATAGCAAGGACGATAAGAGCTACAAACATACCAAGGAATACTACAATTAGCGGCTCGAGTAAATTCATGGTGATTTTTGTAGAGCTTTGAAATTTATCTTCTAAATAAACCGATACTTTCTCAAGCATTTCTTCAAGTCTTCCTGACCTTTCTCCGTTTTCGATCATTTGCGTCACCAAAGGCGGGATAACTTGAATTTTTTCTAAGCTTGACGCCAAAGACTCCCCTTCAGCAACTTTATTAGCAGTTGATTTTACCTGTTGGCGTAAGTAACTGTTTGAAATGGTGTCAGCTGAGATTTCAAGCGCGTTGATTATGGAAATATTACTGGATCTTAAAATACTCAAAGAATTGGTAAATCTGGATAAATCCGAATCTATTAAGGAGTTCTTTAGAACGGGAACTGAGAGAAAAAATTTATCCAATTTTGATCTGAATAACTCATAACCGATTGATCTTATGGTGATAAAACCAATCAAACCGGTAATGAATATAGACGCGTAAAAGAGATAACTGGTAAATACAGATGACAAGAACAGCAAAGATTTTGTAATGAATGGCAAGTCTCTATTCAAAGAAGAAAATTGACTTACCACTTCTGGGACAACAAAAGACAAAAGCAAAACAATCACAACTATCGCTATGGAAAAAAGGATAAATGGATAAACTAAGGCACCAATAATATCTTGAGATATTTTTGATTTTCTCTCTAGAAAATCAGATGTTTTTTCTAGAACCATACCTAAATCACCAGAAGTTTCTCCAGCTCTGACTAAAGAACAATAAAGTCGATCAAAGCTTTCCGGATGATCTTCAAGCGATTCCGATAGCTTGAAACCCGCTTTTACCTTATTGGAAATATTTGAAAGTTTCCCTTTGATCAAAGGCGAATCTATTTGTTTGGCTACAGAGTCTAAGGCCTGATCTACTGGAATGCCGCCATTGATCAAAGTTGAAAGTTGACGGGTAATGAGGCTTAACTTTGATGAAGATATTTTTCGAAACAAAGAGATATTGAATCTGTTTTTTGACTCTTTTAAATTTATTGGAATGAGTCTTCTATTTTTTAACTCTTCTTGAGCTTCACTCAAATTCTCAGCGATCAGTACTCCGGTTTCTGTTATCCCGGTAGGATCTAAAGCTTTGTAAGAATAATTTGGCATTACTAATTTTTCTCTTGCAGAACCCTTCTAAGCTCATCTTCCGAAGTTAAGCCTAAGTTAACTTTCTCTTGTCCATCGAGCTCTAAAGTATTGTTATCTTTGAAAGCGATATTTTTAATTTCACTTTCCGAACTCTTGTTGTGAATCTGCTTCTTGATATCGTCATTAATCAAAATAGATTCAAAAATACCGATTCTTCCAGAAAGTTCTTGACTGGTAGGGTCAATTTTTCTCACCAGTCTTTGTGCGATTACCATTCTGAGTGAACTGGCAATTAGATAGGGTTCCACACCCATATCAATAAGTCTTGTAATTGCACCAACCGAATCATTGGTATGCACAGTAGATAAAACCAAGTGGCCGGTTAAACTTGCTTGAATGGCGATGTCAGCGGTTTCTTTATCTCTGATTTCTCCAACCATAACGACATCCGGATCTTGTCTTAAAATTGCTCTTAAACCTTTTTCAAAAGTTAAGCCCACTCGATTATTAACTTGTGTTTGCCCCACTCCTTCAATTGCATACTCAATAGGATCTTCAACGGTTAAGATATTTCTGGTTTGATCGTTTAAAAAGTTCAAGCCTGAATACAAAGTAGTGGTCTTACCCGATCCAGTAGGACCAGTGACCAGAATGATGCCACTATTGTTTTTCAATTCAGTTTGGTAATTGCCTAAAAGACTCTCTGTCATGCCAAGTTCTTTAAGATCAAGGCTGGAATCTGCTTTATCGAGTAATCTCAAAACTATTCGTTCCCCATAACTTGAAGGTAAAGTTGAAACTCTAATATCTACCCATCGTTCTCCAAGTTTGAGAGACATCCTGCCATCTTGAGGGATTCGTCTCTCTGCAATATCCAAATTAGACATGATTTTTATTCGCGCATTCAATAATGGTGAAATTCTAGAGCTTGGCCTTATCTTTTCTTTCAGAATTCCATCCGTTCTGAATCTGATAATCAAATTCTCTTCATAGGGTTCAATATGGATATCGGAGGCTCCGTCTTTGATTGCCTCTGACAAAATCGCGTTGATTAGTCTGATTACTGGAGAATCTGTACTGTCATCCAATAAATCTTCGGTTTTTGGTAAATCAAGCACCAAAGAATCCAAATCAGGACTGGATGTGAGCAATTGCATTGATGTCGCAATCATCGGTATGAAAAATCAATATCGAGTCGCTACTCACTTCCGGAAGAAGTTGATTATCCTTACAAAATTTATAACTGAAGTCTTTGTCAGTCATCTTTTATACTTCTTCTTCCTCGATTTTTGGTTTGTTTTCTTCCTCAGCATCGAAAATTAATTTTTCAAGCAAGTCCAAGTCAGGTGAGGTTTTTCCTTTTTTGCTTCTAAGCATTTCTTGAGCTCTCAAATAATCGTATTTTGTATTTGTCAAAGCCTGCATATCTTGAGAGGTTCTGATGATTGTCGGTTTCAGAAATACTACTAAATTTTTCTTGTTAATGGTGGTTTGTTCCTGACGAAAAGCCTTGCCGATAACTGGTATATCACCAAGCAAAGGAACCTTTCTTATTGACTCTTGGATGTCATCATCGATCAATCCTCCTAATACAATAGTTTGATTATCTTCAACCATGACCACCGTTTCTATAGCCCTTTTATTGGTAACAATTTCTGCTGATCCTGCAGAAATAGGTCCAGAAAGTGAGGAAACTTCCTGTTCAATATCCAACTTGATTGAGTTGCCCTCATTGATTTGAGGTTTAACACTTAATTTGATTCCAATTTCCTGACGCGTAACTGTTCTAAACGGATTTGAATTATTGGTACCTAAAGACTCTCCAGTGGTAATCGGTATCTCTTGACCAACAATAATTGATGACTCTTCGTTATCCATAGTCAAAATAGAGGGAGTAGAAAGTACATTTGAGTCGCTATTTTTTGCAAGCACGTTTAGGATCGCAGCAAAGCTATCGCCACCTTTTTTGTACTTACCAACACCAGTTGCAAAACCATCCAAACTCAACAAAGTAGATAAGACAGCAGTTGTGCTCCCTCCAGGAGTTAATCCACCAACAAGCGCCGAAAGATCGGGTGTTGGATTACCAAATCTTTGAGATGCAATCGGTGAATTAGAACCTTCGCCACTAAATAAAAATTGAAAACCCAAGTCTTTTGATAACTGATCTGATATTTCAACAATAATGGCTTCAACTAGAACTTGCGCTCTTCTAATATCAAGCTGGCTGATAATTCCAGTTAAGGAAGTCATCACATCTGGCTCGGCTGAAATTATGAGTGAATTGGTTTCTTCATGAGCTGTGATGGAAGTATTGCCTTTGTTTGAGCTTTTTTCATCAATATTCGGTGTCATCTTATTGAGAATTTCAACCAAGGCAGTGGCATCTGCATATTTTAAATAAACAACCTTCAAGGAACTTGTGCCTTGGTCTTTTACATCAAGTTTTATTACAACAGCCTTCATTCGCTCTACAATTTCTTGATCCCCAAAGAGCAAAACGCTGTTGCTCCTTTCGATTGCATAGGCATTAAAATCATTTGGTGCCATGCCGCCAGAGTTTTCTGAAAAAACTTTATCTATCAACTTGGAAATTTGAGTGGAAGAAGAGTTTTTCAATTTAACGATTTCATAAACATCGGCAGGATTTTTATCCAGCTCATCAACGAGTTGCCTAATTCTTTTAACATTTGCATTTCGATCGGTAAGTATCAGACTGTTGCTAGGCGCATAGACGGCAATGTGTCCTTGAGAATTTACAAGTGGCCTTATTAATGGAATCAAGGCATTTGCAGATGTTTGACTCGGTCTAATAATGGTCGAAACCAATGCATCTTCAGGTGAAACCGGCTTTGATACTTCAGTAAAGCTTTGCCTACCCATTGAGGCAGGAACTATTTTGACCGCATTTGCTTGTTCAACTGCGGTAAACCCATGAACACTGAGAACTGAAAGAAAAATTTCATAAGCTTCTTCGATCGTTAAATCGTCTCTTGAAATAACAGTTACGTTTGCCTTTACTCTAGGATCTACGACAAAAGACTTACCGGTCAAAGATGCAATATCTGAGACAAAAGACTTAATGTCTGCGTCTCGCATATTAATCGTCACCGACCATAAGCTAGATGAAAGTCCAAAAATAAGCGCATAGGCGCAACAATTCTTATAAATTGAATAAATCATAATTTTTTTTGGTTTAGTTAATGTTTATATCGACGGATACAACTTGATCGTCTCTAACTAAATCGAGGTTAAGCGATGCTAAGTCAGAGAAAAAAGAATTAATTGAATCTTGATCAGAGAGGTCAATTTCTGCAACGGAAAGTCCATTGATGGACTTCACAATATCCCCAGGTCTCAATTCCGAAGAATCAAAAAGCGCAGTACTCTCCCCTGGACTTATTTCAAGACCAGAAAAAGTTCCATCATCAAAAACAGGAGCAAAAGTGATTAGCTTCGCAATTTCCTGATTTTCAATCCACTCTTTGCTGATGGTGGGTTTTTGCTGCGATGCAATTTTTATAGAAGTATTGCCCTGAACAACTCTTTCCATACCCTTTATTACTGAGCCCTTAAAAAAGGACAAGCTTTCGGTTATGCCAGAACGCTTGATGGTGACAAAATCTTTGTTAATTGAATCCAAGTAAACGTTATCGGAAATCATATCTCCCACGAGATAAGTTTTTTGATCGTTTTGATTGAAGCCAATTATTGCCGATTTAACTTCATCAGAAGAAGTAACACCATAAAGTTTTAAAGATAATGAGGTTTCAGGAGCTTTAACAAGACTTTCATAGATAGATAGGCCATCAATTTCAACATCAGATGAAAATGGATTGTCTATGATTCTAGGAGCATCGCTAGATGCAAAAGAGCTGTTAAAGTTATTTGAACTTAATTGGTTATTAAAAATCAATCCGAGTAATATCGAGGAAAACTCTAAAGAAAAAACTAATAAAAGTGCACCAGAAATAGAGAATTTAAGATTTTTCTCATTCAAGTAACTTTTGTATCTTTCCAAATTGATACCTTTTAAGTAGTCCAATACCATATACCGATTGATTTTATGTCATATTTAGTCAAATTGACAAAGATTTATACCAATGATTATCTCTATATACGTTATTTTCTCTGCGCTTTTGGGTAGCTTTCTAGCAAGCTTTATCTATCGCTACGTTAATAGAAATATTGAGGGAGATTCATATGTGGAAAGCATAAATATTTATACTGAACCCTCTTTTTGTCCTGCCTGTAAGACTAAAATAGATTGGTATCACCTCATTCCTGTAGTGAGTTACTTGTTCTTAAGAGGAAAAGCTAAATGCTGTGGTGCAACAATCTCCTCAAGATACTTCTTGATAGAAATATTAGTCATTTCTTTGTTTTTATTGATTTTCATTACAAATGCTTCATGGACTTTAATACTTTTCAAAAGCTTTATTGCTCTAACTTTAATATTCATTGCCTTGATAGATTATCAATACAAAATCATTCCTTTGAGCTCGCTTTTAATATTATTTATTTTGGCTTTGACACTTTCAACGTTGGAGGGTCTCTTGATTCTACCTGAAATATTAATAGCAATTATTTCAGGCTTTATCCTTTTAGGAATGAGATGGTTATTTTTCAAACTCAAAGGGAAAGAAGCTTTGGGTTTAGGAGATGTAATCCTTTTTCCAATTTTAACTTTAATGATCCCAATGACTTTAGTCCCTACTCTATTGCTTACAGCATCACTTCTTGGAATAGCGGAGTTTTTTCTTAGCTCCAAACTAAAGAGAGATTCTGAGATTGCTTTTGGCTTTCACTTAGCAATTGCAAGTTACTTAGGATTGGTAAATTTTTATCCTATCCTGCCTTTGATATAGTTTTGAGTGAGTTCGTGATCTGGGTCGCCAAATATTTTTGATGTTTTGCCTGTCTCGACAAGGTGACCTAAATGAAAATAAGCTGCTCTTTGCGAAACTCTTGAAGCTTGGCTCATTGAATGCGTAACTATTACGATTGCATAGTTCTCTTTCAATTCACTTATCAAATCTTCGATTTTTTCTGTAGCGATTGGATCTAAAGCTGAACATGGCTCATCCATTAGGATAACATCGGGACGAACTGCTATGGCCCTTGCAATACAGAGTCTTTGCTGTTGTCCTCCAGAAAGTGCTGTACCAGGAGTGTTTAACCTATCTTTAACCTCATCCCACAAACCTGCTCTTAATAAAGAAGTTTCAACTATCTCATCCATATCTGATTTTGATTCAGTCATGCCGTGGATTCTTGGCCCATAGGCAATGTTTTCATAAACAGATTTTGGAAATGGATTCGGTTTTTGGAAAACCATACCTACTCTTGCTCTAAGAAGAACTACATCCAAATCTCCATGATAGATATCAATATTTTCCAAAGTGATTTCGCCAGTTACTTTTGCGGAATCAATTGTGTCATTCAGTCGATTAAGACATCTTATAAAAGTTGACTTTCCACAACCTGAAGGCCCGATCAACGAAAGAACTTCTTTTTTACCAACCTCGATATTTATGTTCTTTAAAGCCTGATTATCATCATAAAAAACGCAGCAATCTTTCGCTTTCATAATGACTTCTTTTTCTGTGGTTGTATCACCAACAGTTTTAAAGTCATCTGCTAACTCTATAAGTTCTGTTTTGCTCATTGAACTACCACTTAGTTTCAAATTTATTTCTGAGCCAAATTGCTGTTGAATTCATTAATAGTAAAAAGAATAACAAAACTAAAATTGCTGCAGATGTTCTCTCCACGAAACCCCTCTCTGGAGCATCGGCCCATAAGTATACTTGAACTGGAAGCGCTGCGGAGGAATCTAGTGGCGAGGTTGGAACATCAACTACAAAAGCAACCATGCCAATCATCAACAAAGGAGCAGATTCGCCCAATGCTCTTGCCATTCCGATAATTGAACCGGTTAACATGCCGGGTAATGCTAAAGGAAAAACATGATCAAACACGGTTTGAATTTTAGACGCCCCTACGCCAAGCGCAGCGTCAGTAATACTCGGTGGCACAGATTGAAGCGCAGCTCGAGAAGCAATAATAATTACTGGAAAGGTCATTAATGCCAGTACCAAACCACCAACCAAAGGGGCTGATCTAGGCATACCAAAAAAGTTTATAAATACTGCAAGCCCCAACAACCCATAAATGATGGATGGCACAGCTGCTAAGTTATTGATATTCACCTCTACAAAATCTATAAATCTATTTTTTGGAGCAAACTCTTCCAAATAAATAGCTGCTGCCACACCAAGAGGAAAAGCAACTATAAAAGTTATGATTAACATGAAAAACGATCCCACTAATGCTCCTAATACGCCAGCGAGCTCAGGCTCTCTAGAATCTCCAGCTGTAAACAAAGTAGAGTTGAAGTTTTGACTAATTAGGTTTTGTTCTTGTAACTCTTGAACCCACCTAACTTGATTATCTGAAATTCTTCTTTGTGATTCATCCAAAGATACGTCGATATTCCCTTTTAGATACATGTCAATGTCACTATCCAATCGTACCCAAATATCTATTTCTTGGCCTATCAACGAATAATCGTTTAAAACCATAGACTGTAATCGCAAGGATGTTCCCGAACTTACCAGAGACTTCAATTCTTTTCTTTCCTTTCTAGAAGAAACTTCAGGAAAATAAGTTTTTAGAGAATCTAAGACTAATTTATCGAAGTTAGCATATCTAATTTCTTCTTCATCTCTAAGCCGATCGGGATCGATAACTTCTTCATTTAAATAGATCTTCATATTGAGCTCACCTTGAGTAAAGGCGCTGTAACCTTTACTGATGATGCTGCTAAAGAAAACCAATAAAAAAACTACCGCAAACAATATTGAGACAACGCCATAAAATCTAAACATAAATTCAGAACGATATCTTTTTTTGAGACCACGGTTTACGATTTCGGAAATATCTTGTGTCTCTTGCAATGTATTACTCATATTGCTCTCTGTATTTTCTAACGATTTTTAGAGCGTAAAAATTTAATGCCAAAGTTACTACGAATAGGGTCAGCCCCAGAGCAAAAGCAGCTAAGGTCTTTGGACTATCAAACTCTTGATCTCCAACCAAAAGCGTCACTATCTGCACAGTTACCGTTGTCACTGCATCTATTGGATTAAAAGATAATCTTGCAGATAAGCCTGCTGCCATTACAACAATCATGGTCTCCCCAATTGCCCTTGAAGCTGCTAAAAGTATTCCTCCAACAATTCCAGGTAAAGCAGCTGGGATGATTACCTTCTTGATTGTTTCTGATTTAGTTGCGCCCAAACCGTATGAGCCATCTCGCATTGCCTGAGGCACTGCAGAAATTACATCGTCAGATAAAGAAGAAACGAGTGGAATGATCATAATTCCCATTACCAAACCAACGCCAAGAGCACTTTCTGAGGCGATATCCAAACCAATGGTTACTCCGAAGTCCCTTATAAAAGGAGCTAAAGTAATTGCGGCAAAGAATCCATAAACAACAGTCGGTATTCCAGATAAAATTTCCAACATTGGTTTCGTGTAGGATCTAACTTTGGAAGGAGCATATTCGGATAGGTAAATTGCCGTCATAAGTCCAACGGGAACAGCTACTGTCAGTGAAATTAAAGATATCAACGCCGTACCGGCAAATAATGGAATGGCGCCAAACAAACCTGAAGAGCCGACTTGATCTTCACGAATTGCCATTTGCGGACTCCAAGTGAGTCCAAATAAAAAATCATCAAAGCTGATAATTTGGAAAAATCTTATGGCTTCAAATAAAACAGAAAGCAGAATTCCTGCTGTAGCAAATATTGCAACAGTCGCAGAAGCTAAAAGTAAGTTACTGATGATCTTTTCAACTTTGTTTCTAGCTCTTAACGTTCCAGATATCGACCTATAGGAAAATATGAACAAAGCTAAACTTAAAACCAATGAAGAATAAATTGCTACATCCTGAACTAATTTTGTAATTCTGTTGTAATTAGCCGCTGCCTGCTCAAGACCAATGAAAGACTCTCCTGCAATTAGATTTCCTGCAGCTAAATTTTTAACGTCATTCATTCTTAATGTAATTTCATTAGGAGACAAAGCTCTAATGGACTCAGGTAAAAGAGAAATGACTTGATTAGTTACAAATGATTCAGAAAAAAGAAGCCAAAGAAATATGATTAATAATGAGGGTGCTGCAAACCAAGCCAAGGAGTAATAACCATAATATCTTGGAAGAGAATGAAGACTTTCTGTATTTTTTAATAAAAGAGCCTTCCTTTTTCCCCAAAAAAAACTAAGAAAACCTAAAAAAATTATTGAGATTAAAAATAGACTTATTGACATTTTTTAACTTAAAGAAACGAGGGTAACTTAAGTAATTACCCTCGTTCATTCTAAACTACTTCTATCCAGGGGGGGGATTAAGTAGCTTAATTAAGACCTGAAAGTGTAGATAGTTTTCTAGCTGCAGATCTAAACTGACTGTATTCACCACTAGGCATTGGAATCAAACCTTTATCAGTAAGATATCCATCTTGTCCTATAGTTTTATCAGCAGTAAATTCTCTTAAGAATTCTTTCATTCCAGGAATGGTTCCAATGTGGGCTTTTTTTACGTAGAAGTACAACGGTCTGGAAACCTTGTAGTCACCTTGTGCAATATTCTCAAAAGTTGGAAGCACTCCATCAACAAAAGAACCTTGAATGGAATCAGAATTTTCTACTAAAAAGCTGTATCCAAAAACGCCAAGAGCTTTTGGGTTGGCATTTAATTTTTGAACAATTAAATTATCATTTTCGCCAGCTTCAATGTAAGGACCATCTTCTCTAACAGAGCGACAAATCGCCTTATATCTTTTTTTGTTTTCTTTCTTAATATCTTTAAGCCACTTAAAGGTTTTACATCCGCCTTCCATAGCTAATTCTGCAAAAGCATCTCTGGTTCCTGAGGTCGGAGGTGGTCCTAAAACTTCAATTTTTATGTTTGGCAAAGAAGAATCAACATCTCTCCAAGTAACATTTGGATTCTTTATAAGCTGTTTTGCACCGTTAGGGTGAGGAATTTCAGGAGCTAGTGCTAAAAATATTTGTCTTTTAGTTAAAGCCAAAACATCAGCTTTTTTAGAATTTGCAATAACAATTCCATCATAGCCAATTTTAATTTCAATAATATCTGTTACTCCTGCCTTAGCACAATTATCAATTTCTTTTTGCTTGATTCTTCTCGACGCGTTTGTAATGTCAGGATGTTCGACGCCTATACCTTTGCAAAAAAGCTTCAGACCTCCTCCAGATCCAGTCGATTCGATAACTGGTGTATTAAATTTAGTTGATTTACCAAATCTTTCAGCTACGACTGTAGCAAAAGGATAAACGGTTGAAGAACCAACAATTTTAATGGTATCTCTTGCAGCTGCACTTGCAGTTAAGGGTAATAAAAGCATTAATATAGCCGCTGTAAAAATTGATATAGAATTTTTCATTATGTTTACTCCAATGTAAAAAGAAATATCTTTAAATCATATTAGAGATATGTGGCATATCTGTTACATAGATGGAAAAGCTTAGAAACTTGTAGGGAAACTTAAATGTAGTTGCTGATATTTAAGATGAAATCAAGAATTTCATCCCTTACTTTTCTGTAGATATTTAATTTTTTTATATCATCGTCTATGTCTTCTGTGAGCTTAGGAGGGTCTTCAAAGCCTATATGAATGGTCTTGCCTTTAAATAAGACTGGGCAGTTTTCTTCAGCATCTGAACATAATGTAAAAACATATTCGAAATCTTTATCTTCCAATTCGTTTATGGTTTTAGAAAATTGATCTGATATGTCAATTTTAATTTCTGACATTACTTTGACGGCGTATGGATCTAATACTGATTTTTTAGTACCAGCCGAGAAAGCCTGAAAACAAGTAAATTTTTTTGCAATACCTTCAGCCATTTGTGATCTACAAGAATTACCTGTACAAAGAAATAATATTTTTTTTAACTCACTCATCTTAGAAATTTATATATATAAAAGGCAATAAACAGACCGACTAACTGGCCTGAAAAGAAATAAATGATTGACTCTGGAGAAATTCCAGTAAATGTATCGGTAAATGTTCTAGCTAGAGTAACTGCTGGGTTTGCGAATGAAGTAGATGATGTGAACCAATATCCAGCTGTTATAAATAAAGCAACTGAAATAGCCACATTAGATTTATAATTTTTCCTTACCATTAAGATAGTTAAAATTAATCCAAATGATGCAATTATTTCGCTGAAAAACATGCTCTTACCCATCCTGGCTTTAGATGAAATCTGCATTAAACTCAGCTCGAATATAAAGTGTATTGATAGTACTGCTATTAATCCTGCAACAAATTGAATAACCAGATAAAAGATCAAATCCTTTAAATTGATCTCTTTTAAAAAATAAAAGATTATCGAGACGATAGGGTTAAAGTGAGCCCCAGATAAATCTTCAAAAGATTTAATGATTACATATAGAATTGCTCCGGTTGCAATCGTATTCCCTAATAGTGCTACTGCTTCATTGCCAGCAGATAAATTATCACCCATGATCCCAGAACCAATTACTGTAGCCACTAAAAAAAAGGTACCTAAAAATTCAGCAAGGTATTTTTTTATTTCCATAAAGTCTTATAAATATTATTTTTATTATCATTTAATATAAAAATTCACACTATTTCCTTGTTTATGACACATATTTGTCACATAATTGTCACATGGAATTAAGAGTAAAAAAATTATTTTCAACAATTTTCTTTGGGACATTTTTAGCCTGGAGTAATTTCTTAATTCTCTTAGCTACTTATAGCCTTTTCATTTAAAAAAAGGGCCCAACCACTTCTGATCAGGCCCTTCCCTTTATTTTAATCGTATAAAGAGAGATGATTAAAATTTGTACTCAAATCCTACGCCTGTATGAGCATCATCACTGTTCGCAGCATCTTGTGAACGAATTGTGTGATAAGCAAGGATCTTAAAGCCTTTAAATAGCTTATGGTCGTAACCAATTTGAGTTTGACTTAAGCCAGCTGACTTGTCTGAAGTGCCATACTGAAATTTTACTTTACCCTTACCATCAGCAACTTTGCCTGTAATACTTAAAGTTGTTGCATCATAATCTTTTGAATTACCAACAGTAGATTCGGTAGTAGTATGGATTAGGCCGATGGTCACTGGGCCTGCAGGTATCATCATGCCTAATCTGTTATGGTCATAACCTTTGATGGATGCTTTTTCTGTAGCAATCACAAATTTGATGACGTCGATATCATATTTTAAAGATACTGATAGATTAGAACCAAACTCACCGTCCAAATCAGTTCCATCTACTCCATCATCTTTTCCTTTTCCAACACCAAGAGAAACGCTAACTCCGCCGCCGAAGACAGGGGAATCATATCCGAAGAAGGAACCTATTCTATTTTCACCATCAGTAGTATTTTTAATATCACCTTTTAGATCGTTAAACAGATCAGCTTTTAATTGAGCTAACTTCAGAGGTGTATCGTGAGTACCTAGCTTTAAGGTACCAAAGTTTCCTTTCAAACCAACAAAAGAGTTTCTCTGATCAAAAGTCTTACCTTTAGTGTTGTCGTTTGTAATATCTACCTGATATTCGATTTGGTAGATCCCGGTAAGGCCATTTTTCATGTCGACTTTACCTTTAAAACCTAATCTTGAAGCATTGCTCACAAGATCTATTTCTTTCTCATTTACACCGTCAGATCCATCGTTGTTAACAGCAATATTTAATTTACCGTAAACTTTTGGAGCTGAAATTGCACTCATTGATATCAGAACTAAGGCTGATATAAATACTGCTTTAAATTTATTCATGAAATGTTCTCCTAATGAAGTATTTATTAAAAGAACTGTAGACTAGGAAAATTACAATTTAGATACAGATAAAGTAAATTTTTAGATATTTTTGTGACATCTCAGTGACAATTTGCTTATTTAATTTTCTTTGATTTACAATCAAATAATGATCGAGTTTGATATTCCAGATTACAAACGAATAAACGAAGAGCTTTATGAGAAAGAAAAAAGAAAGCTTTTAATTGAATTGGTAAAACTGCAAAACTGGATTATTAAGTCAAAGCGAAAGATTGCTTTGGTTTTTGAAGGTAGAGATACCGCAGGTAAGACCGGAAGCATCTCGGTGCTTACTAAATATTTGATACCAGATCACTGTAAGCTCGTTGCTTTAGGCAAGCCAACTGAGAAAGAGTCAAAAAAATGGTTCAAAAGATATGAAAAGCATTTGCCAAATACCGGTGAAATAGTTTTTTTCGACCGATCTTGGTATACCAGAGCGTTGGTTGAAGCAACTATGGGTTATTGCACGAAAAGGCAATATACCTACTTCATGAAAAATGTAATTCCTTGGGAAAAAAAACAGATTGAAGATGGTGTTGAATTTTTTAAGTTTTATCTCTCAATTGAAAAAAACACTCAACAAAAGAGGATAGATAAAAGAGCTACCAGCCCTCTCGTTTATTGGAAGATAAGCGAAAATGATTTAAAGATGCTTGATAAATGGGATGCCTTTACCCTATACAAAGAACAAATGTTCAAAAGAACTTCATATGATGAGGCGCCCTGGATTGTTTTAAATGCCAATAATAAAAAAGTCGCAATATTAAGTGCCCTTAGGTTTATCTTGAATGCCTTTGATTATCCAGATAAAGATTTACCCAAGCCAAAAACCTGGTCAGAAGGTTTGAACAATTACAAAGTGAAAATCAACAAGGTACTCTTTGAAAATTTATCGTATCAACAGTATAAAACTTTAAGAGTTTTTGCTGATGAATAAACAGTCTAAGAAAGTTTCTTGCATAGATATCGGCTCAAATGCCATTAAGTACCGGCAATACCGTTTATTGCCGAATAGCCATCTTGAATTAGATACCTTTAAAAGAGTTAGCTTAAGGTTAGGGTCTGACGCTTTTGGCAGCGGGAAAATGACAGATGAGACTTATCTAGACTTTTTAACAGTTTTAAAAAAACTTAAAAAGCATGCAAAAAAAAAGAATGCTGCTTTACTGGGAATATTTGCAACCTCCGCAATGCGTACTTTTTCTAACAGAGAACAAGTTATTAAAAAAGTAAAAAAAGAATTGAATTTAGAAATTGAAATTCTCTCTGGAAATGAATAAGCTTCATTATTAAAATTTTTTAACTACAAAGAATTCATCGACTCAGAAAGTCTTTTAGTAGATGTTGGTGGTGGAAGTACAGAGCTTTACCTTTGTGATAAAAATGAAGAAAAACTTAAATCTTTCAATTTGGGTGCCGTAAGAATTCTAAAAGGCTTAGATAAAGAAAAAAATTGGCAAGAATTGTCTGACTTTTTAGCAAATATTAATTCCAGACAAGTACAAAACATCATTGGTATTGGGGGTAATGCTAGACAGATTATTCAAGCTGCTGGAGTTTTAAAAGATTCTTTAAATTTAGAGGAACTCCAAGAAATAAGATCCCGACTTGGAAAATTATCTCTTGAAGAGAAAGTATCTGATTACAATTTTCCTTCGGATAGAGCAGATATCATTGAACACGCTGCAAACATTTTTGAATTCATTTTATTATGTTTCGAAAATGCTAAATTCTTCGCTTCAAATTGGAATATAAGCGATGGCTACATTTTCAAGAAAAATGCTGAAATCTCTCAGGCCACTTCTTTAGAAGTTTCTTGATGAATTTTTACGTCAATGTAAAAAATCGATCCTTTGGGTTCGTTTGATTCTACCCCAACGGAATAACCCATCATCAATGCTAAATTTTTAGAGATTGAGAGCCCAAGTCCTGTTCCACCAATTTTTTTAGATCTGCCTTTATCTACTCTGAAAAATCTTTCAAAAACTCTCTCACGGTATTTTTTAGCTATCCCAATTCCATTGTCTATGACCTTGATACGACAAAAATCTTTATCTATCTTTTCGTTATCAATCTCAATAATCTCGTCATCAGGACTATGTTTGATTGCATTAGTTATGTAATTTGAAATTATTATTTTTATTGCTGATTCATCACCAATGATATGAGTTATATCAGAGATCTTGTTTACCAATTTGATGTTACTTGACTCAGTCATTGGGTTTAATTCTTTGATGGCAGAATCAACAATATTTTTAATATTGAGTTTATCTAATGAAATCGGATAGTCTCCAGACTCCATACTAGAGATTGAAAGTAACTCGTTCACAATAGTTGCCATCCTTTCGCTTTGAGATTGAATTGCTTTGGTAAAATTTATTGCATTCTTGTCTTTGATTAATTTATTTGATAGCAAAGTCTCAGAATTTGCTTTTATTACACTAATCGGCGTTCTTAATTCATGCGAGACATTACCGATAAAATCCTCACGCATCTTTTCAAGGGTCTTTAATTTTGAAATATCGGAAAAAACAATTAAGAGCTGATTATCATTTGAAAATTTCTGTGAACTTACAAGATAAACTGTTTTTATTGTTCTTGGGCCTGCTATTTCTTTGGTATATTCATCTTTCTCCCAAGCTTTCTTTATGAATTTTTTAAATGCGGGATATGAAATATTTTTAAATAAATCATCACCAATTTTTAATTCAGGGAAAAAATCTTTTGTAATGGTCTGATTGAAATACATCACGTTTAAATCTTCGTTCACTAAGATAACTCCCTGACCCATTCTTGATAATAAATTACTTATGAATGAAAGTTGTTTTGAATAACTCTCCAGTTCATTTTGAACAACAGCAGTTGATGTCCTCAAAGTATCAAAAGCTGATTCAGAATCAATTTCTTCATTGTTGACTGGTCCTGAAATTATCCTTGATGCCTGAATAACAACGTCTCTTAAAAATCGATAAAGAGTGGTACCAGCAGCAAGTATAAGAATTAAAAAAAGAGAAATACCAGCAAGTATGTTTTCACTAAAGTATTCATTTCCCCTTAAAATGATCGCGCTAATCAAGAATGAAGCAAGAACAGTAAAAACTATCAGTATAAATATTCTAATTTTTAAAGAGAACTTCATAAATTAAAATCAAATCTTATTAAATATATATCCGACACCTCGAATTGTTTCGATATTGTCTCCATACTTTCCTAACTTAGATCTTAGTCTTTTCACATGAGTATCTACTGTACGAGTAGTGACAGAACTATCGTACCCCCAAACTTTATCCAAAAGATTATCTCTGGTTTGAACTTTGTCAGCTCTTTTAATTAAATATTTCAACAGAGTAAATTCTTTTGCGGTAAGCGAAATTTTCTTATCCTTTAGGAACACTTTATGTTTGCTTGTATCTATTAGGAGGTCTTGATAAGAGATATTTGGCTCATCATCGGAAGTGTCTTTGGGCGACTCTTTTTCACCTCTTCTCAATTGAGCTTGAATTCTTAACATCAATTCTCTAACGCTGTATGGCTTAACAATATAGTCGTCCGCACCGAGTTCAAAACCCACGACTCGGTCTACCTCCTCGCCCTTTGCAGTAACAATTATTACGCTGATATTCTTTAGACTATCTTTAGATCTGATGTGACGACAAATATCCAATCCTGGCATATCCGGCAGCATCAAATCTAAAATTACCAGATCAGGGGGTGATGCATTCTCTAGAATTTCCAGGGCTTCAGAACCTTTTAGCGCTGAAGTTACCTTGTAGCCCTCGTTTTCAAGATTGAAACTTAAGGTCTGATTAAGGTCCTCTTCGTCTTCGATGACTAGAATCTTTTTCATAATTTGAGGTATTTTACTATATTCGTTCTTTTGAATAAGTTTTTTATATTTAAATTTTCAATTCTGTAACTTTGCTGTCGAAGAATTCACATTTCTTTTGGATAGTGATAAAAAATTTTCTCCGCTAAATGAAAATTATTTTCTTTTACAGATGCTGCATTGATTGAAAAACCTGCACATCCACAAGTGGGGAAAAAAATAGGTTCGGGAGAGAACTGCGAAGCACACTCTGATATTCCAGGGTTGTGACCGATAAATAGAATTGCTTCATCGCTATCGTTATTGATCACATGCTCCAGATAATTTATCGGCGAACCGTGATAAAGAGCATCATCAAATTCAATGGAAAAATTTCTTTCATAGTCAGTAAAAAATAATTCCAAAGTTTCTTTGGTTCTTTTAGCAGGACTGGAAATTACTTTTAGATTTTCTGGAAAATAATGATGTAATTTCTTTCCCATTAGAGGAGCATCTCTCAAGCCTCTTTTATTGAGAGGTCGGTCAAAGTCTTTCAATGAGGGATTTCCCCAATCGGACTTAGCGTGCCTTAAAAAGAAAAGTTTCAAATACTAAGCAATGAATTTGGTCGAGTCCGGTTCTTTAACAACTTTATTGCTAAGAGTTCCTACTTTTTCCAATTCAATTTTGATTTCATCGCCCTCTTGGAGCCAACTTGCTCTCCCTGCCATGACTTCAACGCCCAATACACCACCTGGAGTTCCAGTAGGCACAACGTCCCCTGGCATAAGCGTAAAGGCTGTAGATAAATGTTCGATTAAATCGTAACAGTTAAAAACGAGTTCCTTGGTATTGGAATTTTGTTTTTCTTCGCCATTTAAGAAAAGTTTGATGTCCAAGTTATGAGGATCGCCAATTTCGTCCATGGTTACTAAACAAGGTCCCAAAGGACAATGCGTATCAAAGCTTTTACCCATGGTAAAAGTGGGGACAGCCAATTGCCAATCTCTAACACTGACGTCGTTGCAGATGGTGATACCTGCAATCACAGATGCAGCTTCATCTTTAGAAACATGTCGGCATTGCTTACCAATCACAAACGCCATTTCTGCCTCATAGTCCAAAGCTTCTGAAGCCCTTGGCAAATGGATTACACCATTGTGACCGGTTACCGAAGAAGATTGTTTATTGAAGACCATTGGAATCTTAGGAGTTTCCATCCCAGATTCTTTTACGTGGTCAGCGTAATTGAGACCGATAGCCAGAATTTTTTGCGGATTTAAAATTGGCGACAATAAAGTAACCGAATCTACAGGTATTAAATTTTCTGCCTTTTCAAGCAAGTCTGTCGCTTTATTCATATTCACTTCCCCACCCTCAAGAAATGCTTTCATTTCATTCGGTAAAGAAGAATCGTTAGTAAAAGGACAAATGCTGTCTTCGAGCAACGCCCCAATTGCTGGCGTATCGCTATTGGAATAAGTAACTAGTTTCATAATTATTTCGGTTGCATCCTGATTCCACCATCGAGACGAATCGTCTCACCATTGAGGAAAGGATTTTCAATTATTTGTGTTGCCAACATCGCAAATTCGTCGGGGTTACCCAAACGTTTTGGAAATTGCGTCATTTCAATAAGAGGGTTTCTGACTGCATCGGGTGCCATAGCCATCAAAGGTGTGTCAAAAATTCCTGGAGCAATGGTGTTGTTCCTAATTCCCATTCTTGCTAAGTCTCTTGCTATAGGTAGAGTCATACCAACAACTCCGCCTTTACTTGCACTATAAGCAGCTTGACCAATTTGACCGTCAAAAGCAGCAACTGATGCTGTGTTGATAATTACTCCGCATTCGTTATCTTGTTCCGGTTCATTCTTTCCCATGACTTCAGCGGCAAGTCTCAAGCAATTAAAAGTTCCGTTAAGATTGATATCGATCACCAACTTAAAATAATCCAATGGATGAGGACCATCTTTACCAACCGTTTTGGAAGCACTTCCTATTCCAGCACAATTAATCAGAATGTGAATGGCACCGAATTTTTCTACAGTTTTATCCATTGCGGCTTTGACATTTTCTTCCTCAATGACATTGGTAATGCAGTAATCTGCATCATCGCCCAATTCTGCAACCGCTGCTTTGGCATTATCTTCATTTAAATCCAACAACATTAATTTTGCGCCCTTTTCTTTTAAGGCCTTGGCAGTAGCCAAACCCAGTCCGGATGCGCCACCAGTAATTACGGCAACTTTATCTTGTATATTCATAAACTCTCCTCAAAAAAGTGACTAGCATTATTGCAGTTTTGAAGAAAAAATAAAGTAACCCATCTCCTATGGACTCAAGCGTTAACCTTTATTAAGATTAAGGTCCACTTTTTAGGGAGAAAATATGAAAACCGATTACGAATTTTTAAAAACCGAAGTCGACGGTCACATCTTAACCGTCACCATAAATAGACCGGACAGAATGAATGCTTTGCATCCACCTGCACACGCAGAATTTGATGAAGTTTGGAATGAATTTGATAAAGACGAAAATCTCTGGGTTGGGATTGTCACCGGTGAAGGCGATCGTGCTTTTTCGGCAGGAAACGATCTTAAGTTCCAAGCTGAAGCTGGTGGAAAAATGGATATCAATATGGCCTCTTCAGGTTTCGCTGGATTAACTTCTAGATTCAATTTAACCAAACCTCTGATTGCTGCAGTAAATGGTGTTTCCATGGGTGGTGGATTTGAAATTGCGCTTGCCTGTGATTTGATTGTGGCTTCCACCAATGCAAAATTTGCTTTGCCAGAACCTAAAGTTGGTCTTGCTGCTCTTGCTGGCGGTATGCAAAGACTCCCAAGACAAATTGGAATGAAAAATGCTCTAGGTATGATGTTAACCGGTAGACACGTCTCTGCTGAAGAAGGTATGCGACTTGGCTTTGTAAACGAAGTGGTCGAGCCAGAAAATCTCATCTCAGCTGCAAAAGCCTGGGCGAAACAAATTGAAGAATGTTCTCCTATGTCTATTAGAGCAACCAAACAAGTTGCTTATGAGAATTTCAATGAGCCGGACTTAGAAAAATCAATGAAAGCGCATTACTCCGCAGTTAAAGCATTATTCGGTAGCGAAGACTTCATTGAAGGACCTGTGGCATTTGCTGAAAAAAGATTGCCAAATTGGAAAGGCAAATAATTTTAAGGAGAAAATACAATGTTTGATTTAACCGGAAAGAACGCCATCATTACTGGCTCCTCCAAAGGTATTGGAAAATCCATTGCCGCTGCGATGGCTCAACAAGGAGCCAATGTAGTCATCTCAAGTCGAAAGGCAGATGTTTGTGAAGCAACGGCCGAAGAAATAAACTCCATGGGTTTTCCAGGAAAAGCCATTGTCATTCCATGCAACATATCAGATAAAACAGCTTTGGAGATGCTGGTTGAAGAGACCAGGTCGCAATTGGGTCAAATTGATATCTTGGTTTGCAATGCAGCGAGTAACCCTTTCTTTGGTTCCATCAAAGACATCCCCGATGATGCTTTTGAAAAAATCATGAATAACAACATCAAAGCAAATCACAATTTATGTCAGATGGTTATTCCAGAAATGATGGAACGCAAAGATGGAAGTATTATCATTGTTTCTTCTATCGGAGGCTTAAATGCAAGCCCAGTCATAGGTGCTTACAACATTTCTAAAGCTGCAGATATCATGCTCGTGAAAAATTACGCTTTGGAATTTGGTCAGTACAACATTCGTACCAACGCGATAGCACCTGGACTTTTCCGAACGGATTTTGCAAAAGCACTTTGGGAAAACCCAGAAATTTTGAAACAATCTACTGCAACTTGTCCTATGAAAAGAATAGGTGAGCCGGATGAAATCGGAGGTGCTGCAGTATTTTTAGCTTCCCAAGCAGGGAGTTTTGTAAATGGACACACTTTAGTAATAGATGGAGGCACAGTAGTCTAATGAGTAATGAAGTAGTTTTATATGACAAAAAAGATTCGGGAGTGGCTTTAATTTCACTCAACCGTCCGGATAGACTTAACGCAATCACCGGAGAGTTGACTGCCAGACTGAAAGAAAAAATCGATGATGCTTGTAAAGACGATGATGTCAAAGTGATCGTACTTACTGGCTCGGGTAGAGGTTTTAGTGCTGGTGCTGATATGGATAGTCTCTCTGACATTTCAGCCAATAATAAAGAAGAAAATCCAGATCAACCTGAAGATCGTAACTATGAAACCAATGGTTTATCGGAATGGGAAGGCACTTACAGTTACTTTCCTTCTGTGCCAAAGCCGATAATTGCGGCAATCAATGGTCCAGCTGCAGGTGTTGGTCTAATCATGTCTTTGTATTGTGACATGCGTGTTGCCTCTGAAGATGCCGTGTTCTCAACAGCTTTTTCCAAAAGAGGACTCATTGCTGAATGGGGCGTGGGTTGGATACTGCCAAGAATCATTGGAGTTGCCCACACCATGGATATCATGATGACCGCCAGAAAATTTGATGCCAAGGAAGCAGAACGTATAGGTTTGGTTAATCGCTGTTTTCCTGCAGAAAGTTTTATGGAAGATGTTATGACTTATGCAGAAGATATCGCACAAAATGTTTCTCCGCGATCAGTACAGATTATGAAACGTCAAATCTATACTGCCTTGGGTGAAGACATCAAAACCAATCTAAAATCATCTATGGAAGAGATGGTAAAAAGTTTCGGTTCGGAAGATTTCAAGGAAGGTGTCAAACATTTCATTGAGAAGCGCCCCGCTAAATTTACAGGAAAGTAATCATGACAAATGCAATGGATTTTATTGATCCTGCTAATCGCCTTGCTGTTTTAGAGCAAGTGACAGCTGAGGGTATGCTGTCCCTTAAGAAAGAAACTGTTAGGGGTAATGAATACCATGTTTTTGCTGAAGCTCCTAATAACCTCAGAGAATTTTTTGAAATTGGTCTCCTGCATGGTGATTGGGAACATATCATTTATGAAGAAGATCGAATCACTTATCCAGAAACTTATGCAAGAGCCAATCAATTAGGTAATGTCTTGCAAAGCACTTACGGTATTGAGAAAGGAGATAAGGTTTCATTTTCCATGCGTAACTATCCTGAGTGGATGTTTTGTTACATGGCCATTACTTCGATTGGTGCAATTGTTGTTCCACTTAATTCCTGGTGGCAAGGCGATGAACTTGAATACGGAATTACCAACAGCGAATCAAAATTATTCATTGGTGATGAAGAGCGTTTGGATCGTCTTGGCGATCGCTGTTCTGATGTAGCAAAAATATCTGTGCGTTCCAATAATCCAGATCATCAAGCATTTGATTTTTATAAAGTGATTGAAGGCGCGAGCGATAAACTTGAAAATCCTGTAGAAATTTTACCCGACGAAGATGCTTCCATAATGTATACCTCAGGAAGCACAGGATATCCTAAAGGAGTCGTTTTAACTCATCGGTCTATTATTTTTGCTCCTTATTATTGGATCACTCTAACAACTATGGGTAAGGCTGCACTCGGTGAGGCTGCCCCTGAAGCTTCTGAAGATCAAATGGCAACTCTTGTGAGTGTCCCCTTATTTCATGTTACCGGTTGTCATGCTATTTTCTTACTCTCTATTCCTGTCGGTAGGAAAACGGTTTTGATGTATAAATGGGATCCGGATGTAGCGCTGGATTTGATTGAACGTGAAAAAATATCTATTTTCACTGGGGTACCTACTATGTCCTATGAAATGGTTGAAGCACAAAAGAAAAATCCCAGGGATATTTCTTCACTTAAGGATTTAACCGGTGGAGGGGCTGCTAGACCGCCTGAACAAGTCAAAGAGATGAAAGCTAATATGAAAGATACCAATCCTGGTATTGGCTATGGACTCACAGAAACGAATGCTTTAGCTGCGAACAATACCGGTGATGTGTATCTGCAAAAACCTGATAGCACTGGTTTTGCTGTTCCCAAACTGATTGATTTAAAAATAGTCGACGATGATGGTAATGAATTGCCTAGCGGAGAAATTGGTGAGGTTTGTATAAGAGGTGCTTGTACTTTTCGTTGTTATTGGAAAAACCAAGAAGCTACAGATGAAGTTTTGGATTCAGAAGGATGGTTTCGTTCCGGTGATATTGGTTTATTGGATGAGGATGATTTCCTTTATATCAAAGACCGAAAGAAAGATATTGTTATACGTGGTGGAGAAAATATTGCTTGCTTGGAGGTGGAAGCGGCAATCACTGAACACCCTGCTGTCTTGGAAGCTTCGGTATTCGGTGTGCCAGACGAAAGACTTGGAGAAAAACTAGCGACTATGGTTTCTTACAGAGAAGGTCAAAATATTGATGAAACCGAACTCTCTTCTTTTTTAGCTGAGAAATTAGCTAAATTTAAAATCCCAGAATTCATGTGGTTTCAGACCGAGCAACTGCCTCGAATTGCTTCAGGAAAAATTGCAAAAAAACAAATGCGTGAAGAAGCTATTGAAAAACTAGGAGGCTAATTTTGGATATTGTTGATAAGAGAGTTGTTGTTACTGGTGCTGCCAGTGGCATTGGCAAAGCTTTAGCCGTTGAATTTAAAAATGAAAAAGCCAAAGACGTTGTTCTAGCTGATTTGAATGAGGAAGTTTTAAAAGTTGCAGAAGAATTGGGATTTTCTGGTTTTGTTTTAAATGTTGGCAAGGAAGATGAAGTTAAAGATTTGATAAGTTTCGCAAATGAAAAAATGGGCGGCATTGATATATTTTGTTCCAATGCGGGTATTGGAGGAGAAATCGGTTTATTGGATGTCACAACCGAAGCTTGGCAGACCATTTGGGACGTTAATTTCATGGCTCATGCGCATGCGGCAAAACATTTGATTCCACAAATGTTAGACCAAGGTTCTGGTTATTTGGTCAATACCGCTTCTGCAGCTGGCTTACTAACGCAAATTGGCGCTGCACCCTATTCGGTTACAAAAGCAGCAGCAGTCAGTCTCGCAGAATGGATAAAAATTACCTATGGTCAAAAAGGCATTGGTGTTTCTTGTCTTTGTCCCCAAGCAGTAAAAACTGCAATGACTGCACAAGGTCCCGGAGTTGCTGGTGTTGATGGCATGATTGAAGCCGATGAATGCGCCAAGGATGTCATCGATGCGATTCAAAAAGAACGTTTTCTTGTTACGCCGCATGAGGAAGTACTCGAATACATCAAAAGGAAAACCACCGATTACGATCGATGGATTACAGGTATGCAAAGACTTCAAGATCGCTTTGAGGAATTTTACGAAGATTTTAAAGATCAGTAAGATCTTTGCAGTTTCTTGCCAAGAGATGATTCAAAGTTCCTGACTTGGAACTCTCGCCCCAGATTCGACACATTTGCAAACCATCCACTCTATTGAAAAACTCTATTTCGGTAACTTTGATGCGATCCAGATAGTCCATCTTTGGCAGTTTATAAATTTCTAGAATTCCACCTAAATAAGCTTCTTTTGTCCCAACATCAACAAAATAAGTTACCTCGTAATTTTCCAGATTCTCTGAAAAATAATCCAGGGAAGAATCCCAAGAGGTTTTCTTAATCTGATAGTCGTTTGAACAAGCAAAGAACTGACATAAAATAATCAGTAGGATTATTTTTTTTGAAAAAACTTTTTTATGTTTGAGATTGAACCCTTTCAAATATTTGGTACTGATCATCTTTCGGTTTTGATCTTTATTTTATCCCTGTCTATCTTAATTCCCTATTTTTTAAGAAATCAATCCGAAACTATCAAAACAAGATTTGGACAAGGTTTGGCAGTTTTATTGATAACCAATGAACTCTTAAAGCCATTTATTTATTCAAGCGTTTGGCCAGAAGATTTTCCATTTTTAAAAATGCTGCCAATGCACTTTTGTCATTTAGCAAGTTTCTCTGCAGCGATTTATATGTTGACGCGAAAAAGAATATTTTTTGAAATTGCTTTTTTCTGGGGAATTGGCGGTGGTCTGATGGCAAATACCCAGCCGGATGTGAAATTTGACTTTCCGCATCTGCATTTTTTACTTTTTTTCATCAGTCATGGCTTGATGTGGTTAGGTATTGGGTTTATTTCCATAGGACTGAATAATCGCCCTACTCTAAAATCAATTACAGATGTTTTGAAAGTTACCTTCCCAGTCTTATTTTTGGTTTACTTAATCAACGTCATCATTAATTTCTTTGCCGAAGGAGAACCTGCAAATTACTGGTTTATGATGCAACGTCCTGCTGGACAATCAATTGTTGATTTGATGCCGGATCCGCCTTTTCATTACATCTTCTTTATAATTTTAGGCGTTGCAATGTTTTACATAATTTACTCTCCCTTTTATCTGAGGGATAAACTTAAGTGATTATTTCCATGTCTTTACTTAAATTTCACTGAGATATCTCTCAAGAGGAGATAGAAATTAAAGGCAGAAACTGACAAAATAAACCTCTTTTTTGGGGAGAACTGCAATGAGTTTAAAATGGGCAATTAATGGAGTACTAGACGATATTTATTTTATGGCGCAAGGATTACCGCGTCTTCTCTTTACCTGGAAACCTGAAAATCAACTATCCATTCTCAATTTTTTTGAAAAGAATGTAAAAAAATATCCCAACGAGATTGCTTTTGTTTTTAAAGATCAATCTACAACTTGGCAAGAAGCTGACAAAAAAGTTTCTCAATACGGGGCTTATCTGCAATCGCAAGGTATTGAAAAAGGAGACTGTTTTGCATTGTTGATGGACAATTCAGCGGATTTCTTAATGCTCCTTCTGGCTGCACATCGAATTGGAGCGATAGCAGCTTTAATCAATACAACCGTCACTGGCGAGGGTTTAAAACACGTTGTCACAATTGTTGATGCAAAGGCAGCAGTACTGGGTGCCTCTCACCTTGAAAAATTCGAATCATCTATGCCGGAAGCTGAATTGCAGTCACTCAAACTTTTCTTAGTGGAAGACTCCATGGCTGTTCCAGAGGGATATACAGACATAAATATTGCTGCTCAAAGTGCAGGAGAAGTAGTTCCGCATCCTTTAAAAATTAAAGATGTTGCAATGTATATCTATACTTCAGGAACTACAGGCTTACCAAAAGCAGCTTTGATAACAAATGGCCGAGCCGTAAAAACCAGTTATGCAGGTCAATTTTTTGGTTTTAAAGCCAAGCAAAAAGATGTGCTTTATCTTACTTTGCCGCTTTACCATGCTACTGGATTGCTTTGGTCTTGGGCTGGTTGCCTGAGAGCTGGTGCTACTACCGTAATCAAAGAAAAATTTTCTGCTTCTGAATTTTGGCCTGATGTAAGAAAACACAAAGCAACTATGTTTGGTTACGTCGGGGAACTATGTCGTTATTTAATGAACGTTCCACCTAACGATGATGATCAAAATCATCAGCTTCAAGTTATTTCGGGAAACGGTTTGAGACCGGATATATGGGAGAAGTTCCAAACACGTTTCAACATACCAAAAATTAGAGAGCTTTATGGAGCCACTGAGGGTGTTGGCGCATTGGTTAATACTCACGGTCGACCTGGCATGGTGGGAAGATACATGAGAGGTTCGCTTGTGGTTAAGTGTGATTTGGAAAGTGGTGAGCCCATCAGGAATTCTGAAGGCTACTGTGAATCTGTAGAAATTGGCGAAACTGGTTTGTTCATTTCAAAATTATCCAAACTTGCAACTTTTGAAGGATACTTGGACAAGCAAGCGTCTAATAAAAAGATTATGGCCGACGTAATGGAGGATGGGGATGCTTGGTTCAACTCCGGTGACTTATTAACACGACATGAAAACAACTGGCTCTCTTTTGCTGATCGAGTTGGTGATACTTATCGTTGGAAAAGTGAAAACGTTTCTACCATGGAGGTTGCCGCGATAATCAATAAATATCCTGAAGTTTTGGATTCTAACGTTTACGGAGTAGAAGTAGAGTCTGCAGACGGCAGAGCTGGAATGGCATTGATGAACGTCACAGACGAATTTGATTTTGAAGTTTTTTCTGAACACGTTGAAAAAAATCTCAACGCCTTTCAAAGACCTTGCTTTGTCAGAATTGCAGAAGAAATGAAAACCACCGGAACTTTTAAACATCAAAAAGAAGACTTAAAAAAACAGGGTTTCGATCCAGCTGCAATTGAAGATAAATTGTATTTTTATCAAAAAGGAAATTATGTAGAAATTGACGATTCTTTGTATCAAAGAATCCAATCTGGTGAGGAACGTTTTTAATGATCCAAGCCTTTAGAAACTTTATAACGCGAAGAACCTTTGCCTATAAGCTGAGAAATAAAGCTATGAACATGTTTTCAAGCTTTGAAAACTTCAACTTGATCAGAGAAAAAGCAGAGGCGAGCCGTAAAGCAGAAAATCGCCCTCATGAAGTTTTGTATTTTCATAAAGTGGATGACCCCTATTCTCACTTGACTGTTCATTATATTGATAAGTTTAAAGAAGCCTATGACGTTCAATTTAAACCCATCTTGGTTGGGGAAGAGAATCCTGCAGCTTTGCATGAACCTACGCTCTATACAGATTATTGTCTCGAAGACGTTAAGAGAATTGCATCTTATTATAATGTTGATTTCCCAGGCAAAAGCTATCCTGATAAAAAATTAGTTGATAAAGCCAATTCCATTCTAACTGCAGTGAATCCTGATGAATTTGGTTCTGTAGCAAAAACCGTTAGTCATGCTCTTTGGAGTGGCGATCTAGCTAAACTTGAAGAGCTTGAAGTTTCTTATAAATCATCTGAGCAAGAGGTCATTGAAACCCTTAAAGAAGGTAATGAGATCAGAAACGGCTGCGACTATTATTTTGGTTCGGCTTTTTATTACGAAAAAGAACTCTATTGGGGTGTAGATCGCTTAAATCATTTGGAAGACCGATTGACAGAGTTGGGAGTCAACAAATCGAGTGATAACGAACCTGTATGTTTGCTGCAAACCAAAGCGCCTAACACTTTAACTGCTGAAAAAAGCGTTAATTTAACTTACTACCCTTCTTTGAATAGTCCTTATACTTTTGTCAGCGCCAAAAGAGTGAAAGAATTTCGAGAGGAGTATCCGATCAACCTCATTACTAAGCCTGTCCTTCCAATGCTGATGAGAATGATGGTCATTCCAACTTTCAAAGGAAAATACATCATCTCAGATGCTGCTAGAGAAGGTCGTAAATATGGCTACGAAATGAAAGAGGTCTTTTCGCCAATTGGTAAACCCGCCAGAAAAGCATACTCCCTTTTTCCTTTAATTGACTCCTTAGGGAAAGGATTTGAATACATAGATGAATTACTTAAAGCTTCTTTTCAAGAAGGAATAAATATTGGGGATAATGACTACTTAAAGAACACCGTTATGGAATTAGGTCTGGATTGGGATTCCGTGAAAAAAGATTTGAATACATCAAAATGGAAAAAAGTTTTAAACGATAATGTCAACGACATGTATCAAGGTAATTGTTGGGGCGTACCTAGTTTTAAAATAACCGATGCCGATGGTTCTAATCCTTATTACGTTTGGGGCCAAGATCGTATGTGGCTACTAAAAGAAGAAATCAATAGACGTTTGACATAGCCTCAAGCAAAATAGCTTGGTTTTTAAATATTTCAATCGTTTATCTTCTCGAATAAAACTCAGTTTTAAGTGTCAAAGGAAAAAGACAAACAAAAGAAAAAAAGGTTAAATCCGGTTGCTAAAAATGCCGCTAAATTTAATCGAGCTTCAGTATTTAAAGACAAAACAAAGTACGACAGAAAAAAAATTAAAAAAGATGAAGACTAATTTTAACAATCTCTTGGAAATGGTGGGCAATACGCCAGTGGTTAAAATTAATAACATTGATACCGGTCCTTGCGAGTTGTACGTAAAACTTGAAAATCTAAATCCAGGGGGGTCTATCAAAGACCGCGTAGGTATCAAGATTATCGAAGAAGCTGAAAAAAGTGGTGCTCTGAAATCCGGAGGCACTATTGTTGAGTGTACTGCCGGAAATACAGGCTTGGGTTTGGCTTTAGCCGCAAAGTTGAAAGGCTATGATTTGATCTTGGTCATTCCAGATAAAATGAGTCAAGAAAAGGTAATGCATTTGGAAGCTATGGGAGTCGAAATTGTTTTTACTCGCTCTGATGTTGAAAAAGGACATCCAGAGCATTATCAAGAAATGGCGGCTGCTATCGTAAAAAAAACTCCAGGTTCTTTTTTTGCTGATCAATTTAGCAATCCAGCTAATCCTCTTGTGCATGAAACCACAACCGGACCTGAGATTTGGTCGCAAATGGAAGGTGATGTTGATGCCTTCGTTGCAGGCGTAGGAACTGGAGGTACTATCAGCGGTGTTGGAAAATACTTAAAAGCTCAAAATAAGGACATTCAAATAATCATTGCAGACCCAATTGGCTCGGTCGTTGCAGATGCGGTAAATACAGGAAATTATAAATACGAAGGCGGTTCGTGGCTGGTAGAAGGTATCGGTGAAGACTACATTCCTGATAATTTAAATTTAGATATCATCGATGAAGGAATTTACGTTTCTGACAAGGATGCTTTTGCAAGAGAAGATGAACTACTAAGAAAGGAAGGTATTTTAGCTGGAACTTCTTGTGGAACATTAGTGGATGCCGCAATAAAGTGGTGTCAAAAACAAACAGAACCAAAAAAAGTAGTAACATTGATATGTGATACTGGTAATAAATATTTATCCAAAGCTTTCAATAAAGATTGGTTAAAAGAAAATGAATTAATTGACTAAGAATCATGAGTAAAAAAAATAAAGAAGGATTTGAAACCAGAGCAATACATGCTGGTCAAAAGGCAGATCCGACTACAGGTGCGGTGATGATGCCTATTTATACGTCCTCAACTTATGAACAAGAAAGTCCTGGGGTGCACAAAGGTTTTGATTACTCACGCTCGATCAATCCAACCAGAAAGGCTTTTGAAGAATGTATTGCAAGCCTTGAAAACGGTGAAGTTGGTTTTGGATTTTCATCTGGTGTAGCTGCCATTTCCGCTTGTGTTGAATTACTTTCTCCTGGTGATCACGTGATTGCTATGAATGATCTCTACGGCGGCACGGTTCGCCTTTTCAATGAAATCAAAACGCTCTCTCAAGGTATCGAAGTGACTTATGTCGATATGACTGACATGCAAAACGTCCTTGAGGCTAAAACAGATAAAACAAAAATGATATTTGTTGAAACGCCAACCAACCCTTTACTGAGAGTCGTTGATCTATCGGCTATTGCTGACTTTGCTAAGGCAGAGAATATTTTAAGCGTTTGTGACAATACGTTTGCTTCACC
>LULW01000028.1_pt1 | contig 39207 bp, 41 predicted proteins | sample 729531 | NCBI WGS metagenome assembly LULW01 (sample SAMN03860279, study PRJNA289734) | marine metagenome | biome: seawater column; feature: ocean; material: water; isolation source: Red Sea water column Station 108 - depth 10m | place: Saudi Arabia: Red Sea | collected 2011-10-15 | depth 10 m | reverse complement strand
GATTATTTATTAAAGGCTCGTGATCTAAGTGACAATGTGAATCAATCATTTTCTATCTTTTTAAATAGTATATTTAATTTTCCAATATTTTTTCCACTTTCCAGAAATTTATGATTATCAATATCTTCAAATTTTAGTTTGTCGTCATTAATGTCAAATATTTTTAGAACTTTTAAAGTTGTATCAGGTATAACAGGATTTAATAGTATAGAAATTTTTCTAATTAGATCTAAAGCAGTATAAACAATTGTATTCAATCTACTTTTATCATTTTTTTTCTTCCAGGGTTCTTGATCATTAAAATATTTATTTGATGAAAAAAGCATATCTATAATAAATTTCATATAATCGTTGATGTTTTGATTGTCTATTAAATCTCTCAAATATTCCAAATTTTCGAAATTTTTCAAAATCTCCAAATCATCATTTATAAAATCACTAGTTGGGATTTTCGAACCACAATTTTTTTCGCAAAAAGCCAAAACTCTTTGACATAAATTTCCATAATTATTTGCTAAATCACTATTTATACAACTTTCAAGCTTTTCTTGAGAAATATTTCCATCATTGCCAAAGGAAACCTCTTTTAAAAGATAATATCTAAGTGTATCTAGCCCATATACATCTATAATTTCTAATGGATCGAGTATGTTCCCCTTTGACTTAGACATTTTTTCATCACCAGATAATATCCAACCATGACCATAAACTCTTTTAGGCAAAGGTAATTTAGCTGCCATTAAAAAAGCTGGCCAATAAATTGCATGAAATCTTAATATATCTTTTCCAATTATATGAACATCAGCAGGCCAAAAATTTTTATATAATTCGTCTTTAGTATTTGGATAATTTAAAGCACTTAAATAATTGGTAAGTGCATCTAGCCATACATAAATAATATGGTCATTATTTGAAGGAATTTTAATACCCCAGGAAAATGTTTTTCTGCTAACAGACAAATCTTTTAAACCATTTTTAACAAAACTAATGACTTCATTCCTTCTACCCTCTGGCAAGATAAATTTTGGATTTTCATCATAAAACTTTAGTAATGGTTTTTCCCATTCAGATAATTTAAAAAAAAAGGATTCCTCCTCAACCCACTCAACTGGGGAACCAGAACTTATTACAAAATGTTTATTTTCTTTACTTTCTATTTCATCAGGTTGATAAAATGCTTCATCAGAAACGGAATACCAGCCCTCATATTTAGACATATAAATTTGATTTTGATCTTCTAGAATTTTCCATAAATGTTGAACAGATTTAATATGCCTTTGTTCGGTGGTTCTAATAAAATCAGTATTTGATAAATTTAGGGTCTTAGACAAATTTTCAAAAGTTTTAGATATTTGATCACAAAAATCTTTTGGTTTCATATTGTTTTTTTCTGCAGATCTTTGAATTTTTAAACCGTGTTCGTCGGTACCAGTTAAAAATTGAACAGAATAACCGTCATTTCTTTTAAACCTTGCAAAAAAGTCAGAAACAATACTAGAATAAGCATGTCCCATATGTGGTTTTGCTGAAGGGTAATAAATAGGTGTGGTTATATAGAAATTTTTACTCATTTTAATAAATCTTTAAATTCTAAAAAAAAAGTCTCGATATCAAGATTATATTTTTTGACGTTTGATAATTTTTTTAGAAAATATTCTTTTGCTTTAAAAATATTTTTTTTTTGAGCATTTATATTTTTATAAAAGTATAATTCAATAAAAAGATTAAGATTTAATAATATAAATTCATCTTTTAAATGTGATGGGTTTATTGTGATTTCATATAATAAATCTTCAATGCTAAAATTTTGAATATCTAAGTTATTTTCATTAAAATAAATTGACAAATTAATTAAAAAAACCGGATTATGATAATAATTTTTAAAATCTAAAGAAATTTGATCATATACATTTTCAGAAAAGTAAGAGTTAACAATATTTTCTACAAATTCATTTTTTAAATTTACTTTGAATTCTATGCATCTTGATTTTAAAGTTTCTAAGACGGTTTTATTTGAATTATGTGTTAAAATAAAAGAAAAATTGTTATTTGGCTCTTCAAGAGACTTTAATAATGCATTTACAGAATTTACATTAAGCAGATCTGCATCCTCAATTAATACAAATCGTGTTTTATTATTAAATGATGAACTATTTTGAAATTTAATCATTTCTCTTATCTGGCCTATATCAATATTTTTTTTATCCTTTTTTTTATGAATTTTAAAAACATTGGGATGTGCATTACTTTCAAGTAATTTAAAAGATTTATTACTAGGATTAATTTGGAGTTTTTTTAGATCATATTCAAACGGCTCGTTTTTAGACAGAATATAATTTAGAAGGTGTTTGGATAATACTCCTTTCCCTATTCCTTGTGTCCCACTTAATAATAATTTATTTGGAAGTCTATTTGAATTATGTAAGTTAATTAAATCATTCAAAACATCGCCTAAGCCTATTAGTGTATTTGACATTTAATTATTTTGCTATTTTTTTAAATTCTTTGATAATTCTATTTAAATTTTCAGCAGGTGTCGAATTATTCGAATCTAATAAAACATATTTTTTTTTATTTTTTGATAATTTAAGAAAACCTTTTTGAACTTTATTGTAAAAGTTAATTTTAAAATTATCATATCTATTGTTATTTGATCTTATTTTTAGTCTGTTATTCATATTCTTGTTATTTACAGTACATAAAAAGGTAAGATCTGGTTTAAATTTACCAATAATATAGGAATTTAAATTTTTTATTATATTCAAATTTAAACCCATACCGTAATGCTGGTAAGCTATAGTAGAATCTGAAAACCTATCTATTAAGATTATTTTTTTTTGGTAATTTTTGTAAATAATTTTTGAAACGTTTTCAGATCTAGAGGCTAAGATTAACAGTAAATCAGTTTTTTTATCTAATTTATTGCTCTCTGATAACATTATTTTTCTTAATTTTTCTGAAAATTTTGTACCCCCAGGCTCTCTTATTTTTATAAATTGATATTTATTTTTTTTTAAAAATTTTGAAAAATTATTAATATTTGTTGATTTTCCTGAGGCTTCTATTCCTTCAAAAATAATTACAGGGTATTTTTTTTTATACATCGCCCCATATTAAAAAATTTATTGAGCTTAAGATACGGGAAATTATATTTTGTTTTTGAACACTTTCTGATGCAAATAAATCATAATTACCAACTACCTCATCTTTGTAAGTAATTTTCATTTTTCCAATGACATCATTTTTTTCTATTGGTGCTTCCAGAGGTCCTTCATAATTAACTGTTACTTTTAGATATTTTTTTTTTGCTTTAGGAATTGTTTTATAGATGTCTGATGAAATATATGCTTTAACTTTTTTTTGTTTACCTTGCCATACATCTAACTCTGATATTACATCGTTTTTTTTGCCAATTAAAATTGTATCAAATTTTGTTAATCCCCAAGTCAACAACTTTGCGGATTGCCTAGATCTATCATTTTTTGAATTAAAGCCACTTCCAACTGCAATTAATCTTCTGTTCTTTTTTTTTATTGAGGATGCTAATGAATATTTTTCAACTGCAAGATAACCAGTTTTAATTCCATCAGCTCCCATATTTTTATACAATAAAGGATTTCTATTTCCTTGAGTAATAGGATCACCACCGGTTCTATCCCATGTAAATTCTTTTTCTTTGTAGTAATGATAATATTCTGGGTAATTTTTGATTAAGTAATTAGACATTATTAAAATATCTCGAACTGTAGAGTAATTATTTGGGTCATTGATACCTGATGAATTTGAAAAATTAGTATTTTCCATCCCTATCTCAAGCGCCTTTTCAGTCATTAATACTGCAAATTCCTCCTCTGTACCTGCGATACCCTCTGCCAATGCAATGCAGGCATCATTACCTGATGCAACTATTATACCTCTTAAAAGATTTTCAACTGATACTTCATCTCCAACCATTATAAACATAGACGAATATCCTGCTGTAGATAGCCTCCAAGCATTTTCAGATACTATAAATTTTTCATCTAGTGTAAGTTCTCCTTTTTTAATTAAATCAAAAGCAATAATTGAAGTCATAATTTTTGTCATAGATGCAGGATATATTGAAAGGTCTGCATCCTTTTCATAAAGAATTTCACCAGATAAATAATCTTGTAGTATTGCAGTTTTAGCATTTACGCTAATTATTGCATTTGATTTGGATGAAAATAAAATTAAAGAAAATAAAATTAAAATAAGTTTTATTGAATTTTGCATTTTATAATTTAATTATATCTATATTATCAAAGTCCATTAGATTTATTTTATCGAACTCAATTTTAATAGACTTTATATTATCAAAGGGTCCTTTATAAACCCTATAAACATTATTATTTATCTTATCTATTGAAATATTACTTAAGTTGTACTCATCAATTAATCTTTTTTTAAGAATTAAAGCCGAATCTTCAAAATATAAGTCTGCAAATTTAATGATATAATTAAACTCCTTCTTTTTTAATTTTAATTTATTTGTTTTTTTTATTTTATTTGTTTCATCACCCAAATTTTCAATAGTAATGCCATCTACAGGAGCTTTATCTGCTACTTTTTTCTCTTCTTTAAATGTTTTAGCTTTCTTTGCAACAAATGCACCACTGGTATTTATTGTTTGAACGGCAATATAAGGCTCTGATAGATCAATTTCTAATTCTTCTGCTATTCTTTTAGATATGACAGCATTATAAAAAAAAGGATATTTAGATTTTTTACCTATTTTAGCTAAAATATATTTTCCATTTAATAAATTTGTTACTTTTACTGGAGTATCATATTTCAATTTATTATTAAAAATTATAAGCGATCTTTCATCTATTTTTTTATTAACAATTTTATTTTTATAAAGTTGCTCATCATAAATTAAGGCAAAACCTTTGTTTGAAAAGTTTTCAAAATTACTGTTATATTCTAAATTAGTATACCTTTGTTCACATGCAAATAAAAAAGTTAAAAGAAGTATAAGAGGAATTTTATAATTCATCTTTGAATTTATCTCTTAAGGTACAAACAGCTAATGCAAATCTTAATGACCTGTTCCATTTTAATATTAAATCATAATTATCAAAAACTATATAAGCGGGTGAAAACTTTTTTGCGTTTTCAACAATATCAACATCAGGTGTAATAATTGCTGAATTAAGATTATTAAATTGTTTTAAATGATCACTATTTTCTATGTACTTTGAAAAATACTTTACTTTTCTTTTATTATTTAGTTTTTTTGCTGAAGTATTTAAAAATTCTAGTGGGATATCATCTTTTAAATTTATTTTATAAAAACATGGGATATCATTATTCCACCCTAAATTTTTTATATAATTAGCAGCTGATGCAAATGAGTCTTCAATATTTTTTAGATCAATTTTTTTATCATTGTTATAATCAATTGCGTGGTTAGTAATTGTTGATGGCATAAATTGAAAATTTCCAAAAGCTCCAGCCCAAGATCCAAATAAAGTGTCAGGATCAATTATATTTGCATCAACTAATTTTAATAAAGAAATGAGTTCAGATGTAAAAAATTTGCTACGTCTTTTATCAAAACTTAGTGTAGCTAACGAAGAAACAATATCCATTTTTCCAAGATATGTACCAAAATTAGTTTCTATACCCATCAATGCTAATAAAAGATTTTTATCAACTAAAAACTCGTTAGATACAATTTCAATTAATTTTTGATTTGAATTATAAAGATTTCTGCCCTTAGCAACTTTTTTTTGAGATGTTCGTTTTGATATATAAGTATAAGTATCCTCATAAAATTCAGGTTGATATCTGTCATATTTAATTACATCAGGAAGAAATCTTGAATTATCTATTACTCTATTTAGTGTTTTTATACTAATACCTTCATCTAGAGCCTTTTTTTTAAAGTCAATTTTCCAATTTTCAAAATCTGAGGCAGATAAAAATTTAAAGCTAAATAAAAAAAAGATTATATTTATTATAAATACTTTAGTTATTTTCATATAAATCTCTAAGATAAATGAATACAGCAATCCATATTAAAATAAAACTAACTAACTGGTTAATATTGAAAGGCTCATTGAACAAAAAATACCCTAAAATAAATTGTAATGTGGGTGTAATATAAAAAATCATACCTGTAGGTCCAAGACCACACAATTCTACACCTCTTACATATAAAAATAATGGAATCACTGTCATTGGGCCTGCCATCATAAGAATTAACATCAAAATAGGATTTGATAGTGAGAAGTCATTAACGTTATTTTGAGTAATAAAATAAAAAACTATTAGTATAAAAGGCAAGATAAATAAACTTTCTATAAATAAACCAATATCTGTTGATACTGATATTTTTTTTCTGAGTAAGTTGTAAAAACCCCAACTTAAAGCAACTGATATTCCAACCCATGGTATAGATTTAAAGTCAATCAGAAAGATATAAACTATTGAAACTAAAACTAACGAAATAGAAACAAATCTTTTCTTATTTAATTTTTCTTTAAAAAAGAAATATCCTAAAAAAACACTTAATATCGGCATGATAAAATATCCAAAACTTGCATTTATAACTTGATTGGATGAAACTGCATAAATCCAAACTGCCCAATTTAAAAATATTAATACCCCAGATAAAAATAGAATAAATAATTGTTTTTTATTAGATATAATTTCCTTAAAAATCTTCCATTTTGAAAAAATAATTGTTGTTACTAAAAGTGTAACTGCAGTCCACAAACTTCTATGCACAACAACTTCTATATGACCTGCAAAAGAAATATACTTAAAATATAAAACACCAAAAAAGCCCCACCAGAAAGATCCGACTGCACTTAAGAACAAACCTTGGTTAAAACTTTTTTTATCCATAATGAAATTATTATTAAAAAGATTTTGATTAATATCTTATCTATTTTATTGTTGAAATATATATTAATACTTATAAAACCTAGCTCACGGAGAGATGGCTGAGCGGTTGAAAGCACCGGTCTTGAAAACCGGCAAAGGGGCAACTCTTTCCTGGGTTCGAATCCCAGTCTCTCCGCCATTAATATTTTTCTTTAAATTCTCGCAATTTTATTAAGACTTTAGATAAATTTTGGTTATCTTTTGACTCAGAAATTTTAATTAATTCTTCATCACCAAGGTTAATTAATTTATTTAAATCTTCTAATTCTTCTAAATTTAAATTTTCAACAATTTCATTTACGAACTTATAAACAAATAAGTCCATTTCTTTAGTGCCTCTATACTGAGCTCTATATTTTATTTTATTAATAAGATTTTGCCTGTTTGAATCCATATAATATAGATTTATATATACTTTATGCAGGATTATGAATATTTTTTATCAAAAATTAGTAGCATTAAAGGGATAGGTAAAAAAACAACACAATTATTTTTAAAAAAAAAAATATTAAATATTTTTGATCTATTATGGCACGCACCTATTTCAAAAATAGAAACTTCAAAAACAGTAAACATTGATCAATTACAAATAGGCAAAACTCAATCAATACAACTAGTCCCGAAAAAGTATAATTTTCCTAGAATAAGAAATTTGCCCAATAGGGTTAACTGTTTATCTTCTGAAAAGAAAATAGATTGTATTTTCTTTAATAGTTTTGAAGGCTACATAAAAAAAATACTTCCTCTGGATCAAGAAATAATTATTTATGGAAAAGTAGGTTTTTATAAGGGTAAATATCAAATAACTAATCCAAAATTAGTGTCAGAGACAGAGGATGGAAATATAAAAGATATAAATACTTATAGTCTGACGGAAGGACTCACAGCTTCAAAATATAATAAAACTATTGAAATCATATTTAAAAATATGCCTGTACTTAAAGAATGGCATAACGCAGAAATTTTAAACTATTTCAATAATGTAAGTTGGGATCAATCCATTAGAAAGATTCATAGTGAGGAAATTGAAAATCTTCAGAATTCAGATTACCTAAGAAGATTAATTTTTGATGAAATTATCTCAAACTTTTTAATCTCATCTGAAATAAGAAAAAAAATTAAGAAAATAAAAAAAAAAGAAAAGATTTTTGATCCAAATATTTGTCAGAAATATTTAAAAAAATTCAAATTTATACTTACAAATGATCAAATAAAGGCAATGAAAGAAATAAATAATGACCTCAAATCAAAACAAAGAATGTTTAGGCTACTTCAAGGTGATGTAGGATCAGGAAAAACAATAATTGCACTAATTGCTGCGTTGAATGTTATAAAATCAGGTTTTCAAGTAGCTTTGATGGTTCCTACTGAAATACTAGCTAAACAACACTATAATTTTGCATCAGATTTATTTGGAAAAGATATATCAATAGAACTATTAACAGGAAAAACGGAATATAAACAAAAAAAAAGTACATTAGAAAATATAAAACAAAATAAAATAAAATTGATCATTGGCACACATGCCCTTTTTCAAAAAAAGGTAGATTATAAAAATCTTGGTTTAATTATTATCGATGAACAACATAAATTTGGTGTAAGACAAAGAAAAGAATTGTCCGACAAAGGTGGCAATAATTGCGATGTACTTGTCATGTCTGCAACCCCAATACCTCGTACTATGATAATGACAATCTATGGAGATATGGATGTTACTTTAATTAAAGAAAAACCAAAAAATAGAAAAGCAATAACCACTTATAGTAAATTAGAAACAAAAGTAGATGAAATTATAAAATTTTGTAAAAAAGAAATTTCCTCTGGTAATCAGATATTTTGGGTTTGCCCACTTATTGAAAAATCACAGAAACTTGATCATCAGTCTGCTGTTGAAAAGAGTAAATTTTTAGAAAAATATTTTAAAAACAAAATTGGCCTAATTCATGGATCAATGGAAAAAGATGAAAAAAATAAAGTTCTTGATGATTTTTTAAATAAAAAAATTGATGTGTTGGTGTCAACAACTGTTATTGAAGTAGGAATTGATTTCCCAAATGCAAATGTAATCATCATTGAAAATGCAAATAAATATGGGTTATCACAATTGCATCAACTCAGAGGCAGAGTTGGAAGAGGTGACAAACAAAGTACATGTATTTTAATGTTTAAGTCAAATTTAAGTGAAAATGCAAAAAAAAGAATAAATATTTTAAAAAGCTCAAATGATGGTTTTGAAATTTCAGAACAAGATATGGTTTTAAGAGGTTATGGAGATGTATTAGGATTTAAACAAAGTGGTTTAAAAAAATTTAAGTTGGCAGATCCTATTTTACATAAAGATCTTTTTATATTAGCAGAAAAAGAGGTTAAAAAAATTGAGCTAAAAGATAAACAGATTGGTGAGTATTATAAATTACTTAAACTGTATGATCGTGCTTCAATCTTAAATGATATTATTTAGCTTGAGGGTTTGAGGTACCTGCAGACACAATAAACTTAGACGCCTCCTCAAAACTCATATCTAAATATAAAACCTCTTCTTTTGGAAACATTAGTAAAAATCCACTGGTTGGATTTGGCGTTGTTGGAACAAATACATTAACAAGATTTTTGTTTGTTTTTTTTGAAATTTCTCCTTCATTGTCTTTAGTTGCAAATCCAACTGCCCAGCTTCCTTTTCTAGGATACTCAATTAAAACCACACTTTTTCTATCTCCCTTTTTAGGAGCTAACGACTCTGTCATCTGTCCTATTGCTGAATAAATAGTTCGAAGAATAGGAATTCTTTTAAATAAATCGTTTACGAATTGTAAAATTTTTTTTCCTATAAATGATAAAGATAAACTTCCAACTAAGGTTATAAAAATAATTGCAAGAACTATTTCAAGACCTGGGATAGCAAATGGCAAATATGTATTTGGGTTTAGCTCATAAGGTATTAGTTTAGAAGAAACAGAGATAAAAAATTTTGTTAAATAGAGTGTAATACCAATTGGAATTAATACGACTATTCCTGTGATAAAATAATTTCTTAATTTAGCAAATAAAGATATGCTTTTTCTTTTAAATTTTGCCATATTTTAATTATAACTTGAGTAAATTACAAATGATACTGCAAGAACAAATAAGAAAACTAAAATTTTGTTATTTAAAATCATATAGTTGTTTATTAGTTACATGTAATATAATTGTGAGTAAAAGTGAATAGAAGAAATTTCATATATTTAATGGGGTGTGGATGTGCATCTTTTGGTCTTCACGCCTGTACAAGTGTTCCAATAACAGAAAGAAAACAGTTAAGACTTATACCTGAGGCAAAACTTAATGCTCAAGCAGAACAATTATACGAAAAAGTGAAAGAAAAAGAAAAGCTTAGCAAAGATATTACAACTTTAAATAAAATAAAAAATATTGGCTCAAAAATTGAAAATTCAATAACTGAATATTTTGCAAGAAGTAATCAACCGGATCCAACAGCTAATTTTAGATGGGAGTATATTTTAATAGAAAACAAAAAAGTAAAAAACGCATGGTGTATGCCTGGTGGAAAAATTGCGGTTTATACAGGTATGCTTGATATTACAAAAAATGATAATGGATTAGCTGCTGTAATGGGTCATGAAATAGCTCATGCTGTAGCAAAACACTCAGTTGAAAGAGCAAGTAGAGGAACGTTATTAAATGTTGGTACAAAAATTTTAGATATTGCAACTAAAGGTGCTGTATCTAATGTAAATAGAACGACTGGGATGGACACAGTTGGTTTGTTATCTCAAATTGGAATTATGAATCCTTTTAATAGAAAACAAGAGAGTGAAGCTGATTACTTAGGTTTAATATTTGCGTCATTATCTGGCTATGACATAAGAGAGACAGTAAAAATTTGGGAGAGAATGCGAGAAGCTAATAAAGGTAAGGAACCACCGGAATTCATGAGTACGCATCCTTCCTCAACCAATAGAATAAATAACATCACCTCTTGGATAAATGAGGTAACTTTAGAATATCCACCAATTTCTTAAAATTGGTGAGCCGTGATGGACTCGAACCATCGACCCATTCCTTAAAAGGGAATTGCTCTACCAACTGAGCTAACGGCCCAACGGGGGTCCTTATATTGATTTTTATCCATTTATCAATGGATAATTTTTACAGAATGTTAATATACTTATCGTGAAATTCTTCAAAAGTTCCATTTTTAATATTTTTTCTAATCTCACTCATCAACTCCTGATAAAAGTTAATATTATTTAAAGTTAACAGCATAGATGCTAACATTTCATTAGTATTAAATAAGTGATTCAAATAATTTTTTGAGTATTTATTTAAGTCAAATTTAGAAACATTTAAATCTAGAGGCGAATTATCGTTTTGATATTTTGCATTTCTTATTTGTACTCTTCCATTCCATGTGAATGCCAAACCAGTTCTGCCAGATCGTGTTGGTAATACACAATCAAACATATCAATACCTCTTTTAACTGCGCCAATAATGTCTGAGGGAGTACCAACGCCCATAAGATATCTAGGTTTATCTTTTGGTAAATAATCTTTAACTCCATCCAATACATCAAACATTTCTTTCTGAGTTTCTCCAACCGCTAAACCACCCATCGCATAACCATCAAAATCAATATCTATAAGTTGCTCTAGTGATTTTAATCTTAAGTCATTAAACAGGCCGCCTTGAACTATTCCAAATAAACCTTTGTGAGGATTGTCGCCAAATGCATTTTTTGATCTTTTTGCCCAATACATAGATAAATCCATTGATTTTTTAATTTTCTCAAAATCATCAGTTTTTTTTGGACATTCATCCATTACCATTACTATGTCTGAGTTGAGGCCCTTTTGAACTCTAATACTCTCCTCAGGACTTAAAATAAACTTATTACCATCAATATGAGATTGAAAAATAGCGCCCTTCTCTCTGTCAATTTTATTAAATTTTGATAATGACATTACTTGAAATCCACCAGAGTCAGTTAATATAGGAAGGTTGCAATTCATAAATTCATGCAAACCTCCAACACTTGAAATTCTATCAACACCTGGTCTTAACATTAGGTGATAAGTGTTTCCCAATATTATTTCGCTTCCAGTTTGAACTACATCTTTTATGAATGCGCCTTTTACAGTCGCCTGTGTACCAACAGGCATAAAAGCAGGTGTATTAATATCACCTCTATGGGTTTCAATAACTCCTACTCGTGAATGGTTTTCAGTATGATTAACATTAAAATTAAATTTTTTTAATGCCATTCATTTTTATTCAGACTTAAAACTAATTATTTTATCTGGTTCAGAAACTGATCCATTAGGACCATCACCTTTTTTAATTTTATCTACAAACTCCATTCCTTCAATAACTTTACCAAAGACTGTATAGTTTCTATCTAAATAAGAGGCTGACTCAAAACAAATAAAAAATTGACTATTAGCGCTGTTTGGATCAGAAGATCTTGCCATAGATACAGTGCCACGTTCATGGGGCAAATCATTAAATTCTTGTTTTAAATCAGGTAAGTCAGATCCGCCCATTCCTGCTCTTTGCAGATTAAAATCGGATGATGAGGAATTTCCAAATTTTACATCTCCTGTTTGAGCCATAAAGCCATCAATAACTCTATGAAATACTACATTATCATATTTACCACTGTTAGCTAACTCAGTAATTCTTTTTACATGATTAGGGGCAACATCTGGAAACATTTCTATTTTAACATCTCCATCTTTTAATTTTAAAATCATTATATTCTCCTTTGCATTTAGTTTTGAAGTTAAAGTTAATAAAATAAAAAATAATATATTTATATATTTAAGCATATCTCTCCTTTAAAGATTTGATTGTACTCTTAGTTGTAAATTTTTTTAAATCTCCATTATGTTGAGCGATTTCTTTTACAAATCTTGAGGAAATAATTTGATTTTCAACATCAGACATTAAAAATATTGTTTCTATTTTATTGTAAAGTTTTCTATTCATTCCAGCTAATTGAAACTCATATTCAAAATCAGAAACAGCTCTAAGACCTCTTAAAATAATATTTGATTTATATTTTTTGCATAAATCTGTTGTTAATGAATTAAATGTAATAACATCAATATTTTTTTTGGTAAATTTAAGATCAGAGAACAAAGCTTTCTTAACGATATCTACTCTCTCATCGATTGGAAATAAAAAATTTTTTTGGTTTCCATCTGAAATTGCTACAACCACTTTGTCTACAAATTTTAAAGCTTTTTTAATTACATCTATATGACCAAAGGTTATAGGATCAAAAGTACCAGGATATATTGCAATATTTTTCATTAAATTAAATTATCATCTAATTTAATAGCCGAAACTACTTTTTCATCTCCAGAAAGTTTAATAATTCTAACTCCTTGAGTGTTTCTTCCTGCTACTCTTATCTCTTTAACAGTAGTTCTGATAACTCTACCTTTGTCAGTTGATATTAATATTTGATCACCCTCAAAAACTGGGAAAGATGATGATACATTTCCATTTCTTGATGAGTTGACAATACCAATTATACCTTTTCCACCTCTATTAGTTACTCGAAAATCATAATGGGAAGTTCTTTTTCCATAACCATTCTCTGTAATTGAGAGTATAAATTTTTCTTTAGCCTTTACCTCAGATGATCCATCTTTTAAAGATTTTTTTGGAATTTTTTGATCATGATCAATTATAGATAATGATACAATTGCATCTTTGTCAGATAAATTTATACCTTTAATGCCTTTAGATGATCTACCTTTAAATACTCTTAATTTTTTAGACTCAAATCTGATGCATTTTCCAAACTTTGTACTTAGAATGATGTCTTGATCATCTTTACAAATTTTTACACCAATAATTTTGTCATCACTATCTAATTTCATAGCAATTTTACCTGATTGATTAATAGAACTAAAATCCTCTAAATTATTTTTTCTAATTTTTCCTTTGGCTGTAGCAAAAATAATATGCATTCCTTTTGTATCAACATTTTCATCTGGAAAAGGCATAATTGAGCTAATAGATTGGTGATTTTTAAGTGGTAGAATGTTGAATAAAGATTTACCTTTTGATGATGCAGATCCTTCAGGTATCTTCCAAGCTTTAATTTTGTATGCCAATCCCTCTGTAGAGAAAAAAAGAACAGAGGTATGTGTATTGACTGACAAGGTTTGAACTACTGAGTCTTCATCTCTAGTTTTAATACCTGTTTTTCCTTTTCCACCTCTTTTTTGTTGTTTTACATTACTTAGTGCACCACGTTTAATATATCCTTGTAACGTAATTGTAATGATTACAGCCTCTTTTTGAATAGTTTCTTCAATATCATAATTTAATACAGCATCAATTATTTGTGTTCTTCTTGGTTCAGAAAATTTATCTTTGATTTGTTGCAAGTCAGCACTAATAACTTTTAGTAACTCTGCTTTAGAATTAATAATTTTTTTATATTGAGTTATTAATTCAGCTAATTTTTTTATTTCTACTTCAATTTCGTTTATTCCTAAAGCAGTAAGTTTCTGTAATCTTAACTCAAGAATAGATACAACTTGCTCATTAGATAAACTATAAGTTCCTTTATAATTTTTATTATCAACTAATTTAATCAATTTTGCTGACTTGTTTATCTTCCACTTTGTTTTTAATAGAGAATTCTTAGCTTCTTCAGGATTTTTGGATTGTCTTATAATTTTTATTACTTTATCTATATTTTCAACACTGACAGATAATCCGATTAAAATATGAACACGATCTTCTGCTTTTTTTAGATCATATTTAGTTTTTTTTATTACTACATCTTCTCTAAATTTTAAAAAATTTTCTAAAAAATCTTTTAAATTACAAGTCTTTGGTTTGTTATCTACAATAGCTAAAGTATTGAAACCAAATGAACTTTCAATGGATGTATATTTATATAATTGTCTTTTAATTGTTTCTGGTTCAACACTTGATCTTAAATCAATTGCAACTCTAATTCCTTCTCTATTAGACTCATCTCTTATATCTCTAATTCCTTCAATTTTTTTTTCTCTTACTAATTCAGCTATTCTCTCATTTAAAACAGATTTGTTTACTTGATAAGGAATGGAGGTTATTACTAATCTTTCTCTACCCCCTTTAGCTTGCTCAATCTTAATATCGCCTCTGATTTTAAAAGAACCTCTGCCAGATTTATAACCTTGTTTAATAATATCTTTGCCAATAATAATACCACCAGTTGGAAAATCTGGACCAGGGACATGTTTCATCAATTCACCTAATTTTATGTCCTTATTTTTGATTAAAGCTAAAGTAGCATCTACAACTTCACCTAAATTATGAGGAGGTATACTTGTTGCCATACCGACAGCAATTCCTCCTGCTCCATTAACTAATAAATTTGGATACTGTGCGGGAAGGACATCTGGTTCTTGTTCTGTTTCATCATAATTACTTTTGAATGAAACTGTATCTTTTTCAATATCGTCTAATAAAAATTGAGCTATTTTTGCTAATCTTGTTTCTGTATATCTCATAGCAGCTGGTGGATCACCATCAATAGAACCAAAGTTTCCTTGACCATCAATTAATGGAAGGCTCATTGAAAAATCTTGAACCATTCTAACTAAAGCGTCATATACGGCTTGATCACCATGCGGATGATATTTACCAATTACATCTCCGACTATTCTTGCAGATTTTCTAAATTGTTTTGACCAATCAAAACCTCCCTTATGCATTGCATACAAAATTCTTCTATGTACTGGTTTTAAACCATCTCTTACATCAGGTAGAGCTCTACTTATTATAACGCTCATTGCGTAAGACAAGTATGACGAACTCATTTCATCATACATTGAAATTGGTTTGATATTTAAATCTTTAGGTGCCTCGTTTTTTTGCATAAAAACTAGAATGGAATATCATCGTCCATATCATTTTGAGCAATGCTATTGTCATCAAAATTTTGTTTATTATCTTGAGAAGGAATTGAATTTTGATTTCCACCACCTAACATTGTCAAAGAAGAATTATAACCTTGTATTAAAATTTCTGTCGAATACTTATCTTGACCAGACTGTTCATCTTTCCATTTTCTTGTTGAAAGTTGTCCTTCAACGTATACTTGTGCGCCTTTTTTGAGATACTGCTGAACGACATTAACTAATCCCTCATTAAATACAACCACTCTATGCCATTCTGTTTTCTCTTTTTTTTCTCCTGTATTTTTGTCTTTCCAAGATTGACTAGTTGCAAGGCTTAATCTTGCAACACTTTTGCCATTTACCATTTGTTTCACTTCTGGATCTGCGCCTAATCGACCGATTAAAAGTACTTTATTTAAACTACCTGCCATAATATTTTATATCTGATATGTTTATTTATATCACTTATTAAGTTGAATATTAATTTTATTAATCTAAAGCAACAAAAATTATGCTTAAAAAGATAGTTATTAAGGGTGCAAAAGAGCACAATTTAAAGAACATCTCACTAGAGATTCCAAAAGATAAATTTGTGGTTATTACTGGTCTGTCTGGTTCTGGAAAATCATCTCTAGCATTCGATACCATATATGCTGAGGGGCAAAGAAGATATGTAGAAAGTTTATCTGCATATGCAAGACAGTTTTTAGATAAAATGAAAAAACCAAATGTCGACTTGATAGAAGGATTAAGTCCAGCCATTTCAATTGAACAAAAAAATACATCAAAAAATCCACGATCAACCGTTGCTACTGTAACTGAGATTTATGATTATATGAGAGTACTTTATGCAAGAGCTGGCGTGCCCTATTCACCATTTACTGGTAAACCAATTACATCTCAAACTATAAGCCAAATTGTTGATAAAATTAAAGAACTGCCAAAAAAATCTACAATCTTCTTATATGCTCCAGTCGTTAGAGGTCGTAAGGGTGAGTATAAAAAAGATATTTTAAATTATAAAAAAAGAGGTTTTAGAAAAATTAAAATAGACGATCAGCTTTATGAAATTGATAATGTACCAGAATTAAATAAAAAAGTTAAACATGATATATCTATACTAGTAGATAGAGTTGTTATTAATTCATCACTTGGAAATCGATTAGCTGAAAGTGTAGAAACTGCAGTTAATTTAGCAAATGGTTTACTGTTTGTTGAATATGAAAACGAAACTTTACCAAAAAAATACCGAAAAGTAGAAAAACTAATTTTTTCTACAAAATTCGCTTGTCCAGAAAGTGGATTTACCATTGAAGAAATTGAGCCTAGACTTTTTTCATTTAATAGTCCCTACGGTGCTTGTGAAGAGTGTGAAGGTATTGGTGTAAAACTTAATGTAGATCCAAAATTAGTGGTTCCTAATGAAAAAAAAAGTATTGCAGATGGAGCAATTGAACCTTGGTCAAAATCTTCATCTATGTATTACGCGCAAACTTTAGCATCTTTAGCAAAACATTATGGATTTTCACTTGATGAAAAATGGTCAAAACTTTCAAAAAAAATAAAAGATGTAATCCTTTTTGGATCTGATGATGAGGAGATAAAATTTACTTATGATGATGGTTATGAAAAATATTCTCACAAGAAAACTTTTGAAGGTGTTGTTAATAATTTAGAGAGAAGATATTTAGAGACTGATAGTGATTGGAAAAGAGAGGAAATAGCTCAATATCAATCTGATACAAAATGTGAAAGATGCAATGGCCAGCGGTTAAAAGATGAGGCTTTATGTGTCAAAATTAACGAACTTAACATTAGCGAAGTAACAGAAAAATCAATTTACGATGCAAAAGATTGGTTTAGATCTTTAAATAACAATCTAGATAAAAGACAATTAAAAATTGCACAACATATATTAAAAGAAATAAATGAAAGGTTAGATTTTTTATTAAACGTTGGTCTTGATTATTTAACACTTTCAAGAGAGTCTGGAACTCTATCAGGTGGTGAAGCTCAAAGAATTAGACTAGCATCTCAAATTGGTTCAGGACTTACAGGAGTTTTATATGTTTTAGATGAACCATCAATTGGATTGCACCAAAAAGACAATGTTAAATTAATTGATGCTTTAAAAAGATTAAGAGATCTTGGTAACACTGTGATTGTTGTTGAACACGATACTGAAACAATGGAAAACGCAGACCATATAATTGATCTTGGGCCAGAAGCTGGGAATAAAGGTGGTCAAGTAGTTGCACAAGGTTGTTATGAAGAAATTTTAAAAAATAACGATAGTATTACTGGAAGATATTTATCAAATAAAAGCTTTATACCAATTCCAAAAAATAGAAGACTTGCAAAAAATGGAAGATTTTTAGAAATCAATGGTGCAAGTGGTAATAACTTAAATAATGTTAATCTTAAAATTCCATTAGGTAGTTTTACTTGTGTTACAGGGGTATCAGGAAGTGGTAAATCAACTTTAGTTCTTCAAACTCTTTACAACGCTTTAAACCTTACACTAAACAATAATAAGTCTAGAAAAATTCCTCAACCTTTTAGAGGTTTTAAAGGTATTGAGTTAATTGATAAAGTTATCGATATTGATCAATCTCCAATTGGACGAACACCAAGGTCAAATCCTGCAACATATACTGGTGCATTTGGGCCAATAAGAGACTGGTTCACAAACTTACCAGAGTCTAAAAGTCGTGGTTACAAACCAGGTCGTTTCTCTTTTAACGTTAAAGGTGGAAGGTGTGAGGCTTGTGAAGGTGATGGAGTAATCACATATGAGATGCATTTTTTACCTGACGTATATATTACTTGTGATGATTGTAAGGGAACAAGATATAATAGAGAAACCTTAGAGATTAAATTTAAAGATAAGAGTATTGCTGATGTGTTGAATATGACAGTTGATGAAGGTTGTGAGTATTTTGAGAATATATCAAATATTAAAACAAAACTTCTAACACTTAAGAAAGTTGGACTTGGGTATATAAAAATTGGACAACAAGCAACTACTCTATCAGGTGGTGAAGCACAAAGAATTAAATTAGCAAAAGAATTATCAAAGAGATCAACTGGAAGAACAATGTATATTCTAGATGAACCTACAACTGGTTTGCATCAACATGATATTAAGAAATTATTAGAAATTCTACATACATTTGTTGCTACAGGAAATAGTGTAGTAGTAATTGAACATAATCTAGATGTAATTAAAACTGCTGATTATATTATTGATATGGGTCCAGAGGGAGGTGTTAAGGGAGGAAATATTATAGCTGAAGGAAAACCTGAAGATGTGGCAAAAGTTGACGGTAGTTACACTGGAAAATTCCTAAAACCTCTTTTAAATACAAAATTTAAAAAAACTGCTTAATATTGTAAAAAAAACATTGTATAATTAAATTTTATGACTTCGATTCTACAATCATTATCAAAAACAGTTCACCTATCTTTAGGAATATCTGTTCTACTTTTTCTAGGTTTATACTTTGGAAACGGTGGGTTTGACATTGATGTATTGTTTTGGAGCTGGTTATTTAGGTACATACATGTAGTTGTAGCAATTATGTGGATTGGATTATTATGGTATTTCAATTTCGTTCAAATACCTAATATGCCAAAAATACCAGATGAACAGAAACCTGCTATTGGAAAAGTAATAGCTCCATCTGCCTTATTCTGGTTTAGATGGGCAGCTTTAGTTACAGTAGTTTCAGGTTTAATTCTTGCATATTTAAATGGATATGTTCACCAAGCTATGACTTTAGGTATTGGTTCTGGTGGTGGAAAAAATACTGCAATAGGTATTGGTATGTGGTTAGGATTGATAATGGCATTTAATGTATGGTTTGTCATTTGGCCTAATCAGAAGAGAGCTTTAGGTATAGTTGAATGTGAACCTGAGCTAAAAGCAAAATCTGCAAAAACTGCAATGTTATTTTCTAGAACAAACACCCTTCTCTCACTGCCAATGCTGCTTTCAATGGTAGCTGCTCAAAATTTATATTAATCTTTATCTTCTTTTACTATAGTTCGTTGCGATACTTTTAAGATAACTAAAATTGGGTTTGCAATATAAATTGAAGAATAAGTTCCAAATATAACACCCAAGATCATTGCCAATGAAAATCCTTTAAGAATTTCACCTCCAAAAATAAAAATTGATAAGAGTGCTAATAAAGTAGTAGCAGATGTAATAATTGTTCTAGATAGTGTTTGATTAATTGAAATATTTGTTAATTCAAAAATTTTAATATCAGAAAATTTTCTTAGATTTTCTCTAACCCTATCAAATATTACAACCGTATCATTCATTGAGTATCCAACTATGGTAAGCACTGCTGCAACAATTGATAAATTTATTTCTAATGAAAAAAGGGAGAAAACTCCAAGTGTAATTATTACATCATGAAAAAGTGCAACGATTGCTCCTAAACTAAATTGCCACTCAAATCTTATCCAAATATATAAAAGCATAGCTGCTAAAGATAAAGCAATAGCTATAATACCTGATTGTAAAAGTTCAGCACTTACCTTTGGACCAACATTTTCAACTCTTCTAAAATCTACCGTTCCAATTGAGCCTGAAAGTTTAGTTTTAATATTATCTATAAATTTTGGATCATTTGAATTTTGTTTTTCAAATTTAATAATAAAGTCAGTGTCATTTCCAAAGTTTTTAACAGACACATCTCCAAGATTTAATTGATTAAAACTGTCTCTAATTTTTTTAATATTTGCAGAATTTAAGTCAGTTCTTAATTCAATTAATGTACCTCCTTTAAAATCAACACCATAATTTAACCCTTTAAACGCCAATAGAATTAGCGATGTAACAATAAGAACAATTGAGAGAATATTGAATGATTTGTAAAACTTATTAAACGATATTTCTCTCATTATATTAAACTCTCTTTTTCCTTATTTTTAATCACATAAAATGCAGTAAATAGTCTTGCTATGAAGTATACAGAGAATAGCGTAGTTAGAATTCCAACACCTAATGTTATTGAAAATCCTTTGATTGGACCAGATCCCATGAAAAATAATATTACAGCTGCTATTAATGTAGTAATATTTGCATCTAAAATTGTAGTTCTTGATTTTGTATAACCAGAATCGAAAGCAATAATTGGATTTCGCTCAGATTTAATTTCTTCTTTTATTCTCTCAAAAATTAAAACATTTGCATCAACTGCCATTCCAACAGTCAAGATTATTCCTGCTATTCCAGGCAATGTTAGAGTAGCTTCGAATATCGTTAATACACCAACAAGTAAAAATAAATTTGAAATTAATGCTAAATTCGCAATTACACCAAAAACTCTATATTTATAAATCATGAATAGTACGACTAATATAAAACCAATTATTAATGACATTATCCCAGCATCAATTGAATCTTGTCCAAGATCGGGTCCAACTGTTCTCTCCTCAATAATGTTAAGAGGTGCGGGTAAAGCTCCAGATCTTAATAATAAAGCTAAATCTGTTGCTGATTGAAATGTAAAATTTCCTGATATTTGACCTGATCCACCAATTATAGGCTCTCTTACTGATGGAGCGCTAATAATTTTACCATCAAGTATAATTGCTAGTCTTTTTCCAACTCCTGTACTAGTAGCTTTTCCAAATTTTTTTGCACCTACTCTATCCAAAGTAAAAGATACAACTGTTTCATTGGTTTGAGAGTTCATAGATGGTTTTGCATCTACTAAGTTGTCACCACTTAAGATAATACGCTTACTAACAATTGCGTTCTCAGAACCATCTTCAAATTCTAATTTTTCAGTTCCAAAAGACTCCTCAGTATTTTGAGTAATAAATTGAAAAGTCAAATTAGCAGTTTTTCCTAATAAAGATTTTATTCTGCCAGGATCATCTAAACCTGGCAATTCTACTAAAATTCTATCATTCCCTCTTTTTAAAATATTTGGTTCATTGGTTCCAACCTCATCAACTCTTCTTCTTACAATTTCAATTGCTTGATCTAAAGAAGCATTCTTTAATAGAACAAGTCCGTATTTAGAAAGGGTTAATTTAAAAGAGTCTTGATTTTTTACAAAATCAAATTCATGTGACTTATACTGTTGATAGTAAGGATTAATTTCACTTTCATCATCATCTAAAATATTGTTTAATTCATCAGATTTGTCTGAGGTAGTATCAAAAATAATTGAATTATCATCTACGGTATAATTTCTTGTAATAATATTTTTATCCTTAAAAAAATTTTTTAGCTCCATAACTTTGTTTTGGAGTTTTTGAGTAATTACAGGCTTATTATCAATTTCGAGTAGTAAGTATGAACCACCTTGTAGATCTAATCCAAGTTTTATATTTTTTGAAAAAAAATTATCATCTATCTTAAAAAAGTTTGAGAGGGAAAAATAAGATAAAATTAAGGTAAATATAATTACACTAAATATTCTTAATTTTGAAAAGTATAACATTTAAATTAATGTTATTTTTTTGGCTCTGCAGTATTTATTAAACCTTGAATTCCAGTAGCTCTAACTACCTCAACATTAATATTTTCGGCGATTTGTACTTCAACTTTGTCATTATCAATTATTCTTTCAACAGTGCCAACAATTCCACCTGAAGTTACAACTTTGTCCCCTCTTTTTAAATTTTCAACCATTGCCTTATGTTCTTTAACTTTCTTTTGTTGCGGTCTAATTAAAAAGAAATAAAAAATAACAAATATTAAAATTAACGGTATAAATTGTCCAATTCCACTGTCCATATGATCCTCTAAAGTTTAAGATTATTTATACTATCTAATTTTTAATGACAACTCCTAATTGTTCGAAATCTTATCAATATTTCCCATATAGGGTTTCAAGACTTCTGGAATTACAATTGAGCCGTCCTCTAATTGATAGTTTTCAAGAATGGCAATAAGGGTTCTACCTACTGCTAAACCACTACCATTAAGAGTACCTACAAATTCGATATTATTATTATTATTTTTATATCTAGCTTTCATTCGTCTGGCTTGGAAAGATCCACATGAAGAACAGCTTGAAATTTCTCTGTATTTGTTTTCTGAAGGAAGCCAAACTTCTAAATCATATGTTTTTTCTGCTCCAAAACCCATGTCACCAGTACATAAAATAATTTTTCTATAAGGTAATTTTAGATCATCTAATATTTTAGTTGCACATTCCGTCATTCTCTCAAGTTCCTGCATGCATTGATTATTTTCGACAATGCTTACAAGTTCAACTTTATAAAATTGATGTTGTCTAATCATTCCTTTTGTATCTTTTCCATAACTGCCAGCTTCTTTTCTAAAACAAGGTGTTGATGCAACTAACCTCATAGGAAGTTTTTTTTTATCAATAATTTGGTTTTTAACCATATTTGTTAATATTACCTCGGCTGTAGGTATCAAAAATTTTCTATCATTTTTATCATCAAATTTAATTTCAAATTGGTCATTTTCAAATTTTGGTAATTGTCCAGTTCCAAACATAGTTTCATCAGTTGCCATCAAAGGAGGTGATATCTCTGTATATCCATTTTTTTGAATATGTGTATCGATCATAAAATTAGAAATTGCTCTTTCAAGAGCAGCTAACTTATCTTTAACAAATACAAATCTAGAACCAGTAGTTTTTGTAGCTAAATCAAAATCTAGCATATTTAGTTTTTCACCTAATTCATAATGACTTAATGGTTTAAATTTGAAATCTTTGATTTCACCTGATTTAGTAACTTCAATATTATCATTTTCATCTTTACCAACAGGAACCTCATCCAATGGTAAATTAGGTATTGAACTTAGTAAATTATCAAGTTCATTTTTAATAATTTTTTGTTTTTTTGATAAATTTTCAATTTGCTTGGATATTTCTTTAGATTTTTCAAATAAAGATTCATCTTTTGATTTAGAGATATTTTTTTTCTCCATTTCAAATTTTTCTTTTTCTTGAATTAACTGTCGATTTTTTTTATCAAGATCTAGAATTTGGTCATAATTAACTTCAGAATTTCTATGACTGAGAGATTTTTTAAAATATTCTAAATTTTCTCTTATTTGTTTTAAATTATGCATTTTTTTCTTCTGCTTTTTTCTCGATTATATTTACAGAAAAAATTGATAATTCATATAAAATAAGCAGCGGAACAGCTAAACCAATTTGTGTAATTGGATCTGGTGGAGTTAAAATTGCTGCAGCTGCAAATATCATTACTACAACATATTTTCTTCTCTCTTTTAAAAAAGTTGAATTAATAACTCCAATTCTTGCTAATAAACTTAAAACTACAGGTAATTGAAAACTCAAACCAAAAGCAAATATTAATTTCATTACTAATGATAAATATTCATTAACTTTTGCTTCAAGCTGGATAGGTAAATTTGTACTTGCTCCTAAACTTTCAAATGATAAAAAAAACTTTATCGCAAGTGGCATTATTAAATAATAGACAAGCATACCCCCTAAAAGGAATAAAATTGGAGTAATAATTAAATAAGGCATAATTGCTTTCTTTTCATGAGTATAAAGTCCAGGTGCAATAAACTTCCAAATCTGTATCAAAATAAATGGACTAGTGATAAAAAAAGCTGCAAAAAAAGATACTTTTAAATAAGTTAAAAAAGTTTCCTGAAGAGCTGTAAATATTAATCTTCTTTCAATACCATCATCTCTAACTGCTTCAGCATATGGGTTAACTAAAAACCCATAAATGTACTCTGAAAAAAAATAACAAATTACAAACAATACAGATAAAAATATTAATGAATGTATTAATCTTTTTCTAAGTTCAGCTAAGTGGCTTATGAATCCTGTTTCTTTATCCATTTATATCTTTTATGTTTTCTTTTTTTTCAGATGATTTTTTTATACTATTTTCATCTTCTATTGAGTTGTCTGTAATTTCTGATACTTGATTTTGTACATCACTTAAATATCTTTTAATTGATCCAATCCAAGATCCCATTTTTTTTAACATTAAAGGAAAATCTTTAGGACCTACTACAATGATTGCTATAGAAACTATTATTAAAATTTCTAACCAGCCAATTTGTGGCATTTATTACTCTTTGTTATTGGAGTCTTGATTATTTGAGTCTTCGTTTTCTGTGATATTTTTTGGTTGTGTATCTTCTGTAGGGTCAGTTGCCATACCTTTTTTAAAACTTTTAATCCCTTTAGCGACATCGCCCATCAAACTAGAGATTTTACCTCTCCCAAACAGTAAAACTACTAGTATAACTACAATTGCTATCTGCCAAAATCCTATACTCATACTTTATTTATACCCTTAATAGTTGTTTTTTTAAAGAAACTTTTTCACTCCTCACTTTCAGGTTTGAGAGTGCTATTTAACATTTCATCGATATCAGAATATATGTTTTCCTTTTTGTCTTCTTGCTTTTCCTTATAAAACTTTCCGGTACCAAAGATCGATGCATCAACAGAAGATGTATCAATAAGTCCAGCAGTCCCTAGTTCATCCACTGTTGGAAGATCAGATAATTTTTGAAGATTAAAATGGCTTAAAAAGTCATCTGTAGTTCCATACTGGATAGGTTTCCCTGGAATATCTTTTCTGCCTTGTGGCTTAACCCAATTTAATTCCATTAGGATTTCTAAAGTATTAGTGCCAAAGGCAACACCCCGTATCTCCTCTATCTCCGCTCGTGTAACCGGCTGGTGATACACAATGATTGCTAATGTTTCTATAGCCGCTTTTGATAGCTTTTTCTCAACAGTTTTTTGTTGAGACATTAATGATGATAAATTTTGTGCCGTTCTAAAAGACCACTTATTTGAAATACAAACTAAATTAATGCCTCTGTTTGTATAGAATGTTTGTAGTTTTTGTAATATTTTTAAAACATCAGTATTTTTTGAAATTTTAGTTTCTATTGTTTCTATACTTAGTGGTTCTGCAGCTGCAAAAACAATAGCTTCAACTTCTCTTTCTATTTCAGTCATTTTTGAAGGAAAATTTAAAACGTTATCTTTTTTTAATTTATTCATATTTTCTCTTTAATATAGATATTATCAAATAATTCTTTTTGCTTTATAGAAATATTACCCTCTTTAGCTAGCTCTAAAGAGCCAGCAAAAATTCCTGCTTTTCCAGTTCGTTTTAAATTTTTTGTTGATTTAAAATTATTTGGAATTAATTCAGATATATCTTTCCAATCAGTTAATTTGCCAAAAAATTCTTTTATTCTTTTAATGCCTTCTTCTGTTGTAAGAACTGGTAATCTTGGAATATTCATTCTTTGAAAATCTTTGGTCATAACTATATTTGCATAAGTTTTTAAAACCTCAAATAATGTTAAAGTATATTTAGAGTCGTAAATGGGTTTAATACCACTTTTTGAACCTCGCATAAAAACATCTCTTCCAAGTCTTTTTCTACTTAACATCTGTGAAGACAGAAGTCTTATTAACTCCAGTTTTTTTAATTGTAATTTTAATTTTTCAGCAACCTCTAAAGCTTTAAATTCTTCCTCTTCACTTTCAGGTAAAAGTAACTTTGATTTTAAATATGTGAGCCAAGTTGCCATCAATAAATATTCAGAAGCAATTTCAAGATTAAGATTCTTTGAGTTGGTAATGAACTCATGAAATTGATCAGCAAGTTTAGTAATAGATATTTGTTCTAAATCAACTTTTTGAGATTTAGCTAGATCTAACAATACTTCTAGAGAACCATTGTAAGCATTTAACTCAACATTAAATTCTAAAGAATCATTCATTAAATAAATTTAGCTTATAATATTAGTTATTTGTGATGTTTTTTTAATTACAAAGTTATTAATTTTAGGTGAATTTTTGGCTACCTTAAGCATTTCACTCATTTTTCCATTACAATGTAAAACTAAATTACAACCTGCACTGAATGATTTTATAACATTATATTCAATATTGTTGTTTAATGCTTTCATCGAAATGTCGTCTGTTATAATCAATTCATTAAATTTTATTTTGTTTCTGATAATCCTAATTATCTTTTTGGAGTGTGTTACTGGATATTGGCTATCCAATTTTTTAAACATTAAATGACCAGTCATGGTTATTTTTGATTTCTTTTTAGAAAACACACTAAAATCATTTTTAAGCAAATAAGCTTGATTTTTATGAATAATTGGCAGCTTCAAATGACTATCAACCTTGGCTAGACCGTGTCCAGGTATATGCTTTGTTATTGTTGCAATTTTGTTTTTATGAAATTTATCAATACAAATATCACCAATTTTTGAAACAATTTTTTTATTTGAAGAAAAAGATCTATCACCCACAATTTGGTGTAAATTTTTTCTTAATATATCTAAAACTGGAACTGTATTAACATTAATACCAAGAAGTCTTAATAAATATGAAATTTGTTTAACGTAGACATCAAAATACAAATTAAATTTTTTTTTATCTTTTTTATAAAGATCTCCAAAATATTTATTTGTAAATACAGAGTTATCTATAAATTTTCTTAATCGTGAAACTCTACCACCCTCTTCATCAATTAAAATTGGGAGTGTAGGATTTTGTAAAATATTTTTTAATGACTTTGTTAATAATTGGGTTTGTTTTATAGTTTTTATATTTCTTGAAAAAAGAATTATACCCCAGGGTTTATATTTACGTAAAAATTTTATTTCAGATTTAGATAGCTTGTAACCTTTAATGCCACATATAAATGATCTAGTATTCTTATTAATCATTATAGAGAAGTTCCCAAAATGAATATTTTTCTGTTTTTTTATTGTTTTTATATTCTACAAAATCGATAATGTTCTCAGTATCGCTTTTTAATATAATTAAATCTTTTGTAGAAATTTCTAATTTTTTATCAATTTGATTGAAAGATCTATATGACTTTTTTTTATTTTCATCTGAAAAGTAATATCTCACAGTAAAAAAAATAAAGAAAAAAATAACAATTAGAAATAAAAGATACTTAAATTCCTTAAACATTACATTTTTTGTGGAGTATCAACCCCTAGAATATTCATTCCAGTTTTAATTACATTTGCGATAGATTTTAAAAACACCAATTTTTCAATTTTTATAGTACCATCTTCTTCTATAAATCTTTTATCTTTATCATCTCTTCCCATATTCCAATACGAGTGAAATTCAGATGATAATTCATAAAGATAGACTGGTAGTCTATGAGGTTCTAATTTATTGCTTGCAATTTCTATACATTTCGGCCACTCAGATATTTTTCTAAAAATCTTAATTTCATCTTTAGAATATTTTAGTTCATTTTTAATTAAAATTTCATCTTCTAAATTTTTACTTATATTTCTAAATACTGATGAAATCCGAGCATAACAATATTGAACATAATAAAGTGGATTGTCTTTTGATTTTTCTTTTACTTTGGTAAAATCGAAATCTAGTTCTGCATCACTACTTCTATTAAGCATAATAAATCTAGTAGCATCTTTTCCAACTTCGCTGATCAAATCATCAACAGTTATATAATCACCTTTACGTTTTGACATTTTAAAAGGTTTGCCATCTTTTATTAATTTTACTAATTGGCTGACTTTGCAAGTTAATTTATTTTTATCTCCTGATAATGCCTCCACAACTGAGGTAATTCTTTTTATATAACCTGCATGATCAGCTCCTAGAATATTTACTAAAATATCATAATTTCTGTTTAGCTTGTTATTGTGGTATGCAACATCACCTGCAAAGTACGTCCATGTGTTGTCAGATTTTTGTAAAGCACGGTCTTTGTCATCACCAAATTCTGTTGATTTAAATAATAATTGATCCCTTTCTACCCAATTTTTCGTATCTTCCCCCTCTGGCGCTTTAATTTTTCCAGTATAAACAAATTTTTTTGATTTAAGCTTTTCAATAACTTTTTCTACTTCTTTTTCTTGAACTAAATTTCTTTCACTAGCAAAGTTATCATGGTTAATTCCGAGTTTTTTAAGATTTTGCTTAATTAACTTTAAAGACTCATCGACAGATAAGATTGTTAATTCGCTTTTTATATTTTCATAATTTTCAAAATCGATATCTTTTTTTTGGTTTAAAATATTTGTTGCTATATCTATTAGATATTCCCCTGGATAAAGATCAGGATTATCAGATGGGAAATTTTCTTTAAATAAAATTTCACGAATTCTAAAATAAACAGACTTTGTAAAATATAATATTTGGTTTCCATGATCATTTACGTAATATTCCTTTGTAACAGTGTTATTATTAAATATTAATAAATTTGAGATAACATCGCCTAGTATTGCTCCTCGGCAGTGACCTACATGTAAAGGCCCAGTTGGGTTGGCAGACACAAATTCAATTAAATATTTTTTATTTTCTCCGCTAGTAGATCCATAATTTTTTTGATTAATTATATTATTTAAAAACTCACCCCAAAAGTTGTGATTAAATTTTATATTTATAAATCCTGGTTTAATTATTTCTATAGACTCAATATTATCGTCATTTTCTTTAAGTAGCTTACTAATTGTTTTGGCAATTTCCATGGGAGGAGCATTGTTGGGTTTTGATAACACCATGGCTACATTTGTTGATAAATCTCCATCAAATTTATTTGGTGGTATATCAACATTTATACTAGATAATTTTTCTGGAAGTTTTAATTGATTATCGTTAGATGCTTTTTGAATTAATTTTAATATTTTTATTAGATAATCTGAAAAAATGTTCATTTTAATGATTTATGAAGTTGAATAGCATAGCGATCAGTCATTCCTGATATATAGTCAGAAATAGATCTAAATTGATCTTTATTTTGATAATTATTTATATATTTTTTTGGTTTTTTAGAAATCTCAAAAAATAATTTCGTAATTATTTTTTTTCCATTATTATTTTTGTTTAATACACTTCTATTGTTATACATTTTTAACCTTAAAAATAATTTAATTTCTTGCTCAATTGATTTAAATTTATTTGAAAATGATACTATTTGTTTTTTATTATTAATAATATCACTATACTTTTTAATTTTATTATCTTTTATATTTAATAAAGTATTATTGATTACATCTTCAACCATAAGATTAATAGAATCTCTAATAATTTGATAAATTATTATGTTTTTCTCCTTTTTTTTTATATTTGATTTATAGGATTTGTAAATTTCTTTAAAAAATTGGATTTCAATTAAATCTTCTAATTTAAATAGGTTGGCTTTAATTCCATCTTGTATATCATGATTATTATAAGCTATATCATCTGATATTGCTGATATCTGTGCCTCTAATGATGTATTTTTGTTAAAATTAAGTTTGCCTTTAAAATTTTTTTTACCAATAATTTTATTAAGTTTGGAAATTTCATGATAGGGGCCGTTATGTTTAATTAATCCATCAAGTGTCTCAATAGATAGATTTAATCCTTTAAACTTTAAGTACTTATGCTCTAAAAACATAACAATTCTCAAAGTTTGTAAATTATGATCAAATCCACCGTATTTTGACATACATTCGTTTAATGCGATTTCGCCAGCATGTCCAAATGGCGTATGTCCCAAATCATGAGCAAGACTTAATGTTTCTGCTAAATCGTCATTTACATTTAGGTACTTAGCAATAGATCGTGCAATTTGTGCAACTTCTATAGAATGTGTAATTCTTGTTCTATAATGATCCCCTTCTGTATTAACAAATACCTGGGTCTTGTGCTTTAACCTTCTAAATGAAGCTGAATGAATAATTCTATCTCTATCTCTTTGAAATGGTGATCTGTATTTATTCTTAGGCTCAAAAATCAGTCTACCTTTAGATTTAAACAGTCCTAAATTTGAATAATTTTTCATTCTTTAAATTTGGTAAAATGACATTATATTAGTATTATCAGTGTTAAATCATGATTAAAGAAATTAAATTTACAGAAAATGCTTTAAAACAAATAAAGCACCTTCTATCCTCAAAAGATAACGGTTCTTTTTTTAGAATCGCAATTAAAGGTGGTGGTTGCTCAGGTTTTCAGTACGATTTTTCTTTTGATAAATCACAAAATGAAGATGATTTAAGACATGAAAATATACTCATAGATAAAACTTCAGCTGACCTACTAAAAGGTTCTGAGGTAGATTTTGTTAAAGAATTAATCGGAGATTCATTTAAAATTAACAACCCACAAAGCAAATCCTCGTGTGGTTGTGGCGTCTCATTCTCACTTTAATGATAATTAGCTCATGGAATGTAAATTCTGTAAGAGCACGTATTATTAATATTCAAGAATACCTGAAGAAATTCTCACCTGATATATTAATGATGCAAGAAATAAAGACTCAAGAGGAAACATATCCTTTTGATGATATAACAAAGCTAAAATATGAAAGTCATGTATTCGGTCAAAAAAGTTATAATGGAGTTGCAATTATTTCAAAAAAAAAGATTGAAAAAATAGAGAAGGATATTTTTAAAGATAAAAATAAGCAATCAAGAATAATTACCGCAAATATAAAACATAAATCTAAAACTATAAAGCTAATAAATATTTACACTCCAAATGGTAATCCAGTTGATACAGATAAATATTCTTATAAGATTTATTGGTTAGATAGTTTAATCAAAAAACTTAAATCTTATTTAAATAAAAACGAAAATATAATTATTGGTGGAGATTTTAATATAATACCAGCAGCAGAAGATGTTCATAATCCAAAAAGTTATGAAAACGACGCCTTGTTCAGATTAGAAATTAGAAAAAGATTAAGAGAAATGATTAATTTAGGCTTCCATGATGCATATAGATACAAATATCCTGATAAAGAAGGTTATACATTTTGGGATTATACAAGTGGTGCTTGGCAAAAAAATAATGGAATGAGAATTGATCATTTCTTAGTTTCTAATTCAATTATCAATTTAGTTAAAAACGTAAAAATTAATAAATATCCTCGTGGAAGAGAAAAGCCTTCCGATCACACTCCTATAGAAATTGAATTAGCTTAAAGATCTAATTTTATTAACAAGTTCCTCGTTTATATTTCTTGGTCCTTTATCCAATCTATTTTTGTGTCTTCTCTCACCAGGTAATCTGACCTCACCCATTGATTTCATTTTTTCAAAAAATTCATTTGCATGTTTATCCCAATCCTTATCTGAGAGTTTATCTGGAGATATTGCTAATATGAATTCTCCACCACTTGGGGGTCCACCATCATTATTATCTTTAGCTGCTGTTTCGTAACTAAAATTATCTCCAACCAAAGCTCCTGCTAATAACTCAACCATCATTGCAATTCCTGAACCCTTATAACCTCCAAAAGGTAATAAAACTCCGCCATCAGCAATTTCTGCTGGATTAGTTGTATCTTTGCCATCTTTTGTAAGTCCAGTACCTAATGGAACTTTGTGTCCCTCTCGCTTTGCAACTTGCACTTCTCCCATAGCCATTGAAGCTGTGGCCATATCATAAACAACTGGTGTATTATTTTTTCTTGGCCAAGCGAAAGAGATTGGGTTTGTGCCAAATAATGGTTTAATAGCCCCTGCAGGAGCAACTGCAGGTTTATACGATGTGCATGCAAATGCCACCAAACCTTCTTCAGCTATTTTTTCAGTTTCAGGCCACATAGCGGCCATGTGGTGTGAATTAATTATAGCAAGAACTGCTACACCATTTTCTTTAGCAACTTTTACTAACTCTGGTATCGATTTATTTAACACAACTGGTGCTAAGCAATTTTTACCATCAGCTTTAATTACTGAAGGTGTTAATTTTTTTATATCTGGTTTTTGTTTGCCATTAATTTTTCCACTTTTTAAACCTGAAACATATGCAGGTAAACGAAATAAGCCATGTGAGAGTGAACCATCCCTTTCAGCATTGGTAATTAGTTCTGATAAAATATCAGCTGTTTCTTGATCACATCCATTAGCTAGTAATGTTTTATTGGCTAATTTATAGATTTCATCAAGTGATAGAGATACAGTTGCCATAAATAATATTAGATCTCATTTAAATTAAAAGATCAATTATAATCAAGTATTATATTTAAAATTAAATTTTTTTAATGATTATGGTTTTCTGAGTTATTTAAATTATTAATATCAGTTTCTTGAATATCATTTATTGGTTTAGTTATACGCCAATTTCTTACTTTTCCATTTTCATTTCTCTCAGTAATTATTGTCTCAATAGGTGGACAATTAGGTTCATGACAGGCTAGCTCAGCTATACTTAAAATTGAATTTTCTGGAATATTATATTTTTCTGAAATTATTATTTTTAAATTTCTAATATTTTCTACATTTGGTTTTTTTTTGTTAAACATAAATTAATTATTAGTTATCCCAAACTGAAGTCCATAAAATGTTGCCGCCCATATCACCAATTAATAAATTTGAACAATCATTAGTAATTGAAATTGCTGATACTTCATGTTCTGTAAAACTTCTTATAATAATTGTGTTATCCTCTTTATCAATTTCAGATAAAAAAACTGATCCATCGCTTAAGCCTGAAAAAACTGCATTTTCATTTGGGAACGTTTCAACAAATGAAACTTTCTTATTTCCTACATAAGGAATACAGACAGGTTTACGACCCATTGGTCCGTCTCCATCAAATGGCCAACAAATAGCATCTATTGCACCTGAAGTAGCTAAGTATTTTGAGTTATCTGTAAAGGAAAAACTTTTTATTTTTGAACCGTATCCTGACATAGCAAAATCAATTTTATCTTTTAAACGCCAGCAATGAAGTTGATTTTCTTGCATTGAAGATATCAAATATTTTCCGTCTTTGCTAAAAATTACTTTATTATGTGAGCCTTTCCAAAGTAAATTAGATGATGTCCATTTATTGGTATAATCTTTCTTCCATAAAGTTATTCCTCCATATCTTGAAACGGCTAATCTTCTTCCTTTAGTATCAAACGATAAGCCCCCAACAGTGCTGTTGTGACTAAATATTTTTGGTTGTTTACTAGTCTTTGCCCAATAATAAACATCCTTACCAGATGAACATGCTATATTCCCATTAATTGCTTCCACATGGTCTACCCACCGTGTACCAAAATTATAAATTTCATTTATTTGACCATCAATTGAAATTTTTAAAAATCGACCATCATCACCACCTGTTAAAATATTATTTCCATCCTCGGCCATACATAGAACGACACCGTTATGTGCTTTTATAGTTTTTGAATTTTTACCTGATCGAAAAATTCTTACAGTTCCATCTCCAAAACCTACCGCAATTGAATTTCCCAGGCAAACTGAATTAGTAATTGGAATTCCAAACTCAAATTCTTTTCCTCTTTGCTCAAACTTAGTTTTATCTAATTGTGGAAATTGGCTTGTGTCAGCTTTCATGCTGATTTACAGTTTTCGAATCCCTCTTTTAAGTTCATATTTTCAAGATTTCGACCAATAAATACAAGACGTGAACTACGATCTTTTCCCTCAGGCCATTTACCCATTGGTGAAGCATCCATCAGCATATGTACACCTTGAAATACATATCGATCACTTTCTCCCTTAAAGTCAAGAATGCCTTTTGTTCTTAATATATCCTGACCCTTAGTTTGTAATAGTTTGCTAAACCAATCTTGAAATTTTTCCATATCCAAAGGTGTATCGGTGACAAACGACAAGCTAGTTACATCATCGTCATGTTCATGGTCATGATCTGATGTTAGAAAATCAGGCTCAACATCTAAAACACGTTTTAGACTAAATGCATCAAGATCAAGTATTTCATTAAGAGGCACTCCACATTTCTTGGTATTGATGATTTTTGCAAAAGGATTTATTTTTTTAATTCTATCCTTAACTATATTTAAACCACTTTCTTCAACAAGATCGATTTTGTTTAATAATACAACATCTGCAAATGCAATTTGTTCTTCTGCTTCATGATGATCTGTTAATTGAGTACTTAAATGAACAGCATCAGCAACAGTAACAATTGCATCTAACTTCGTACGATCAGCAACATCTTGGTCCACAAAAAATGTTTGTGCTACAGGAGCTGGATCAGCTAATCCAGTAGTTTCTACAATAATGGCATCAAGTCTATCAGCTCGTTTCATGAGTCCACTTAAAATACGTATTAAGTCGCCTCTAACAGTGCAACATATGCAACCATTGTTCATCTCAAAAACTTCTTCATCAGCGTCAACTACAAGATCGTTATCTATGCCTTGTTCGCCAAATTCATTAACTATTACAGCATATTTTTTTCCGTGCTGTTCAGTTAATATTCTATTTAAGAGAGTGGTTTTACCTGCACCAAGAAAACCAGTTAAAACGGTAACTGGCACTTGTTTGTTACTCACTTCCATTAATTAATTTAACATCCTTTAAAAGAACTAGACATATTTTTGATTAAATCAAAATATAAGTCTTTTCCAGGATCCAAAGTAGCTCCTAATGGATCTACAACACCAGTTTTAATATTCATATCCCTAGCAACTGCTTTAATGATATCGGGGTTAAATTGGGGCTCTGAAAATACACAAGCAACTTTATCATGTTCAATTATTTCTCTAATTTCTGCTAATTGTTCTGCTCCTGGCATTACATCTGTATTGACTGTAAAAGCGCCCAATATATTAACATCAAATCTTTTTTCGAAATATTGATAAGCATCATGGAAAACAATTGATGCTATACTCTGATTTAATTCAGAGGAAACATTACTTACAAGTTTATCAATATCTTTTAATGCTTTCTTTAAGTTGCTTTTATATTTAGAGGCATTTTTAGCATCGTTTTCAATTAAATGTTCTGCCATTTCATTTAATATAACTTTAGCATTCATTGGATCTAACCATATATGTGGATCAAATTCACCGTGGTGATGCCCTTCGTGTCCATCATGATCGTCGTGATTGTCATGATCATCTTTTTTTGCATGTTCGTCATGGTCGTGATCGTCATGATCATCTTTTTTCGCATGTTCGTCATGACCATGATCACCGTGATCACCAAAAATATTTCTTTCTCTGAATTTTAATTTAGTAAGTTTTTTAATTTCCATTAATTCAATTTTTTCAGCTTTTTTTCCAATAGATTTTAAAGGCTTTTCTAGAAATGCTTCTATGTCTTCACCGACCCAAAAAATTAAGTCAGCTTCTTGTAGCATTTTTGCGTGAGAAGGTTTCATAGCAAATCCATGTGGAGATGCATATCCATCTACAATTAAATCGGGTTTTCCTACTCCATCCATTAAATAACTAGCTAGAGAATGTATAGGCTTTATAGATGCAACTACTTTAACATCCGCATTAACTGATGTTATAAATGTAATAAATGATAAAAAAGATATTATTAAAGGTGTTTTTTTAAGATATTTCATGTTTTATGGTTTTTAATTATTGTTATATTATAACATTATGTAATAATATAACATTCTGAAGTCAAGTGAAAATATATGAACGATAATATTTTAGTTAAATTAAAAAATGCAGGTTTTCGAATAAAGAATAAGTGGCTTGTACAAAGTGTGTCCTTTCAAGTTGAAAAAGGTAAAATTGTTACACTTATAGGTCCTAATGGATCTGGAAAGAGTACAACCGCTAAAATAGCATTGGGAATTTTCAAAAAAATTGAAGGTGAAGTTGAAAAATATACTAATAAAGTTGGCTATGTACCGCAAAAAATCTCAATTGATTGGACCCTACCTCTAAGAGTAAGTGATTTTATGGTGTTAACTGAAAATATTAAAAATGAAGATATAGATGAAGCATTATCATTAACTGGTGTTATCCATCTCAAAAATAAAAATTTAGGAAGTCTATCAGGAGGAGAATTTCAAAGAGTTTTACTTGCAAGAGCTATCTCAAAAAAACCCGAATTGCTAGTTTTAGATGAGCCTGTTCAAGGAGTAGATTTTACAGGTGAAATTGCCCTTTACGAATTAATTAAAAAAATATCTGATGAATTAAATTGTGGTATCTTACTTATATCCCATGATCTTCACACAGTTATGAGTGCTACTGATCATGTAGTTTGTCTCAATGGTCATGTGTGTTGCTCAGGTTCTCCAATTGATGTTGCAAGAAACAATGAATATAAAGCGCTGTTTGGTGAACAAGCCTCTAAAACATTAGCTATTTATGAACATAAACATGATCATACCCACTCCAACGATGGAGAAATAAAAAAAAATTAAATGTTTGATGATTTTTTTATAAGAGCTTTAGTTGCAGGATTAGGTGTTGCTATCGTTACTGGGCCTCTTGGTTGTTTTGTAGTTTGGAGAAGATTATCTTATTTTGGAGATACTCTTGCACACTCTGCGCTACTAGGTGTTACAATGGCTTACTCTTTTCAATTTAATATCGCTTTATCGGTATTTATCATCTCATCTATAATTGCTTTAATTTTAATTCAACTTCAAAAAAAAACTAATTTACCTGGAGATGCTTTGTTAGGATTGTTAGCGCACTCATCATTAGCTGTTGGATTAGTTGTGATTGGATTTTTAACATTTATTAGATTTGATATAATGGGATTACTTTTTGGTGATATATTAGCAGTAACATTAAATGATATAATTATAATATGGTTTGGTGGAGCTCTTATTTTACTAATCTTAAAGTTAATTTGGAGACCGTTATTTGCATCTACAGTAAATTATGAACTTGCAGAAGCTGAAGGACTTAATCCTGATAGAGCAAAAGCGATATTTACAATTTTAATGGCTGCAATTATTGCTATCTCAATAAAAATGGTTGGGTTATTATTAATTACAGGAATGTTAATTATCCCAGCTGCTATGGCTAGAAATATTTCGGACAGTCCAATTAAAATGGTAATATTTTCAATTATTGGCGGAGTATTGTCAGTAATAATTGGATTATTTACCTCTTTAGAATTTAATACTTCTTCAGGTCCATCAATAATAGCTGCAGCTTTATTTTTATTTATACTGTCATTATTTAAAATTAAACAATCTGTTCAATTGAAAAACTGATCAACTATGAATAAAATGCAAAATATGGATAAACAGCAAATACTATCAAAAAATCAGCAAATCATTTTTGATATAATTGAAAAAGCAAAAGAGCCAATTAAAGCATATTCAATATTATTCAATGTACAAAAAAAGGGAATTAAGGCGCCTTTACAGGTTTATAGAGCCTTAGATAAATTAGTTGAAATTGGAAAAATTCACAAAATTGAAAGTAGAAATTCTTTCGTTGCATGTAAAAACTCTAATTGCCAAATATCAAAAGCAACTGCCTTCTCCATATGTGAAAGTTGTGAAGAGGTAAGTGAAATAAGCGATAATAAATTATCCAAATATTTAAAAAGTTTTCAAAATAAAGCTGGCATGAAATTTAAAAAATATAACCTTGAATTTTTTGGACTTTGCAAAAAATGTTCAATTAAATAATTTGCATATTACAAAAAATATTTTCACAAATGTTATTCTTTCTTTTTAAAGTTATTGCAGCAGGTTTAATTGTTGCTTTTTCGAGTTGGTTGGCTGGTCAAAATCCTAAGCTGGCTGGATTTATTATAGCATTACCTTTGGTATCACTAATAGCGATACTGTTTTCGTATTATGAGCACAATGATACAGAAAAAACAGTAATGTTTACGAAAAGTATATTTATTGCAGTACCAGCAAGTTACTTATTCTTTGTGCCCTTCTTTTTTGCAAAATCTTTTAATATGAATTTTTTCATAATTTATATTGCAGGTTTAATGTTTCTAATCGGTGGATATTTTATCCATAGATACATAGTTAATTTCTTATAAAGTTAACATATTTAACAAATCTTTAACATAAGTGTCATAAGTAATACGAAAGGAGTTATATGTTTTTAAAAAAATATCTTAAGTGGATAAGTACATTTTTAGTTCTAATTGGAATATTATTAACAAATTTAAATATATATCCGATAAATATATATTTTCATGGTCTTGGTGTAGTTGGATGGACGATATCGGGTTTTTTATTAAAGGATAAGGCCATATTAACTAATTTTGGATTACAAATTCCATTATTTGTAATTGGTATTTATAAAATTATTTTTTAATGAAAAATATTTTATTTGTATGCACAGGAAATTCAGCGAGAAGCATTATTGCTGAGAGTATTATTAATAATGAATACTCAAATAAATTTAATGCTTTTAGTGCTGGTAGTAATCCATCTGGAAAAATCAATGAAGATGTTAAAAATTTTTTAGAGAAAAATAAAAGTTATGATCTAACTAATTATAGTTCTAAAAACTTTGAAGAATTTATCAATAAAGAAATAAAAATGGATCATGTAATAACAGTATGCAACAACGCAAATAATGAGGTATGTCCTATTTGGCCTGATAAAAACCAAATTATACACTGGGATATAGACGATCCAGTAGCTAAACTTCAAAGTGCAAATGACGAAGAAAAGCAAATAATCATTAGAAACACTTTCAATATTATAA
>LULW01000182.1_pt1 | contig 41880 bp, 40 predicted proteins | sample 729531 | NCBI WGS metagenome assembly LULW01 (sample SAMN03860279, study PRJNA289734) | marine metagenome | biome: seawater column; feature: ocean; material: water; isolation source: Red Sea water column Station 108 - depth 10m | place: Saudi Arabia: Red Sea | collected 2011-10-15 | depth 10 m | reverse complement strand
AGGAAAGCTCGAGATCGACCAGCAGTTCGGCGCCGCCGGTCTGGTCGGCCGCCGGGGTCGCGCCATAGTCGGTCCATTTGCCATAATAGTTCGCGCGCGCGACGAAGCCGAAGCGCTCGCCCGCATAAGTGAAGGACGCATTGCCCTTCCACTTCGGAACGAAGCCCTCGAGTTCGAGCAGCCGCTCGCGGTCCGCAGTGATCACCGGCGAGGCCTTGATGACATCGGTTTTGGTATAGTTGCCGTTGAGGCCGAGCGTGGCCTTGCCGTCGCCGAGGTCGAAGCCCACGGTGAGCACCGCATCGACGCCCTGGGTGCGGCTGTCGAAGGAATTGGTGAAGAAGCTCACCTGCTGGAAGGAATCCCCACCGGGAATGCCAAGCGCCGCGAGCTGCGCACGCTGCGCCGGGGTGAGATTGAAATTGCCCGATACGGCGATCCGGTCTTCGACCTTGATGTTGAAATAGTCGAGCGTGAAGGTGATGCGATTGGAGGGCTTCACCACGATGCCGCCGGCGACGTTGAACGAATTCTCGGGCCGAAGCGGCGTCGCGCCGAAGAATTGCGCCACCGGATTGTTGGGCGCGATAATGCCTGCGGTCAGCGGCGCCCCGGTTATCGAGTCGATGTTGGTCTGGACCTGCGAGGCGTTCGACTGGCCCGGCGTCGGCGCCCGAAAGCCGGTGTTGACCGATCCGCGCACCGCGAAGACGTCCGAGAAATCATATCGCCCGTTGATCTTCCAGGTGAATTTCGAGCCGAAGTCCGAGTAATTCTCGTAGCGGCCGGCAAGGCCGAACTGGAGCGCGTCGGTGAGATTGCCTTCGAGCGACGTATAGGCGGCCCAGTTGCTGCGCGCGAACTCGCCCGCCTGGATGGGACTGAAGCCCGGGAAGCCGTTCGAGCCGACCGGCAGTCCGACGCGGTTTCCGGTATCGGGATCGATGACCGACGCGAAAGGACCAACCTGCCATGATGCGATGTCGCCGGCCGTGATCTCATATGTCTCGCGCCGATACTCGAGACCGCCTGCAAGCGTCAGCGGATCGGAGGTGCCGATCGCGATGGGGTAAGTGAGATCGAGATTGAAAGCGAGTTCGCGCTGCTCGAGCTGCCCCGGCTTGAAGGAGGTCGGCGACGCGAGGCCAAGCGACGGATTGACCGTATTTTCGATCCGGTAGGAAGCATGGTTCTGACCATAGGAAGCGCTGAGGTCATAGGTCAGGCCCGAGGAGAATTCGCCCTTGAGGCCGGCCGCCAGCGCCGCATCGGTCACCGTGGCACCGAAATCCGGGGTGAAACCGCCGGGAAAGAGCTGGCGGAAGCTGAACCGCTGTCCTCCGGGCGTATTGGTGAGCGGAATCGAGGTGGAAATGAAGCTGGCATCGGGGTTGCGGTAAAAGAAGGCCGTCGTGCCGCGGCTCCAGCTATAGTTGCCGAAGGTGTAGAATTCCATCTCGTCCGACAGTTCGATGCCGGCATTGACGAAGATGCGCGCCGCCTCGGATTCGGGATTTCCCCAGCGCTGCGCCGGGACCGGGACATCCTGAACGCCGGCATCGATGAGCGCCTGCGCGTCGGGACGCTGAATGCCGCGCGACGTCGTGCTGGCGTTCACATATTCGCCGCTGATGTTGACGAAACCGGCGTCGGTGAAGGGAAGCCCCGCGATCGACGGGATCGCCGAAAGATCGGGTCCCTGCGATCCCCGGATATAGGGAACATTGGTGAACTGGACCGTCGCGCCGCGATGGCGCCGCTTGCCATTCACGAGCACCAGCGTCTGGTCCGGCGGCAGGCCGCGCAGCGAGAAAGGCCGGGTAAAAACGGCGCCGTCGTTGCTGACGAGGCGCTGGACATTGAGCGACGGGACCTCGGTGCGCAGGAGATCATTCATGTCGGCCGTGCCCTTTTCGAGCAGTTCGGCACCGGTGATGATGTCGATCGGCTGAGCGGAATCGGCCGCCTTGAGATCGTTCCGCCGCGTACCCGTCACGACGATTTCGCCCTGCGACGCGCCTGGCCCCGGCGCCTCTTTGGCGTTATCCTGCGCGAAGGCGGCGGCGGCCGACATGCCTGCCAGGACGGCGATAATCGAGCCACTCGTGCGAAGCAATTTTCTCATGGTCCCCTCCCATTTGCGAAAGCTCTCGGCTTCGCCACCGAGCTATCTTCGCGGCCTTGGCATGACCAGAAATAATCACCACTCATCGCTATAAACGAGATGGTTATTCCATATGGTTATATCTCTCGCTGCGGCATCGAGCAGCGCCCGACCGCGCGGCATGCCGGGCGCGGCGATGCCGGACACTTCGCGCAGCTTGTCCTCGACCGCCCGGGCGACATGCCGCGTCGGCACATGCTCCTTATTTTTTGTCCATATCGTGCCCGGCATGAGGATCGGGTTCGGGTTCGACAGGTTTCGGCGCTTCCGGCGCGGCCTTTGCCCGCGGCGGCACAGCGGCCTTCGCGGCGGGTTCTTGCTTGGGGCGGGATTTCTCCGGAGGCATCGCTTCTTCGGTCGGCGCCGCCGGGGCAGACGCGGCGGGCGGCTCGTCCGCTACGGGCATGGTCTCGACCATTGCGGGCGGCTCACCGGCAGTGACCTCACTCTGTTCCGGTGTGACGTCGCTCTGCTGCGCGGGCTCAGTGCCGCATCCTGCCAGAGCAAATATCAGCGCGGCGGCGCTCGCTAGGGGAATGAATCTCGTCATATCTGTCTCCTCTTCGTGTCGGCAGGTCATGCGCGGAATTCAGAAACCTTGCCGTCGCTGCCGAATGCCATCACTTCGAATGCGTCCGCGCTTCCGTCCGGCATTTCCATTCCCGGAGAACCGCGCGGCATGCCGGGCACGGCGATTCCGCGAATGTCGCGTGGCTTGTCGTGGAGGAGTCTCGCAACATGCCGCATCGGCACATGACCCTCGATCGCATAGCCGCCGATCACGGCCGTGTGGCACGACGCCAGCTGGCCAGGCACACCATATCGCGTCTTTACGGCGGCCATGTCAGCGCGGTTCTCGACAGTCACATCATAACCGGCCTTGCGTGCGATATCCGCCCAAGCTTCGCAGCAGCCGCATTCGGGATCGCGATAAACGAGCATTCGCTTGGGGCTGGACGTCTCGGCGCCCGGCGCGGGCGCCGCGCCATTCTTATCGCTGGTCGCCGCCGGGCCCGAGGCAGAATTGCATGCCGCAAGCGCCATCCCCGATCCGACCGCAATCAGGCCGAAAAGATGACGGCGCGTCATCAGATTTTTCATGTCATTTCCTCGCGAGAATGGATTTCATCTGTTCGATTTCGGCCGCCTGCCCCGCGATGATGCCGCGGCAGAGTTCGCGTATCTCGGCATCTTTGAGAGAAGCCTGTTCACACATGAGGATCGCGCCCGAGTGATGCGGGATCATCGAACGCAAGAAGGCCGTGTCGCCGATCGTCGTCTGTGTCCGGATGAGCCCGAAGCTCCCGAAGAAGGCAACTGCCGATCCCAGCAGCAGGAACGTATTGAGACGTTTCGACGGGAACATGCCCGGCATTGCGACGATCATCAGCACGACCATCGGCGAGACCATCATCAGCGTCATGTAGAGCATGTTGAGATTATTGTAGAAGCTCGAGAGGCGGTCGATCATGACGAACATCACCAGATACATGATGACGCCGCTGACGATCGTCTGCAGCGCGAGGCTGCGATAGGCTGGTTTCACGGCATTTCTCCTCGACGTGTCGCCACCCCGCGAAACTTCTAGAACCAGGCCCGCACCCCCATCACGAAGCTGACGCCGCTCGCATCCTCGCCCGCGGCGCGGGCAAAACGCGCGGTATCGCCGACCTTGCGCGCCCATTCGACGCCGACATAAGGCGCGAATTCCTTCACGACCTCGTAACGCAGGCGAAGCCCGAGCTCGAAATCCGAAAGCCCCGAACCAACGCCGGTCTCGGGGACATCCTGGAGCGCAAAATTGACCTCCGCCATCGGCTGGAGGATCAGTTTCTGGGTGATGCGCTGGTCGTAATAGCCTTCGAGCCGGGCGAGCAGATCACCCTTGTTCGAAAGAAACAGCGCGCCCTCGACTTCGAACCAATAGGGGGCGAGCCCCTCGAAGCCGATCGTCGCATAGGTGCGGTCGGGGCCGGGCCCAAGATCCTGCCTGATACCCGCCTGCGCGTTGAAATAGGGTCCGATCGCCCGGCTGTAGAGCGCCTGTACCTCGGCGCTCTCGATGCCTTCGCCGAACACGCCCTCGCCTTCGCTCTTGATCGTCAGCCGGTTAATGTCGCCGCCGTACCAAGCCTCACCGTCCCAGCGGAACCCGTCGCGGCCCTTGCGCGCCTGATATTCGGCAAGGTTGAAGCTGATGAAAGCGATGGTCTGCGCACCATTCTCTTTCATCATGTCGTGGCGCGAATGCTCCATTTCGGCTTGGGGATAAATGCGATCGGCATACCAGTCGCCGGGAGGCGCAGGCGCGGTAGCATCGCCCGGCGGCAAATCGGTGCCGCTAGCGCTGCTCGTGGTCGCCATGCCTTCCATTCCCGCCATCGCGTCCGCAGATCCGCCCTTCGGGGTGCAATGGCCCATTTTGGCATGTTCGGGCGGGCAATCGGGATCGGACGGCTGCGGTGCGCCATGATCCATCGCACCCATGTCCGAAGCGCCCTTGCCTGGAGCTTCCGCCTCAGGCGTACAATGACCCATCGCCGCATGTTCGGGCGGGCAGCTTGAAGCCTCGGGTTCCATGTCCATGCCCTGCATGTTCCCATGGTCCATCTGCTCCATCGACCCTTCGGCGGGCGCTTCGGGCGCGGACTGCGCTACGGGTGCTGGCGTTGGCGAGGGAGCGGGTGTCGGCGCGGGCGCCGCACCATGCATCGAATGATCCATCGACTGCGCCGCGGCGGGCACAGCAAAGGCCAGCCGGGCGATACCCGCGAGGAGAAGCGCGACCCGGGTCATTCGCCGTCTCCCTTCGGACGGACGCTGACGACGCGCATCATCCCCGCGTGCATGTGATAGAGAAGGTGGCAATGGAACGCCCAGTCGCCGAGCGCGTCGGCGGTGAAATCGAAGCTCGCGATGCCGCCCGGCTGGACAAGCACCGTATGCTTGCGCGGCGACCGGTCGCCCTTGCCCGTCACCAGTTCGAAAAAATGGCCGTGGAGGTGGATGGGGTGGCTCATCATCGAATCGTTGATGAGGTTGATCCGCACGCGCTCTCCCTCGATGAAGGGGATGGGCTCGTGATAGTCGGACATCTTGATGCCGTCGAACGACCACATGAAGCGTTCCATATTGCCGGTCAGATGGATGTCGAGCGAGCGCGAGGCGGCGCGGGTATCGGGGTTGCGCTCGAGCGCGACAAGGTCATGGTAGGTCAGCACCTTGTGCCCGACATTCTCCAGTCCCTGCCCCGGCTCGCCCATGCGATCCATCGGCATCGGCGAGATCGTCTGAACGCTGGGATCGCGCTTGACCTGCGGCGCGACACTGAAGTCGCGCATGCTGTGCTGCATGCCTCCGCCAGATCCATGATCCATGCCCGCCATCGCGCCGCTTTCCCCCGCTGGCGTACAATGGCCCATCTTGGCATGTTCGGGAGGACAAGAAGGGTCGCTCGCCGGCATGGGCATGGCGCCCATATCGCCGCCCGAATGGTCCATACCCGCCATCGCGCCGCCCGACATGTCGCCCATGCCCATGTCCTTCATGGTCGCGAGCGGCCGTTCGCGGAGCGGCGGCACCTCGGCGACCATGCCAGCGCGCGGTGCGAGCGTCGCGCGTCCCATGCCCGAGCGGTCATTGGCCTCGGCAACGAGCGTATAAGCACGGTCCTCGACCGGGGTCACGATGACGTCATAGGTTTCGGCGACCGCGATCTGGAACTCGTCGATTTCGGTCGGCACGACATTGAGCCCATCAGCCTGGACGACGGTCATCCTGAGGCCCGGGATACGGACGTTGAAGATCGTCATCGCCGACGCATTGACGATGCGCAGGCGTACCCGCTCGCCGGGGCTGAAGAGCGCGGTCCAGTTGTCGCGCGGACCATGGCCGTTGACGAGGAAGGTGTAGGTCGAACCATTGACGTCGGCGACGTCGGTCGGGTCCATCCGCATCTTGCCCCAATCGATCCGCTCCTTGAGCGGTTGATCCTTGCCGGCAAGCAGGCCCGCCAGCGTCTGGCGCTGCATGTTGAAATGGCCGGGATTGACCTTGAGCTTGCGGAAGATCGCCTCGGGCGACAATTGACTGTGGTCGGACAGGACGACGACATGCTCGCGGTCGTAGCCGATCGGGTCGGCGCCCGCGGGATCGATGACGATCGGGCCATAATGGCCGAGCTGTTCCTGAAGCCCCGAATGGCTGTGATACCAATAGGTCCCCGATTGAACGACCGGGAATTCATAGACAAACTTCGAGCGCGGCTTGATCCCGGGGAAGCTGACGCCGGGCACGCCGTCCATCTGGAACGGCAGGATCAGGCCGTGCCAGTGAATCGAGCTGTCCTCGTCGAGATCGTTGACGACGGTGAGGCGCGCGTTTTGTCCCTCCTTCAGCCGGACGAGCGGCGCGGGCACGGTGCCGTTGATCCCGATCGCGCGACTGACCTTGCCGTCGATGCGCATCGTCTGGCGCGCGATGCGCAGCGTTATGTCATTGCCGGATACGGTCGGAAGCGGCGCGGTGATGCCGGACGACACCGGCTGGGCCCAGGCCGGGAACCATGCGGCCATCGCCGCAGCAGCCCCTCCACCCAAAGCTCCACTGACGAACCGACGCCTTTCCATCTGCATATTCTTTCCGACCGTTACTGACTGTTCCTAAAGCTATACGCAGGCGGCACGCCTGCCCCTCAATAAAAATGCCGGACGATGAGGAGATGCCGCCTGAACGAGCGGTCGAACCCTCAACCCTCGGCGCTCGCAGATGTTCCCGCGAGCAATTCCCGGAGCCTGGTCCGCGCTCGATAGAGGCGCGTTTCGACTGTTTTCTCGCTGACCCGCAAAATGACCGCTGTTTCGGCCTGGCTGACCTCGTCGACACCGCGGAGGAGCAACACTTCGCGCAAATTCTGCGGCAGCTGATCGATCGCCCCGCGAACCCTGGCGAGCTCTCGCCTGTCGGTCGCCGCGGAATCGGGCCCAGGACCATCGCTTGCTACGTGATGCGCATTTTCGAGCGGGAGCGCGCGGGAGAAAAAGGCGCGCACCTTTCGCCGCCGTGCCCAGTCGCGACATTTGTTGAGCGCGATACGGGCGATCCATGTGCGGAAGGGGCGTTCGCCATCATAGCGATCGAGCGCCGAAAAGCCGGAGACGAACGTCTCCTGCGTCAAATCCATCGCCTCGTCGGCATCGCCGATCTGCTTTACGATGAGCCGGTAGACGCCCGTTTTGTAACGGCGCAGCAACTCGCGATAGGCGTCTTCGCGGTGCGCGCGCGCAAAGGCCGCCAGATCCTGGTCGCTACATTGCGATAGGTCGGCGCTCACCGCGCATCGGCGGTCAGCGCCTTGACCACGCTTTTGTCGAACATTTCCGCTTGATCGGGGTTGAGAACCCCGCGCATCGCGAAGAGATGCTGGAGCGTTTCCTTCTGCAATGTCCCCATCACCTCATGCGTCTCGTCGATCGCCTCGGTGACGCGCGGTCCATAGCCATGCTCGGCTTCGATCGCCTGCGCGAGCCGGACATTGGCGGCGCGCATCTCGAGTTCGAGCGCCTGGCGGCGACCGGCGAAGTCGGCTTCGATCCGCTCGAGTTTCTTTTCCTGCTCCGGGGTCAGGTCGAGTTGGCCGTGGAGAAGCGCATGAAGTTCGGTTTCGCTGGCTTTGGGCGCATCGGCTACCAGACGGCCGATGAACACGCCGGCAATCGCCGCGGCGAAGGCAATGAGCCCCAAGAGAAGAAGACGGCGCGACGGCATCGCTACTGTACATCCAGCAAGGTGGAAGGCACCAATGCGCTAGGCGGGCCGAATGGGGTCAGGGGGCTTGCCGCGACCGCCGGCTGGGAAATCGCACTCCCCGCAAAGACACCGCCGCCGAGCGAGACAAAGGCCGCGAGCGCCATCAGGCGGCGCATCGCTACCGCTTCGCGCCGGCGGATCGCCAATGCGCCCATGATGCGATCATCGAGCGCATCGAGCGCTGCGGGCAGATCGATCCTGTTCAAAATGCGAAGCTCCTTATCCATCGATCGTCTCTTCAAACCTTTCCATCATTGTACATACGCGCCGAAGCGCCTCACCCCTCACACCAGAATATTATTCCGGAATATTTGAGGGCCATGCCGATATCCTGCGTATTAGCAGGACAGACACGCATTTGGAGGTGTTCATGTTCAAGTCTCTTCTCCCCTCTGCAGCGGCGGCTTTCGCTCTGCTTCTCATGCCGGCCACGGCAAGCGCGCACACCAAGCTCGTCAGCTCGACGCCCGCCGCCAATTCGACCGTTTCGAAGGTCACGTCGGTCAATCTTCAGTTCAACGAAAAGATCGTCGCCTCGACCCTCAAGACCGAGCTGGTCATGACCGGCATGCCCGGCATGGCCAATCATGCCCCGATGAAGGTGCCTTACTCGTCGATGATGGGCAAAGAGGGCAAGTCGGCGATGCTGATGCTCAAGCGGCCGCTGACAGCCGGAACCTACAAGGTCACATGGTCGGCGGCGGGCGCTGATACCCACCGCATGGGCAGCGAATTCAGCTTCACCGTAAAGTAAAAGACGGTGGGGGACCCCGTTCTGATCGGCATCAGGTTCGCACTTTATGCGGACCTGATGCTCATCGCCGGCCTTGCTGCGTTCCCGCTTTTTGCGCTGACACGGAGCGAACGCCTTGCGCCGCAGTCGATGATGGCCTCGATCTGGCGCGCAGAGCGATGGCTCTGCGCCGCCGGACTGCTTCTCTCCATCTTGGGGATGGGCGTGCTCGCGGCTTCGATGCAGGGTGTGGGGCTCCTCTCCCTGGAACTCCAGCCTTTTTGGGACCTTGTTCGCGAGACCGAGGTCGGCACAGCCTGGGTCTACCGGAGCGCAGCGCTGCTGCTCGCGCTGGGAGTCGCGATCTGGATGGTCCGCTGGCCGACAACTTCGGCCGCCGTACTCGCGGCCGCGGGCTCGGTGGCCGTCGCGAGTCTGGTCTGGTCCGGCCACGCCGGCGCGACCGAAGGCGCCGCAGGCACCGTGCACCGGATCAGCGACATCTTGCACCTGATTGCAGCGGCGGTCTGGATCGGCGCGATCGGCGCCTTCCTGATCCTGATCTCACCACGTCGTGTCCGCGAATGGCCGGGCGGACTCCAAATTGCGGCGCGGAGCCTCGATCAATTCTCGCGCGTCGGTACGATCTGCGTCCTCGTCATCGCCGCCACCGGCCTCGTCAACAGCCAGATGATCGTCGGCGCCGAGAATCTCGGCCGTTCCCTCGGCTCGCCCTATGGACAATTGCTTCTCGCCAAGCTTGCGCTGTTCGGACTGATGCTGGCGCTCGCGGCGGCGAACCGCTGGCGGCTGACCCCGGCGCTCGCGGCCGCCGTCCCGGGGACCGATACCGACAATGTCGACGCCGACCCCGACCTCGCGATTGCAGCCATGCGCAGAAGCCTCATCATCGAAGCGTCGGCCGCGCTCGCCATACTCGCGCTGGTTGCCTGGTTCGGTACGCTCGAACCCTTCGTCACCGCCGATCCGGTTTGACCCCAAGCACCGCCTCTTGGTCGGGTTCGATCATGCTCGGGACCGGCTGGGCGCTCATTGACGCGCGCATCGGGAGCAGCCGTCCCCATAACCATGTGGCGCACCAGATCAGCCTCGCCATCGAACGCGACCTCGAAATTTCCGATGATGCCGACCTGATAGTTCCCGCCGGACACGCCATTGCGATAGCGTCGCATGTCCGGCACCGCCTCGGGCCGCCGGGCGCCCTCGTGCGGTCATTTTATCTCGACCCGCTTTTTCGTGCCGGCACCCGGCTGTCCGCCGGATCGGCGCCTGTCCTGTTGACGCCGATAGAGACAGCCGGACTAGGTGACATCGCAAGCGGCGCGGACGCGAAGCGCTGGGCGTCCGACTATCTCGACCGCTCGCAGGCGCGTCCGGTGGATGCCCGCCTGTCCGAAGTGCTCGCGGCCCCTGACGATTTGTCGACCGCGCGCGCCTTGGCCGACGTCGCCTGCCTTTCGCCCTCGCGCCTCCGCGAAATCGTCAGCCGCGACTTCGGCGTGCCTCCGGCCAAATTGCTGCAATGGCTCCAGCTTCAACGCGCCGTGCGGACGCTGGTCGGCGGCGGAGGTCTTGCCGACGCCGCGGCGGCGGGAGGCTTCGCCGATCAGTCGCACTTCACGCGCCGCTGCGCTCAATGGCTAGGCGTGACGCCTTCGGCCGGCCTTAGTGCCTTCGCGTTCGAAATCGTGCCCTGAGCCGGATGCGCCTCGCACCGCGTCGCCCCGGCGAAACATTCAACACTGCCGCGCCTGTTTGCCCTTAAGCGTCTCGTCGAGACCGGCGATTGCGGCCGCAATCCGGCGGCAAGCCAAAGCGTCGAAAGGAGACGGCCATGCCCGACCCGAAACCCGTAGCAAGATCCTACACGCCAGCGGCAGGATATCACTTCCTGACGCCCTTTTATGATTTCGGCGTCGCGGTGACAACGCGCGAGCGCGTGTGGCGCGACCGTCTCGTTCGCCATATGGCGCTCGGCGAGGGTGACGTCATTCTCGATATCGGCTCGGGTACGGGAAATCTTGCGCTGGCGATCGCTCGCCATAGCCGGGACGTCCGCTATCTTGGTTTCGACCCCGACGAGGCAGCGACGCGAATTGCCCGAACGAAGACCGCGCAGATTGTTCCACCGCCGGAGTTTCGAGTTGGCTTTTTCGCGGCTTCGGCGATCGATGACTGGCCCCCGCCTGCCAAGATTGCGATCTGCCTCGTCCTTCATCAGGTCGGGCTTGAGGAAAAGGCACGTCTGCTACGCGAGGCCCGGCAGGTGCTCGCGCCGGGCGGCAAACTCTATGTTGCCGACTATGGGGAACAGCGCAGCCGCCTCATGCGGTTGTTGTTCCGCCTCACGATCCAGCAGCTCGACGGCGTCCAGGACACCCAGCCCAACGCCGATGGATTGCTCCCGGTGCTGATGAGAGAGGCAGGCTTTTGCGATGTTCGCGAGCTTGAGACGTTCCGCACGCCAACCGGTGCGATCGGGATCATCGAGGCCCGAAAGCCCGGGACCTGACGGCACGGGGCAAAGAAAATCCAAGGGATAACCGCTCTTCTTGCGTATCGATAGAAGCGGCTCCATTCTGGAACCGCCAGGAACGACGCCAACGGCGAACTCGACCGGTGGCGTTTGGACCGCCCCGCCGCGAGGCGGGCATCCGACACATACGGGAGCGGCGGCGATGCACGATCATCAGGGCGCAGAAAAAGGCAGCGGGAGCACGACTGATCCGGTCTGCGGCATGATGGTCGATCCGGCCACCACACCTCATATCGCGACGCATAGCGGCAAGCATCACTATTTCTGCAGCGCAGGCTGCCTCGCCAAATTCGAGGCCGATCCCGATCTTTATGCCGCAAAACGCGAGCCGGCCGCAGCCGATGCACCCGAAGGCGCCATCTGGACCTGCCCGATGCATCCCGAGATCCAGCGCGCCGGCCCCGGAAGCTGCCCGATCTGCGGCATGGCACTCGAGCCCGTCATGCCGACAGCATCGGGCGGCCCCAGCGAAGAATATCGCGATATGCGGCGGCGCTTCTGGATCGGGCTCCTTCTCGCACTCCCGGTGGTTGCGCTCGAAATGGGCGGCCATCTGACAGGCCTCCACCAATATGTCGGCCGCCAGACGAACAACTGGGTCCAGATGCTGCTCGCGACCCCCGTCGTTCTATGGGCGGGCTGGCCCTTCTTCGAGCGCGCCTGGCTCTCGATCCGCAACAAGAGCCTCAACATGTTCACCCTCATTGCGATGGGGACGGGCGTTGCCTGGGGCTACAGCATGATCGCGGCGATTCTCCCGCAAATCTTCCCGGCAGCCTTCCGCGCCGCCGATGGCTCGGTCGCGGTCTATTTCGAGGCCGCCGCGGTCATCACGGTGCTGGTGCTACTCGGGCAGGTGCTCGAACTCAGGGCCCGCGAGACGACGAGCGGCGCGATCCGCGCGCTCCTTGACCTGACACCGAAGCTCGCCCGGCGCGTCCGCAGCGATGGAAGCGACGAGGAGGTAGCGCTCGAGGAAGTCGCGGTCGGCGACATGCTGCGCATCCGTCCGGGCGAAAAAGTCCCCGTCGATGGCATCGTCGTAGAAGGCCGCGGCACGGTCGACGAATCGATGGTCACGGGCGAATCGATGCCGGTGACCAAGGCGGCCGGCGCGGCGCTGATCGGCGGAACGATCAACCAGACGGGCGGCCTGCTCATGCGCAGCGAGAAGGTCGGGCGCGACACGATGCTCGCGCGGATCGTACAAATGGTCGCCGACGCGCAGCGCAGCCGGGCGCCGATCCAGCGTCTCGCCGATACCGTTTCGGGCTGGTTCGTGCCCGGCGTCATCGTCGTCGCCATTGTCGCTTTCGTTGTTTGGTCGCTTCTGGGGCCCGCGCCCGCCATGGCCTATGGCCTTATCGCCGCCGTCTCGGTGCTCATCATCGCCTGTCCCTGCGCGCTCGGCCTCGCGACGCCAATGTCAATCATGGTCGGCGTGGGGCGCGGCGCCGAAGCCGGCGTGCTGATCAAAAATGCCGAGGCGCTTGAGCGGATGGAGAAGGTCGACACGCTCGTCGTCGATAAGACCGGGACGCTGACCGAAGGCAGACCCTCGGTCGTCGCCATCGAAGTCGCCGGCGGCTTCGAGGAGCAGGATCTGCTCCGGATTGCCGCGAGCCTCGAGCGCAGCAGCGAACATCCATTGGCGGCCGCGATCGTCAAGGCCGCCGAGGACCGGGGCCTCGCGCTGGTCGAGCCATCGGGGGTCGACCAGCCGGTCGGCAAGGGTATCGTCGGGGTCGTCGACGACAAGGCGATAGTCCTCGGCAATGCGAGCTTTCTTGAAGAATATGACGTCGATCTGGGCGCGCTCACCGAGGCAGCCGACCGCCTTCGCACAGACGGCGCGACGGCGATTTACATCGCGGTCAATGGCAAGGCGGCCGGGGTCATCGCCATCGCCGACCCCGTCAAGGAAACGACGGGCGACGCGCTCGCTGCGCTGCGCGAAGCCGGAATCAAGGTCATCATGCTCACCGGCGACAATCGCGTCACCGCCGAGGCGATCGCGCGGCGCCTCGGCATCGACGACGTCGAGGCCGATGTCCTCCCCGACCAGAAGAGCGCGGTCGTGCAGCGGCTGCGCGAAGAGGGCCGGATCGTCGCCATGGCCGGCGACGGGGTCAACGACGCCCCCGCGCTCGCCGCCGCCGACGTCGGCATCGCGATGGGCTCGGGAACCGATGTCGCCATCGAAAGCGCGGGTGTGACGCTACTGCGCGGCGACCTTCTGGGCATCGTGCGGGCGCGGCATCTCAGCCATGCGACGATGGCGAACATCCGTCAGAATCTCTTCTTCGCTTTCGCCTATAATGTCGCCGGGATTCCCGTCGCTGCGGGCGTGCTCTATCCGATTTTCGGACTATTGCTCTCGCCGGTCATTGCCGCCGCTGCAATGGCACTCTCGTCCGTCAGCGTCATTGCCAATTCTTTGCGGCTGCGCTTTGCCAGAATCTGATCGAAACCACGGGAGGCACTCGTGAAGTGTCGGCACAACAAGGGGAAATGATATGAGACGACTGACGATTACAGCAATCGCATTGGCCATGCTGGTGGCCGTCCCGGCTCAGGCGACCGAGCCTGCGGATTTTCAGGGCGCGGCGGCAGCGCTCGCGCAGTATAAATCGGCGATGGAGAAACTGGACCTGACCGGCGTCGAGGCCCTCTTTTCGCCAGACGCCCAGATATTCGAATCCGGCGGCGTTGAAGGGAATTTCGCCCACTATCGCGACCATCACCTGGGTCCCGAACTCAAGGAATTCAAATCCTTCACCTTCCGCAATTACAAGATTTCGGTTCGCGGCGAAGGAAATATCGCGATCGCAACCGAGACCTACAGCTTCTCGATTGTGCTCGCGAGCGGCGAGACCATCGAACGGGATGGCGTCGCTACGAGTGTCCTCAAACAGGACAACGGAAAGTGGCAGATCTTCAATCTCCACAGCTCCTCACGCAAGCCGAAGGTGCGACCGGCGGGTGGCAGCTGAGCGGGCAAAAAAGGGGCTAGTCCTCACGATCTCTCCGAACCCACACCTAGCAGGACGCATGAGCCCGAGCGGGTGTGGGCACCCTGAAATGGCTCGTCGCGGCAAGTACGGAAACGCCTGCCTCGTCTGTGACAAGGGCAAAGCTGTTGGGGTGCGTATCATCTGTTGAACAGCCGCCGCATTGCGTTCGGCTGCAAAGCTCAAGGCCTGTTATGCGGGAGATAGATAATGGAGCGATTTCGAACTTTCGATTTCCGAAAGCATATGCCGAGCGTGACGTTCACGCTGCTGGCGGTGGCCCTGATAGCGGGCGCGGGTGCGATCACCGTCTATCTCGGCCTATATAATATAGCGGCCGATGCCCCCCATAACCGGCTGACTTACAGCGTCATCGAAACATTCAGGGAGAAGTCCATCGCAGCGCGATCCGGATCGATCGCGGTGCCGGCAGATTTGGCGGCTCCGGCGCGGATCGCGTCGGGCGCAGGTCTCTATACCGAGATGTGCAGCGGCTGCCATCTCGCGCCCGGGATGGAAAAGACCGAAATGAGTCAAGGGCTGTATCCGCAAGCGCCCGTCTTGTTCAAAGGTTCGGAACGTTCGGCTGCGGAGCAATTCTGGATCATCAAGCATGGCATCAAGATGACCGCCATGCCGGCCTGGGGGAAAACGCATGATGATCGTCTCATCTGGGATATGGTCGCGTTTGTCCGAAAACTCCCTGGCCTGTCGCCGGCACAATATCAGGCTATTACGCAGAATGCGCCAATGGACCATGACGCGATGATGAAGGGCATGACAGAGGCGGAAGGCGCGAGTCAGAAACCAAGCGGAGCGGGCGAACACGCAGGGCACTGAGGTCGTCGACAATTATGCAGCGCCGGGCGTGAACGGGCTCGTTTCGACCTTCCATTCCCGCCCACCTTGCCGGTGGGACGGAAGGTTTCGCCTTTCGCTAAGGGCCGAATCGAGCGAACTGTCTTGGCCGGCAAGCCGCAGGTGGAAAACAGCAATTCGGAATGGATCAAGCGGGGGCTATAAACATGAAGCGCGACCTTGTTCGCGAACTGATCGAGCGCTGGCGCGGCGATTCCGGCTCGACCTATCAAAGCTGGTTCCTGTGGGAGGAGCGACTGAAGAATTTTCGGTCGATCAGAAGAGGCATCTCGCAGGTCGTCGCCGAAATTGAGGCCGGCACCTTCGGAGCGGCATATCGGGGCTCGTCATTGGAGATCATTGTTCATTCAATCGCCGAGCAACGACAGATTTTCAAAGGTGCGGATCATGCTTTCTTGTGGAAGCCCAAACTCCGAATCCCGGACATCTACGAGAACGCCGACAATCAACGAGCTTTTGGCAGACTTCTTCACCATTGCTCCTGTTGCGACACCGCCGAGGAGGTCGTCGCCGGGATCCTCGCAATCGATAGACAGAAGATCAAGGGGTTGGGTCCTGCGGTGGCCAACATTCTCTATTTTCTGCATCCCACTCTTGTGCCTCCGTTCAATACGGCAATCGTAAAGGGCTACAACGCGCTAACGGGTGCGAATGTGAAGCTTGGCAGTTGGGAGCATTTTCTCGCGATGCGCGCGGGCATTCTGGATCTCAACGATCGCTACCGGGATCTTCTTTCCAACGATTTGGGGGCGATAGGAGGGCTGCTGTTCGATATCGGATCGGGACGGTTTCCAGCCCCACCGCTCAGCGGTTCGAGCGAAAATGCGCGCGATTGGATGGCCTTGCTGAATGAAACGCGCTCACAGTCCGACAAGTTCGATAAGGGGCTTGCAAATCAGAAAGAGACCGACCGGACGCATAGCGAAGTCCAATCCTGGCTTCGGGACCTCGGGCTTGCACTTGGATATGACGTCTGGGTAGCGGCAAATGACCGGGGGCGCCTTCATGAGGGTGTGCCGCTCGGGTCTCGATGCCTCGATAGCTTGCCGCATGCCATCGCAACCGCTCAAGGAAGCGATGCCATAAGACTGATCGACATCTTATGGCTCGAGCAATCGACGGCTACGGTCGCGGCGGCATTCGAAGTGGAGCATTCGACATCCATTTATTCCGGAATTGTCCGCATGCTTGATCTCGCGCTGAGCAGCGAGAATCTTCATTTGTCGACGCCACTTTTCCTGGTTGCACCCGATGCGCGAGAAGCCGATGTCCGCGCTCAGCTCCGACGCCCGGCTTTCAGCCGGATCGGTGATCTCGACATTTCCTACCTGCCCTACGCCGAGCTCGAACAGAACAGGGTCGCCATTGCCCGCTTCGGTACGGGCCTGAAGGCGATCAAGGCGATCTCCCATCCATTGCCGTGAGGCAGCCGACGACGCGTAGGCCTCCGAAAGCAGTTGGTCTTTGCATCCTCGCGGCGTCACAGGGAAAGCCGGGCATCGAAATCGCGCGCGCTACCGACGTTCAGGATGGGACTAGCCCGTATCTGTTCGTGCCATCTTACTGCCCGGCTCATCGTGCCATCAGCAGGGCCGTTCAAGTAACGGCGCCGGTGAGAACAGGGACATATCATGTCCTGCGTTCAGAGGAAGTATTCCCCCCGGGCGCAAGCGCCCAGGGGGACCGACGACCGTAGGGGAGTCGCCGGGGGACCTCGCAGGACGAGGAACCTCAGAAAAAGTAGCGCAGCTGCAGTCCATACTGGCGCGGCTCGCCGTAGATGTAGAGCGGAAGAGTAGGGTTCGAGACACCCGTCGCGTCCGTCCCGATCGTACTATAGCTCACATAGCGCTCGTTGGTGAGATTTCGGCCATAAAGCGCAATTTCCCACGCTTCGCTCGCCGGCTGCCATGTGACACGCCCATTTATAAGGGTCGTGGCGTTTCCGGAAAAAAGCGGATTGTTGCTGGGCTTGAAAAAGACGCTGTCGCGCCAGGAGATATCGGTCCGTAATGTCAGCATTCCGCCGCCCAGGGAGGCCTTATATTCTCCGCCGAAAGTGATGTTCCACTTCGGCGCGTTCGGCAGCCGCTTGCCCTTGAGGCTTGCGCCGACGTCGTCAAAATAGACATCGTAGCGCGCATCGAGATAAGCGATCGTGGATGTAAGCGTCAGGCGATCGAACGGCCGTGCCATCAGTTCCGCTTCAACGCCCTTGATCGTCGCCTTGCCGGCGTTGGTGGTACTGGCAACGCCATTATTATACTCGACCACCTGAAGATTGGTGTAATCATAATAGAAGGCGGAAAAATTAGCTCGAAGCCGGCGATCGAGGAGCGTCGACTTCAGGCCGACTTCGTAGCTCCAGACATACTCCGGGAGGAAAGGCCGCCCGTCTCCCAGCTGGAATCCACCCGATTTGAACCCGCGGGTTGCCGACGCATAAGCCATGACGTCATCGGCAAGGTCGTAATCGATCCCAATTTTCGGAGTCCAGGCGGTCCAGGATGATTTGGGCTGACCGGCATCGACCTGATTTCCGTTCAGCAGGACACGATATCCGAAATCCTTTTTTTCGTATGAGTATCGAAGCCCTCCGGTCAATCGCAGGCGGTCGATGAGTTCGTAGCTTGCTTGTCCGAAGAGCGCGAATGCATTCGTCGTATTGTTTTCCGGGATCGCGAGCCGACGACCCGGTTCGATGATCCGTATTTCGTCGTTGCCCTTTTCATTCAGATAGAATGCTCCGACGATCCAGCGCAGCTTGTCCGCATCGTTGTTGAGAAGTTGGAACTCTTGCGTGAAACTGCGGGAACGTTCGTAAAATTCGATATCGCGGAGGAAGAGGTCAGTCGAGTCAACGTCGAGCGCCTGGACGACCTTGCTCTTGCGCAGCGCCGTAATCGAGCGGAGCGTGACCGGGCCGCCGTCCCAGTTCATGGTCGAGGACACGCCCCAGGCATCGACATCGTAACGCGGCAGGCGGTCGAGTGCGGCCTCTTTGTCATTGGCCGGGATCGTCGCCCCCGCATCGACGAAGCCTTGCGGATAAAAGGGCCGAACAGACCGCGCGCCGGTCTCGCGATCACGGCTGGCATCCGCCCGCAACACGATCTCAAGACGGTCGCTCGCGTCAATCGCAAGCGTCAGTCGTCCAGCGAGATTATCTTCGTTTTGGTATCGCCGTCCCGAGACGACGTCGCGGTAGATGCCGTCGCGCGAGTGTGCCGCCGGCGGAGTTGCGACCGAAGAGAACGCCTTGCGGTCCGCGCAGCACCTCGATGCGTTCGACGTCGAACAAATCCTGATAGCTTGTGGTCGGGCGCGAGATGTAGACGCCGTCATAATGGACTGTCGTGCTGGGGTCGGTCGCAACGCCGAACGCCGAGGTGCCAATTCCACGAATATTGATGATCGCCATGGAATCGTTGGTGATCGACACGCCCGGCACAAAAAATTGGAGGTCTTCGACGTTTGATATGCCCGTTGCCGTAAGCGCCTCGCCGGTCATCGCTGTCACCGAGACGGGAACGGACTGCAGATTTTCCTCGCGCTTCTCCGCCGTTACGATGATCTCGGCGAGGCCGTCCGACTGGGCTTCCTGAGCCTGCGCGGGAAACGCGACCGCCACCGCAATCGCCGCCATCGAGCTTCGCTGCATTGCGCGCTTCGTCGACGAATAACAGTATAATTTGTTCATTATGCTTCCCCTGTTTCGAAGAACTGCCCTTTCGCGCAGCCCAAATGAGTTTCGGGGAAGTCGAGGACAAAAACATGCATGCCCGGAAACCGCTGCTTACGGCTTCCGAGTTCAAGCACCCAACATCCCCTACTGACATTGATTACGCACCAGAACGACTCATCCCTCAAAAATGGTTCGGGCGACGTAAAACCATTGGAATTGGGCTCCCCGATTTGTTCAGATCGCCAGGATGAAGTTGATCCGGAACGCCCAAAGGCTCCTACCTTCATCCAGAAGCGGCGCTTTTCGCTTCTGCCCCTCGTCGGAGCCTTGGTCGGCGCCGTGCACGTGACGCAATCGCTCGCTTGACCCTATGGTCAGGTCTTCCCCGTGGAAGCCTATTTGTTCGCTCTGATGCCGGTCCTAGCCGCGGAGATTCGATGGCGCCTGACCCAGGCACTTCGGACGGCCGTCGCAACTCCGGACGCGGCAGCGGCGAGACCTGCGGCTGCGATCCGCGCTAGCCTTCTGCTCGATGTCGCAGCCGGAATTACCATCCCATCGCTTGTAGCCGGGATGCTGGAACCATTTGCGACCGATTGACACCAGTTGGGAGGTGAGACCGGCCGTCAGCACCATCCGCCGCCAAGGCCAGTCGGGCTAGACCTGCTCGAACGCCGCTATGATCGGGCAGTGGAGCGTGTCGGCGGCAGCGCATTGGCGCGACAGGCCCATGAGCGCGCGCCGCGCCGCATCGAGTTCGGCGATCGTCTTTTCGATCGCCGCGATGCGCGCATCGGCCAGTTCGCGCGCTCGCGCGCGATCGCTCGACGCGTCGAGTTCGAGCAGTTCGGCGATCTCGGTGAGCGTAAATCCCGCTGCTTGTGCCGATTTGATGAAGCGCAGACGGCGCAGAACCGCCTCGTCGTAACGCCGGACTCGGCCTTCCGACGGGGCGCTGGCCGACTGAGGCGGAACGGGCAACAGGCCGCGGCGTTGGTAATAGCGGATCGTCTCGACATTGACGCCGCCCTGCCGGGCAAGCTGGCCGATGGTCATGTCACGCAAGGCCTTGACTCCGTACTATGGTACGGAGCCTATATAGCGGGAAGCGATCGGGAATCAAGAAAGGCGAATCGATGAATATGCAGGTTCAGCGCGCGAACGAAAGCGCGCCAGCGCACACTGGTGCGGCGGTTTCGGGCAAGCCGCGGGCGACCATCTATCGCATGGTGATGGAGCAGCATATCTGCCCCTATGGCCTGAAGGCGCTGCATCTGTTGCGCAGCCGCGGCTATGACGTCGAGGATGTCTGGCTGACGACCCGCGAGGAAACCGACGCATTCAAGGCGAAACATGGCGTCGCGACGACGCCGCAGACCTTCATCGAAGGCGAGCGGATCGGCGGTCTTGACGATCTGAGGCGCCATCTCGGTCTGAAAGTCCGCGATCCTAAGGCGCTTACCTATAAGCCCGTCATCGCGCTCTTCTCTATCACCGCGCTGATGGCGCTGGCCGCCAGCCAAGCGGTGTCGGGCACGCCCTTCACAATCCGTGCCGCCGAATGGTTTATCGGGTTCAGCATGGCGTTGCTTGCCTTCCTCAAGCTCCGCGACATCGAGAGCTTCTCGAGCATGTTCCTGAACTATGACTTGCTCGCCAAACGCTGGGTACCCTATGCTACCATCTATCCCTTTGCGGAGGGTCTTGCCGGCATCCTGATGATTTCTGGCGCGCTGAACTGGATATCGATTCCGGTGGCGCTGTTCATCGGGATCATCGGCGCCGTGTCGGTGTTCAAGGCGGTGTATATCGACAAGCGCGAACTCAAATGCGCCTGCGTCGGCGGCGACAGCAATGTGCCGCTGGGTTTCATCTCACTGACCGAAAATCTGATGATGATCGCCATGGCGCTGTGGATGCTGGTCGCGCCCGCCGCCATGACAATGGGCCATTCTTAACGGGTCCGGCGTAACCACGACGGGACAGTCGGCGAACAAGTGAGCGGGATCTCCACCCCGGTTTAGATTGACGCCAAGTTTGACAAGGATCATGCTTCGACCGTGAAACGCTGGCTCACCTTTCTACTTCTTGTCGGAGCCTTACTCGGCCTTCTGGCGCAGGAGACCGCATTCGCCTCGGCGCCCGCGCTCCCGTCGGCCGAGACGGCGTTCGCGGCGGCGATGAGCGACGAATGCGCGGAGATGATGGGGATTAAAAAATCCCAGAAGAGCGCTCCGTGCAAGGGCCTCACGCTCGACTGCATCGCCAAGATGGGCTGCGCGCTACCGCCCGCCGTCGTCTCTCCGGCTACCCCCCTTGCCGAAAAGACATTTGTCGCCGGCTCTTTCGATCCGCTTCCTGTCCGGCGCCTCGCCGGAAGAACATTCGGCCCCGAACCCGACCCGCCCCTATTTCTTGCCTGAATTGCCGACGCGCACCGGCTCGTCCCGGCGCGCGGTTTCACGCTTTTCAATCAAGGAATTCAACATGAAACCGTTTTTTGCCGTTGCCGCGCTCGCGGCAGCAACGCTTGCCGCTCCCGTCCTCGCCCAAGAACCGTCCGGCGGCCATCATGAATGGCAGACCCGCCAGGTGCCAGGGCCGAACAAGTCCAATACCACCTCGCGAGTCCGCGTCTGGGTCAAGGACAAGCCGGGACAGATGGCGCATTGCGACTGCGACATGATGAAGGTGAGTCCGGCGGACTGCATGAAGAATATGTCCGGCGACCAAAGGATGCCCCCGCAAGGGTAACGGTCTTTCTTCCCCGGCGTACAGACGCCGGGGAGGCTTTCGCCCAGTCCACAGCAGGGGGACATCATGCGCCCATATTTTACGGCAGCCTTGCTTGCGCTGCCCTCGGCTCTTCACGCCGAGCCGATGACGCTCGATTCGGCGCTCAGCCGAGCAGCATCGGAGGCACCCGAACTGCAAAGCCGCGAAGCGGGCGTCGACGCCGCCCAATCGGCGGCGATCGCCGCCGACCGGCTGCCCGACCCGAAACTCAATATCGTCCTCCAGGATTTCCCGGTGACCGGACCCGACGCGGGCCGGTTCAATCGCGACGATTTCACGATGCAGGTCATCGGCGTCAGCCAGGATTTTCCGAACCCCGCCAAACGCCGCGCGCGCGCGACCCGCGCGCAGGCCGACATTGGAATCGCCCGCGCCGACGAAGCGGTCACCGCGCAGGACATCAGGCTCGCGACCGCGCTCGCCTGGGTCGATCTCTATTATGCCAAGAAGGAGCTGAAGGAACTCGACCTGCTCGATAGCGGCCTCGAGGACCTTCAATCGACCGTGACGGCGCGGCTTGCCAGCGGTGCGGCGCGCCCGGCGCAGGCGCTCGAACCCGATCAGCTTCGCGCCGCGATCAACGATCGCCGCAGCGCGCTCGCCGCCGAGATCGCCCGCGCCCGCGCGCACCCGCGAAACGCGCTTTGGCGCCCTCGCCGCCGACGCCGAGACCGGTCTCGCACGCGCCGACAAGCGACCCGACTGGAGCGTCAACGCGGCCTATGGGCGCCGCGAGCCCAATTACGGTGATCTCGTCACGGTCGGGGTCACCGTCGACCTGCCCTTCTTCTCGAAAAAGCGGCAGGACCCCAAGATCGCCGCGCGCGCCAGCGAGGCGATGCGCGCCCGGCTCGACCGCGAGGCTGCCAAGCGCGACATCGCGGCAGCGCTCGACGCCGATCTCGCCGATCACCGCATGCATCATGAGCAGCTCGCCAATGCACGTACGCGGCTCGTGCCGCTCGCGAAGAAGCGCGCCGAGCTCGATCTTGCAAGCTACGCCGCCGGAAAGCTCGACCTCGGGACCGCGCTCCTGTCGACTCTCGCGCTTGCCGAGGCCGAAGTCGATGCGCTGGCGCGCGAAGCCGAGGTCGCGCGCGACGCGATCCGGATCAATTATATTTATGGGGAGGCAGGTCGATGACCGATGCAACATCAGCGGCGCGCTGGCGCGTCGCAATCCTGGCCACGGTGCTGATCGCGGGCGGCGGCGGTTATTGGTTGGGACAGAGCGGCAAGAGCGATGCACCAACCGAGACGGCAAGCGGCGGGCGCAAGATCCTCTACTATTATGATCCGATGTTCCCGAACCAGAAGTTCGACAAGCCCGGCAAGTCGCCCTTCATGGACATGCAGCTCGAGCCCAAATATGTCGACGAGCGTGGCGGCGCGGCGCCCGGCGTGTCGATTGACCCGTCGGCGCGTCAGAGCCTCGGCATAAGAGTGGTCGCGGCCGAAATGGGGAGCCTTGCCGCAACCTTCGACGTCAACGGCAGTATCGATTTCAACCAGCGCGATGTCGCGATCGTCCAGGCGCGCTCGGGCGGCTTCGTCGAACGCGTCTATCGCCTCGCGCCTGGCGATGTCATCGGCGCCGGTGCGCCGATCGCCGAATTGCAATTGCCTGAATGGGGCAGCGCCCAGACCGAATATCTGAGCGTCAAGAAGCTCGGCAAACCTGAACTCACGGCGGCCGCGCGGCAGCGGCTGCGGCTGATGGGCATGCCCGAAGGCGTGATCGCCGAGGTCGACCGGAGCGGACGGACCGGCGGCAGACTGACGGTGCGCGCGCCGATCGGCGGCGTGGTCCAGACGCTCAATGCCCGTGCAGGCGTGACTCTCGCCTCGGGGCAGACACTTGCCGAAATCTCGGGACTTGGAACGGTGTGGCTCAATGCCGCGCTCCCCGAAGCGCAGGCCGGACTGGTGAAGATCGGCCAACCTGCCACCGCGAACCTCACCGCCTTTCCCGGCGAGGCTTTTACCGGGCGGGTCGTCGCGATCCTGCCGACCGCAGCGGCGGACAGCCGGACGCTGACAGTGCGCATCGAGCTCGCCAACCGCGGCGGTCGCCTACGCCCCGGCATGTTCGCCGTCGTCGCGCTCGGCGGGGACGCCAAGCCAACGCTGCTGGTGCCAAGCGAAGCGGTGATCCGCACCGGCACGCGCAGCATCGTGATGCTCGAGAAGGGCGACGGACGCTACCATCCCGCCGAAGTGGTCGCCGGACGCGAAGGCGGCGGCAAGACCGAGATATTGCGAGGGCTCGCCCCCGGCGAGAAGGTCGTCGCGTCGGGCCAGTTCCTGCTCGATTCCGAGGCGAGCCTGACCGGTCTCACGGTTCGTCCGCTGGAGCCAGCGCAATGATCGCACGCATTATTCGCGCCTCGGTCGCGGCGCGCGGGCTTGTCGTCGCTTCGGCGCTGATCCTGACCTTGCTCGGGATCGCCGCGGTGCGCACGACTCCGGTCGACGCCCTGCCCGACCTGTCGGACGTCCAGGTCATCGTCCGCACCAGCTATGCGGGACAGGCACCGCGGATCGTCGAGGACCAGGTCACCTATCCGATCACGACGACGATGCTCTCGGTGCCGGGCGCGCGCGTGGTGCGCGGCTACAGCTTCGTCGGCGACAGCTTCGTCTATGTCCTGTTCGACGACGGCACCGATCCCTATTGGGCGCGCAGCCGCGTGCTCGAATATCTGAGCCAGGTGCAAAGCCGTCTCCCCGAGGGCGCGCGCGCGAGCATCGGTCCCGACGCGACCGGGGTTGGCTGGATCTATGAATATGCGCTCGTCGACAAAAGCGGCCGCCACGATCTTGCCGAACTCCGCAGTCTTCAGGACTGGTTCCTCCGCTTCGAGCTTAAATCGGTTCCCGGCGTCGCCGAGGTCGCGAGCATCGGCGGCATGGTGCGCCAGTATCAGATCATCGTCGATCCGCAGAAGCTCGCCGCGTTCGGGGTGACTGCAACCGACGTCGCCGACGCCCTCAAGCGCGCCAACCAGGAAAGCGGCGGCGGCTCCCTAGAACTCGCTGAGGCTGAATATATCGTCCGCGCGAGCGGCTATCTGGAGTCGCTCGACGACTTCCGCGCCGTCCCGATCCGCACCGCCGCGGGCGGACTCCCGGTAACGGTCGGCGATGTCGCGACGGTGCAGATCGGTCCCGACACAAGGCGGGGCATCGCCGAACTCAACGGCGAGGGCGAAGTCGCGGGCGGCGTGATCGTCATGCGCGAGGGCAAGAATGCCCGCGAAGTCATCGACGGCGTGCGCACCAAGCTCGCCGAGCTCAAGCGCAGCCTGCCGCCCGGGGTCGAGATCATCACCACTTATGACCGCTCGGGGTTGATCGACCGCGCGGTCGACAATCTTACCTCGAAGCTCGTCGAAGAGTTCATCATCGTCGGGCTCGTCTGCGCGCTCTTCCTCTGGCACGCGCGCTCGGCACTGGTCGCGATCCTGACGCTGCCGCTCGGCATCCTCATCGCCTTCATCGTGATGCGGCTGCAGGGACTCAACGCCAATATATTGTCGCTCGGCGGCATCGCCATCGCGGTCGGTGCGATGGTCGACGCTGCGGTGGTGATGATCGAAAATGCCCATAAGCATCTCGAACATTGGGAGCGCGATCATCCGGGCGAGGAACTGAAAGGCGCCGAACGCTGGCGCGTCATCACCGACGCCGCCGCCGAGGTTGGGCCCGCCCTCTTCCTCAGCCTCCTCATCATCACCTTCTCCTTCCTCCCCATCTTCACGCTCGAAGGCCAGGAGGGACGGCTCTTCTCGCCGCTCGCCTTCACCAAAACCTATGCGATGGCGGCCGCCGCGATCCTCTCGATCACGCTCATCCCGGTGCTGATGGGCTGGCTGATCCGCGGTAAGATACCCGCCGAACAGAGTAATCCGGTCAACCGCTGGCTGACCCGCATCTATCGCCCGGCACTCGACTGGGTGCTCGAACGGCCGAAAAAAGCGCTCGTGATCGCCGGCCTCGTCTTCGCCACCAGCCTGTGGCCGATGACCCAGATCGGCGGCGAGTTCATGCCGCAGATGCACGAAGGCGACCTCCTTTACATGCCCTCGGCGCTACCCGGCATCTCGGCCGCAAGGGCATCGAGCCTGCTCCAGCAGACGGACCGACTGATCAAGACCGTGCCCGAGGTCGAGAGCGTGTTCGGCAAGGCGGGGCGGGCCGACAGCGCGACCGACCCCGCGCCGCTCGAGATGTTCGAGACGACGATCCGCTTCAAGCCGAAGTACCGTTGGCGCCCCGGCATGACCGAGGAGAAATTGATCGAGGAGCTCGACGCGCGGGTCCGGGTTCCGGGGCTCGCCAATTTCTGGATTCCCCCGATCCGCAATCGCATCGACATGCTTGCGACCGGGATCAAGAGCCCGGTCGGCATCAAGGTCGCGGGCTCGGATCTTGCCGGGATCGATCGCACCGCCAAGCGCATCGAAGCGGTCGTCAAGACCGTACCCGGCGTAGCGTCGGCGCTGGCCGAGCGGCTGACTGGTGGGCGCTATATCGATGTCGACATCGATCGCGCCGCCGCAGCACGCTACGGCCTCAATGTCGCCGACGTGCAAGCGATCGTCTCGGGCGCGATCGGCGGCGAGACGATCGGCCAGACGGTCGAGGGGCTCGCCCGCTATCCGATCAGCGTCCGCTACCCGCGCGAGCTGCGCGACAGTATCGGCGAGCTCGCGAGCCTTCCGGTCCTGACGCCGTCGCGCCAGCAGATCACGCTCGGCACGGTGGCCAGAGTCAAGGTCAGCGACGGGCCGCCGATGCTGCGCAGCGAGAATGGCCGCCCGGTGACCTGGATCTACGTCGACAGCCGCGGCCGCGATTTGCAGGGCCTCGTGCAGGACATCCAGCGGGCGATCGCGCGCGATGTCGATCTGCCGCCCGGCGTCAGCGTTTCCTACACCGGGCAGTTCGAGTTCCTCGTTCGTGCGACCGAGCGGATGAAGGTCGTCGTGCCGGTCACGCTCGCGATCATCTTCCTGCTGCTCTACCTGACCTTCCGCCGCTGGGACGAGGCGCTGCTCATCATGGCGACCCTGCCCTTTGCGCTCACCGGCGGGCTCTGGCTCCTCTATCTGCTTGGCTATAACCAGTCGGTCGCGAGCGCGGTCGGGTTCATCGCGCTTGCGGGCGTTGCCGCCGAGTTCGGGGTCGTCATGCTCATCTATCTCAAGCATGCGCTCGCCGATCGCAGCGACGGCCACATATTGGCCGCGGTTCGCGAAGGCGCGCTGCTCCGCGTCCGCCCGAAGGCGATGACCGTTGCGGTTATCCTCGCGGGCCTGTTCCCGATCCTCGTCGGGACCGGCACCGGCTCCGAAGTGATGAGCCGCATCGCCGCGCCGATGATCGGCGGCATGCTCACCGCGCCGCTGCTGTCGATGCTTATCATTCCCGCCGCCTATCTGCTGATGCGAAGGCGTGCGGCTCATCCCGTCCAACCCGAAGGAGAAACGACATGAATAAACTCACTGCGATTACGCTCAGCCTTGCGCTCGGCGCTGGACTTGTCGCCTGCGGCAAGCAAGGCGAAGCACCGAAGACGGAAGAAAAGGCCGCGATGGCCGATGACACAGGGACCATGGCGGCCCCGGCCGAAACGAAGCATGGCAAGGGCACGGCGACCGTGACCGCGATCGATACGGCAAAAGGCCAGGTCACGCTCGATCATGGCGCGATCGCCGAACTCGAATGGCCGCCGATGACGATGGGTTTTGCGGCGAAACCCGAGCTGCTGAAGGACATCAAGGTCGGCGACAAGGTCGCGTTCGAGCTCAATTGGGACGGCAAGGCCGGGACGATCACCAAGCTCGACAAGGCGCCGTAACGCGCCGCCATTGCGCGCGGTGGCCCTAGTTGCCGCGCGCAATGGCTGCTTTGGGGCGCTGGCGGAAGACGGCTGTACTCGAACCTAGTCGGACAGCGCCTCCAGAAGCGGGCAGCCCCCGGCATCGCCGGCGCCGCACGCCTCGACAAGATCGCCCAAGACAGCGGCCATCCGGTCGAGGTCGGCGCGCTTGGCGAGGACGTCGGCAAGCTGGCTCTCGGCCATATGGCGCGCCTGATCGCAGCTATGGCCGCCGCCTTCGGCAAGAAGGAGCAAAGTCCGGACCGTATCGAGGGGAAACCCCAGTTCGCGCGCGCGGCGCACAAATGCAAGGCGCCGCACACCAGCTGAATCATAACGGCGAAATCGCCCGTACCGGACCGGCGCGGGCAGAATGCCGATGCGCTCATAATAGCGGATCGTCTCGATATTGCAGCCGGTAAGCCGAGAAAGCTCGCCGATGGGGATGGTGCTTGAGGGGGCCATTGCGATTCCGCTTGCATCTGTAGTCACTACAGATGGTAGACTTGCCGCTACCGCGAAACAAGGAGTTTGAATTTGGCTGGAGATGCAAGGCGTCCAAAAGGATTTGGGGCCATTTCGCTGGCGCTTGGCGGGATCGCATCGGGCTTTCTCGCAGCCACCTGCTGCGCCCTCCCCATGCTGCTGGCCTCGGCGGGGCTCGGGTCCGCCTGGCTCGTCGGCATAGCGGTCCCGGCCGCGCCCTACCGGCTCTGGTTCGTCGCATTCGGCGCAATTTCGCTCGTCGCCGGTGGCGTCCTGCTGGCGCGCCAGCAGATGCGCGCGGCGCGCTGCGGCGCCGATGGCCTGTGCGTGCCCGCGTCGCTGCGCTTTGTGACCCTGATCGGACTGCTCCTCGCCGCCGTCCTCCTCTGGCTCGGCTATCGCTATGCTTGATCCCTCGCCGGTCCTGCAATCGACGCTGACGTGTCCGCTCTGCGGTCAAATCGCCGACGAAATCATGCCCACCGATGCGTGTCAGTATTTCTACGACTGCAAGGGATGCGGCGCGCTGCTCAAGCCGCTGCCAGGAGACTGCTGTGTCTTCTGTTCCTATGGCACGGTACCCTGCCCGCCAATACAGGTTGACGGCGGCAAGGGCAGTTGCTGCGGCTGAGCCGCAAGCCGCCGACAGTCCCGATAGCGCGGCGGCTAGGCATTTCCGGCGGCGATGGCCTCGATGACCCGGCAATCCGACACCGGCCCGCCATCGCAGAGCTGGACGATACGGGCAAGTTCAGCACGGAGCCGCGCCATCCGTTCCAGCTTTTCATCGACATCGAGCAGGTGACGCGCCGCAACTGCGCGGATTTCGGCGCAGTCCTGCCCCGGCCCCAAGGCCAGCGCCGTCAACGACCGGATTTCATCGATCGAAAAGCCGAGGCCGCGGGCATTGCGGATGAATGCGAGGCGCCCGACATCCTCATCCCCGTAGGTGCGCCGGCCAGAGGCTGTGCGCGCTGCGCAAGGCAGCAATCCGATATCCTCATAGAAGCGGATCGTGTTTACCTTGGTGCCGGTGCGTTTCGCCAGGCCGCCGATCGGCAGCCGCGTGTCGCGCGCCATCTCCCTTCCTCTCAGTCTCGTTTCGATTTCAGCTTGCTTCTACAGTTACTGTAGAATGTAGAACAGGGGAATGAGCAACGACAGCAATTGCGGCTGCACGGGCGACACCGTCAGGGCCGAACGCGATCCCGCCTATCGAAGGGCCTTGTGGATCGTCGTAATTCTCAATCTCGGCTTCGGCGCGATCGAGATCGTCGGCGGGTTCATCGCCAACAGCCAGGCGCTGAAAGCCGACTCGCTCGACTTTATCGGCGACGGCACGATCACGTTGGCCGGCCTCGTCGCGATAGGCTGGACTGCGCTCGCCCGCACGCGTATCGCCTTAGCCCAAGGCCTGTTCCTGCTGTCGCTTGGCATAGGGGTCATCGGCGTCGCGCTGTGGCGTGCCCTGACCGCGGTTCCGCCCGAAGCCGAGCTGATGGGCGGCATCGGCGCCGCCGCCCTCCTCGTCAACCTCACCTCGGCCGCGGTCCTCTCGCGGTTCCGCGAAGGCGACGCCAATGTCCGGGCGGTGTGGCTGTTCAGCCGCAACGACGCGATCGCCAATGTGGCGGTGATCATCGCCGCCGGCCTCGTCGCATGGACCGGGCAAGCCTGGCCCGACCTTGCAGTCGCCGCCATCATTGCCACGCTTTTCCTGCATTCGGCCTATGAGATTCTACGCAGCGCGCGGACCGAATTGCGCGAACTGTCGACTGTGCCCGGACAATAGGGCCAATGCCCCCCGCCCGCCGCTTTCTCTCTCTGCTGATCGCGCTCGCTGCAATCTGCGGCCTCGTCGTGCCGACGGCACAGGCCCGCACTGATGCCGGCGAAGTCCAGACCATCTGGCGCCTGCTGGACTATGTTGCGGTCGACTATGGTGGAGCGGTCTCGAATGGCGCGGTGACGAGCACGGTCGAATATGCCGAGATGACCGAGTTTTCCGCCACCGTTCGCAAGGGGATCGAAGCGCTTCCGGTATCCCCGGCGCGGGCTCGCCTTGTCAGTGAAGCGGGACAACTCCAGACGGCGATCGCATCGAAGGCGGACCCCGGCAAGGTGGCTGGCCAGGCGCGCGGACTCGCGGCGGACCTCCTCGCCGCCTACCCTGTGCCCCTCGCGCCGCGCAACGCTCCAGATCCCCGGCGCGGAGCCCAAGTCTATCTGGAAAATTGCGCCAGCTGTCACGGCGCGCGCGGCGATGGCAATGGACCTCAGGCCAAGGGGCTCGACCCGGCACCTATCGATTTCACCGACGCCGGACGCGCTCGCAAGCGCAGTCTGTTCGCGCTCTATCAGGTGATAGGACAGGGGCTCGAAGGCACGTCCATGCCCAGTTTTGCCCATTTGCCCTCCGACGACCGCTGGGCGGTAGCAGCCTATGCCGGTGGATTTGCCTTTCGCGACGTCGCAGCCGGCCGGCGTGTCTGGAACCAGACCCCTGCGGCGCGCGAACTGGTCCCCGACCTGCAAGCCTTCACGAGTCTCAGCCCGGAAGTGCTTGGTCGTGGGCTGGGATCGGAGCAGGCCGACGCGCTTACCGCCTATTTGCGCTCAGATCCCCAAGCATTGACAACCGCTTCGCCCGCGACGCTTGCGGTTGCCCGTGACAAATTGGCGCAAAGCCTTGCCGCGTACCGCAAGGGAAATCGGAGCGAGGCAGAGCGTCTCGCGCTGTCCGCCTATCTCGACGGTTTCGAACCGATTGAGCCGATCCTGACGACGCGCGATTCCGCCCTTATGGCGCAAATCGAATCCGCGATGTCCGATTATCGCGTGTCCATCGCGCGAGGTGTGCCGGTCGATGCGGTCGCGGGTAAAGCCGCCGCAGTCGAAACCCTTTTCGCCGATGCCGAAGCTGCACTGTCTCCCGATGCAGCCAGCGACGCATCGACCTTTGTCGGGGCGCTTACCATCTTGCTGCGCGAGGGTCTCGAAGCGCTTCTGATCATCGTGGCGATGATCGCTTTCTTACGAAAGGCCGAACGGCCTGAGGTCCTACCCTATGTCCATGGCGGCTGGATCGCAGCCCTGGCAGCCGGCGGCGCAACCTGGGCAGTCGCGACCTATGCAATCTCGATCAGCGGAGCGAACCGCGAGTTGACAGAGGGATTTGGCTCGCTTTTCGCCGCAGTCGTTCTCGTCTGGGTCGGCATCTGGATGCACGGAAAGTCACATGCGGAGAGCTGGCAGCGCTATATCCGCGAAGCGATGGGCAAGGCGCTTTCGCGCCGCTCGGCCTGGTTCCTGTTCGGGCTCGCTTTCCTCGTGGTCTATCGGGAAGTCTTTGAGACCATCCTGTTTTTCGCAGCTCTCGCCGCGCAAGGAAGCCGCAGCGCGATCGCCGCCGGAGCCGGAACCGCAGTGGTGATCCTGGCAGCAATCGCATGGGTCATGCTTCGTTACAGCCGGGTCCTGCCGATCGGAAGATTTTTCGCTTACAGCTCTTCGCTCATCGCTATCCTCGCGGTTGTCCTGGCCGGCAAGGGCGCGGGCGCGCTACAGGAAGCCGGCCTCCTCGGCATCACCCCGCTAGCTCATTTTCCCCGCTTCCCGGCGATGGGGATATTTCCTTCGCTCGAACCGTTGTTGCTCCAGCTTCTCGCGCTTGCAATCCTCTGGATCGGCTATCGTTACAACAGTCGGCAACATCGCCGCATCGAGACAGCGCCCGGTCGATGAGGGGAATCATCACGGGGTCGGCGCACTCCTCCTTGGCCGTAAGACGGCTTCCGAAAAGAGCCTCCGAGCCAGAGTGCTTACCCGGCGCCCGTTACGCACACGAGTTAGGCCTGCTATTGCGACCCGATGCCCGAAACGTCCAACTGGAACGGCCGACTTAGCCTCGGCGACTATCATGCTCTCTGGTCGGGTTCGGTTGGCGATGCCGCCGCGCACCGCCATTTTGCGGCGCAGGCAGTGTTTTGTGCCGAGCCGCTTACCGTGGTCGATGCTGATGGCGCGCGCCTGTCGGGGCGTTGCTTGCTCATCGAACCCGATACCGTGCACCGGCTGCTCCCCGCGCCCACGGCTGAATTATGGTTCGTCGAGCCGACAGTGGTCTTCGGTCCGCCGGTAGATCTGAAAGACCGGCTGATCTGCTCCGATCCGATTCATGTCGCGCTGCCGGGACAGCGGTCCTTCTGGAAAAACTGGCTCACGCGAGGCGCCCGACCCCCGCTCGATCCGCGCATCACCCGCGCCGCCGCCTCGATTGACCGCCTGATCCCCATGGGCTCTGTCCGTCTCGCGGCTGTGGCGGAGGAGAGCCGCCTTTCGCTCGGCCGCTTCCGGCATCTCTTTGCCGCCGAGATCGGCATGCCCTTCCAGCGCTTTGTGCTCTGGCGAAGGTTGATTATCGCCTTCGACGAATTGGGAATGCGCCGCAGCGCGACCGAGGCCGCACACATGGCAGGGTTCAGCGACAGCGCGCATTTCGCCCGCACGATCAAGGCGATGTTCGGTATCCGGGCAAGCGACCTTTTCATCGAATCATAGCCTCTCCGTTCAAGCCGGTGCGTGATCGCGCCTGGTAGAGGCGCATCATGTCAGACGCACACAGAGACTTCGTCCCGGCACTCGGCAAGAGCGGATCGCTCGACCGCTACGATGCCGCCATAGCCCTCATGACCAGAGAGAAAAGATGGCGAAGCGACTTGCTGCGCTTCGCCGAACCGCGGCCGGGCGAGCGGATCGTCGATATCGGGTGCGGCACGGGAACCTTTGCGATCGCCCTCAAGCAGGCGGCGCCGGAGAGCATCGTTCTGGCGGTCGATCCCGACCCCGCCGTGCTGGAAATCGCGCGCGCCAAGGCTGAGGTTGCCGATGCCGAGATTCGATGGTTCGAGGCTATGGGCGACGAGCTGGACGGCATCGACGCACTCCGGCAATGCGACAAGATCGTATCGAGCCTGGTCCTTCACCAGTGCCCGATGGCCGTTAAGGAAGCGATTGCCGCGCAGATGTTCAGGCTCCTGAGGCCGGGCGGGACCCTTTTCATAGCCGACTATGGCGAGCAGCGCTCGCTGCTGATGCGCATGCTTTTTCGACAGATCCAGCTGCTCGACGGGTTCGAATATACCGAACCCAACGCTAAGGGCTGCGTCCCGGTGATCCTTAAAGCCGCGGGTTTCGAGGCGGTCGAAGAGATGAGAGTCATCCCGACGCCGACCGGCTCGATTTCAATCTATGGGGCGAAGCGGTAGTTTCTCGCCCGGCCCGCGCGGTCGCGGCTAGCCGCGCCAGTGACGCCCGCGGTGATGGTGGTGCATCCGGCGCTTCTGATAGCGCCGCTCGTAGCGGTCCCGCCGTTCATAGCGGCGATCATGGCCGCGGTAGTAGGGATCGTAGCCACGATAGCCACGATCATAGCCATAATTGGGCACGCCGTGGCGTGAGGAACGATAGTCGCGGTCATGACCACGTGGCGCGTCATGTCCGCGGCTATATCCCCCGCGATCGCCATGGTGCTGGGCAAGCGCTGTTCCGGGGAGCGCGAAGGCGAGCATCGCGGCCGCGATCGTCATCAGTTTTCGCATGTCAGTCTCTCCTTTTCGTGGCGTTCAAAATCCCCCTTCATGTTTGAATGCGCTGTGAATATTGGCTCCGATGCTGCCGATCGGACGGTGACCCGGCGTCTCCATGCGACAGGCCGATGGCGGGAGAGACAGTATCGCGCCGCATGGTGGGCACCCGTCCCGCGTGGACGAAGCGGGACGGGTGCGGGCCCTCATTTGCCCTTTGCCGCTACCGCGGCCTGGACTCGGGCCTCGACCTGTTCGGGGCTCGGCTGGACGAGCATCTCGCCATTGACGAAGAAGGTCGGCGTGCCCCGGACGCCGACCGCACGCGCGTCGGCGATGTCCTGCTCCATCCAGGCCATCGCATCGGTTGTCGGCATCGCGCGCGCCTTCGCGACATTGAGGCCGGCCTTCTCGGCGGCCGCCCAGGCACCGTCCATCTTGCCGTCGTGCCATTCGGGCTGCGCTTCGAGCAGGGCGGCCGTCACCGGCTCGAGCTTGCCCTGGACGCGGGCGGCTTCGAGGATCACGATCGCCTCGGCCGAGCCGGGGTGCAGCGGCAGGTAGCGCATAACGAGACGCACATCCTTGGGATATTTGGCAACGATGCCCTTCACCGTGGGATAGAAGGCGCGGCAGGCCTCGCACGACGGGTCGAAAAATTCGACGATGGTGACCGGGGCATTTTTCGGTCCGATGATCGGCGAATGCGGGCGAATGAGGCTGTCGACGGGCCCCGCCACGACCTTCTTCGTGGGTTCGCCCTCGGCGGTTCCGCTGTAGAGCATCGCGCCGCCGGTGAAAGCGAGTGCGGAAACGACAAGCGTGGCCACCACTCCGATGCGTTTGTTCATGATTTCAGTCTCCTTTGGAAGTTGAGCAAGAGGGTGAGGATGAGCGCGAACGCGGTCAGCGACGGGAGGGGCAGCGGCACGCCTCCGATTGCCATGCTCTCTCCCGAGCATGATGGACCGCCGGTGCAGGGGACGATCGGGGCCGGAATGACGCCGACGTAGAGCAGGCTATGATAGAAAGCGACGAGACCACCGCCCGCAGCCAGCGCCAGCCCATAAGGAACGATGGCGCGGTCCGACCTGAACGCCGCGATGCCGAGAATGATCGCAAGCGGGAACATGAAGCTACGCTGGAACCAGCAGAGGTCGCACGGCGCCTGGCCCATGACCTCGCCGACGAAGAGGACGGCCAGGCTCGACAGGAGGGCGATTGCCCAGGCCGCGCCGAGCGGACGCCATTTGTGCGGCGCGAGCAGCGGAAAGCTCGTCATCGCCGGCCACCTTTGAACTTGGACTTGGGCCGTCGCGGCGGCGGTGGCGGCTTGCTGTATTTGGACTTGAGGTAGCTGAGCAGGATGCCGTCGATCGACGCGATCATTCGCTGGAAGCTGGTCTTGATGCCGGGAAGCCGGAGCCAGGCAAAGGGCCCGCGGCAACGATAGCGGTGAACGAACTTCGTCCCGCTCGCCGTCGGCGTCAGGATATAACTCTCCTCGAACTGGAGGATGAAGCTCGGCTTGACGTCGAGTATCAGCTCCTCGCCCGGGCGCGCGGAGAGCACCGCCGCGGAGACTTCGAGAAACTTGGGCTTGTGCGGATCCATGCGCATCGAATAGCGGATCGCGATCGGGTCCTCGGCAAGCTGCTCGATCCGGACATAGGGATTCCAGATCCGGTGGTTCTCGAAATCGCCGAGGACCGCCCATATCTGCTCCGGACTATAGGGGAGGTCATGCTCCCGCTCGAACTCCATCAGCTTAACTCCTCTATCGATCGGCCGCCGGGCTTTGCCCCGCGCCGATGTCGGTGACGCCCGCAGGCGATGGGTCGGCGTGCGCGCCGCCCGTCGTGAACCAGCGGCGCAAGCGCGGGACCATCCGGCGTTCGAAGCCCGCCGCGAGGCTGAAGGACGCCGGCACGATCAGCAGTGTCAGCATCGTCGACAGGATGAGCCCGCCGATCACCGTGACCGCCATCGGCGCGCGCCATGCGCCGTCGCCGGTGAGCGACAGCGCGGTCGGGATCATGCCCGCGACCATCGCGACCGTGGTCATCAGGATCGGCTGCGCGCGCTTGTGTCCGGCGTCGACAATCGCCTCGTCGCGCGGCACCCCCGACGCCATTTCCTCGATCGCGAAGTCGACGAGAAGGATGCTGTTCTTGCCGACGATACCGAGCAGCATCAGCACGCCGATGAACACGGGAAGCGAGAGCGGATAGCCCGTCAGCAGCAACGCGACCGCCCCGCCGAGCGGGGCGAGCAGAAGCGAGCCCATGTTGACGAAGGGCGGGATGATCTTGCGATAGAGTAGGATCAGCACAGCGAGCACGAGAAAAATCCCCGATACGACCGCGATCGCGAAGTTGCGCAGCATCTCGGCCTGCCACTTGGCGCTCCCGAGTACCAGCCGCGTGACCCCGGCGGGCAGCGCCTTGAGCGCCGGCAGCGCCTCGACCTTGTCCATCGCCTGACCGGTCACGAGACCCGGAGCCAGGTCGGCCCCGATGGTGAGCTGGCGCACCTGGTTGGTCCGATTGATCTGGGTCGGGCCGGCGCCGAAGCCGATCTCGGCCACAACCGAGAGCGGCACCGTTCCCCCGTTCCGGGTCGGAACAGGCATATTGCGCAGCGTATCGAGCCGCTCGCGCGCGGTTTCCGCAAGCGCGACGCGAACGGGGATTTGCCGGTCGGACAGCGAGAATTTCGCGCTATTCTGGTCGATCTCGCCCAATGTCGCGACGCGGATCGACTGGCTGAGCGCCTGCGTCGTCACGCCGAGCTGCGCCGCGAGCGCGAAGCGCGGGCGAATGACGATCTCGGGGCGCTGAAGATTGCCCTCGACACGCGGCGACCGGATTTCCTTCACGCGGGCCATCTCGGCAAGCAGGCCGCCGCCGCCATGCTGCGACTGGAAGTTGATTCGGGCATCGGGAACCTGCGCTAGCCGCGGCGCGCGGTCCTTTTCGAACTCGGTCGAGGTCAGCTCGCGGTCCTTGCGCAATTTCAGATAGACCGTCGCCGTGCCGACATCGATCCGCGACAGGGCGGATTCGACGAGCGGGTCGCGCTTCATGAGATCGGTCACCTCGTCGGCCACTGCCTCGGTCTGTTCGAGCGTTGCGCCCGGGGCGAGCTGGATGGCCACGCGGCTCGTGTCGGAATCGATCGACGGCTGGAAGGTCATCGGGAGCAGCGAGAAGCTGAAAATGGTCGCAAAGAGCGCCAGCACACCGATGCCGACCACCCAGACGCGATGGTCCTTGATGTAACCGAGCCATTTCCAGCGCCCGCCGCGCGCACGCGCGGCAGCGGCCCCGCTGGTGTCGAGGCTCCAGCGCAAGATGCGCATATAGGTGTCGATCAGCGGGCCCTCGCCATGCTTTTGCGGACCCTGCGCAGAGAGAAAATAGGCGGCGAGCATGGGTGTGATCATGCGCGCGACCGCGAGGCTCATCAGCACCGCGGCCACGACCGTCAGTCCGAAATTCTTGAAATATTGCCCGGCGACGCCCGGCATCAGCCCGACCGGCAGGAACACCGCGACGATCGTCATGGTTGTCGCGAGCACCGCGAGGCCGATCTCGTCGGCCGCATCGATCGAGGCCTGATAGGCCGATTTGCCCATCCGCATGTGGCGCACGATATTCTCGATCTCGACGATCGCATCGTCGACCAGCACGCCGGCAACGAGGCTGAGCGCGAGCAAGGTCATCATGTTGAGCGAGAAGCCCATGAGGTCCATGAACAGGAAGGTCGGGACCGCCGACAGCGGGATGGCGAGCGCCGAGATCAACGTCGCCCGCCAGTCGCGCAAGAAAAGGAAGACGACGACGACCGCGAGGATCGCGCCCTCGACCATCGCATTGATCGCCGAATGATATTGGCCTTTGGTATATTCGATATCGCTGAACAGCTCGGTGAATTTGACCTTGGGGTTTTCCTTCTCGAGTTTTCGCAGCTCCTCGACCGCAGCGTCATAGACGGTCACATCCGAGGCGCCCTTGGCGCGCTCGAAGCCGAAGGTCAGCACCTGCCGCCCGTCCTGCTTCGAGACCGAGCGCTGCTCGGCGTAGAGATCCTTGACCTCGGCGATATCGGCGAGGCGCACGGTCCGGTTCGTCCCGACCGAGATTAGCGTCTCGCCGAGCGCGTTGGCGCTGCTCGCGTTCCCGAGGATACGCACCGCCTGCTCGGAGCCCGCGACCTCCATCCGGCCGCCGGCCGCATTGACATTGAGCTGGACGAGCTGGGTGTTCACCGCGGCGGCGGTAAGGCCGTAGGCGCGCATGCGTTCGGGGTTGAGGATGACGCGGATTTCGCGGCTGACGCCGCCCCGGCGATAGGCGTCGCCCATGCCGGGGACCGCGATCAGCCGCTTCGCGACGACATTGTCGACATACCAGCTCAATTCCTCGAGCGTCATATCGGTGGCCGAAGCCGACCAATAGGCAAGCGTGTTGCCCGAGGTAGAGAGGCGGATAACCTGCGGTTCGAGGATGCCGTTCGGCAGGTTGCTGCGGATCTGGGTGATCTTGTCGCGAATGTCAGTCACCGCCCGGTCGATCGGCGTGCCGATCGCGAACTGGACGAAGGTCTGCGACTGGCCTTCGGTAACCGTCGAATTGAGCTCGTCGATCCCCTCGATCGTCCGCACCGCCGCCTCGACACGCTGCGTGACCTGCGTTTCGAGTTCGGTGGGCGCGGCGCCCGGCTGGGCGATGATGACGATGGCGCCCGGAAAATCGATGTCGGGATCGCTCTGGACCCCCATCATGAGGAAGGAGACGATGCCCGCCACCGTCAGACCGAAGAACATGACGAGCGGCGGGATCGGGTTCCGGATGGACCAGGCCGAGATATTCTTGAAGTTCATCCTCTCTCCCCCTTCCGGTTCGATCCCACCGCGACTGTGCGCCCTCAGCCCATGCTGCGATCGCGATAGGCGAGCAGGCGAAGCGCGTTGGCGACGACGACGAGGGTCGAGCCTTCGTGCGCCGCGACCGCCGCACCGATTCCGAGTCCGAAGATCGTCGCCGGCACGAGGACCACGACGACGCCGAGGCTGACCACCAGATTCTGGCGGATGATGCGGCGCGTCTGGCGGCTAAGTCCGATCGCGAACGGCAGATGAGCGAGGTCATCGGCCATCAGCGCGACGTCGGCGGTTTCGAGGGCAACATCGGACCCCGCGGCGCCCATCGCGATCCCGACGGTGGCGCTCGCCATCGCCGGTGCGTCATTGACGCCGTCACCGACCATGGCGACCGGCTGCTGCGCCTTGAGGTCGCGAATGGCGTCGACCTTCTGATCGGGCATCAGGTCGCCCCAGGCCTCGTCGATCCCGACCTCGGCGGCAATCGATTCCGCGACCTTCTGGTGATCGCCCGAAATCATGATCATCCGGCCGATGCCGAGCTCGCGCAGTTTGGCGATCGCGGTGCGCGCCGCTTCGCGCGGCGTGTCCATCAGACCGATCGCGCCAAGATCGCGGTCGCCCATACGAACGATTTCCATCGGATCACCGATCCGGGCGGCATCGGCGCTTTCTCCATATTCCGCCGTGTTGCACAGCGCGCCAATTCTCAGCGCGGCCGAAAGAGGTTCCATGGCAGCCGGCGCAATGTCCTGGCCTTGCGCACAAAAGCGAAGGCCCTTGTCCTGGTGCAGAATGTCGACGGAGGTGCCATCGAGAAGATAACGCGCGGCCGACATCCGGTTTTCGGTGAGCGTTCCCGTCTTGTCGAACGCGAGCGCGGTCAGCGAGCCGAGATTTTCGAGCGGGCCACCGCCTTTGACCAGCACGCCGCCGCGCGCCGCACGCGCAACGCCCGACAGGACGGCACTCGGCGTCGCGATCGCGAGCGCGCACGGGCTTGCCGCGACAAGGACCGCCATGGCGCGATAGAAGCTGTCGCGGAACGGCTCGTCGACAACGACCCAGGCGAAGAGCAGGACGAACACAAGCGCGAGCACGCTCGGCACGAAGATGCGCTCGAACTTGTCGGTGAAGCGCTGGGTCGGCGATTTCTGCGTTTCCGCCTCGCTCACCATCTTCACGACCTTAGCGAGCGTGGTATCGGCCGCAAGACGGGTTACCGCGATCTCGATCGCGCCATAGCCGTTGATGGTGCCCGCGAAGACGCGATATTTTGCGTCGAGTGCATCGGGCTTTGCCGCGGCCTGCGCACGATCGGCCACCGGTTCCTTGTCGACGGGGACGCTCTCGCCGGTCACCGGAGCCTGATCTATCGCCGTGCGGCCAACGACGACGAAGCCGTCGGCGGCAAGACGCTCGTTGGGCTTGACGATGACGGTGTCGCCAATCGCCAGCTGCTCGACCGGGACTTCGCGAGCCGTCCCGTCGGCATCCTTCACCGTCGCGGTCTGCGGCGCCAGCTCCGCAAGCGCCTCGATTGCGCGCTTGGCGCGGCCCATGGCATAATGTTCGAGCGCATGGCCGAGGCTGAAGAGGAAGAGGAGCAGCGCGCCTTCGGCCCACGCACCAAGCGCGGCAGCGCCGGCCGCGGCGACGAGCATCAGCGTGTCGATCTCGAAGCGCTTGAGCTTCAGATTCTCGATGGCCTCGCGGACAGTGAACCAGCCACCGAAGCCATAAGCGGCAATATAGAATGCGAGCGGCACCCACTCCGGCGCCGCGGCGAGCTTCTCGATCGCAAAGCCGATGCCGAGGACGAGACCGCACAGCAGCGCGAAGATCAGCTCGGTCCGCTCGCCGAAGATGCCGCCATGATCATGGCCATGGTCGTGGCTATCCTCGCCCGTATGGCCATGTTTGTGATCTGGCCCATGCGCGTGATCCGGACCATGGTCATGGCCATCATCGCCATGTTGGTGGGCGGCTTGTGCCGGGGCAGCCGCGGCGACGGCAGTCGATTTCTGAGTGACGCCCATATCCGAGAGTGTCTTTCTGATCATTTCGATGGAGGTCTCCGAGCGCTGGAACTCGGCGCGCAGCGTACCGGCGGCGCCGACTTCGGCCTCGATCACGCCCGGCATTTCGCGAAGCTTCAGTCCGATCGTCCGCGCGCGACGGGCGTGGCCGACGCCTTCGAGGTCATCCCAGAAGAGATGCTGATACTGGCCGGTGAGCTCGGCACCGGCGCTGCGCGCGAGCTGCCGCACGCGTTCGAGCGGGAGAATATCCGGACGGTAATGGATGCAGAGCTGTGGCGGCGAACCGTCGCTTGAGCGGACAACATGGACCTTGTCGACGCCTTCGCGTCCTTCGAGTTCGCTCGTCAGGCGCGCGACGCAGCGGTCGGCGGTATCGGCGACTTCGGGGAGGAGAAGCGGAATATCGAGCCGCAACTGGTCACTCATGATGCCATCCTTTTCTGTTGGCGGTCGGCAATGCGATCCGGGCGCATGTTAAACGCGCGGCAGGATGAGGTGCGGGAGCCATTGCGGGATGCGACCCGGCTCCCGCACCTCCCTGACAGCCGGAAATCCCTGCCCGTGGTGAGGGGGGCGATTGAGAGGGGCCTCCGACGGCCAGGTTTCGAATTCAAGATCATGCGCGGCGCCCGCTTGGCCGCGCGTAGCGGGACTGAACTGTCGTGCGACGGAGTTGCTGTTCGAGCGCCATGTTCGAGCGCTTGAGAAAAACGCTGCAAACCCGCCGCAGAATGGGATAGCCGAGCCATGAGAAGAGACCCGCGCATTCCAGGCGATGGGTAACCTCCACCCCTTGGCCGAGCTTTTCGAGCCGGTAGCTCTCCTCGATGACGAGCAGCCCGCGCGTGCCTGTCCGCCAGGAGAAGCCCGTCAGCCAGTCGAGGCCGGTTATCCGCCCCTCGGATGCAAATTCCGGACCCAGCTTCCCGCGCGGAGAATAGACATAGCCTACGCGCTCATCATCTCCCGGACGATCGGTGAAACGGAGCGTCGGATGCCAGTCGTCGTACCGCTCGATATCGACGAGCAGTCGCCAGACCCGCCCGATCGGGACCGGCAAGCGGAGCGAGGTGCCTACCGAGAACATCGGAGACCTCCTCGCTCGCACGAGCTGGTCCGCGACGCAGGCCGGGGACCTGCGCCGCGGTGTAGACCGGCAAGATGCCGGTCAGCTCTGAACATCGGGGGGCTCCGCGGCGGATTTCCCGCCGAGGATTTCGACCGCTTCGAGCGTGATGAGCCCGATGTCCGGTATTTCGGTCAGCTGCGCCGCAAAGTCGCGGAGCCGCTGCTCCTCGTCGATGATCTCGATCACGACCGCCCGGTCATTCTCCAGCGCATGCTTGCGGGGGAGATGCGCCGAGC
>LULW01000080.1_pt1 | contig 43833 bp, 34 predicted proteins | sample 729531 | NCBI WGS metagenome assembly LULW01 (sample SAMN03860279, study PRJNA289734) | marine metagenome | biome: seawater column; feature: ocean; material: water; isolation source: Red Sea water column Station 108 - depth 10m | place: Saudi Arabia: Red Sea | collected 2011-10-15 | depth 10 m | reverse complement strand
AGGTGATCGACGGCATCCAGCGCGCCTTTTGTTCCGGGGTGCCCGCGTTTTCCAGATGCGGCGAGGCCATGTCGGTATGCACCAGAACCGTGGCCGAGAAGCCACCGAAGGTAGACCGCCCCACCTCTTCGGCCAGAACCACGCTGGACATCACGTCCAGCCCCGCGCCGCCATATTGTTCGTCATAGCGCATGCCCAGCACGCCCAGATCACCCATCCGGCGCAGCACGTCGCGGGGTACCTTGCCCTCCTCCTCCCAAGGCTCGGCCTTGGCGATCACCTCGGCTTCAATGAACCGGCGCAACTGGTTGCGGATCAACTCGAGGTCTTCGTTGAACGGGCCGGTGACCTGAGTAATGCTGTCTTGTCTGGTCATGTGTTTTCCTCCGGATCGAGTTTGATAAGTGGGGCGTGCCCGGCAACCGTGTCGCCGGGTGCACAATAGATTTCCGTCACCACGCCCGCGACCGGCGCGGGCAGGCTTTGCAAGAGCTTCATGGCTTCCAGCACCACCAGCGTGTCACCGGCTTCGACGCGGTCGCCGGGCGCGACCCCCGACGCCAGCAGCGCGTTCGCAACCCGGTTCGACTGCGCATCAAGCTCGGCAAAGCTCGTTTCGCGATCTCCATATTTGACCGCGACCGCCTGCCCACGCGCGCGCGCCTGCGCCACCGGAATATCGGCCAGCGTCCGAATGGCCTCCAGATCGATCATTTCGCTCTCCCATCGTCACTTTGATCTTGAATTAGATAGAATACTAAGCAAATACTTGGCCAGCAAAAAAGTGAGAGGATCCGCCTTGTTCGATCACCCCATCCTGCCGACAACGATCGTCGGAAGCTACCCCCAACCCGATTGGCTGATCGACCGCGAACGATTGAAGGCCAGCCTGCCGCCGCGCGTGCGTGCCGAGACTTTGTGGCGCATCCCCGAACCCTGGCTGGCGGATGCGCAGGAGGCCGCGACACTGATGGCGATCCGCGATCAGGAAGAGCTGGGCATCGACATCGTCGGCGACGGCGAGATGCGCCGCGAAAGCTATTCGAACCGGCTCGCGACCGCGCTGTCGGGGATCGACACCGAAAAGCATGGCACCGCGATCGACCGCACCGGCAATGCCAATCCGGTGCCGCTCGTCTCGGGCCCGATCCGCCGCGTCGCGCCGATCGAGGCACAGGACGCCGCCTTTCTCCGCCGCCATTCGACCAAGCCGGTCAAGCTGACCCTGCCCGGCCCCTTCACGATGACGCAGCAGGCCGAGAATGGCTATTATCCCGATCTTCGATCGCTCGCGATGGATTATGCCGATGCCGTCAATGCCGAGGTGAAGGATCTCTTCGCGGCCGGCGTCGACGTCGTCCAGCTCGACGAACCCTATCTGCAGGCGCGCGCCGCCGAGGCGAACGCCTATGCGATCGAGGCGATCAACCGCGCGCTCGATGGCGTCGGCGGCACGACCGCGCTGCATATCTGCTTCGGCTATGCGATGGTGCACCACAGCGCGGGGGCGACGGGGCCGAAGCCCAAGGCCTATGACTTCCTCGCTGAACTCGAAGCGTCTGCGATCGACGTGATTTCGATCGAGGCGGCGCAGCCGGGGCTCGACCCCGCGATCCTCGCCGAACTGCCGACCAAGACGATCATGTATGGGGTGCTCGATCTGTCGATCCCCGAGGTCGAGACGCCCGAGGTGGTCGCAGGACGCATCCGCGAGGCGCTGCGCTATGTCGACGCCGAACGGCTGTGGGTCGCGCCTGATTGCGGGATGAAATATCACAGCCGCGAGCATTCGCAGGCGAAACTGAAGGCGATGGTTGACGGGGCGGCGCTGGTTAGGGCGGAGCTGAAATAGCCATTCTCCCCTCCCGCTTGCGGGAGGGGTCGGGGGTGGGCAGCGACGCCGCCCTGGCCCACCCCGCTGCGAGTAGCGAGCAAGCTCACAACTCTCGCTGCCCCTCCCGCTTGCGGGAGGGGAGGTCAGCCGTCGATAAATGCGGTCAGTAACGGCACCACCAGTTCCGGTGCCTCGACCGTCGGCAGATGCCCGGCCCCCGCGATGACCTCGAGCTTTGCTCCGGAGATCGCGTCCAATATCTCGTCATGGTGCGCGCGGCTGGTGATGCCGTCCTTGTCGCCCCAGATCAGCAAGGTCGGCACCGCAATCTCGCCGAGGCGCGGGCGGCTGTCGATGCGCGCCATGATCGCGCGCTGCTGCGCGAGGAAGGTGTCGGCGCCGGTGTCCGCCGCCATCTTTCGCGCAATGCCGAGCAGGCGCGCGTCGCTGCGCTTTTCTTCGGGAAACAGGATCGGGATGCGCTCCTCGACGACCTGATCGAACTGCCCATTCTCGACGAGATCGATATAGCCCTGCCGCCGCGCGGTCTGCGCGGGGCCGTCGGCCGAGGCGAGCGTGGAAATCAGCGCCAGCTTCGCAACCCGCTCGGGCGCCCGGCGCATCACCTCGAACGCGACGAAGCCGCCCATCGCGTGTGCGACCAGCGCGAATTTCGGCGGCGCATTATCGAGCAGCCGCTGCGCGAAACCCGCGATCGTATCGTCGCTGCGGTTGTCGGCGACAATCACCTCGCGGTCGGTCCAGGCGTCAAGGAGCGGCTGCCATACCGCGTCGGTCAAAAGCTGGCCGGTGATGAGGACGATCGGAAGCGTCATGGGGTCAATCCTAAAGCGTCGTCATTGCGAGGAGCCGAAGGCGACGCGGCAACCCAGAACAGGCGTAAACCGCGCTGGATTGCTTCGCTTCGCTCGCAATGACGAAATATTTCATACCACCTGATGCAGCAGCGCTTCGCCCGCCCCCAGCCGGCGGCAATTCTCATGCGCCACCGTCAGGCTGCGCACGAGCGTCTCGGGCGTAAGCCATGCGATATGCGGCGCGAGCACCGCATTGGGCAGGCCGAGCAGCGGATTCCCGCGCGGCAACGGCTCCTCCGCAAACACGTCGAGCCCCGCGCCGCGCAGATGGCCCGCGGTCAGCGCCGCGACCAGCCGCTCCTCGTCGACCAGTTCGCCGCGCGCGGTGTTCACGAGTATCGCACCCTGCTTCATCGCGAACGGGTCGATGCTGGCGCGCGTCTCTTCGGTGAGCGGCATGTGCAGCGAGACGATATCGCTCTCCGCGAGCAACTGGCCAAGCTGCAGAAATTCATAAGGCCCGTCGCGCTCGCTCCGCGCCGTATAGACGACCCGCGCCCCCAGCGCGGCGAGCACGGGCGCGAGCAGCTGCGCCGAATTGCCGAACCCGACAAGCCCCACAGTGCGCCCGCCGACCTCCCCCACCGAATCGAGTTCGGACGGATCGGCGGTCCATCCTTCTCCCGCGCGCGTTCGCGCATCGAAGAAACAGGTGCGGCGCAGCACCGCCATCATCAGCGACAGCGCCATTTCGGCGACCGCCTGGCTGTTGGTGCCGGGCATGTTGCACACCGCGACGCCATGCTCGCGCGCCGCGTCGAGCGCGATCGTGTTCACCCCGACGCCGAGCTTCTGGATCAGCTTGAGCCCGGGCGCCGAAGCGATGAAGTCGGCGGTTACCGGCGTCAGAACGTGGAGCAGCGCGGTGATCTCGCCAGCCACCGCGTCGAGCGGTGCAGCTTCGTCGACATGCGTCACGACGCCCGCGCCGAAGATGGCATCGACCGCCGCGCGGAAGCCGGGGCTTGGGCGGGCGTGGAGAACGATCATGCCGCGACCCGCCCGATCGACCCCGCAAAGGCCGAAAAGCCGGCAAATTCGGCATCGGCGCCCATCGCTTCCTCGATCCGCAGCATCTCGTTCCACTTCGCCATCCGCTCGGAGCGGGTAAAGCTGCCGACCTTCAATTGCCCCGCGTCCCAGCCGGTCGCCAGATGCGCGATCGTGACGTCCTCGCTCTCGCCCGAGCGTGCCGAGACGATCGCGCCCCAGCCGCGCGCGACCGCGGCGTCGAGCGCGGCCTTCGCTTCGGTGACGGTGCCGACCTGGTTCACCTTGATCAGCGCCGCATTGCACACCGCCGCATCGCCCGCGCGCTCCACGCGCGCCGCATTGGTGACGAGCACATCGTCGCCGATGATCTGCACCCGGTCGCCGATGGCGGCGGTCACGGCCGCCATCGCGGTCCAGTCATCCTGCCCCGCCGGGTCTTCGATCGACAGGATCGGATAGCGCCCCGCCCATTCGATAATGCGCGCCGCCATCGCCTCGCTCGTCAACCGCCCCTCGTCGAGCGCGAGGCTGTAGCCCGAGGCATCGCCGAGTTCGTTCGCAGCAATGTCGAGCGAGATGAACACTTCCTCGCCCGCGCGGTGCCCGCTCGCCTCGATCGCCCTGGTCAGCGTATCGAGCGCATCCTCGTTCGAAGCGAAATTCGGCCACCAGCCCCCTTCGTCGGCGACTCCCGACAGCGGCCCCTTGGCTTCCATCAGCTTACCCGCCGCGCGATAGACATCGTCGGTGATCTCTAGCGCGCGGCGAAAGCTGCCCGCCGCGGGGCACATGATCATGAAATCCTGCACATCGGTGCGCCGCCCCGCGTGGGCGCCGCCGCCGAAAATCTGGATCTCGGGCAGCGGGATGCGGACTTTCGTGTCGCCCGCGAGGTAGCGCCACAGCGGCAGCCGCGCGTCGGCGGCGGCGGCGTGCAGCACCGCCATCGACACCGCAACGACGGCGTTCGCGCCCAGCCGCGCCTTGTTCGGGGTGCCGTCGAGAGCGCACAGCGCCTTGTCGACCGCCGCCTGATCGCCTGCATCCATGCCGATCAGCGCGGGCGCGATCTCGGCCCCGATCCCGGCGACCGCGCCATTGACGCCATAGCCGCCGAAGGCCGAGCCACCATCGCGCAGGTCGATCGCCTCATGCGCGCCGCGCGAGGCGCCGGCGGGCGCGATGGCGCGACCAACCGCGCCCGATTCGAGGATAACTTCCGCCTCGACCGTGGGGCGGCCACGCGAATCCCAAAGCTGGCGCCCGGTAACCGAAGCGATAGGCGACGTCATTCCTTGGTCCTTTTCCAGTTTGCGACGAGCGCATCGATGGGCGCCGGCGCGAGCAGCAACGCGCGCGCCTGATCGCGCACGATTTGTTTGTGATGGGGATCGGTCAGATAGGGCGCCGGGGATTTGCCCTCGACCCGCGCGAGCAGCAGCGCGGCAGTCAGCTTTCCGGCGCGCAGGAGCAGGTCGTCGGCATCTTCCCAATCGATGCCGGCGCGATAGGCCTCGACCAGCGCCGTCGCCGCCTCACCGAGCCGTTCGTTCCCCAGCCACACCGCCTTCAGCAGCAGGTGCGTGGTGCAAAAGGCAAGATCGAACGCAGGGTCGCCATAGACCGCGCATTCGGCGTCGAGAAAAACCGGCCCGTCTGCGCTGACGAGGATATTCTTGGGGCTGACGTCGCCGTGAACGAGCGCCACCTTGCGCGATGAGAGGTCGTCGGCGAGCGCGTAGAGCGCCGGCGCAAGCTCGGCATCCTTTTGCGCCACGAACAGCAGAAAGGGATCGACGCGCAGCGCGCGGAACATCGCATCGGTCGGAAAGGCGTCGCGGTCGGCGGCGCTGTTTGCGGTCGCGGCGTGGACCGCCACGATGCCGCGACCGACGGCCGCCGCGAACCCCGGATCGACACAGCCCGCGATCAATTCATCCTTCCACACCGGACAATCCGGCAGGAAGCGCATCGCGAAGCCGTGGCCGGGCAATTCGGCCAGCACCTCGGGCACCAGATGCGGATCGACACCGCGCGCCCGGCGCAGCCAGCGCACTTCGCTCGCGCCGCGCTCGACCGGTGCGTGCCATTCGGCGGCGACACGCAATTGCTCGAGCGGCCGCTTGACGACGATCGGCCCCGCCGGGCCGTCGACCCGCCACACGTCGCAGGACACGCCGCCGGTCAATGGCTCGAGGACGACCTCGCCCTCGCCCGCCAGCCCGGCCGCGCGCAGTCCTGCAATGATATCGGCGGTCGCCGTGTCCACTTACAGCTTCTCCCGGATCCAGCCGCTGACCAGATCGGCGGCATTCTGCCGTTCTTCGATCGAATCCTCGAAATAATGCGCGCCGGGGATCAGTTCGAGCCTTTTGTCGGCGGTGCCGAGGAAGTCGAAAATCTTGCGCGCATCGCTGGGGAAAACGCCGGTGTCGGCGAGCCCCTGCACCACCAGCGCGGGGGTGTCGTGCTTGGCGAGGTGCGGCTGCCCCTGGCACGGCGATGTTTCGAGGCTCCACATGTTGAGCCAGGTCTTGATCGTATTGGCGCGGCCGATGCTGGGGGTGCGGTTGGCGATTGCCGGGTCGCCGCGATAGCACCAGTTGGGCTTGCGGTCCGACGGATCGATCGCCGGGTCGACGCAGCGGATATCGCCCCAGCAGCGGAACATCGGAAAGATGCGGTCGGGGATTCCCGCCGCGTTTAGCCGCGCGAGTTCGGCCTTTGCCCAATCGGTGATGCGCTGGTTGCGCGCGCGCTGGCCGGCGCGATATTTTTCGATGAAGGCGTCCGAATAGGGCGGGCCATTGTCGGGATTGAAGGGGTCGAGCTCGGGATCGGTCAGCGTCGGATCATTCTCGTCGATCACCGATGCATCCATCCAGTCGGTCAGCACTTCGGGGCGTCCCTGGTGGGCGTTGAAGCTGATATAGAGATCGCCCTTGATGAGCTGCGCCAGCGCATCCTGGCCGGCGGGCGGCAGCCGGTCGGTCAAGGTCGGCGCGATTGCTTCCGCCTGATAGGCGCCCATCAGCGAGCCGCCGCCCGAATTGCCGAGGATCACGATCTGTTCGACCCCGGCCTCTTCTTTCAGCCACTTCATCCCGACCCCGATGTCGAGGATGGCATGTTCGAGCAGGAACTGGTCCTCGAACCCGCGATAGCGCGTATTCCAGCCGAGAAAGCCGAAACCGGCGCGGGCAAAATAGGGCGCGATATAATGTTCGGAAAAATCGACATTATAATGGGTGGCGATGATCGCGACCTTGGGCCGCTTGCCCGCCTCGGTCCAATATATGCCCTGACAGGGATGGCCGCCCGCCTGAATCCGCGGCGCGGTCGGCGACGTGCGGCCGATGAATTGTGCGTCCAGTCCTGCAATCCCGTTCGGGTCCATCAGTCTCTCTCCTGCCTGTTATATCTCATAATCGTCATCCCGGACTTGATCCGGGATCCATTTAACCAGCGTCGCGAGAATGGATCCCGGATCAAGTCCGGGATGACGAGCGTGGGAAACATATTAACGGCTCACCTCGAAGGGCAGTTCATACCCCTCCAGCCCGGCGCGGATCGCCTTCTTGTCGATCTTGCCCGTCGGGCCGAGCGGGATGGCGTCGACGAACACTATATCGTCGGGCATCCACCATTTGGCGATCTTGCCATCCAGATAGCTGCGAATATCGTCGGCGCGCGCCTGCGCGCCCGGCTTGAGCTCGCAGAGCAGGATCGGCCGTTCGTCCCATTTGGGATGCGCGATGCCGACGACCGCGGCGATGGCAACCGCGGGATGGCCGGTCGCGATATTCTCTATCTCGATCGAACTGATCCACTCACCGCCCGATTTGACCACATCCTTCGCGCGGTCGGTAATCTGCATATAGCCTTCGCCGTCGATCGTGCTGACATCGCCGGTATCGAAAAAGCCCTCATCGTCGAGCACATCGCCGCCTTCCCCACCGAAATAGCCGCGCGCGATCGTCGGCCCCTTGATCATCAGCCGCCCCGGCGTCTTGCCATCGTGCGGCAGGCGGTAGCCGGCATCATCGACCAGCTTCATCTCCAGCCCGCACAGCAACCGCCCCTGCTTGAGCTTGTACGCCATCTGCGCGTCGTCCCCCTTCGCCGCGACCGACGCGTTAGGGACCGACACGGTACCGAGCGGCGACGTTTCGGTCATCCCCCACCCTTGGATGACATCGACGCCATAATCGTCACGGAAGGTGCGGATCAGCGATTCGGGGCACGCCGACCCGCCGATCGTGACGCGTTCCAGCGTGGTGAAGCGCTTGCCGTTATCCTGCATATATTGGAGCAGCATCTGCCACACCGTCGGCACCGCGGCCGAATAGGTCACGCCCTCCTCCTCGATCAGATTATAGATGGATTCGCCGTCCATCCGCTGTCCGGGCAGCACCAGCTTCGCGCCGACCGCGGGCGCCGAATAGACGACGCCCCACGCATTGGCATGATACATCGGCACGACGAGGAGCACGGTGTCGCGCGCCGACAAGGCCAGCGCGTCGCGCTGCAGCGTCATCAGCATGTGGATATAGTTGGAGCGGTGCGAATAGAGCACACCCTTGGGATTGCCCGTCGTCCCGCTGGTGTAGCACAGGCCGCAGGCGCTGTTTTCGTCGAACCCGCCCCAGTCATGGTCGGCGGGATAGCCCGCGATCCAGTCGTCGAACGCCAGCGCCGGATAGTGTGTTTGCGGCAGCGCAGCGCGATCGCAGAAAAAGATCACCTGCTCGATCGACGGCACCTGCGCAAGCAATTCGCCGACCAGATCGGCCACCGCCGGATCGGCGATCAGCAACCGGTCGGCGGCATGATTGGCGATATAGGCGATCTGCTCCATGAACAGCCGTGGGTTGAGCGTGTGAAGCACCGCCCCGATCCCCGCCGCGCCATACCAGGCAGCTAGGTGCCGCGCGCCATTCCACCCCATCGTCGCGACGCGGTCGCCCGGCTTGATCCCGGCCGCCACCAGCGCGTTCGACACCCGCTTCGCATCGGCGTGGATTGCGGCATAGGTCGATCGGCTGACGCGCCCTTCGGCGTCGCGCGACACGACTTCGCGCGCGCCGTGCCAGGCCGCCGCATGGTCGAAAATCCGGTCGACCGTCAGCGGGACATTCTGCATCAATCCGTCCATCGGCGGCGCCTCTTCCTCGCTCATCCTAAAAACATAGTATACTAAGTATTTTGTCTTTACACGCTCAACCCCGCCTTGCCTAGCCCCCGCGCTTCTTCTAGCGTGCGCGCCATCGGCGTGCCGCCGAAAACGGGGAATATCGCGTCACTCCATGCGCACCAACCAGCTTATCATCGCTCTGTTCCAACGCTTCTGCTGGCTCGACGAAGGGCTGCAGGCGCGGCTGCACGATCGCGGCTGGCCCGACATCAGCCGCCCGCAATCGATGGTGATGACGAATATCGTCAGCGGCATCGTGCGCCCGTCGGATATCGCGCGCAATCTGGGCGTGTCGCGACAGGCGATTCACAGCACGATCAACCAGATGGTCAAGCTGGGCATGGTCGAACTGGCCCCCGATCCCGACGACCGGCGGCACATGATCGTCTCGCTCACCGAAACGGGCGCCCGGATGCGTCAGGACGCGCAGCGCGCGATGGATCAGCTCGCCGACCAGCTGGCCGACCGGCTCGGCCATGACCGCTTCGACGCCTTGCTCGCGACGCTCGAGGCCGACTGGGGCGACAACAAGGAACGCCGCCCGGCCTAGGGTCAGGCGGCGAGCGCGGCCGCCACCTTGGCGAGCCGCATCGCCGTCATGTCGACCAGCGATGCGGGTAGCGCGTCCTTCAACGCGCCGCTCTCGTCGAAAGCGGCATGCGCGTTGGGGATCAGCACCTGTTCGGGAATCACGAGCGCCTGCACCGTCGACAGGATCTGGCGCAGATGGATCAGGCCGCGCAACCCGCCGAACGGGCTGACCGAGGCCGACATGATCGCCGCCGCCTTGCCGCGATAGGCGACGAGCGCGACAAGCCCCTCGTCGCCGGTCGGCCGCGACGCCCAGTCGATCGCATTTTTGAGCAGCGGCGATACCGAGCCATTATATTCGGGCGAGACGAACAACAGCCCGTCTTGCGCCGCAAAGACCCGTTTCAGCCGCTCGGCATCGGCGGGAAAGGCGCCGGACTCGATCGCGGCCGAATAGAGCGGCAGGTCGTAGCCGGCGAGATCGACGTCGGTGACCTCAGCCCCTTGCGCCTCGAGCGCGCGAATGGCGAGCCTGCCCAGCGCTCGGTTGAACGATCCTTCGCGCGTGCTTCCGACGACAACCGCAATTTTCGGCAATTTACCCTCCCCGCGATAATAATTAGAATACTAACCTATTATCGCGGACGTCCGCAAGCCCGTTGCGAAAGGGGTCAGGCCTTGATGTCGGACAGCGTCGACAGCTTGGCGGTTTCGTCGGCCAGATTCTCGATCACGCGGCGCATGAGCGCCTGCAGCGTTTCGACCTCTTCATCGGTCATGCCGCGGGTCGCGATTTCATGGACCTCGGCATTCATCGGCGCGAGGATCAGCTCGAGCTTGCGCGCGTGCGGGGTCAGATGGATAAAGGTCTTGCGCCGGTCGTCCGACGTCTTCTTGCGCGTGATGAAGCCCGCCTTCTCCAGCCCCTTGAGCGCGACCACCGTGGTCGGTTCTCGCATCCCGACACGCTCGCTGAGTTCGCGCTGGGTAATGCCGTCCTCACGCCACAGCTGGCGCAGGAACCGCCATTGCCCCGCCGACACATCATAGGTCAGCGTCCCGCGCTCGAGCAGCCGCGAAAAGGAGCGGAAGACGATGCGCGCCAGATAGCCGATGCTGTTTTCGGGATTGGTGTAATATTCGGCCGGATGCCGAAACGTCTGGGTCTTCTTCGCCAATTCTCTTCCCCTTTTCCCGAACCTTAGGGGCCTATGATTTGCCCGGCAATATGCTTCGATGTACCAATATCGGTGGACAGGGAGGGGCAACCCATATACTTAGTGTTCTAAGTTATGGAAAGGATAATCGGATGTTCGACCGGCTGACCGCCGTGGCGGCGCCGCTGCCGATCGCCAACCTCGATACCGACATGGTCATTCCGGCGCGCTTCATGAAAGCCTTGTCGCGAACCGGACTGGGGCGGCACCTGTTCCAGGAATTGCGCTACACGCCCGATGGCGTGGAGCGTGAGGATTTCGTCCTGAACCGCGGCGCAACCCGCGGCGCGCAGATATTGATCGCCGACCGCAATTTCGGCTGCGGCTCGTCGCGCGAACATGCGGTGTGGGCACTCCGCGACTTCGGCATCCGCTGCGTGATCGCGCCGAGCTTCGGCGATATTTTTTCGAACAATGCGCGCAAAAACGGCCTGCTGCTGATCCGGCTGCCCGCCGCAATCTGCGACCGGCTCCGCGACGAGGTCACGCTCGCGCAATTCGCGCCGATGACCGTCGACCTCGTCGAGCAGCGCCTCACGCTGGCGTCGGGTGAAGGCATCGATTTTGCCATCGACCCCGACGATCGCCGCACGCTGCTGGACGGACGCGACGACATCGCGCGCACCTTGCGGCACGAGGCCGCGATCACCCGCTTCGAAACAGCGGCCTAGCCCGATCCTTCATCGGTCAGGATCGCCGGATCGGCGATGCAACCGGCAATCGCGCTCGCCGCCGCGAGCGCGGGGCTCATCAGATGGGTGCGGCCGCCGCGCCCCTGTCGATTCTCGAAATTGCGGTTCGACGTCGCCGCGCAGCGTTCGCCAGGCAAAAGGCGGTCCGCGTTCATCCCGACGCACATCGAACAGCCGGGCTCGCGCCAGTCGAAGCCCGCTGCGCGCAGGATGCGGTCGATCCCTTCCGCCTCGGCCTGTCGTTTGACCAGCCCCGACCCCGGCACGACCATGGCGCGCACATGGTCCGCGACCCGGCGCCCCTCGACCACCGCCGCGACGACGCGCAGATCTTCGATACGGCTGTTGGTGCAGCTTCCGATGAAGACGCGGTCGATCGGCGTCCCCGCGATCGGGCGACCCGGCGTCAGGCCCATATAGGCGAGCGCCCGCTCGGCAACCGCGCGCGCGTCGGGATCGGCGAGGGCGGCCGGGTCGGGAACGACGCCGTCGACCGCAATCACCTGCGACGGATTGGTGCCCCAGCTGACCATCGGTGCGACCGCGCCGGCATCGATCCGCAATTCGCGGTCGAAGACAGCCCCGGCGTCGGTCGGCAAGGCGCGCCAGCGCGCCAGCGCCGCGGTCCAGGCATCGCCCTTCGGCACCGCCGGGCGATCCGCGAGATAGGCGAAGGTCGTGTCGTCGGGCGCGATCAGTCCGGCGCGCGCGCCCATTTCGATGCTGAGATTGCACAGCGTCATCCGCGCTTCCATCGACAGCGCCCCGATCGCGCTGCCCGCATATTCGATGACATGCCCCGTCGCCCCGTCGACCCCGATCGCCGCGAGCAGATGCAGCGCGAGATCCTTTGCCTGGACATGCGGACGCAGCACGCCGTCGACGGTGATCCGCATGTTGCGCGAACGGCGCTGGCGGATCGTCTGCGTCGCCAGCACATGTTCGACTTCAGAGGTGCCGATGCCGAAGGCGAGCGCGCCGAACGCGCCGTGCGTCGATGTGTGGCTGTCGCCGCACACGATCGTCATGCCGGGCTGCGAGCGCCCCTGTTCGGGGCCGACGACATGCACGATGCCACCGCGCGGGTCTCCCATGGCGAAATTCTCGATGCCGTGCCGCGCCGTGTTGCTGACCAGCGCCTCGAGCTGCGCGCGCGCCTCGACATCGGCAACCCCGGCGGGCCCGGCGGCCTGTCCTTCGGTCGGGACATTATGATCCGACAGCGCGAGCGCCCGCTCGGGCCGGCGGGCCCCCCGCCCCGCCTCCTCGAGCGCGGAGAAGGCCTGCGGCGACGTCACTTCGTGCAACAGGTGCAGATCGACATAGAGCAGGGTTTCACCATCGTCCTCGGCAACGGCGTGCGCGTCCCATATCTTGTCGTAGAGCGTGCGCGGGCCGGTCATCGATTCGGCGCCCGCACCGCGCCCGGATTTTCGAAAGACGTCACCCTGTCCTTGCTCCCCGCCGAGCAGATTCTCACTGCTGCCATTTACTTAGGATTCTAACTTATATGGCGAGCAAGCATGTCGAATCAAGCGGTTTTGCGTGGGGCCAGCCTGTCACAAAATCACAATACTTAGTAGTTGAAGTATTTTTCAGTCCTGCTAAGCATACGGTGGGAACGGAGGATAGAGTCGCTCCACCGGCACGATAATCGGGCACAAGACGATGCCCGGCGCCGGCGGCAAAATGGGCAGCCTGCCACAGCATCACCCCGTTTCATGGACTGACAAGGCCGGATGCGAACCCGCATTTCCGCCGCGCTGGCGCGTGCGGGAGCGGATCGATGCGGCCATCATGTGGGAGGATATGATGACGACGCGCTTGTTCCTGCTTTCGACCGCCATGGTCGCGCTTGGCACCGCACCAACGGCGGCGCATGCCCAGACCGGCGAAACCGCCGCGGCGGAAGAAGTCGCCACCGGCGCCGAAGACAATAGCTATGGCGACATCGTCGTCACCGCGCAGCGCCGCAGCGAAAGCGTGCAGAATGTCCCGATCGCGATTTCGGCTTTCAATGCCGAGATGGTCGAAGCGAGCGGCAGCACCAACATCACCAGCCTCAACGGCCTGGCGCCCAATGTGGTGCTGCAGACGCAGGGCCTCGTCGCCAATGTGCCGATGATCTCGATCCGCGGCATGAGCACCGCCGATCCCGATCCCAACGCCGATCCCAAGGTCAGCACGATCATCGACGGCGTCTATATTCCCTTCGTGTCGAGCACGATGCTCGACCTGTTCGACGTCGAACGGATCGAGGTGCTGAAAGGGCCGCAGGGCGTGCTGTTCGGCAAGAACAACCTTGCCGGCACGATCAACGTCATCACCGCGCGCCCGACCGACGATTTCGGCGGCGAAGCGCGCGTCAGCCTGGGATCCTACGGGCTCAAGCAGTTCCGCGGCAAGCTCAACAGCGGCCGCTTCGCCGATGGCGCGCTGGCCGCCAAAATCTCGGTCAATTTCCGCGACTATGACGGCTACAGCCGCAACGTCATCACCGGCAACCGTCTTAACGGCGCCAATGTGAAGGCGGTGCGCGGCGCGCTCAATTATGATCATGGCGGGCCGTTCGATTCGACGCTGATCGTCGACTGGCTGAAGCAAAAGACGACCGGTCCGGCGCCGCACGTCCTCGACAATGGCGATCCCAATTGGGATCTGCTGCCCGACGCGGTGAAGACCGACGTGCGCAAGGCAGCGGTGCTGTTCGATCCCTATGCCAACACCGAAAGCTATGGCGGATCCTGGTCGTCGAACCTCGACGTGGGCTGGGGCACGATCAGTTCGGTTCTCGGCTATCGTCACCTCACCTATATCACCCGCGGCGACTTCGACGGGCTGATCAATCCCGCCCCGCAGCTCGACGTGACCCGCGACTTTTCGGGCGAATCCAAAAGCGCAGAGCTGCGCTACGTGTCGCCGGCCGGCGAGCCCGTCGATTTCGTCGTCGGCCTCTATTATCAGGCCGACAAATGGCGTCAGTTCAACACGGTGCTCGCCACCCCGACCACGACGACGCTCGCGCAGCTTCATCAGGACACGCAGAGCTATGCGATGTTCGCGCTCGTCAACGCGCATCCGGTCGAGGGGCTGACACTGTCGCTTGGCGGGCGCTACAGCCACGACCGCAAGAAATATGACATCGCCTCGCAGGTGTTCGTCAACGGCAACCAGGCTTCGTCCTTCACGAGCAGCCTGAAGGCGTCATGGGCCGAATTCACGCCGCGCCTGACCGCCGAATATCGCTTCTCGCCCGCCGCCATGGTCTACGCCAACTATTCGCAGGGGTATAAATCGGGCGGTTTCAACTCGCGCGGGACGATCCCCGAAAATATCGGTCCCTATAACCCCGAACGCGTCAATGCGTTCGAAATCGGCGCCAAGACCGACTTGTTCGACCGGTTGCTGCGCTTCAACGTGTCGGGCTTCATCAACAAGTATCGCGATCTGCAAAGCTCGGTGACGAAGATGGGCGCGGTACGGGCGGAGAATATCACGACCAACATTGCGGCCGCCAAAATATCGGGCTTCGAAATCGAAACGCTGCTGCGCCCCACCGCCAATTTCACCATCGGCGCGAATCTGGCCTATCTGCATGCGCGCTATACCGATTTCTGCGCGGACACGAACGGGGTCTTCACCAACGGCGCACCCGAACCCGGCCAGTGCGGACCGGCGGTGCCGATCCTGATCAACGGGGTGCCGAACGGCACCTTCGCCGTCCCGACCGATTCGAGCGGCCTCGACCTCGCCAATGCGCCCAAATGGAGCGGCAGCCTGTCGGTCGATTACGCCATTCCGATGGCGTTCGGCGAGATCAAGCTGCACAGCGACGCGCGCTATTCGTCGCGCTTCAACACTTGGGGCCGCAGCAACCTTCCCGGCTATTACCGGGACGAGGTGGTGCTGCTCAACGCCAGCATCGCGGTCGCGGGCCAGGACGACAGATGGAAGGTGACGCTCTACGGCACCAACCTGACCGATCAGGAGGTGATTTCGGGCGCGACCAACGCCGGCGCGACCCCGATCTCGCAATTCTATCAGCCGCCGCGCGAATTCGGGGTGGACCTGTCGTTCAAATTCTGACGCAATCCGTCCGCGGCGCTTCCTTGCCGAAGCGCCGCGGATCGCATTTCGGGACTGCTGGCCAAGGGAGATTGAGATGGCTTGGGATGTGAACCGCCGCACGTTCGTCGGGGGAATGGGGGCGCTCGCCGCCGCGGGCCTCGCAATGCCGACCTATGCGAAGAACGGCAAGAAGCTCAACGTCCTGATGATCGTCACCGATCAGGAACAGAGCGTCGCCAGCTATCCCGAGGGCCTGCTCGAAAAGCTCCCCGCGCACCGCGAACTGATGGAACGCGGGATGCTCGTCGAAAATTATCATGTGCACACGACCCCCTGCACCCCGTCGCGCTCGACGATCTTTCAGGCGCACCATACGCAGCAGACGGGCCTGTTCCTCAACAGCGACAACGCCCCCTATCCGGTGGCGGCGGAAACCATGCCGACGCTCGGCCACATGATGCAGGCGGCGGGCTATTACACCAGCTACAAGGGCAAATGGCACCTCAGCCGCATCAATTACGAACGCAACTGGACGCGGATTCCGGGCGGCATCTATCCGACCACCGAAAATGCCATGGAGAAATACGGCTTCCACGATTACGGCTTCGACGGCGAGGAAGTCGGGCTGACATGGGACGGCTACAAGGCCGACATGTATGTCGCGGGCGACGCGGCGCGCGCGATCTTCGACTATGCGCGCAACGACAAGGCTGGCGGCAAGCCGTGGTTCCAGGTCGTCGGTCTGGTCAATCCGCACGACATCATGTTCTATGACGCGACGGGCAAGCAGGCCGAAAGCCGCCCCGATCCGAACATATTGGGGCCGCTGCGCCGCGAACCCGGCGATCCGATCTACGAGGTCGACAACAAGTTCGACCTGCCCGAAAGCTTCAGCAGGGACGATCTGTCGACGAAGCCCGAGGCGCATCGCGCGATCGTCCGGCTGAACGACGTCTTCTACGGCAAGATGGCGCACGACGATCTCGCCTCGTGGCACCGCTTCAACAATTATTACTATAACTGCCTGCGCGACGTCGATCGGCGGCTCGGCCAGTTGCTCTGGGCGCTCAAGGAAAGCGGCCAGATCGACAATACGATCATCATCTATACCAGCGACCATGGCGAGCGCGCCGCCGCGCACGGGATGCGCCAGAAGGGCGCGACCATGTACCGCGAAGAAACCAATATCCCGATGATCATCGCCCACCCCGATTTCCCCGGCGGGCGGTCGACCAAGGGGCTGATGGGCGCGATCGATATCGCCCCGACGCTGATGACGCTCGCCGGCCTGTCCGCCGACGAACAGCAGAACCGTTTCCCCGGCCTGCCCGGCGTCGACGTGTCGGCGCTGCTCGGATCGCCGACGCTGCCGACGCAGCGCGACAAGACGGGCCACCTCTTCAACTATGCGGTCGTCCATTATTGGGAGCCAACCAAGGACCGCGCGGCCAAGCTGCCGAGCGGCGAACCCGATTACAGCAAGCAATTTGATCTGTCGAAGCGCCGCCTGCACCGCGGCGTCCATGACGGCCGCTACAAATTCGCGCGCTATTTCGCGCCGGCGCATCATCACACGCCGACCGACTGGAAGACGCTGGCCGCGATGAACGATCTCGAGCTATACGACACCCACGCCGACCCGGGCGAGATCGTCAATCTGGCGTACGATCCCAAGCAGAAGGCGAATGTGCTGCGGCTCAACAAAATGGTCAACGCGCTGGTCGCACGCGAGGTGGGCGAAGATGACGGCCGCGAATATCCCGGGCCGACGGAGATGTATAATCAGCCTGCCTGACGTCGCCGCATGAATCCCATCTGGCTTCCCGCCTCGCTGTTCGGCGGGCTCTTTCAGGCGTGGCGCACTGCGCTGCAGCAGCGGCTGCGCGCCGAACTGAGCGTCAGCGGCGCGGGGCTGGTGCGCTACCTCTACGGCCTGCCCTTCGCGCTCGCCTTTGCGGCCGCCTGGCTCGGCGCGCGCCATGCGGGGCTGCCACCGCTCGGCCTCGCCTTCGCCGGCCTGTCGGCGGTCGGCGCGGTGACCCAGATGGCGGGGACCATCCTGCTCATCACCGCCTTCGGCCATCGCGGCTTTGTCGTCGGCACCGCCTTTTCCAAGACCGAAGCGGTGCAGGCGGCGCTCGTCACCGCGCTGTTCCTCGGCGAACATCTGCCGCTGCTTGCCTGGGCGGGTATCGTTGCAGGGGTCGCCGGGGTGCTGATCCTCGCGCTTGCGGGACGCGGGCTGACGCTGCGCGAAATTGCGGGCTCGCTTGGTCAGCCGGCCGCGTTGTTCGGGCTCGGCGCGGGGTCGATGTTCGCCTGCGCCGCGGTCGCGATAAAGCTTGCCACCGCCGAGCTGCAGGGCGTCGATACGGTGGGATCGGCGCTCGTCACCCTCGTCGTGGTGATGGCGATGCAAAGCGCGCTGCATCTTGCGTGGATCATCGCGCGCGACCGCGGAACGCTCGCCGCGGTCGGCCGGACGTGGCGCTCCTCGGCGCAGGTCGGGCTGCTATCGGCGCTCAGATCGGCGTGCTGGTACACCGGCTTCGCCGCCGCCCCCGCGGCACTGGTCCGCGTCGTCGGGCAAGTCGAGGTGGTGTTCACCATCGCCTTTGCGCATTTCTATCTGCGCGAGCCCGTCCGCTGGCACGAGACGCTGGGGCTGCTGCTGGTTGTCGGCGGCGTCATCCTCGCGCTGCTGTCGACATAATTCAGCGCAGCGGCGGCAATCCGTCCATGATCGCGGTCAGCGCGAGCGCATTTTCGCGCTCCATCGCGCTGTGTCCCGCATTGGTGACGACGTAAGTGGCGGGCTCGCGCCCCGCGTCGCGCAGCGCCGCGACCAGCCGCGACGCCTGCGTCAGCGGACACACCTCGTCAAAGCGGCCGTGGACGATATGCACGGGGATGGACGCAAGCGTAGACGCGCCGCCGATCAGATGACCGGGTTCCAGAAACAGGTCGTTTGCAAAGAAATGCGCCTCGATCTGCGCAAAGCATAGCGCGAAGTCGGCATCGCCGAACTTGCCGGTCGCGCCATGTTCGGGAATCAGGTTGGAGATCGTCCCTTCCCACAGCGACCAGACGAGCGCGGCATGCAGCTGCCGCTCGCGTTCGGCGTCGGTCTGCGGCACCATGTCGAAGATCGCCTTGTACGACGCCATCACATCGCGCCGTTCGGCGACCGACAGCACGCCGAGCAGTTCGGCCCATTCGTCAGGATAGTTGATATAGGCGCCGGGCGCGGTCAGCGCATAGGGCGCCTCGTGCCAGGTCGCAGCATTGCCCTGATACAGATAGTCAAGATCCTCGGCCGATCCCAGAAAGATGCCGCGCAGGATCAGGCTGGCGCAATGCTGCGGAAAGGCGATGGCATAGGCCATGGCGAGCGTGCTGCCCCAGCTGCCCCCGAACACATGCATCGGCCCCGCGATGTCCAGCGCATCGCGCAGCCGGTTGATGTCGTCGATCAGGTGCGGCGTATCATTGTGTCGCAGCGCCGCGACGGGGCCAGCGGCGGCGACATTGGGCTCGCTCTTGCCGCAGCCGCGCTGGTCGAACAGGATGATGCGATAGCGCGCCGGATCGAAAAAGCGCGCCATCTCGGGCGAGCAGGCGCCGCCCGGCCCGCCGTGAAGGACCATCACCGGCTCGCCGCCCGCGGCGCCATATTCCTCCCAATAGATGCGGTGTCCCGCCTCCGCATCGACGTCCAGCCAGCCGCTGCGCCGCGGCTCCGCCGCCGGATAGCGCCAGCCATCGCCGATCTTGCTGCTGGTTTCGAGACGCGAAAAATCCATGACCATTCCTCTTCAGGGCCGAAAATGCGCGACGAGCGCGTAGCGGTCGCCCGGATAGACCTGCCGCGCATAGGTGATGCGCTCGGCGCCGCGCCACGTCCAGCGTTCGAGCGCCATGCAGGCCGCGCCCGCCGCGATGCCGAGCGCGACCAGTTCCTTCGCCCCGGCGTTGACCGCGGTGATGCGATGCTCGGCCTCGGTCCAAGGAACATGCGCGAGCAGCCACGATCCCGGCGGCTCGACCGCGAAATCGACCTCGGCCGCGCCGGGCACTGCCGCCAGATTGATAAGGCGCCTCTCGAGCGCATAGGGCCGCCCGCCGGCATGGTGGCGGCACTCGATCGCGAGCACCGACCCGCCGTCGATCTGAAGCAGGCGCCGATCCTCCTCGTTCGCTGCGCGAATTTCGCGGCGGTCGAGGTCGAGCCGATAATCCTCACCCTGCTGCGCCACCTCGTCGCGGATGTCGGGAATTTCGAGCGCGGCGCGATGAATACGCGGGTGCGAAACGAAGGTGCCAGCGCGCTTGCGGCTTTCGATCAGCCCCGCCTCGACCAAGGCGCGCAGCGCCCGGTTCACGGTCATCCGCGAACAGCCATAGGTCGCCATCAATTGATGTTCATAGGGGATGCGGTCGCCGGGCTTCCATTCGCCCGACATGATCCGCGCCTCGATATCGCGGCGGATCTGCGCATGGAGAGCGCCGCTCTGCTTCATGCGAGCAGCGCCTGCATCGCGTCCCGATAGCGCGCGTCGATCGCCGCGCGCGCAACATGGCGGCCGCCCGCGACGCATTGGACGCCGCGGTGCCAGACGCAGTCGACCAAGCGGCCGCCTCGCCCGAAGATCCAGCTATCGAGGATCGCATCGCCGCGCCGCCCGGCGAGCGCGGGGTCGGCCGCAGTCAGGCTGACAAGATCGGCCGCCGCGCCGGTCGCAATGCCGTGCCCCGCCTGCCCCAGTGCCTGTCCCCCGCCCGCCTGCGCCGCCTGGTGGAGCGCGGCGCCGGTCGAACGCCCCGCACCGCCCGCGAGCAGATTGCGGCCGCGATGCGCCAGCCGCTGACCATATTCGAGCAGGCGCAGTTCGGCCGCCGCGTCGATCTCGACATTGGAATCCGAGCCGACCCCGAAGCGGCCACCGCCCGCCTGAAAGTCGCGTGCCGGGAACAGACCGTCGCCAAGATTGGCTTCGGTAATCGGACACAGCCCGACGACGGCCCCGCTCTGCGCGATCGCGCGCCATTCGGCTTCGGTGACATGCGTCGCGTGAACGAGGCACCAGCCGGCGCCGACCTCGGCGTTCGCCATCAGCCATTCGACAGGCCGGGCGCCGCTCCAGGCTTGGCACGCCTCGACCTCGGCCATCTGTTCGGCGATATGGATATGCACCGGCGCGCCGGCCGCCATTGCTGCAACTGCGGTCAGTTCGCTGGCGGTCGCCGCGCGCAGGCTGTGCGGCGCGACGCCGACGATGGCATCACCCAGTCCCGCAACCGCGGCACGCGACGCCTCGATCAATGCGGCATAGCTGTCGAGGTCGTTGACGAAGCGCCGCTGCGCCGCAGTGGGCGCCGCGCCGCCGAACCCCGAATGGGCATAGAAGACGGGAAGCAGGGTCAGCCCGATCCCCGTTTCATCGGCCGCAGCCGCAATCGCCTGTGCCATCGCCGCGACATCGCCATAGGGCCGGCCGTCAGGCGATTGATGCAGATAATGAAATTCGCCGACGCGGGTAAAGCCGCTCTCCAGCATTTCGGCATAAGCGAGCGCGGCGATCGCGCGCATACCGTCGGGATCGAGGCGATCGACGAAGCGATACATGACTTCGCGCCACGTCCAGAAACTGTCGTCGCCTTCGCCCGCGCGCTCGGCGAGGCCCGCCATGCCGCGCTGAAAGGCATGGCTGTGCAAATTGGGCAGACCGGGGATCAGGATAGCATGCCGGTCGTCGCTCGGCTGCGGCGGCGCCGCCACCTCGATCGCACCGATATGGCCATCGGCGATCGTCAGCCGGACATTCTCTGCCCAACCCTCCGCCAGCCAAGCCTGTTCGCACCAAAGCGCCATCGCCTCATCCCGTCTGGACAATCTTCCGCGTTCGGATTTATGTATATACATTATTGAGTCGATGCCACAAGCCGGAGGAGAGGGCATGCGCTGCGATCGCCTGTGGACCAACGCCCGTCTCGCCACGATGCGCGCCGACCTGCCCGGTCTCGGCGTCGTCGAGGTCGGCGCGATCGGCATGCGCGACGGCCGGATCGCCTTCGCCGGCGCCGCGGCGGATGCCCCCGATGCCGCCGATGTCATCGATTGCGGCGGTCGCTGGATAACCCCCGGGCTCATCGACGCGCACACCCATCTGGTCTTCGCGGGCGACCGCATCGCCGAGTTCGAACTGCGCCAGAAGGGCGCGTCCTATGAAGAGATTGCGCGCGCGGGCGGGGGCATCGCCTCGACGGTGGCGGCGACGCGCGCGGCGAGCGAGGCGGCGCTGGTCCAGAGCGCGCTGCCGCGCCTCGACGCGCTGATCGCGGAGGGCGTCACGACGATCGAGATCAAGTCGGGCTATGGCCTGACCCTGACCGACGAAGCGAAGATGCTCCGCGCAGCGCGGGCGCTGGGCGACGCGCGCCCGGTCACGGTGCGGACGACCTTTCTCGGCGCCCATGCCCTGCCGGGTGAATTTGTGGGCGACGCCGACGGCTATATCGCCCTGCTGTGCGAGCAGATACTGCCCGCGATCGCGGCCGAAGGACTCGCCGATGCCGTCGACGCCTTTTGCGAAAATATCGGCTTCACGCCCGCGCAGACCGAACGGATGTTCGCCGCCGCCGCCGCGCGTGGCCTGCCGGTCAAGCTCCACGCCGAGCAGCTTTCCAACCAGCATGGCGCGGCGCTCGCCGCGCGGCATGGCGCGCTGTCGGCCGATCATCTCGAATATCTCGACGAACCGGGAATTGCCGCAATGCGCGATGCGGGAACGGTCGCGATGCTGCTGCCCGGCGCCTTTTACTTCCTTCGCGAAACGAAGCTGCCGCCGGTGGCGGCGCTGCGCGCGGCGGGCGTGCCGATCGCCCTCGCAACCGATTGCAATCCCGGCACCTCGCCGCTCACCTCGCTGCTGCTGACGATGAACATGGGCGCGGTGCTGTTCGGGCTCACCACCGACGAATGCCTGCTCGGCGTCACGCGCCATGCGGCGCAGGCGCTCGGCCTGTCGGGCAGCATCGGCACGATCGAGGCGGGCAAGCGCTGCGACCTTGCGATCTGGGATATCGAACGGCCGTCCGATCTGGTCGGCCGCATGGGCCTCAACCCGCTGCACCAGCGGATATGGATGGGACAGACGACGTGACGCAGATTGTCATCACGCCGGGCGGCATGACGCTGGCCGACTGGCGGGCCATTTACGAAGGCGCGGCGGCGCGGCTCACTGCGCCGGCCTGGGACGCGATCGACGCCAGCGCCGCGGCGGTCGCGCGCATCGTCGCGCGCGGCGCGCCGGTCTATGGCATCAACACGGGCTTCGGAAAGCTGGCGAGCGTCCGGATCGCCGACGACGAGCTGTCGATCCTGCAACGCAACATCGTGCTCAGCCACGCCGCCGGCACCGGCGTCGCTTCGCCCACGCCCGTCATCCGCCTGATGATGGCGCTCAAGCTCGCCAGCTTCGGCGTCGGCGCCTCGGGGGTCCGGCGCGAAACGGTCGGACTGCTCGAGGCGATGCTGGCCAAGGGCCTGACCCCTGTCGTCCCGTCGCAGGGTTCGGTCGGCGCAAGCGGCGACCTCGCCCCGCTGTCGCATATGGCGGCCGCGATGATCGGCGTCGGCGCGATCGCGGTCGGCGGCAAGATATTGCCCGCGGCCGAGGCCCTTGCCGCCGCCGATCTGGCACCGCTCGAGCTCGGCCCCAAAGAGGGCCTGGCGCTGCTCAACGGCACGCAATTTTCGGCCGCCAACGCCCTCGCCGGGCTGTTCCGCGCCGAAACGCTGTTCCAGTCGGCGCTGATCACCGGCGCGCTCTCGACCGAAGCCGCCAAAGGCTCCGACGCGCCGTTCGACGCGCGCATCCATGCGCTGCGCGGTCATGCGGGGCAGCGCGAGGTCGGCGATGCGCTGCGCGGCCTGATGGCGGGTTCGGCGATCCGCGCCTCGCACGCCGAAGACGATCCGCGCGTGCAGGACCCCTATTGCCTCCGCTGTCAGCCGCAGGTGATGGGTGCGGCGCTCGATCTGCTGCGGCAGGCCGGCACGACGCTGCGCATCGAGGCCAATGGCGTTTCGGACAATCCGCTGATCTTCGCCGATAGCGACGAGGCGCTGTCCGGCGGCAATTTCCACGCCGAGCCCGTCGCCTTCGCCGCCGACATGATCGCGCTGGCGCTGTGCGAGATCGGGTCGATCGCCGAACGGCGCATCGCGATGCTCGTCGACCCTGCGCTGTCGGGCCTGCCCGCCTTCCTCACCCCGCGGCCGGGCCTCAATTCGGGCTTCATGATCCCGCAGGTCACCGCCGCCGCGCTGGTCAGCGAGAACAAGCAGCGCGCCTATCCCGCCAGCGTCGATTCGATCCCGACCTCGGCCAATCAGGAGGATCATGTCTCGATGGCGGCGCACGGCGCGCGGCGCCTGCTCGACATGGCCGACAATGTCAGCGCAGTGATCGGCATCGAATTGCTCGCGGCCTGTCAGGGCATCGACTTCCACGCCCCGCTGACATCGAGCGCCGCGCTCGAGGCGGCGCGCGGGCATCTGCGCGCGGTCGTCCCCACGCTCGACGACGACCGGCATTTCCATCCCGATATGGAAGCCGCGACCGCGCTGATCCGCACCGGCAGCCTCGCCGCCGCGGTGGCCGCGGAGCTGCCGGGGATCGGCTGATGGACTGGCTGCGCATCCACCGCGGCGACGCCCCGCTGATCGTCGCCTTCCCGCACGGCGGCACCGATCTTGCGGGCCTCGATGATCAGTTCGTCTCGCCATGGCGCGCGCAGTTCGATACCGACTGGTGGATCGCCGATCTTTACGCCTTCGCGCGCGATCTGGGCGCAACGACGATCGCGACCGCGATCTCGCGCAGCGTGATCGACATGAACCGCGATCCGTCGGGCGCCTCGCTCTATCCGGGGCAAGCGACGACCGAGCTCTGCCCGACGACGACCTTCGACGGCGACCCGCTCTATCGCTTCGGCGCGGCCGACGAGACCGAAGTCGTCCGTCGGCTGGGCCTCTATCACCGCCCGTATCACGATGCGATCGCGGCAGAGATCGAGCGACTGAAGGCGCAGCATCGCAAGGTCATTCTTTACGACGCCCATTCGATCCGCAGCCATGTGCCGCGCCTGTTCGACGGCGAATTGCCGCAATTCAACATCGGCACCAACGGCGGCGCGACCTGTGCACCCGAGCTGGAAACCGTGGTTGCAAGCATCTGCGCCGCGAGCGGCCACAGCCATGTCGTCAATGGCCGCTTCAAGGGCGGCTGGACAACGCGCCATTACGGCCACCCCGACGCGGGCATCCACGCGATCCAGATGGAGCTCGCCCAGCGCGGCTATATGGTCGAACCGGCGTCTTTCGACCCCGGCAACTGGCCAAGCCCGCTCCACTCCGATCCCGCGATCCTGCCGACGCTGCAGCAAGTGATCGCCGCGACCCTCGATTTTGCGAAAGGATATCCATGACCCGCCTCGACAACAGCCGCGTCATCAAGGCGCCGACCGGCGACCGGCTCAACGCCAAGAGCTGGCTGACCGAAGCGCCGCTGCGCATGCTGATGAACAATCTTCATCCCGACGTTGCCGAACGCCCCGAGGAATTGGTCGTCTATGGCGGCATCGGCCGCGCCGCGCGCGACTGGGAAAGCTATGACCGCATCGTCGAGACGCTGAAGCGACTCGAAGGCGACGAAACGCTGCTTGTCCAGTCGGGCAAGCCGGTCGGGGTCTTTCGCACCCACCCCGACGCGCCGCGCGTGCTGATCGCGAACAGCAACCTCGTCCCGCATTGGGCGAATTGGGAGCATTTCGGCGAACTCGATAAGCGCGGGCTCGCCATGTACGGGCAGATGACCGCGGGATCGTGGATCTATATCGGCACGCAGGGCATCGTGCAGGGCACCTACGAAACCTTCGTCGAAATGGGGCGCCAGCGGCTGCGCACCGGCTATCTCGACGTCGCGGCGCAGACGATCGAGGAAGCGATGGCGATCATCGAAAAAAGCTGCGCCGACAAAAAGCCGGTGTCGGTCGGCCTGCTCGGCAACGCCGCCGAAATCCTGCCCGACCTGTTCGCCCGCGGCATCCGCCCCGACCTTCTGACCGACCAGACGAGCGCGCACGACCCGGTGAACGGCTATCTCCCGATCGGCTGGAGCGTCGCCGAGTGGATGGAGAAGCGCGAAAGCGACCCGCAGGCGGTCGCGAAGGCGGCCAAGGCGTCGATGGCGGTGCACGTCCGCGCGATGCTCGATTTTCAGGCCGCGGGCGTGCCGACGACCGACTATGGCAATAATATCCGGCAGGTCGCGAAGAACGAGGGCGTCGAAAATGCCTTCGATTTCCCCGGCTTCGTTCCCGCTTACATCCGCCCGCTCTTCTGCCGCGGCATCGGTCCGTTCCGCTGGGCGGCGCTGTCGGGCGATCCCGAGGACATCTACAAGACCGACGCCAAGGTGAAGGAACTGCTGCCCGACGACGCGCATCTGCACAACTGGCTCGACATGGCGCGTGAGAAAATTCACTTCCAGGGCCTGCCCGCGCGCATCTGCTGGGTCGGGCTCGGCGATCGCCACCGGCTCGGGATGGCGTTCAACGAGATGGTGGCGTCGGGCGAACTCAAGGCGCCCGTGGTCATCGGCCGCGATCATCTCGACTCGGGATCGGTCGCCTCGCCCAACAGGGAAACCGAAGCGATGCGCGACGGGTCGGACGCGGTCAGCGACTGGCCGCTGCTCAACGCGCTCCTCAACACCGCGAGCGGCGCGACATGGGTGTCGCTGCACCACGGCGGCGGCGTCGGCATGGGCTTTTCGCAGCACAGCGGCATGGTGATCGTCGCCGACGGCACCCCCGAAGCGGCCAGGCGGCTCGAACGCGTGCTGTGGAACGACCCCGGCACCGGCGTCATGCGCCACGCCGACGCGGGCTATGACATCGCGATCGACTGCGCGCGCGAAAAGGGACTCGACCTGCCCTCGCTCGGTTAGGCGGGCTGCGCTGTCGCCGTTTCGCTGGCACGGATGCGGCGGCGGAGCAGGAACAGGCCGGCGGCGAGCAGGGCCGTCGGCACCAGCATCAGCGTGAAGGCGGTGCGCCCGTCGAGATGCGCGAACAGCGCGCCGGTAATCAGCGACCCCGTCGTGCCGCCAAGCGCCGAAAAGACGACGACCAGCCCCATCAGCGACGGGTGATGCCGGTTCGGCATCGCGCTCAGCATCACCGAAATGATCGTCGGATAAATGGGCGCGAGCGCGAAGCCGATCATCGGAAAGAGGAAGGCCGCGACCGGCGCATCGCGCCACGTTTCGATCGGCACCGGACGCAGGCCATCGGCGAGCGGCAGCACGAGGATGATCAGCGCCGCGAGCACGGCCAGGCAGACATTCAGGACCGGATACCAGTCGAAGCGCGCCATCACCGCGCCGGCGCCGAAACGGCCGAGCGCGATGCACGCCGCGAACAGGCTCGCGGCCTGGACGCTCATCTGCGCCGGCAGGTGCAGCACCTCGTTGTTGAAGGTCGGCAGCCAGGTGCCGATCCCCTGCTCGATCAGGACAAAGACAAAGGCGCAGACGATGAAGACGAGCACCAGCGGCAGCGCCGCGAGCCGCAGCATCGCGACGAGCGGCGGCCCCTGTTCATCGGCGGCCTCCTCCCCCGCATGGGTGCGGCGCTCGTCGAGCGATGCGGACAGGATGAAGGCGAGCGCCAGCGCCGGGATCACCGCCAGCACCCAATAGGCGTTGAGCCAGCGCAGGCCCGTCGGGTCGATGAAGGCGCTGAATACCCAATAAGACGACAGCACGCCGACCATGAACATGCCTTCGATCAGGCTGGTCAGGCTTGCGTGGTGCCGCGCGTCGTCGGTGACGAGGCCGATCATCGAATAGACGACGACTTTCGCGACCGCGAAGGCCGCGCCGACCATCGCGAAATGCAATTGCGCCGCGCCAAAGCTTCCCGCGAGCGGCATGACCGTACAGGCCGCGATCGCGAGCAGCAGCGCCCCGATCAGCGCGTTGCGCAGGCCGATGCGCGGCAGATAGCTCGCGGTCAGGAAGGAAACGATCGCAATCGTGATATCCTTGAAACCTTCGAGCGTGCTCGCCTCGGGCTTCGTGACATGAAAGCTGGAAATCGACTGCAGGATCACCGTCCCGACGCTGTTGAGCAGCATCGCGAAGGCGACATAGGTCAGAATCATTGCGGCAATCAAACGCGTGCGGGCCATGCCAAGTCCTTTGCCGCAAAGAGGGGTGGTCGCGAAGAGGCCGCGACCACCCAGGGAGGGATGACCTAGAATTTATAGGCGGCGCTGAAGCGGAACGACCGGCCCAGAATCGGACGGGCGTTCAGCACTTCAGCCGTATTCTGGCCCAGCGTGCGCGGATCGCCTTCGGTCAGACCGATCTCGTTGGTCAGATTGTCGGCGGTGACCGCAAAGCTGAGCGCACGGTTGACGTCGACCGTCACGCCGGCATCGATCTTGAAATAATGCGGCAGCGACTGGGTGTTGCCGGTGTCCGAGAAACGATCGCCGATATAGGTGAAGGTCGAATAGACGCCGACCTTGCCGTCGTTGCCGAACGGCAGTTCATAGGCCGGGGTCACGCGCCATTGCCACTTCGGCTGCCGCTGGACGCGGTTGCCGCTGAGGTCGGTCGCACCATTGTTGGTGAAGAAGTCCCGATATTTGGCATTGAGCCACGTGCCCGAGAAGGCGAGCGTGAAATTGTCGACCGGCCGAAGCTGTCCTTCCAGTTCGACACCCGTGCTGCGCGCGCCGCCGATCGACGCCTGCGGAGCGCCATTCTGGATGACGGTGGTGACAAGGCCTTCGAACTTGGTGTGGAACAAGGTGGCATAGAGCGACAGCATGTCGGTCCGCACCTTCACCCCGCCTTCGAAATTGTCGACGCGCGGCGAGACGCGGATGCCGTCGCGCAGATTGTCGAAGAAGGGATTGGTGTTGCCACGATTGTAACGGACATAGGCGCCGACCGACGACGAGAAGTCGTAGTTCAGGCCCGCCGTCCACGACCAGGCGCCCTTGCTGTACGAAATATTGCGGAAGGTGCCGTCGAGCACCGCGACATTCTGGTCGTAAAGCGTGTTCGGGTCGCCATCGGCGTCGAGCACGGTCGCATTGTTTTCCAGCGTGCCCGTTGCCTTGTAATGCTGATAGCGCAGGCCCGCGTCGAAGCGCAGTTCGGGCGTGATCTGGAACTCGTCGACCGCATAAAAGGCATATTCGCGGCCGTCATAGGCGGCGTTGACGTTGAAGAAGCTGCCTTGCGTAAAGCCGCGATCGGTCACGACGCGGCCATCGGCGAGCGTCAGGTTGAGCAGCCGCGCGTTGTTTTCGGCGGTCAGCAGCTGGATGTTGCCGAGGTTCCACTGGTCCTTCGACGAAAAGTCGGAGAAATAGGCGCCCAGCGTGAACTTGTTGTTGCCGCTGTCCCATTCGACGTTGAGGTCGTTGGTGAAATCCTCGATCTGCTTGCGCACGATCCAGGTGCCGGCGCGGATCACCTGCTGGCTGCCCGCATTGGCGACCGCATCGCCGCCATTGACATAGGTCAGGCTGCCGATCGTGCTGCCGAGGCTCGCCGCATAGTCGGCGGCCGACATCGCGGTGCTCGCCGGAACCAGCCCGGTCGTATCGGCATCGCCCTTCAGGTAGCTCGCGCGATACCGCAGCTGGAGCCCGTCGCCGATCTCGTAATCGAAATTGGTGCCAAGGTTGATCAGCTTGGCGCCGCGACCGTCGCCAAGGTCGGCGCGCGTGCCGTCGGGAAGCACCGACAGGCGCGTTTCGGGGCCGGCGATCACGCCGGTGCCGGGGTCGATATTGCCGAACTGGCGCACCTTGTCGCCGTCGCGGATCACCGGAATCGGCAGCAGCCACTGGCCATGATCGTTGAGGTAGCGGGCGAAGACGAGGATCGAACCCTTGTCGAGGTCATGGCGGATATTGGCGGTGATCTGCCCGCCCTTTTCGGCGGTGAAGCCCGGATTGCGGATGCCGTGGCCGCTCGAATAATAGCCGCCGACCATGAAGGTCGTGTTGTCGCCGAGCGGACCCGACAGGCGCAGGTCGCCGCGCACGTCGCCGAAATCGGTGACGCTGGCCTTCACCAGCCCTTCGAATTCGGGGCCGCCCTCTTTCTGGACGAAGTTGACGGTCAGCCCGGGCTGGCCGTTGGCGAACAGCGCGCCGGTGCCGCCGCGCACCGCCTCGACCCGCGCGATCGTTTCGTCGATGCGGATAAGCTGTGTGTTTTCGAGGAACGACAGCGTCGGCGGCGAGAAGAAGGGCACGCCTTGCGTCGTCAGCGTGACGAATTCGGCGTCGCCGCCCGACGGATAGCCGCGCACGAAGATGTTGGCGCCGTTCTGGCCGCCCGAGCTTTCGGCCATGACGCCCGGCACCACCTTCAGCAGGTCGGCGGTGCTGTTCGGCGCAGCCTGTTCGATGGCATCGGCCGAAATGCTGGTGATCGCAAAGGCCGCGGCCTGGCGGCTGACCCCGCCGCCGGCGGTGCCGGTGACGACGATTTCATTGCCTGCCGCATCGTCGGCAGGCTGAGGCGCTTCCTGGGCATGGGCCGCCGCCGGCAGCGCGATGAGCGCGATCGACGAGAGCAGATAGGTCCGTTTCAACATGGCTGTTCCTCCACTTATCCTGTTTTCTTTGAAAGGTTGCCTGCGCTCGCCGCTTCCCGTTCTGCTGACAGGATCTGGTCGACCGAAAGCGCCCCGATGGCGGGGACATGCACGTCGGCGTCGGGCAGCGCCTCTTCAGACCCGATGCCAATCGCCACCATGCCCGCCGCATGGATGGCCGAAATTCCGGCCTGCGCATCTTCGATACCGATGCAGCGTTCCGGGGGGAGGCCCATGCCGTGGGCACAGGCCAGGAATATGTCGGGCGCGGGTTTGTTCGCCGCGATCGCGCCCGCGTCGGCGATGAAATCGAACTGGTCGGCGATGCCGAGCAATCGAACGACGTCGCCGGCATTGCGGCTCGCCGAGGCGAGGCCGATCTTGATGCCCGCCCCGCGCAGCGCCGCGAAAAGCGCACGCACGCCGTCGAACAGATTGGCGGGCGAATAAGCGGTCAGCCGCGCGCGGTAGAGCGCATTCTTCTCTGCAAGCATCGCCTCGAAGCGCGCGTCGTCGACCGACGCGCCCGCGCCGTCCAGGATAAGGCGCAGCGATCCCGCGCGATCGACGCCCTTCAGCCGGTCGTTGGCGGCGCGGTCGAAGGCATAGCCATATTGGTCGGCCAATGCCTGCCACGCATGATAATGATCCTCGGCCGTATCGGTCAGCACGCCGTCGAGGTCGAAGATCACGCCCTGCACCGCCGGGCGCGCCATCCGGACCGCCGCGTCGGCAAGACGAACCGGGCGGCCGTGATCGACAATCTCGACCGGCGCGCCCGACAGGCGGCGATAGGTCGCCCCTTCGGCATCGATCGCAACCTCGATCACGCTGCCGCGCCACATCAGGCGGAAATGATAGCGCGTCCACCCGGCCGGGATGCGCGGCGCGAAGGCGGGGCTATCGCCGCCGAGCCGCAGGCCGCCCCAACCGTGCGCAAGCACCAGCCAGCTTCCCGCCAACGCCGCCATATGCAGGCCGTGCGAGGTGTTGCCGTGGCGATTTTCCAGATCGACGAAGGCGGCCTCGCGGTGGAAATCGAGCGCCTCCGCATCTTCGCCGAGCCGCGCCGCCACGATCGCGAAGGCGACCGACGACAATGTCGAATCATGCGCGGTGACGCGGCTGTAATAGTCGAAATTGCGCCGCTGCAGCGCGAGCGGCAACGACACGAGATCCATCGCCATCGCCTGCAGCACATTGCCCTGCTTGGCGATCTGGTGCCGGAACAGGATCATCGGGTGATAGCGCATCAGCAGCGGCCCGCGCTCGTCGAGCGGTGCCAGATCAGCCAGCTTCGGGCGTCCCAGAAAGGCGTCGTCCTGCGGGCTTACCCCGGCCTCTGCATCGACCGGCAACCACATCGCCTCGGCGGCGCGGCGCCACATCGCGACTTCTTCGGCGTCGAGGCCGATGGCCTGCGCCAGCGCCGCGAAGGCCTCGGGATCGGTGTGCGCCAGCCAGTCGGCGGTGTCGGCAGCATAGGCAAGGTGGCGCGCCGCGATCGCGTTGGTGTAATAATCATTGTCGACCAGCGCCGAATATTCGTCGGGCCCGGTCACGCCATAGATGCAAAAGGCACCGCCGCGGCGCGGGTCGAAGGCACCGATCTCGGGCCAGATGCGCGCGGTTTCGAACAGCATTTCGGCCGCGGCACGGCGGAAGTCGCTATCGCCCGTCGCTGCGACATACAAAGCGACGCCATGCGCGATGTCGCCGTTGATATGATATTGCGCCGACCCCGTCGGATAGTGCGACGAACATTCGGCCCCGCCGATCGTCCGCCACGGATAGAGCGCGCCGCGCGCATGGCCGATGCCGCGCGCATGCGCCCGCGCCGCCGCAAGCTTGCCGATACGATATTGCAGCAGGGTGCGCGCCCGGTCGGGCATCTGGAGCGCCAGCACCGGGAGCATGAAGGATTCGGCGTCCCAGAAATAATGGCCCTCATAGCCTTCGCCCGACAGCCCTTTGGCCGCGATGCTGTGTTCCGGGTCGCGGCTGGCCGACTGGTGGAGCTGGAACAGGTCGAAACGCAGCGCCTGCGCCAGCGCGTCGTCGCCCGCGATCGCAAAATCGGCATGCGCCCACAATTGGTCGACCGCGCGCTGCTGCGCCGCCGCAATGGCGTCGAACGGCTGCGGTTCGGGCAGCGCGGCGATGTCGACCGGGTGGCCGCGGGTGCAGGTCATGGCGACCACCCGGTCGACGCTCAGCGTGCCGCCGGCGACCAACGCGCCGCGCACCATATGGCCGCCGTCGATGCGCACCACCGGCGCATCGATGCTGGCGACCCGCTGGCGATAGCCGAGTTCGACGGCACCCTGGGCAAACCGGACCACGGAAGGGGTGTCGCCCGGTTCGAAAGGCTGAACGGTCCAGACCGGCCGTAGCCGCCCGGAAATACGCGGATCGTCGGCGGCATCGGCGCTGCCGCGATCGGCATCGGTGCCGAAGACCAGATCAATCTCGATCGTCGCGGCGAAATCCACCGGCGAGACCGACAGACGCGTCGCGACGCAGGCATCGCCGTCCAGCGGAACAATGCGAACGGCCGCAATCTCGATCGTCCGGCCATCGGCGAGACGCCAGCGGGTGCGGCGGCGAAGCTGTCCCGAAGCAAGATCGAGCAGGCTCTCGGCTTCGAGGCGCTCGGCAGCGGCAAAATCGACCGGCGCGCCGTCGATCCGCAGGCGCAGGGCCACCGGGCTCGGACATTTGATCCGCGTGTCGGTCGCGGTCGCGTAGCCGGGAAAACTTTCATGATAGTCGATCGGGCGGCTGACATAGGCGCCGGGGAGATAGGCGCAGGGCGCGGCGGCGCATTCGTCGGCGACGCCCTCGACGCCGACCAGGCCGTTGGCGAGCGCGAACAGCGCGGCCGCCTGATCGCCGACGGCGTCGCCGCCGTGCCGGACAAGCCGCATCGTATCGGAAGCTGCGCTGGAAATTGCCACTGTCATCCTCACCCGCGGCGCACGCTCGGCCGGCGCGCGCTCCATCGAAGCCGCCTTCTGATCCAGAAATGGTATCGATGTCAAGTTATCGATACCATTACGGGAAAGGTCGCGCGAACTACGGCGCATTCGCGCAGTGATTCAGCTTTCGCGTGCGACCAGTTCCACGCTCATGGCGCGCGAATCGGCGCCCTTGCCCGCGACGAGATCGAGCACCTTCTTGGCGAGCAATTCGCCGCCGACCGCCCAGTCCTGCCGGATGGTGGTGAGTTTCGGCGATACGATCGCTGCGCCGGGGGAATCGTCGAAGCCGACGACCGATACGTCGCCGGGTACGGACAGGCCGCGCGCCTGCAACGCTTCGATCGCGCCCATCGCAATGGCATCGCTCGCCGCGAAGACGCCGTCGAAGGCAGTGCCCAAGGAACAGCAGCGCGCGGAGCCCGCGCGCGCGCAGATAGTCGGCGGCGAGCCGGCCGCCCGCGCGATTGTCGCTGCCGACGACGACGCGTCCGGGCGGGCCGTGCGCCGCGCCCCAGACCACATACGGCAGCCCGGTCGCCTCGATCGCCGCGGCGGCGTCGTCATGCACACCCTGCCCCAGCAGGATGACCCCGTCGGCCGACGGCGGATGCTGTGCGAACAGTTCGATCGTCGTCAGCACCATATTCTGTCCGGCCGCGGTCAGTTCCTGCATGATCCCGCCGAGCAGCGAGAGCGGATACGGTTCGCTCATCAGGCGGTCGTGCGAGGGGGCCATTTCGATGACGACGGCGATGGTCCGGGTGCGCTGCTGCCGCAGGTTGCGCGCCGAAATATTGAGCCGGTAGCCCATGCGTTCGGCGGTATCGCGGATCAGCCGGCGCGTGCTTTCCTTGACCGTCGGGCTGTCCGAAAGCGCGCGCGAAACGGTGATCTTCGCGACGCCCAGCTCGCGCGCGATGTCGGCCATCGTCGGGCGCGCATTGCCGCCGCCAAGGGGACCGGTGCCATTAGCCATGGCCCCCCTTAACGCGCGTCCGCCTTGTTTCACAAGCGCCTAAGCGGATGGCGGCGGGGACGGAAGCACGCCCTCGCCGCGGCCGGTCAGAGCGCCGATCCTCCCAATTTGTAGGTGAGCTGCAGGAACACGCTGCGTCCGATGCTGTCGAACCAGCTGGTGTTGTAATAGGGATAGCTCGACCAGGTCGGGTCCTTGACGGGGTTCGTGTCGAACAGGTTGCGCACCGTCAGCGAGCCCCGCAGATGGTCGGTAAAATCATATTGCATGGTCGCGTTGAAGAGGTAGCTCGCCTTGATGAACGCATCCTCGTCATAATTGGGCAGCTTGCCGAGGCGGGTGCCCGAAAAGGTCAGCTGAAAACCCTCATTTTCATATGAAATGCTGCCGTTCGACTTGTCGCGCGGCAGATAATAGCCGCTATCGACCGCGAGCTTGTCGACGAACGGATCGCCCGGATATTGCTGGAAGCTGTGCTTGAACACATGGCTGTGCGCGAGCGACAGGGTGAAGGTGCCGATACCGGTCGGCAGGCTGCCGCGGAAAGCGATATCGATCCCGCTCGTCCTTTCGCGCGCAATGTTGATCGGATTGACGCGGATCGACGATATCTGCCCGGCATTGCCGCCGCTGGCAAAGCGCGTGATGCGCGCGAAGGCATCCTGACAGGTCGGCGAATTGGGATCGAGCTTGGGCGTGCCGCCCTCGGTCAGCACGCTGCAGTCCGCCTCGGTCCGGGCCAGCGTGTCGATGCTGAGATCGTCGACCTGATTGTCGAGCGTCACGCGGAAATAATCGACCGAAACATGGAGGCGGCTCGACGGCGAAAAGACGATGCCGCCCGTCAACGTGCGTCCGGTTTCGGCGTCGAGGTTGCGGTTGCCGGTCCGGTTCACGACGACGCCGGTCCCCGAATAGCTGCAATCGCCGATATCCTCGTCGGGCTCTTCGACCGCGCACAGATAATAATCGTCGACGCTGCTCTGCACATTGCCCGGCCCAGTAAAGACATAGTGGAGGTCGGGCGCGCGGAAGGCGGTGCCATAGGCGGCGCGCAGCAGCAGGCTGCGCGTCGGTCGGACTTCGACCCCGCCATTATAGGTGAATTTGCCGACATCGCGGCCGGCAAAGCCGAAGGTGTCATAACGGCCGGCACCCGTCAGCGTCACGAAATCGAGCACCGGCACGCGCACTTCGCCGCCGATCGCGGCATGGCTGCGCTTGCCCGCGCCGTCGCTGTCCTTCCAGCTGTAATAATAGTCGGTGAGCGCCAGCGGATCGGGGCGCAGATTATAGCCCTGCTTGCCATATTCGGCGACCACCGCGCCCCCGACCGGACCGGCCGGAAGCTGGAACAGCTCGCCATTGGTTAGCGTCGCCTGCAAATTGCTGGTCCAGCTATACGGACGATAGACCGTATCGGCCGAAATGCTGTCATATTCGGCTGGCGTCAGCGCGGTGTAGAGCCGCGCGGGATCGGCGTTGAAGATCGGATAGCCGCTGTCCTCGTCGACCCCCAGCTGTTCGCCCAGAAAGAAAGCGATCGCCTTGGAATTGACGATCTGGGGCCAGCGGACGACCGACTGGTAGCGGCTGTAATTGAACGATGCCTCGTAATTCCAGGCATTGCCGAAATTGCCGCGGATACCGGGCGTGATGCTGTAGGTCGTCTGCTTGCTGCGCTGCATTTCCAGCCCGCCGGTTTCTTCCGGCGCAAACTGGCGCGACCAGTCGTCGATCGTATCGTCGAACGCGTTGTAAAAACTGTTGTCCGAACTCGACGACGAGCTTTCGAACGCCCAGCTCGTGACATCGTACATCAGCCGGACCTTGCTGATCCCGAACTGAAAGTCGGCGAACAATTTGGCATTGTCCGACAGCTCGTAGGACATCGTGCCGAAGCTGTTGAAGCCCTTGCGACCCGAAACGATCGTGCCGTAGCCGATCGACGTCTTGCTGCCGCAGTAATAGCCGGGGCCATAATCGTCGATCGCCGGATCATAATCGCCGTAGCGCGGACGCGACGTATAGATGGTCGAACCGCCGTTGAGGTTCGCAACCCCGGCGCAGGCCGCCGGACCCGGATCGATATAGCTGTCGTTCTCGATGCTGTAGCGCAGGAAGGTGCGGCGCGCGATCGTGCTGCCGGGACTGTCGTCGGTGCTGTCCTGGATCGAACGATCATAAGCCCACAGCGGACGCTGGTCGAGATATTCGATCCCGGCCGCGATGCTGAAACGGTCGGTCGACCAGCCGCCGGTCGCGGTGAAGCGATGCGACATGCCGCCGCCATGCTGGGTGCGGCCATGACGATAGTCGAGGGTCAGGCCGTCCAGATTTTCCTTCATCTTGAAGTTGATGACGCCCGCAATCGCGTCCGAACCATAGATGGCGGAGGCTGCACCCGACAATATCTCGACCTTGTCGATCAGCCCCACCGGGATGTTCGAAATGTCGGTGAAGTTGCTGCGGCCGATATAAGGCAGCGGGAAATCGGCTATGCGGCGGCCGTTGACGAGCACAAGCGTATGGTTGGGGCCAAGGCCGCGCAGGTCGACCTGCTGCGCGCCGGGGGTGAAGTCGGCGCTGCTGCCCGACTGCGGGCTTTGCGTCTCGCCGCTGTTCTGCGTCATCGCCGCGAGCAGTTCGGGGACGCTGGTATAGCCGTTGGCGCGGATCGCATCCGAATCGATGGTCGTGACCGCCGACGGCCCCTGATCCTTGATCGTGGGAATGCGCGAACCGGTGACGATGATCTCCTGCACCGCGCCCTCGTCCGACGTTTCCTGCGCCAGCGCCGGCGTGGCGAGCGCGGGAAGGCAGACGCCCAGCCCGAGAATGATGCGAAGCGACCGTCGGCCGAGATGTTCCATCGAAAAGCCCCTATCCTGTCTGCGGCGCGAATCGGCGCCCCCAATGCCCTGTCACGAGACGCGCCCTATCAGCCAGAACGGACCGAAAATTTCAATCATTATGACGAAAACAGGAATCATATTGTCATTTTGCGTGTCGATTATGTAACATCCATCGATCAAAGTTGCCGAAGGAGATATGCCGATGCCGCCGATCAGACTGTTCAAACGGGTCGCCGTGCTGCTGTCCGCGCTCCTTTTCGCCGCACCGCTTGCGGCGGCGGCGAAGGATCAGCCCTACGAACATTATGTCTATGGCGCGCTGAACACGCCGACGCCGGGTCCGGTATCGGGCGGACTGCTGCTGATGGGCGGAGGCGACCGGAATATCGACGCGATGAAGTGGTTCTTCGGCAAGGCCGGCAAGGGCCACATCGTCGTCCTCAGCGCGTCTTACGGCAAGGAAATCGGCGAGGAATTCTATCGCGACATCGGCGGCATCCAGTCGGTCGAAATCTTCGTTTTCCACGCGCGTTCGCAGGCCACCGACAAGAATATCCTCGACCGGCTGCGCAAGGCCGACGGCATCTTCATCGCCGGCGGCGATCAGTCGCGTTACGTGCGCTTCTGGCGCGGCACGCCGGTCAACGAGATCATCGACGCGCATGTCGCGGCGGGCAAGCCGCTCGCCGGGACCAGCGCCGGCCTCGCGATGCAGGGCGAAAAACTCTATGGCGCGATGGACGACGGCAGCATCAAGAGCCCCGAAGCGCTCGCCGATCCGCTCGGCCCCGCGAACACCATCGAGGGCGATTTTCTGCACTTGGCGCTGCTCAAGGGCATCGTCACCGATACGCATTTCAAGGAACGCGACCGGCTCGGCCGCCTCTTCGCCTTCGTGGCCAAGGCGCAGGTCGGACGCGCTGCCGACGCGCCCGCGATGATCGGGCTCGGCGTCGATGAAAGCGCCGCGCTCGCGGTCGAACCCGACGGGTCGGGGCGCATCTATGCAACCGTACCCGACGGCTATGCCTGGGTCGTCGACGGATCGGGACTGCGCGACGTCAGCGACCGCAGGCCGCTCGATGCGCCGCGGGTCAAGGTGACGGGGGTCGGGCCGGGCTCGGTCGTTCACTTGCCCTCGGGCCGCGTCGATGCCCCTGTGTTCGTGCGCAACTATGCCGCGCGCGCGGGCGAACTGGTCGAGGTGCCGCGCTGGTCGCTCGCGATCCATGGCGGCGCCGGGGTCATCAAGCCCGGCTCGCTTACCCCCGACAAGGAAGCCGCCTATCGCGCCGGCCTCGACGCCGCGCTGCGCGCCGGATCGGCGGTGCTCGACAGGGGCGGCCCGGCGCTCGACGCGGTCGCGGCGGCGGTGCGCGTCCTCGAGGATAATCCGCTGTTCAACGCCGGCCGCGGCGCCGTGTTCACCGCCGAGGGGACCAACGAACTCGATTCCGCGATCATGGACGGCGCCACGCTCAAGGCCGGTGCCGTCGCGGGCGTCACGCGCACCCGGCACCCGATCGACCTTGCCCGCGCGGTGATGGACAAGAGCCCGCACGTCCTCTTGGCGCGCGACGGCGCCGACCGTTTCTCGGTCGAACAGGGGCTCGAACAGGTCGACCCCGCCTGGTTCCGGACCGATCAGCGGTGGCAGCAGCTGCTCGCCTGGCGCAAGAAGCATCAGGCGGCGCTCGACCCGACGCACCTGTTCGGCACCGTAGGCGCGGTTGCGATCGATGCCGACGGCAATCTCGCCGCCGCAACCTCGACCGGCGGCATGACGGGCAAGCGCTGGGGCCGCATCGGCGATTCGCCGCTCATCGGCGCGGGCACCTATGCCAGCAACGGCCAATGCGCGGTTTCGGCGACGGGATCGGGCGAATATTTCATCCGCGAAAGCGCGGCGCGGCAGGTCTGCGACCGCGTCGCGTGGAAAGGCGAAAGCCTGAACGACGCGGCGCAGGCGACCATCGCGGCGGTCGGTGCGATCGGCGGCGACGGCGGTCTGATCGCGATGGGCCCCGACGGCCGTCCGGTCTTTGCGCTCAACGACCTTGGCATGTATCGTGGCCGGATGACGGCCGGGGCGGAACCACAGACGGCGATCTTCGCTGACGAGGCATGGGCGGACTGATGGCGCCGATGACCGTCAGTCTCGACGAGATCGACGATCGCCTGCTCACCCTGCTGCGCGACGATGCGCGCCAGACCATCGCACAGCTTGCGAAGGAACTCGGCATCTCGCGCGGCCAGGTCTATTCGCGGCTCGCGCGGCTGGAAGAGGATAATATCGTCGCGGGCTATACGGTGCGGCTGGGGCAAGCCTTTGCCGCCGGCCGCGTCCGCGCCCATATGATGATCAAGACGCTGCCGCGCTATCATCGCGAGGTCGAGGCCGCCCTCGCCGGCTTCACCCAGGTTCAGGCGATCCACGCGATCAGCGGCGAATATGACATTATCGCGATGCTGGAGGCGGAGGACAGCGCCCTGCTCAACGAGTTGATCGACGAGATCGGCCTGCTCGACGGGGTCGAACGCACGACGACGTCGGTCATATTGGTGACCAAGATCGAACGCTGACCCCTTCCCTCCTGCGGCGACCGGACGGTTCAATTGGTCCAGTAGATATAATCCTGCCCGTCCTTCCACGGCGCGTTGAGCGGCACGTCGATCCGCACCGGCCCCTCGATCAGCCCCGGCCAGATCGGCTTGGCCATCCCCTTGTTCTGCGCCTCGATCATCGCGCGAAGCTGCGCGACGCGCTGCGGCTCCTGCGCCGACACATCATGCTGTTCGGTCGGATCGACGGCGAGATTATAGAGGCGAACCTTTTCGGGCCGCTTCGTCACCTGCAATTTCCAGTCGCCCGCACGCACGACGCGATAATCGCCCGAACGCCAGTACATCGCCTGGCGATGCGCCGGCCCGGCCAGGATATTCTGGCTGTCGACGATGCGATCGGTCGGCACCTTCGCCCCCGCCGCGGCGGCGATCGTCGAATAGATGTCGATATGCCCGGTCACGTCGGCGCGCGTCGACCCCGGCGCGATATGGCCCGGCCAGCGCATGAAGAAGGGGGTGCGGATGCCGCCCTCGAAAAAGGTCGCCTTCCATCCCCGATAGGGCGCATTGAGGTGCGGGATGCCATTGTACCAGGCCCCGCCATTGTCGCTGGTGAAGATGACGAGCGTATTGTCGTCGATCCCCGCCTGCTTGAGCTTCGCCATGACATCGCCGATGCGGCGGTCGAGCTGTGCGATCATCGCTCCGTAAACGCGCGTCTTGTGGTCCTTGATCTGCGGCAGCCGGTCATATTCCTCGCGCGTTGCCTGCAACGGCGTGTGCGGCGCATTGAACGCCAGATACATGAAGAAGGGCCGGTTCTTGTTCGCGTCGATCGCCTTTTCGGCTTCGGCGGCGAAATAGTCGGTCATATGCCCCTGGGGATGAAAGCGCTTGCCGCCGTTGAAAGTTACGGCATGGCGCAGATTCGCCCAGATGAAACGGTCGATCGGATCCCACGGCAGCTTGGCGTTGACCGTATCGGGATCGTCGTCGGGCAGGAATTTCGCGCCCCCCGCCAGAATCGCGAGGCTTTCGTCGAAACCCTGCGCATTGGGCTGCAAGCGCGGCGCTTCGCCCAGATGCCATTTGCCGATGTGGATGGTGTGATAGCCCGCCGCCTTCACCGCTTCGGCAATGGTAATCTCGCTCGGCGGGACGCCCATGTCGGGATAGTCGGGAATATCGTCGGTGATCAGTTCCTTGTGGAATACGGCCTTCAGCGGACCAAGGCCGCCGCCATGCGCCAGATTCTCGGCAAAGGCGGTCGGCACCGCGGTAAATTCGAAACCGAAGCGCGTCGGATAGCGGCCGGTCATCATCGCCGCGCGCGACGGCGAACAGGTGGCGTTCGCGGCATAGGCGGTGGTGAAGTTCAGCCCCTGACGTGCCAGCGCGTCGATGTTGGGCGTCTTGACGATCCCGCCTGCAACGCCGCCGCCGTTCAGGCTGATATCGTTCCAGCCCAGATCGTCGGCGACGATCAGGATGATGTTGGGCGGACGCTTGGTGCCCGGCGCGTTGGCGGGGACCGCACCCGGCCCCTGCTGCCAGACTACGGCGTGGTTCGGCTGCACCGGGTCGCGCCAGTCCTGAATCATCCCGGGCAAACGATATTTATTCTCCTGAAAACCCCAATAGCCACCCGCGCCGATCAGCGCGACGACGCCCAATGCAATCCAGCGTTTCTTCATCGGTCCCCTCCGGCCCCCTCTAAGCCCATGTCAAAAGCGCGATATGCGCAAGCGCCGCAGCGAGTGCGAGCCCCAGCCCCACCGTGACCCGCGGGCTGGCATAAAAGGCGATCTGTCGCTGCGTCGGGAAAGAGAAGGTCGTCTCGATCCCCAGCGTCTTGTTCGGATGCACGGCGCGAAAGGCCGGATCGGCCGCCATGCGGATCAGGTCGCGGCGGCTACGGTATCGCATCGTGCCGACCAGCGACCAGCCGGGGTCGGCGGGTGTGTTCCACGCGTCGATATAGCCGCCGACCTTGGCGCCGACATAGAGCGGATGCCCGCCGCGCGCGATCAGCCCGCGCACGAAGGGGTCCGAATAGCGGCGCAGCCATTCGCTGCCCGCGCGCGTCTCGCCGCTGGCGGGATCGGTGACCTGGCCGGGCCGCGTGCGGACAAGATTGACCATGACGAATTCGCGTCCGTCGTCGTCCTCCAGAAAGGCGCGCAGGCGGGCGCTGTCGTTGCCCGTTTCCTCCATGCGATCGCCGAGCGTGCCCAGAAAGGCGTCGATCTCGGCCCGCGTCAGCGGGCGGCGGAACCCGTCGTAGAACAGCAGGAAGGCGAGCCAGAGCAGCAACGCGCCCGCCCAAATCGCGCCGACAAGAACAGCCTGCTCCCCCATCATCCCCCCCGACTCTTCGGTTGCCCCGAAACTATTGGCACTATATGTGTCATTATATCGGGCGCGGCGCAAGATGCTTCGAAGCGGGCATTGACCACGGCGCCAAGCTGCGCCAGCGGGGAGGACATGACGACAACGGCGAAAGCGGAGGGCGAGGCAAAGGCGAATCCGGCAAGCGTGACGCCCCGGATCGATGGTCGGCGCGAACGCAGCCGGTCGAGCCACAAGCGCATCGTCAAGGCGATGATGGAACTGATCGCCGGCGGTGACCTGATGCCCAGCGCGGCGCGCGTCGCCGACGAAGCCGGGATCGGCATTCGTACCGTCTTCCGCCATTTCGACGATATGGATTCGCTCTATAGCGAGATTTCGGCGACGATCGCCGAACGGGTGATGCCGATCGTCACCGCCCCCTATCTCGACAACGACTGGCGCGCGAACATGCGCGATCTGGCCCGCCGCCGCGTCCGCGTGTTCGAAACGATGCCCGCCAATATCAAACGCTATCAGTCGCCCTTTCTGATGGCCGAATATGGCCGCGTCATCACGGTCGAGCGCGAACTGGTGATGCGCCTGCTGCCCGCGCCTGTCCTTGCGAACAAGGTGGCGGCGGAGGCGCTATGTGCCACACTCTCCTTCCAGAACTGGCGCGCGCTGCGGCACGACCAGGGCCTGCCGGCCGAAGAAGCGGGGACCGTCACCGCGCATATGGTCGAAGCGCTGCTTGCCGCGCTTCCGCAAGGCGGCGATCGGTGAAGCGCGGCGCGGCGCTGATCGCTTTCGCCGCGCTGGGCGCCCTGGCCGCATGCGGCGCCAAAAAGACCGAACAGCATGCCGAGGCGCAGACTCCGACCTGCCCGCCGATGCCGGCGCGCGACTATGTCTGGATTCCCGGCGCGACCTTCACCATGGGCGCCGACGCGACGCTGCCCGAAGAGGCACCGGCGCGCGAGGTTACGGTGCGCGCCGCCCGACATGCTGATCCCCGGATCGGCGGTGTTTACCGCGCCGACCGACGGCAATCCCAACTGGTGGCGCTGGGTCGTCGGGGCCGAATGGCGGCATCCCGAAGGGCCGAAGACCGGCATCGCCGGCCGCGACCGCGATCCGGTGGTCCAGGTCGGCTACGACGACGCGCTCGCCTATGCGCGCTGGAAGGGCAAGGCGCTGCCCGACGAGGCGCAATGGGAGCTTGCCGCCGCAACCGGCGGCGCGCGGCGCGATGTCCCGGTCGATGCAAACGGCAAGCCGACCGCCAACTATTATCAGGGCGTTTTCCCGGTCCGCGACCTCGGCACCGACGGCTTCAAGAGCCGCGCGCCCGTCGCCTGCTTCCCCGCCGACAAGCACGGCGTCCACGACCTGATCGGCAATGTCTGGGAATGGACGGCAAGCGCGATCGACCCCGACCGCAATGTCATCAAGGGCGGCAGCTTTCTGTGCGCGGCAAATTATTGCGCGCGCTATCGCGCCGCCGCGCGCCAGTTCCAGGAACGTTCGCTAGGTACCGATCATGTCGGCATTCGCCTGATCGACACGGCGCGCCCGCCGCCGCCGGACGAAAAGCCACACGAGGGCTGACAGCGCGACGATCGCCCCGCCGAGCACCAGTCCGGCCTGGATCGCCCGCTTGCGGCCCTGTTGCCGCCACGCATAAAGGTTGATCTGTTCGTCCGCGGTGTAACCCGCCGGCATTTCGAGCACCTGGTTGGTCTTGGCGAACGCCGCATAATCGGCCTTCATCGCCGCAAAGCGATCGGGCATCGCGGCGGCCAGATCGTGCGTTTCGCCGGGATCGCCGGCGATGTCGAACAGCCGCCATTGACCATCGCCCGTCGGCGGCAGATTGCGCACCAGCTTGTAATCGCCCCGGAACAGCGCGGCATTGCCCGACAGTTCATAACCGATCGGGGCGTCGCCATGAACGCTGCCTGCGCCGCCCGCCAGCATCGGCACCAGACTGCGCCCCGCGATCGGCTCGACCATCCGCCCGCCCC
>LULW01000055.1_pt1 | contig 44553 bp, 59 predicted proteins | sample 729531 | NCBI WGS metagenome assembly LULW01 (sample SAMN03860279, study PRJNA289734) | marine metagenome | biome: seawater column; feature: ocean; material: water; isolation source: Red Sea water column Station 108 - depth 10m | place: Saudi Arabia: Red Sea | collected 2011-10-15 | depth 10 m | reverse complement strand
AGTTGTTGTTACCGTAACATTTCTTGCCGTACCATTTGCATGTGTAGTGTTAGCTAAAGTAAAAGCGGCAGTTGGTCTAGCGGCAGCTGCTATTCTTGTCGTACTCGCAGCGTTTTCATCGCTTATTGTCAATGCTCGTACATCTGATATACTCGACATATTACTCTCCTAACTATGCTTCGTAACCCATTAATTCAATTAACAATTTACCTGCTGTATAATCAGCATCTGTCGTGTCACCAAGTGTCAAGTATAAGAACTCATCAGCAGCTGGAAGGGCTGTGAAGAAAACTTTACTACCTAATGTTGCATCACCAGCGTTAACCAACAATGTCTCAGTCAAACTAGAAATTGCTCCATCTTCAACACCTGTGCCCTCTGTGGCAGAGTGCACATTAATGTCTGGATCACCACCTGCAGGCGCTTCAAAACATTCCATACTACCTGTTAAGATTGTGCCGTTTCTAGCAGCTGTGATCTGTCCTATGTGACAAACATTAGATGTTCCGTTCACACCAATTATATCACCAGATGCAGTTGATCTTAGACCAGTTAAATCTATTAATATTCTTGTTGTTATAATACCACCTGATCTCATAACGGAGCTTCTATAAATAGTTCCTGTGCCGCCTGTAATACCAGTGCCAGCTTCTACAGGCATTTTGTTTGCATCAAAAGACGCTATACCGCTTGAGTCAATGCTTGATTGTGTTGTGAATGCTCCAGTTGTGGCGTTTTTACTTACAGTTGTAAAACCACCTTCTGATCGGATTGGACCCGAAAAAGTTGTATTAGCCATATCAATCTCCTTGTCTTGGCAAATGTCGAAGTTAATTCTTCGTCAAGGTTAAATTTATTATACACAAAAAAAGAAGGGCGGCAAGTGCCGCCCTTAAACTGATGCAATTAGTTGCTTGGAGGCTACGCTGCACCAGGTGTTCCGAATAAACATCTCCAGTCTGAAAAACCAAAGCTGTATCTCTCTCTAGCTTTAAAACGCATGTTTCCAGTGTCAAAGTCACCTTCCATTGCTGTTTTAATAGCTGCACGGTTAAAATATTTTAGACCGTTAGGAGCGTCTGTCTTGATAAAGAATGCATCTGTATCTGTTAAGAAATGGTTAACAACGGCACCTTCAGGTATCATTCCCATGTTCTTAATAGCATTTGCATCATTATCTGCAGTTCCTACTCTTAAATTACTGTTTAATACTCTCTCAGCAATAAATTGTAATTCTTTTGGAATTATCAACTTTGTGCCTCTAACAGCAATTTTCAAGCCTCTTTCATCTTGAAAGCCTGCAATATCAATCAAAGCTTGCTCTAGCGAAGTCTCGTTTAAGTCTGCCGCTGTAGACAAAATGTTACTTTGATTACCGCTAATTGTTGGATGCGAACTACTTAACAACGCAGCTCCGTCACCGCCTGCAGTTGCTCCTGCAGTAAAAGCGTTGTTTAACACAGCTGCAGCTTTAATTTGCTTTGTCTGTGCCATTGATCTTGCTAACGCTTTTGTGTAACGGCCTGCAAGTCTGTCATAAAGATTATCCTCAATAGCCTCTTCTGTAATTGAAAAAGCTAATGCAATAGTCTCATGTGTGTATCTTGCAGTGAAGGTTTCTTGTGCGTCATCAAAGCTAATTGTTCCACCCTCTGACTTAGACGGTGCAGTTGAAAAGCCTGCTAACATCACTTCTTCTTCAAACGCTCTATCTGATGATTCCTCATCAAATATTTCTGCGTGCTCATTTTCATATCGATCGTACTCTAGACCAAACAGCGCGTTAAGTCCAGGTTCTAGCTCTTTAGCTAATTGTGCTCTTGAGATAGCCATTTTCTAACCCCTTCCTATATGCCTGTTGTAGCGAAGGTACCAACCGCCGCACTTGTGTTAAGATTATAGTGACCATTTAATCTTACGATATACTGATGACCTAATGCAGAATAGTCTTCATTAGCTTCATCTTCGTAAAGACCAACAATCCTCACATCTAATGTATTAGTAGTAGCAGCTGTACTAATGTCTAACAAGTCACTAGATTTACCTGTTATGGTGCTACCATTATTTACACTTGCCATGTCACAGTTGGCGAAAGTATCAGCAAGAGCTGTTGCTCTATCTGTGTTAGTGCCATCTGCTACCACAACATAAAGTTGCATAGGATCGTCAAATACGAATGCTTTCACAGGAAAATTTGTGTCCACACTCACGTTGTTTGATCCAGGCCAATAGTTTTTAAAAGTAGTTTTTCCAGTTGTAGAGTCTACAAATTCTACACCACCTAATACGCCTAATGGAGATACAGCTTGATCTGTACAAGCAATAGTTCCACCAGCTAACGGAATAACAATTCCGCCATTATATATGGCTGTTGTATAGTCATTTGCAATCTCATACTGTGTAGTGGCATTATTAAATGGATTACCACCTACCTTTCCTATCGGACGAAGACCAAAACCAGCAGTTAAATTATTTGCCATTTTATTTTACTCCAATAATGGGGGCCATCCTATTCTTTTTTAGGACCGCCAAAGGTTACACGAGATTGACGATCAGGTCTATTGATCGTCATGGTTGAATGTGCGTTTTCTCTCATCATGTCCTGATCCACTGCTTGCATCTGATCTGCTTTCCTTTGATTAAAGTATGCAGTTCTTTCTGCTATAGTTTCTACAGGCATACGAGCTAAAACTAACCCACCTACTCCGAAAACACCTTCATATTTACCCGAATCTACTACTGGGGCTTCAAAATCTGGATATTCATCTGCTCTAACGAGTTCCCAACCTTCTCTAAGCTTTGCGGAAACATTCTTTGTATCGTTAAAGCCACGAGTTTCTGCTCTTACCCATCTGTGTTTGAAACCATCTGGTGCGGGTGGTGCATCCAGCATGGATGGTGGAGCCCACGGCTTACGCGCTGCCGCCTTCTCCCTTGTCTGTGTTGCGCGAGGAGTTCTCTTAATAGAACCTTCAAACATATCGTCTTGCTTTTCCATAATTTTACTCCTTAACGTATTTTGCGTATTGTTCTAGACTTACTCCCAGTTTTTTCGCCATAGCTACTTGTCTTTGAGTTAGTCTAACCTTAGTCCCACTACTGCGCCCAGAGTTACCAGAGGATCTGTTAACAGAAGCAACCGTCTGAGCGGGTCGTTTACTCTGAGATCCATCCTTAAACTTGTGAGGAAATTCTTCCTTCATTCGTCTATCTAAAGTATCATAGTACTCATCGCTCTTTGGGTCAATCCCCTCTTGTTCGACAAGTTCTTTATGAATACCAAAAGCTGCATAGGTCATAGCGCTATCTTCGCCAAACCAGTCATTCCGTTGAGCCCAGCTTTCTGCCTTTGGATCAGGCCTTGCTGGTGCTTGAGGTGCTGTTTGCTGGGCCATAGACGGTGCTGGAGCCTGCTTTTGTCTTTTTTCGTTAGCAGCCTTAGCCTGTGATGCTCTATCGGCTTCTACGGCTAACTGTGTCATTTTTCTTTGAGCAGCTACCGCTGCCTCTGTATCACCAATCTCCATAGCATTTCTAAGAGCTGCTTCTGTTTGAGCCATGTCTGATTCTACGCGACTAGAGTACTGGTCAACGTAACTGGTGTCCATTTGATTTAGTTTTTGAGTTAACTGTTGGTTTTCTTGCTCTTTTTGTTTTGCAAACCGAAGCGCTTCATCAGCATTTTTTTCAGCCTCACGCATTTTTTTCGTAAGGCGGTTAATCCTTTTTTGAGTTTGGTTCTCACTTTTCTTAAATTCATCTTCAGTTTCATTGGCATCAACCTCTACATCAGCTGTTTCAACTGGTTTATCAACCGTAACCTCAACATCAGGACCCTCTTCTTCTCCTAAGTCCAAATCTAACTCTGCTTGTGCTTCTTTTCCACTCATAATTACCTCATTAATAATGTAAAACGTCTTCAGGGTCCATTATTTTTGCTAAAATCTCATCATCATTCAAGATTCGCACTTCTCCGCCATCTATTTTAAAACGAGATCCTGCATATCGGGCAAACATTACCCAATCCTTTTCTGCACACCAAGGGCCCGTAGGAAACTTATCTGTGTCTTTGTATGCCAAAGATCCTGCTTTCAACACATAGCCAACTTGTGTAGAAACCTGTCCCTCTTCTACAATCTTATCTGGTAATAAAATACCACCTTCTGTTTTACCTTTACCTCTATATGGTAATATCAAAAGCCTCCATCCTGTTGGTTGAGGCATTCTCTCTATCAAACTGCTTTCTATTAAAGTAGGGTCTAAAACCCTATCACTTGGGTCTACATATGTTTTGTTTAACTCAGTAGCTGTTGCTTCCATTACTCTTCCTCTTGTTCTTTTTTATCTAAAAGATTTTTTATTTCTTCTTCTAAATAATTTAAAGATCTTAACTCTCCCATCAGACCTTTGTAATGTTCCATATTTTTTACATTATCAAATTCTAATGTGTCCCGAATCAATCCTCTTCTTTCATTTATAAGCCTAAATACAGCTTGTGCAAGATAAATCTCATTCATTTATATAAAAACCTTATATTTTTCTATTCTGTCCTATAATCTCTTATATTATCTGACGTAGTTTGGCACATAGGGCATTTATATTCAACAAATTTCATGATTCCTGCAAAAGGTATTGGTTCTTCTACTTCTTTTTTAACAAAAGCTATTTTATGTATATAACAAATATCACCCTCTTGTGACACGGCGTATACCTTTTACATGTTTTCTGTAAAAATAATTACCAATTTTATTAAAAAATTTAAATAATTCTAAATTTAATCTTATCATATCTTTTTTTTCCTCATTGGTTTTTTTGCTGTCTTCTTAGCTTGTGCAAAGTTTTTAGCTGTGGGCGCTCCCTTTGAACCCTTCTTTCTCATCTTTTCGCCACTACCTGCAGCTATTCTTTTTCTTTTCTTATTTATATTTTCATACAAACTCATTTTGTTAGTCCTTTCTGCTTTTCGTATGTTCTGAGTGATCCGATTCCAAGCATGCCGCCGAGAACCGTTAAAAGTGTGCCCATATCAAATTCAGGCAGCTCTGGTAGTTCTGCACCCGCAAAACTCGCACCAAATATAATTAGATCTTTTACAATAAAGTGATAGGCAAAAGCAATCGCGCAGACCCACCCAACTGCTGGTCGCCAGCCGCCCTTAAATATAGAACCGCTTGCAGCTTCTGCTTTGTTAATCTCTAACTGAGCAAGCAGAGCCTCCTGCGCATGTTTTTCAGACATGGTGGCTATCTCGTGGGCGAGCTTCGCCTTCTGATCTGCATCAGGTATAAATTTATCTAGAAGTCCCGTTACTGGACCTATCAACGCTTGTAACATTATTTAACTCCATTCTTTGCCATATAAGCACTTGTCCCCATGTAGGTGCCAACAATACCCGCTCCTGATATGTAAAATAAATTAGATATATCTGCTAGGGCTTCAACACGTTCAATAGGAACTATAAACATAGCAACTGTAAATACACCCATACCAATTAAAGTGTATCTTGCCATGCGTAATTGCGCTAAGTTTTTTCTAAGTTTTGTTTCTGTTTCTTTGATTTCTTTTGCTTGCTGTAGTTCTTCATTAGTGATTTCGTTGTCACCATCAAGATCATATTCATCTAGTATAGAACCTTTTTGTAATTTTTTCTGCACCATCAGTATACTTTTACCTTATCAGGATTAACACTTGGAACTAATTTACAAATACACTCGTATGTAACACTTTGACCCACCTCATTCTTGTACTCTTGTTTATTTAAAAATTTTGTGTAGTAAGTACAATCATTGACAGACTTGAAATACACGGCTCCCTGAGCTACACCATTCATATAACAGGCAAGCATGAAAGCCGTAACCATTACATCAAGTCTTTGTAATAACTCATATCACCGCGCACACTGTAAACCTCACCGCCGCCTGCCATCTTTACAGGTTTGACTTTATCACCATGACCCTGTCTAATTAAAAACTCTTCAAAAGACATAGTATCTGATGCGGGTCCATCAAAATATTCTTCTCTTAAATCTTTTTCAGTTCTTTTGTCACCTTTTTTAGCCACCTTGACCTCCTTGTTGTTTCATTTGCTCTCTTCTCTCAGCTGCATTAATCCTTGCCGCAGTCTGCTTCTCCTGACTTTCTAGTCTCTTATCAAACTGTGCATCTCTTTGTGCAACCTTCTGCGCTTCAAGTCCAAGTTTCTGCCTGTCAATCTGAGCATCATTCTGTTCAGCTTGGGCCTTAACCTGTAACTCCTTCTCTTTCAACTGCACTAACGGATCAGGCTTGCCTGATCCAGATAGTTCAGCACTCAAGGCTTTCAATCTAGACATGCCCTCAGCTACATACTGAGCTGTCTTAGCCTCTAAGTCAATCATCTGTTCTTCTGACACAGCTTCACCACCGCCAGCTTGTATCAAATCAACCGCAGCCCGTTCACGAGCTCCTATCTTTACATGCTCCATGATATGCTTTTGTAAAGTCACAGCCATCTGTGGTGACTGAGCTACCAGAGGTGTAGAGCCAAAAACCATATGTGCCATGATGTGAGCTTCGTGGTCCTGTCCTTCAAATGCCACTAAACTTATCTGATCAAGAACATCTATATTCTCCTGTGCAGGATCTTTTGGTACAGCTTCAGGTTCAGGTGTTCTCTTCAATATTCTGTCAATATCTCTTACACCCAACGCCTCATACATATCTCTAAATACTTCATATAAGTTGTGCATATCAGGCGCAGCTGTAGCAAGCTGCATCTTGGTTTGTGCTAACGAGATCCTCTGTGCCTGACTAAATATATTAGGATTAGATACAGGTAATACATCTACACGATCATCAAAGTCAGTTTTTTTTATGTTGCCATCGACACCTGTAATACTATACGGATACTCGTCAGGTAAAAACTCTGCCATGACATTAGATAACAACTTGAACTCTAGCTTCATTGCATAATGCAATCTCTTATGAACAGCAGACATGACTCGTGAGCCCTGTTCCAACATCGCTATGGTAGTACCCACGGCTGCCTGTTGATTACCATCGCCTACTTTTAAATCTGTTATGGTAGCGAATCGTTGTCCTGCATTAACTACAAAGCCTAACAAGCTCATCAAAGTCTGGTCAGGTCCCTTGAATGGTAATGACATCAAGCTCGCTTTAATATCACCCCCTGGGGCATCTACATCTCTAAACTCTCCAGGCTGTAAAGGCTCATCATCATCCCTGATCCGTAGGCCGCGGGCCTTAAATCCTGCTGGCAAGTTCGATAACGTACCTGCATCAATCAACTGTCTCAACGCAGCAGTCGCGGTTCTTGATAAACCTCCAATGGTATGTATCAAACCTAAGCCATAAAAACCAAAGCCTGGAAGAAACTTGTAATGTACAAAATATTGTATCTTCGATTTCTTCTTGTCATCTTCTTTGTAGTTCCTGCGAATCGCCAGTATCTGGCCATTATCCTGTGATATGGTAACAATATACGGTACCTTGATGCCTGTTGGCTCACCGTCCTCGTCCATCTCTTCGTAACCTTCAAGATCCAGATCTACATGACACTCCAATAATGTACAGTCATAATCTATCTGAGATGGATACATACCATCTATTCTCTCAATCTCGTCAGCTAAACTACCAGAATCAGACTGAGCTGGTATCACAGGTATGTCTTTGTAAAAACCAGATACCTGTCTCTTTCTTAAATCATTCAAGCTCATCTTCAGAACTTGTGTAATGTTAGGACAAGTTTCTAAATCAGTCGTATTGTACGGTACAATCAAATTTTCTGCAGGCACAAACTTACTTACAGCTCGGTCTAAGTTCTCATCATAGTAAACTTTCTTAAACGTACTACCTGCTAACGGTAAGTAAAACAACATCTGATCTAACTCAGGCGTGTACTCTTCCATAATGCAGGTTATGTAATAGTTCATAAACTCCTTTACACGTTGAGCTTGGTCTTCTTTTTCAGGAGTGCTTGAGCCAAGCACAGTTGTTCGCACGGGTCCAGTGGGCGGCAACAATTCATTAAAGGCTTGAGCTTGGAACTGCGTGGCGGACTCTGCAAGCAAGGGGTGCGTAACACCGCTGGCTCCTCTGAAAGGCTGTGACCTTTCTTCGTAACTAAATCCCAACAACTCCAAACCGTTAGCGAAAGCATCTTCCCACTCCTGTCTACCACTCTTGTTCTCATCAAACTCACCAATCAGCTCACTGGCGATCCTGCCTAGTAAATCATCTGGCATGTCCTCAGCTAAATTAGCAGAGAAATCCATGTCAGCATCGCGCTTGTCCCGTGGGTCAAAGTCTATAACAACACTGCCATCGTCCTCTTCCATGATCTCCACGTTATCAGGTACAGGGTCCATATCTAATGTTTCAGGCATTTCAACTTCTACTTCAGCCGCCAACTCTTCTTCGTTCAACTGAGATGGCACATTCTCCATCATGCTGCCTATTGGTTCTCTTGCCATGTAAATCTCCTTTCAGGAACTATACCATGAATTTTATAAAAGGTTCAATACCTTGTGGTCCGCGGTTCATGTTTACCGCTTTATCCTTCAAAGATATTACACCGCCACCTGCTTTCATCGTATCAGGGCTCTGTCTTTTGTTAGCTATCATTTGACTTAATAGCTTACTAAAGCTAGTCGCTTCGTCATCATTTTTAAATTGAATAAAATCTTTTTTGTCCAAAGAAGCTTGATAAGCATCTTCTATCGTTCGATATCTAACTAACTCTCCCTCAACTAAACGTATAGTAGGGAACAATCTACCATCAATAGAAGCTGTCTGGACTGTTTCTAAACTTTCTGTCATAGGCGTAGAAGGATCTAAAGCACGACTTAACCATGCAGGTCTTTCTCCCAAAGGTAATATGGCTCCGCCGTCTTCTTTCATTATGTCTGGGTTTGTTCTTTCTCTTGGATCGTTTTTACCAAATCTGCCTTTCAAAACAGCTTTGCTACCTTTGGGTCTGTCCGTTAACATAACATAGGATAAACTCCCTGCATCCTCTACTGCATTGTAATATGGTAAATGTGTAAAGCCCTCTTTGGCTAATTTTTTTCTAAACTCTCCTATAAATTTACGAAAGTCACTAAAAGGAAAATTGGGCTTGTCCCCAACTAAATGACCCATATCAAATGCTTTGGGAGAATAAGCATCACCGAAACGATCTTTATTATACTCTATAAGCAGATGCATATTAATGCCTTCTTCATCCCAAACATCTACATCTTTTACCCTAGAGCCTGCTTTTCCTTTAGGCGTGTAAGGTTTACTTAAATCTGCTTTCAAAGGATAGGTGCCACCAAAGGTGGTTCTTGGTATAGGAATACCAGCTTCATCATATCCTAAATTACCTGTAGCAAAACGGTCTTGTCCAGGTCTTAGAGCTTTAAACCTATCTCTAGCAGCTTTAGGACTCCCAACATGTGTACCAAGAGCATCCAAAGCACTAGGAGCTTTGTCTGGATCAAAGACTGTAAACCCCGTTTCTACATTAGGAGAGTAATGAAAAACATCTTGTGGAGTATCAGATTTTGAAACAAATTTAGAAGTGGCCATACCTAGTGCACCTTTTGGGACTGCCTTTGGAAGTAATTGAGATCCTAATAAGGTGCCTCCAGTTACATTCATAGACGTATCAAAAGCTAGTTGCTGTATTTCCTGCGGGCTGAGTTCACCGCGCATAAGAGCACCAAACTTCATAATACCACTGTAAGCATCCTTCAATGCTGGAGGTATACCCATTTGGATATCACTCAGACCTACCTCACCAAAAGGCGTGGTCTTAGGAACAGTCATAGGTAGAAAATATCCTATACCAGCTAAAGGTCTTCTATCTTGCCCTGTAGGTGGTAAAGCATCACTAGGTTGAAAATCTTCTCTAGCCATCTCTTCCAAGAACCTGTGCTAGCTGGGCCATGAGGCGTGGGTCGTTGGTCTTGGACTTTCCTGCTTTTTTCATTATACGACTCATAACTAACATCTCTCTGTCAGCAGGGATCTCCTGTATCTCAATAGTTGTTTTCTTCATCAAACCTTCTATTCCTGGGGACCCACCGTATTTCAAAGGGATAGCTTTTGGCTTTACATAATTAATATCTAATAAATCAATACCGCCTAGAGCAGGCTCTGCAAAACCCTCAAACTCTAACATCTTTTTACTAATAGCATCTAATGGTTCTATAAATTTTTCAGGCGCTCTAGTTGTGTCCTGATCCAAAGGATCTAATGCATTCGGATCATTCATAAGTCTTTCTATAATATCATCAGGGTCTTCAGTTAAATTATCAAGATCTTGTTCTAAAAAAAATTGATCACCAAGATCAGTATCGCTATCAAAAATTGGAATGTCTTCTTTGTTTGCGTTGCGTACTACACTGTCAGCCATCGTCACCTCAATAATATGCTCTCACTTGAGCAGACCCATCGCTCTCTTCCCAATCATCTGAAGGTAACTGTACAAAATTACCCTGACGATATCGCATTAAAGCCTGTGTCATGCTATCCACAAGGTCATCATACTCTCCATTTGGAAAAGCTGCAACCTCTTCTATCATCTCCTCTGCAAAAGTCTCATCGGGGGCCCAAACCATCCCAGCTTCAAACAAAGGTGATACAGAATGTACTCTGGATACCTTATCATTACCTTTACTCGGTGTAAAGTTAACAACAGGTATGCCCATGTTCCGTAGTTCGTGGGTCAAAGGCAGCCCCGTTGCCTTGGCTTCTATAATAACTGTTTCGGGGTCCCAATAATTATACTGCTCTAACGCAACATTCTTTAATTCTGGAAAGTCCCACCTGTCTTTTATACTATCTAACAGTATCAAAGCGGGCTGGCCCCCTATTTCTTCTGGATAAAACACGCCCCATGTGGTTATTGCACTGTAATCTGACGTTTCACGCTTTGAAAAAGCCGTATCGTAGCTCTGAATGACGTATTGTAGGTTAGGAACATTCTTTTTTTCCCATTTTCGCCACCATTCTCGCTTAATTATTGCATTTTCTTCGCCTGTAGGCTGTTGTTGGTACTGTGCATTCCATTTACTGGGTGGTATTGACGCTTTTACTGCTGTTAAATCGTCCAAACTCCAATATTCTGGCCAGCAGGGCTGCCCGTTTTCAAAAATAGCAGGCAGTTCTACTATCTCCCACTGGTCTGCAATAGGATCTTTAGCCATAGAACGTAGTAACTGACCTGTTAAATCCTTTTCTGACCACCTAGTCTGCACTAAAACGATACTTCCACCAGGCTGTAGTCTCTGTCGGGGGCCCCCAGTGTACCAATCCCATGCATCTTCAAAACCATTGTTACTCATCGCAGTCTGTTCCGAGTGCGGATCATCAATTATAACAAGATCACCACCTCGACCAGCTAAGTTTGATCCAACACCGACAGCATAATACATGCCACCCTTGTTTGTATCCCATCTACCTGATGCTTTACTGTCAGCTGCGAGACTTACATCAGGAAAAACTGTTTTGAACTCGTCCGTTTCAAGAAGGTTCTTTACCTTTCTACCAAAATTAACAGCAAGTTCTGTCGTGTGAGTGGCTTGAATAATTTTCATACTAGGATTTCTACCCATCATCCATGCGGGAAACAAAAAAGATGCAAACTCTGATTTAGTATGTCGGGGTGCCATATTAATTATTAGACGTTTCAGTTCCCCACGAGCTACCCTCTCTAACTTTTCTGATATTATTTCGTGGTGCCTGCCCTGAATAAAGCTTGGCCAAATGTTTTTTACAAAACTTAAAAACGTATTTTGGCACTCCTCGTTCTTCTCTAACTGAGCTAGTCTTAGTTCAAGTTTAAGTATCCTCTCGTCCTGTATTCTACCATCCATGTAGGGGCCCCTTGCCTTAAAATTATATGCGATTTATGGGTTATTATAATATAGTTAATCGCCATATCAAATTATTTATAATTGTTAGTGAAAAACTTAGCTCTAGCTAGCGCTGCCAGAGCAATGGTCGCGCGCCGCTAAGTCATTGATTTTATTAGATTTTTCCTATTTTAGCCTCTATTTTCTAGGGCCCCTGATTTATTATTTTTTCCACATTTTTTATTATTTTTTTTACATTTTCCTTCACCAGCTGGTGAAGGAATCGCGCCAGCTGGGGCCGCGGATCCAGCGCCAGCGGCCCCGAATCATGGGGGCTAGGCCAGCGCCAGTTGGGAAAGATTCGCGCCAGCTGGGCCAGCTGTTAGCGGCCCAGTAAAACCGCCCAGATAACCAGCGCCAACGCCCCAGCAATTGCGCCAGCTGGCCAGCTGTTAATGGCCCATACGTTTTAACCAACGCCCCAGCGGCCGCGCCGCGCAAGTTTAACTATTTTAAACTTTATTAGATGCTGTTATTAAAAAGTTAGTAAAGGCTAAGTTTGTTAGTAGCTGCCCAAACTATTTTAGGCTGGCCTAAGTTTGTTAAGCCAGGTTTTTAGATTGTTAGTAAATGCTAAGTTTATTAGTAATAGCGCTAAATAAGGAATAGATTAAAATAAGTTTTTTGTGCAGCTGCTGGAACAGCTGTAAAAGCGCCAATAAAAAAGGCCCAGAAACTGGGCCATTTTTTTTAAATTTTGCGCCGTTTTTTAAAAAAGCGCTTTAATAAAATATACAAAATAAAATCCATTTACTGGGATTCCTTCCCAATATCGCCCGCAATATGATGCCGTAAAACTTGCCCATATGGCAAGGTTTTAACAAAGCGCTTTAATACTTGCGAATCTGACTCCGCGTGATCCGCGCGAGCTGTAGCGGCCCAGTGAAGCGCAACATGGCCGCCAGTAGCATAACAGCCGCCGCGCGTTTTTTCATCGCTTGCGGCCTTTTTATATGTGCCGTGATCAGTAAAACCAATAATGTAGTCACGATCTAAACGCGCGCATAGCGGCCGCCCAGCGCCGCAATTGCGGCAATTCATTAACTTATTACCTTCAGCTGGACATTTAACAATTTTAACGCCGTCAATGATTCGCGTTTTTTTACCTTCCCAAAATTTAATATTTACATTGATAACAGTAGGTAAAATTTTAAACGCATTTAATGCGGCCTTAAAATTATCCGCGCTGTAATTAATAACAGTACGGCCCAGCTTCAATAAATGCGCATAATTTAAAAAATTAAAATGTGAATAAGTAAAACTGACTCCGCCAGCTGGGACCGCATCCAATAAAGTATTTAAATATTCTTTATCAATACCAGCCGCGCCGCAAGCGCTCGGATTCAAATTACAAGTTTTTGGACAAGTAGCAAAATTATTGCCGCGCCCAGCTCTATAAGTAACGGCGCAATATGTGGTTTTCATCGCCGTCGAATTAACAACCGTTTTTAACATTATTAAGACTCCTTTTCATTAATGTTTAAATTCTTATCGCATATAATTATATAACTTGTAAAGCTTCACCAGCTGGACGCATAAAAAAAGGCCCAATAAATGGGCCTTTAATTTTTTATTTATTTTGGTTTATCCTTCGCTTAAATCTAGACCAAATTTTTTAAAAGCTTGCGTCCATATTTTTTGTTCATATTCGTTTAAACCTGATTCTTCAAAAGTTCGATGATAAATATCAGCGCTAGTTAGAGCTGATACAATCGCGTTGTATTGATCAACATTTAAAGAAATTGTTATTCTTTTCGGCTTTATTGACATTGAATGACTCCGTTTTTTATATCTCTTGTTAATTCTTTCAAATCTTGCGCGCATTCAATACATAATGTGAAATTTTCCGCGCCAGTATAATCTAATTCATTATTATAATAGCACTGTTCACAACCGTTATTAGGACCAAAAGCCAGCGTTTTATATTTAACAACGCCGCCGCACTTACTAATAGCTTTTATAAATTTACTCATTGTTAGACTCCTTATTAAGTTTTTAATATCCCATATAGTTATATATTTATTACACCTTGTAAAGGCCAAAAAAAAGGCCCCAGTAGGGCCTTTAATTTTTCACCTTGGTTAAGGCGTTTTTATGAACTGGTGCTATGCGGCAACCGCTACGCGATTCCAATCGGATTTTTTTAGGTCTAAAACTTGACCGCCTAGACGTTGCCAAAAATCAACATCATCAGCTTCGGCCTTGTGTGCTACAGCTGTAACAGCGTTAACCATTGTAGCGCGGTTTAACGGCTGGTCGTTTTCGTAACCAGCTTGGCCAATGGTATCAAGTAAACCATTTAAAACTGAGCTAGTTTCTTTTTTACTTAAAGATAAAACTTTACCTAGATTTTCAACAACGTCAGTTTTATCAACTTCAGCTGGTATTACATCCTGAGCGGCCATTCTAAATTTTTCTAAATTTTCGTCAAAAGATTCGCGGCTAGAATAACTGCCCACAATATCGCGGAGCTGTAATTTTAAAGAATGATTATCAGCTTGTTTAGTTTCATCGGTCAAAATATTCCAGCTATCACCTTCGCGCGCGCTGGTAATATGGGCCTTCCTAGTTTGTTTTTGATTTTGCATTCCATTATTACAAATTAGCGTCCAGCAAATTTCGTGGACATTAATGCTACCAGCACCAGTTTCACTATTGGATATGCCAATACCATGGGCCATAATATCGTTCACATTAGCACCAGCGCCTTTTAGCAATTCTGATTTTAATTTGATATACATTTTTTTCTCAGTAATAGCGGCCGTCACAATTTTCCAGCTGGCTTCCGATTCCATTAGCTGAGGTACGCAAGCTTCCAATAAATCAGTATTATCAAAAGTTTTAAAACGGTCCGATAAAAAAGCGCGAGCGGTGCCATATGCCGTCCTAGTATCGAAGCCGTTCTTTTGTGCTATCTGATCGAAGCATAAATCATTAACTTTTAATATTTTGGTAGGAACGCCGCCAGCTCCCTCCATAACAATTTCACTTTTATTGCCTGAATTATCATCGGACCACACTGGCGTTCTTAATTGAAGCTCGCTAGTCGGCGCAATGTAGTCTTGTTTAAGTGAATTAGTCTCTTGAATAGTTCTAAGTAAGTTAGATAAAGTATTATCCTGATTTTCTATATTATGCATTATTTGACTCCTATCGTTAAAATGCGAAAAGCGGCCCTTTATGGACCGCTTCCCATTTTATATAAAAAAGCGCATATGTCAAATTGGTAATTAACGTCCAAATTTTTCCACAAAAAATTCTTTAATACATGCTAATTCACTTTGCGTATAATCAACGGCAAATTCAGATTTTTCGTATTCATCCATTACTTTTTTTGTATAATCAAAAATATCTTCATAATCGTGGAATTTTTCCAGCTCTTTATCTTTATACCAAACTTTTAATAGATCATAAAATATTAAAAATTTATATTGCGCTTGCTTAACCTCTTGCCAAACTGCGGCTTTAAGTTTCGAATTTGAATTTAATTTTTCCTCCGAAAAAACAATACCGTTATTTTTATTAGCATTAGGAAAAACTGTATTAAACATATTATTTTTCATAAGCGCCCCCTATAATGGATTTAGACCATTGCCAGCGCTATACGCTCTAACAATATAATCTTCAGTGATTTTAATTTTGTGTAATGCGTCCATAGGATACACGGCTACATCACCTAGCTCACCTTGGGCCGCTAGATCATCTACAAATTCTTTCATTGATTCTTTAGTCTTAAAATCAATTGCTAATCGATATGTTTTTTTTGGTTTTGTCATATTAGACTCCTATAGTTTATAATTGAAAAAAAGGCGGCCCAAACTTTGGACCGCCCCCAGTATGCGATTTTATAGAAAAAATGTCAAATTACTTTCTGCGCCTACCCTTAAATGGTTTTTGTTTTTCGTATTTTTCAAAATTACTTCCATAAAGTAAACGGCCAATAAGCTTATAAATAAAATACATTATGCTACCTTCCTATTCTCAGCTTTAGCTGTAACATTTATAACAATTACATTTTCCTGCATATCATTATCCAAAAGTATTCTTTTATAAGTTAATGCAATTAAATCATTAACCTGAGCTTTTTTTCTTATCCCTGATATAGATAATCGCCTATCACCTCTATTTACAGTTTTATAAAATGAAAGTGTGCATACCGAATCATCGTCATCATAGTATGCCAGCAGTTTATGCTTTTGGCCCTTTTCCATAAAATTAAAATCTATACCAAATAATTTTGCAAATTTTCTAATGCTTTCATTCGCATCTATTATAGATTTATTTAACATTGTATTGGTTAGTCTAAGCTGGCCTGAGTCTACTGCCAACGTATCTAAAATTTTTTGTTCTTTAGTCATTATTGTTTTCCTCCTGAACTACAAATTTAACTTCAAATATTCCTTCAGTATCTTTTCCATACGTTGCGTAAATTTTGTTTTTTTCTACAAAATTTAACACTAAACTTTCAACTTCAGAACGTGGTTTTATTTTATAATTTTTATTGTAAGACATTAAACTGCCCTCCAAACTTTAAGCTTATTATCTATTGTATCACGGACTAAATGAACAACGCCCCTCCAGTCAGCTGATACATCTATTTTTGGATTATGTTTACCGCCTTCTACATAAAAATTATTATGCTTATAAGGATCATAAAATACTTGTTCAAACTGCTCTTTTAATGTCCAGTTGTCTATCCAGTCACCAATAACAAAAGCGTGAACATATTTTTTCTTTTCCCTAACTACGCGGTCCCTAGTCTTTTGGCTAACCCAAAAGCTAGCATTTTCTAAACGAATGTGATCACCGTGTTTACGATGATCACCATAACAATGACGAATTACTTTTCGCGTTTTATAATCCATCACACTTAAACAGTCTTTAGTAAGGTTTTTATAAACTTTAACTTTCATAATAAATTTTCTCCTTTTAAATTTAAGGTATAAGTTTCACCTTCGCACCAGCTGGTCCATCCTTCATACCAGTCAAGAGCTGTATAAGGCTTCCAGTCTTCACTACGATCTCGATTAATTTCAGTCAAAAGTTTATTGACCGACCATATTTTTATATCGCCAGTTTCTAAATCTTTTACTTTAAATTTTTTATTATATTTTTGTGGAATTAAATAAAAATTTTCGCCGTCAGTTTCTGGAACGCCCATATTGTTGATTTTTGTGCTATAAATAGCATCTTTTGGATGCTTAGTGATATCATCTACATATAAATTTATGTCATATGATATACCTTCATGTTCAAAAGCTTGCCAATCTTCGCAACGATCACCGCTTAATATGCTTTCTGTTAAAAAAGATTTATATTCAAACAATACTTTACGTTTAAATTTTTTATCATTATTAAATTTTTGTTCGAGGTTAATCATTTTTATCCTCCAAACTATTTAATATAAAATGCGCAACGTAATCACCGTTTTTGATATCAAAAATATCGGCTTCAATATATTTTTCTAATTTTTCATCAGCAGTTAAAACTATTTCATAATTTTTTAAAGCTGGAGATATTACAGATAATGAAGCTCGATATCTTTCATCGTCTATAACCGTACTCATTGATAAATTCCCAATGAACACATTTCACCCATTGAGGACCAAACAATTCTGTTTTCCTCCTTTTCATCTACGTCTATATGCTTATTCCAAAGGGTGCATACAGCTCTAACATGATTGTATCCTCCAACAAATTTGTCTAATTCATGCGGATCATCAGGATTAATTTTACCAAGTGGATAATATCCATCTTCGTTTTCTATTATTTTTGCAACTCTGTAATTTTCATTTTCTTTTACAGGTGTATAACAATATTTTTTTTCTTTAGTCATTTTAGCCTCCAAGCTATTAATTAATGTTATTTAGGATGGTATGCGATTTTTTATATAATAGCAAGTCAAAAATTTTCACCCAGTCATAAGGCTCAGGACAAAAGTAATGCGGCGCTAGTTTTATGCCCTCTTCTTTCAGCTGTATAACTTGTTCAGCTCGATATAAATGTAGCCCCTGAGCGCTCTTTACTAAAATCCAAACAGAAGCTTTCTCGTGTAAAGATATCCAGCTGATTTGCTGGGGACTAAGTTTTACTTTGTTAAAACGTGCATATTTTAATTCTACAAAATGAAATTTATGATTGTGATCACAAATTAATAGATCAGGAAGGCCAAGCGTCATCCAGTTTTCTATTCTACTTAAACGTAATGGTTTACTGTATTGTAGGGATGCCCTCTTTAGCTGTTCGTACAGACCTGATTCTTTTTTGGTCGGACTTCTCTTCCTCGTGTTCAATAACGTCTTCAGCGTATCTCGGTTCATTTTGTTTAAGTTCCTTCAAAGCTTTTAGAACTTCTTCTTTAGACATACTATCTATTGTTCCATGACGGATCTCAGATTTATTAATGTAAATATTACCGTTAGCTTGGCCCCTACGGTATTCAGCTTGGACTGCGGCAGAATATGCACCATTTTCCAAAGCTAAATCTCTAATTCTTTGCAAATCTCTTAAATGTCTTTTGAAAGTAATACCATATTTCTCATCCAGTTCATCTCTATAAGCTTGTATCGCTCTACAAACATGAGGACAAATCTCAGGGTTAGTCATTTCATATGCTCTGGTATGTGCTGAAGAAGCTGGAAAGCCAGCATTAATAGCCGCTTCTCTATAAGTTATCATTCCATCATTAGAAACTAACTCTTTTACAAACTTTTCTTGTCTTCTAGTAAGCTTGCTATGTATATCTGCTTTTGGTCTGCCACGACCCTTTTTCAAAGGCTTTAAATTATTCATTCTTTATATATAGACCAGAAAATATTTTTTTGCAAAAAACTTTTTCGCTCTTAGTAAGGCCAAAATCAATCTAATATTGTAAGTTACATTTTTAAAAATAAATATGTAACCAAATATGTAACCATAAATTTGTTATGTATAAAGGATTACAGAGTAAAGTTACATAAGTTACACCAGTTACACCTATTTTTAATAAAAAATATTTTTTTTATTTTCAGCTCTATATATAAAGGAGATTAATAAATGTAACTATTTTTCTTTTTTTGTTTTCCAAAAATATTCGTTAGTATCGCCCAGTCTTGTATTATTACCGTTCTCAACCTGATATTCTATTGTACTTACCTTAAAATCAGGCTGTAGCGGCTTGTCAGGCGTGAGACTATTGTCATAAACTCTCATTCTATTGTTTGGATATACACAATATTGACCATTGTATAATTCCAACAGATTAAAAGATTTATGTTCGTCAGGTGTTTCAGCTGTACTGTAGTCTATAGCGTTAACATCCGCGTGATAATTATCCAAAGTTGCTACATACACACCTTTTTGTATGCCAAAATCTCTGGTTAGCACCTCAAAATCCATTGAACCGATGAATTGTTTATGAACAGCCACGATACCATAATCCATACAATTCCAGAACTGAAGATTATTAAGAGGTAAGTCTGGATTGGGTACTTCAGGTCTAGATACAAACGCGCTAATAGGCAACTTGTCAAACAAAGCCCCATATTGAGGCAGATAAGTCTCAAAATAAAATGCTCTCCCAGGAATAGATTTACATGTGACCCAGACCCCATCGACAAATTCACCAAATCCATCTTCTAAATCCCTTAAATATTCTTTTCTAACATAAACTTTTTGAGCTGGTAGATTACAAATTAACTCACTCATTCAAAAACATCTCCTAAAGTTGTACTACTATTAACCGTAGTTGCTCTTTTAATGACACGCCCATACTCAATTTCTTTAACAGCTCGCGGGTCATCTTCAAACCACATCTCATCAGGAGCTGGTGTAGTAGGATTTGCTTGCATTTGTTTATATATGCCTCTAGCAGACGGATTAACTTTTTGTGTGCAATCAGGACAATAAGTAGGTGTTGTCCTGATGTATTTAGTTCTTCTGAGTTTGTTGCCACAGTCTCTGCAACGGTTTAATCCATATCTTGCCATTAGTAACCTCTTTTAATAACTGTAAGACATTTTGTCAGCAAAGCAGCCGTCTTAACATCCTCTTTCTTCTTGAGCCGTGAAACTTCTTCGTTGACCAGTCCTTCTATTTCTAATATTGCTTCTGCCCATGATGGCATTTCGTGAATTTTAATCCAAGCACTTTCTTCTTTCATTTAATTATCTCCTTCAATTTTTCCAAAAAGGTCTGTTTGCGTGGCGTGACCCGTGGGTCGAGAATGTGGAGCTTCCAGACTTTGTGCATAGTCGGCATTTTTTTCAAAGATGCGTCTTGATGGCGGTATCCAGACCAGCTGTGTTTGATCATTGTCTTGATCTGTTCGCCATACGAACCAAGCGTAACTTGTAGCTGTCGAAGCAGTTGCGGACAGACGGCCTTTAACGATTGGTACTCGTTCAGTAAACTGCGCGATAATCGTTGGCGGATTTGGTTTAAATAATCTTTCATATCGTCCTATTCCTTCCATGAATTGAGTTCTAGCGAAGACTGCCACCAGCTTGCGTGTCATGGGCAAGGCTTTACGGACAAATTCTTCTGCTAGATTAAAGGGTGGGTTGGTAATAATAAAATCGTATGCACCTATTACCTGACTGTAATCCAAGGTAAGAAAATCTTGAATACGATCCTGACCGTAATCGGCTATGTCACATGATTCGATCTTATCAAAATATTCTTGAAGGACCTTGACCATGTGACCGCCGCCGCAAGCTGGCTCTAACACACGATTATTGTAATGAACAATACCCATTGGTAGGATAACGGAGTGAAAGAGCGCTCGCGTGGCCCAAGGCGGAGTAGGAAAGTAATCGAGACTATCCTTTTTCTCGTGCCTTTGGGACATTACCGCGTGTGTTTTATTCTGTGTCTTCATCACACTGCTCGCAAATTTCAGGCACTTCATCGTCACCCAGCATAGAACTATAGGTATGACCGCAATCTGTGCATATGAATTTTCCTTGCTGTTCTCTAACCATTAATCAACTCTATCTATGACTACGATTTCATGTTTAAGATCTATTGCTTCTCTGATCTGATCGGCACTATCAGCCTCAACCATAAAAGTTACATCACGCGTTGGTTGTTTGCTGTCTGGTGACCAACGAACTTTAACATAATATCTATTTTCCATAATTTAACCTCCAAGTTGTTTTTTTTAACAAATAAGATTTATCGCATACATTGTCAAGCACAAAAAAACCCGCAAGAGAAACGAAAAACTTGCGGGTTCATTTTTTTCAACATTAATCTTAACCGAAAGGAGTCTTTTAAGATCAAAATAACAGTATCAAAAACAATTAATAAGGTCAATCCCATATTTTAATATATTTATATTTTTTTAATTTTGCTCTTAATTTTTCATCTGTGCAGTTTTGACAAAAGAATTTTATAGCTGTGCGGCTATCGCCCATAAACAGTAGTTTATCTTTGTAATATACAATGGCTTTAGAGCTATCATTCGTGTCTAGAATATAGCCATCACTCTTATATATACTCATTTATTCTTAACGGCGCTGTTCAAAGAATCAATGATATCATCAATATTGGGCTCTTTTTGCCACGGATTATATACACATTTGTATTTTTTTGGACACCACGATTCGATCATCATTTCATAGGTTTTATTACCACCTATATAAACACAAGCCATCATACCTGTTTTGGATTTTATTCTTTTGACCAAACGACATGTGGTATATTTTTTCTTTTTTTTTTATTTTGCCATATTTTTTGTTGTTCTGTGTAACCTTTAGGTTTGTATTTATAACCATCAGCTTTTGCTTTTTTAACCCATATACCAGCTACCAGCACGGCAAAACCACCTATGATGGCTACTACAATAAGCCAAGTAAGCGCTTCACCTATCTGCCGCCTAAGTTGTTGTTGTTTATAAACAGTTTGCTGACGTTGCTTTCTTATTTGCCCTTCCATCTGTAGGAGCTCTTCATAGGCCCCTGGGCCGTGGGTTAAGTTTAAAAACATTTTAAGCTCATAGCGTTGTTCTTCCAGCTTCTTTTTAGCGGCGTAAGCCGCGAGAGCTGCCTCTTCGATAGAGTTTGCCTTGAACAGCTTACCAAATAGGGGAGGATTCTTTGCTTGTTTTTCAGCATTGTCTATGTCAGAGACAGCCCCCATCCAGCGTGACACGTCTGAAGCCATAGACTCAATATCTTTTGCTGCTGCAAATCCTTGTTTGATTGCATTAAAAGCGCTATTCGCTACGCTCATAGCAGCGGTTATAGTTAAAGGGTCCATAATTTATTGTAACATGTTTTTAAAAAAAAGTGAAAGTCAAGTCTTTCAAAAAAATATTTTTTAAATAAAATAAAATATTCAGAGGAGAAAATACATGTCAAATTTACCAAATAGGAGGCCGTGTGTGACCACGGACGTAGGAGAGGGTTTAGCTGTTACTGTCTCTTTTCATCCAGAAACAGCAGCACCAATTGAAATATTTTTATCAGGAAGAGGTAAGAAAGCCTCAGATGGTCCGATGACGAACGCTCTATATAATTTGGGCGTGGAAGCGTCTAAAATTATGCAAAATAAGGAAAGTCAACCCGCGGCAGAGTGATCTTTTGCTTTTCGCAAGGTCATTTCAGCATCTACGAGCTCTTTTACTCTCTTTTGTTCTTCTGAAACATATTGAGAGTAAATGTACCGTAGTTGTCCACCCAAAGTTCTGCCCTCTTTGGCCGCTATTTCCTTAATTTGTAAATAAACGTCTTTGGGAACAAGAATGCTTTTCCATTTATCTGTATCCATATCGCATAAATCCTTTTGTTTTACGCGATTATATGCGAGAATATACAATTTGGTCAATGTTTTATTTAGATTCGCCCCATGATGGGCCTATTTCTACATCAACTTTGTTCGGCACACCTAAAGGCACTGCATTTTCCATTGCATCAACGATTGATTCGACCTGTTCTTTGGACGAAACGGACACAGCTATCTCATCATGTATCTGAATTAACGGAGTTATCCCCAGCTTGTGGATATCTACCATAGCTTTTTTAGTCATATCAGCGGCAGAAGCCTGAATTAGACGGTTGAGGGCCTTATATGTGTAGGCTCGTCTTAGTCTTGTTGTTGGACCGTGTTCATTGAGCGCATCTTTATAAGGCAGAGCCTTGTTCATAGCAAATGTATCGGGCTCCCAGAGGTCAAATCGGCATTTTCTACCTAAAATAGAGCGTATAGAACCAGAACTTTGTCTTGAATTTAGCTTATTCATCACGCCATGCATGAGCATTTTAACAAAAGGCACACGATCATGGTACTGGTTCACGAGCTTTTTAGCTTCATCCACAGGTATATCGAGCTGATCTGACAGTTTATTCACACCCATACCGTACATCATGCCTAAATTTATAGTTTTTGCTTGCTTACGAGGTATCTTTGCCATGTCTGCTACCATAGTATGAAAGTCCATATCAGGATCATTCTGATATCCATCGACAAATTCTTGTACACCTTGCATGTCATGGCCCTGAGATTTACCGTAAGCGTGGGCATAATGCACCAAGATCCGTGGTTCCTGTTGCGAGAAGTCTATACTAGCCCACTCTTCACCTTCTTCAGGTAGAAACAGGGAGCGAATCATAGGGCCCAGCTCAGGATCACGGGCTGGTATCTGCTGTAAATTAGGGTTATTCATGCTGATTCGGCCTGATACGGTGCCACCATCGTCAGATCTGATCTGATTTATATGGGAGTGTATGCGACCGTCTACAGCTGTATGCTTCATAATCGTATTAATAAAGGTCCCATGTGTTTTATTTAAGCCTCGTGTGCGCAAAATCATCTTAGGTAGCTCGTGTTCATGCTCAGATAGGAACGATCTAGTGAAGCTAGGTGCGCCTTTTTCAGTTTTAGGATAGCTTATACCTACCGAATCGAAGGCCTTGGCAAGTGACTGAGCTGCCCATACTTCTACGTTCATGCCTGTTATGTGCTTAATTTTAGCAAGCATTTCTTTTTCTTCTTTGAGCAGATAATCTCTGGTGCGCTCAACGCGGTCTTTGTCTATACGCACACCTTTCCAAGTCATATCTATAAGCACAGGCAGTACATCTAGCTCAAGATTAATTATGCTCCACAAATCTTCTTTAGAAATTAACGTCTTAAAATAGTTCCACAACTCCAGTGTCAGCTCGGCATCCACTTCAGCATATGGTCCTACATGCATAGATGGCAGCTTCCACAGCTCGGCCTTGGGATCTACACCAAAATCACGAGCGGCTTCTGTCAGGTTCTTTTCACTTTTTGTTTTTGCAAGATAATCAAAAGCCAGTGCATTTAGACTGTAGCTAAAACGGTTTTCATCTAGCAGAGAGGCTACAACCATAGTATCAATGATACGTCCATTGAGAGTAAAACCCATGCGTCTAAGCCAGCCCGCATCGTATTGTGCGTTGTGCATAATTTTTTCTGCTGGTGATTCGCAAACCTTCTTCATCCAGTTATTAACTATGCGCTCATCTATATTACCACCACCGCCGTGCCTGATAGGTATGTAACCTTTCCAGCCGTCTACAGCTACAGCGTATCCTACAACTTCACCGTCACCAGTTGGCCATCCAGGGCCTTTAGTTTTAAGATTAGGGTCTTTTGTTTCTACATCTATTGCTATGCTTTTAGCACCAGTTATGTCAGGTAGTTCGTGTGGTGGCACCCATTCTGATTTAGGTGTGAACATCGCCATCTGAAGTGTCATATCGTACCTCTATAAGTTTGTTAAGGTACCACAGTGCTTTCTGTAAATCTTGGATACCGTTTTTGTGTCTATAACGAGCTAAGTATTTAAGTATATTACCTTCTAGATAATAATGAAAGCCCTCGGCCGTAATAGATTCTATCATGTCTATGGTTTCAATTGAGCTATTTGTGTAATGATCTGGATGGTTAACCAGCTTACTAAGTTCTATATTATCTGACTGCTGATTTGCTTGTTTCTTTTTCATTTCTTCCTCCTTTAATCTCATCTTCATGTATTCAAGATGCCGCATTTTCTATTCCATGATGTTTATGATGACAAGATATACAAAGCAAATCACATTTTTCTATTTCTGCTTTTATCTTTTCCATAGAATGATTTTTTCCTAACATTCTTGATACGTTATTAACTTTAGTGCTTGGATCTCTATGATGAAAATGTAAAATATCTGGATTATCTTTATATCCACAAGAAGAACAACCAACTTCTTTCTTATATGCACGAATTTGTAATCTCTTCTCTGCCTTTCTTCTTGCATTTAATCTATTAGTAGCTTTGTCCTTGAGCAAATTATCTGCTTCTTTTCTAATATCATCATCAATCATTTCCATTTCTATGCAATTTCTGTCTTTGAAACTTTGCAAATACTCGTTCCATCCTGTTTTCTTTTCAAACTCTTCTGCTTTTACTATAAGTTTTTGTGCATAATCTCTTAAAAATCTTGCGATGGTGTTGTATTTAATTTGTTTGTCTATTTGATTACGATTATATTTCTCTGGCTCTATTATGTAGCCACCCATATCGCATTTTATAACTATTTTCATATGTAATAACTCCTATTGCTATCTTCTGATTCCACTATAAATAAATTCTCTTTGGCCCGTGTGACAGCAACATAGAACACTCTATGTAAGTCATCGTTGCCTACACGCATCGCATCGTCAGCTGACGGAGATAAATCTGTGAATACAACTACATTCTCTGACTCACCACCTTTAGACCCGTGGATCGTGGATATTGTTATACGAGGCTCTGCATTAAACTTCTCTCCTCGTCTTAAAAGAGCTGTGATATAGACACGCTGTTCCTCTGGCAATCTATCAAGGGCATCTCTCCATATCAGCTCATCACCTACCATAAGGCCCCACTCTGTCTGGAGCTGCTTCATGTTAAACAGGTTGCTGTCATCTGCACCGCTCATCGTTTTAAAACCGCGCTTGATACGTTTGCCTGTAGACATGAAGCTATAGATATCTTTTACAGTCTCCAAGGTAATGCTTTTACCTTTACGCATCTGCTCCCAGCCGTTAACTGCTGAAGATATCTTAGCTGAGATAGATCTATGTCCTTTGTGTGTAAACAGATAGCCTGATGATTTAAGCATATCGACTACAGGATTAAGTATGTATCCAGCCTGTGCCAGTATCAGCCACTGACCAGATGATACGTCAAGATCTTCTAGTCGGCTTACATGTTGTACAGACCCGTCTTCATTTTTAGGTTCATAGCGTTTAGGGTATCTGTTGTTTATTCTAGAAACTATAGTCTCGGCTGTTCTATGAATGAGCCGTGGGACGCGGTACGATTGTGATAATGTTTCACTAGATCCATCAAGGGTAATGAAATGCTCTACATCTGCACCAGCCCATCTATAGATAGCTTGGTCATCATCGCCAGCCGCGTACATCTTCTTAGCATTTTTATCTAATATATGTGCTATGTCCCATTGCAGAGGACTAAGATCTTGAGCTTCATCTAGAAATACCAGCTCAAACTTGGGACAGGACACTTCAGCTTCGTCAATAAAGCACTGTAGCATATCTGTGAAATCATACAGCTCGTGCTGTTGTTTGTATTCTTTGTAGCACTTGTCTACATAATTGACTGTGTTCCAGTCAAAGACCATATATGTTTTATTGTACTGCTCTCGCAGTGATGTTTTGCACAAGCGTGCTAGATTTATCAGGCTAAGGATGGGATGATCGTTAGCTTGCCTGTCCAGTATATCATCTTCAAGTGTAGATCCTGAGACAAGAGGTATGGATATTAAGTCACTCAGCTCTTTGTAATGCTCCTTACCCATGACCTGTTCTGTGCGTATGCCACTAGAGGACAGGGCCAGACTATGTAAGGTACGAAAATAGAACAGATCTTTTTCAGGATCTAGATGAAAACGGTTGGACGCACGCTCTTTGGCTTCGTTAGCTGCTTTTCTTGTGAAAGCTAAGAACGCTATAGTATTAGCGGACACGCCATTCTCAAGCGCGCTGTCTAACATATTCAAGAGGGTCGTGGTCTTGCCAGTCCCAGGTGGTCCAAATATACGAAACATCAGTGTGCCGTTTCATCCCCTACTATCTCATGCCAGTCTACTATTTCATAGAGAAAGATAGGAGTGTTTTCGCCGTGCCAAGCGCCAACCACATTAAAATCCATAAACTCAATAGCTTCTTCTCTGGTCATATCATCTCGTTCCATAAGTATGTCACAACATTTATTATAGTCGTAGATAAGTATGTCAGGTTTACCACATCGTGATCCTATTCCAAGAATAGCTGCGTCAAAACCGTCAGCCTTTAACATTGTTACTTCTTTCATTAGAATGGTGTCTCCTCTTTTTTGCCCATGCTGGGCGGGTTGAGTTCCATATCTGCGTTTTCAAAAGCGGGTATTGCCCAACATCTTACAGATCTGTTTTGTATTTTTAAAACAGTACTGGACCCGTTAATATCTCGCAAGCGTTGGGCAATTTTGTGAGACTTGTATTCAAAAAATTTATTCTTTTTTAAAAAATTTTCAAAGTCTCGTAATCTAAAATACGTTAGTTGATCATCTTCGCTCGTCCACGGACGGCGTAGTAATATCTCTTCTTTGGCTTGAGCCTGTTGTAAGTGTCTACAGAACTCTTCAAGATAGTCATAGAATTGTCCTGATGTGCTGGCATCTTCAGCTACCTCTATAATAGCTGCTTCATTCTCTTTCATTTCATTTAATAAGTGACTGATTCTAGCTTCCCAAATTGGTTTACCTACTGTGCGAGGCATAAAGTTAAGTTGTTCCATACATGCCTTTTGAAACGTGGGCTGTGATAGGAGAGCGTCTGTGTCTAGCTCCAAGGGCTCTGAGTTTACATCCATAAACCACACAGGTGGTGTAGAGTTATATTTTCTAAGGTTTGCTATGGTAGCACCTTGCACAGCTGAACCAACCCCATGCTGTCTAGTTCTACATAAATCTTTGTTACAGTGTGCGTTGATAGGTGCGTCATTACATTTGTAGGCGTAGTCTTTGCGTTTAGCCTGTGATGCTACGATGTTGACCTCAGATAAAGGCAGAGGTGGTTCAAAGTACATCATGTTGTATGTTAGTATTTCTGTTTCCCAGCTATCAGGATATGCTTTGCGTAAGTACACGGCTATGTTAAACAGACCGTTGTTGCGTCCACCTTCAGATATCTTACTAGCACATAGCGTTTGCAGACAGGGTGGACCGTCTTTTATTGGTGTATCTTTTACATCTTCTATTTGTAGAGCTAATACTTGCTCCACAGTCTGCTTGTAAGCCTCGTACAGCTCTATAAACTCTTCTAAGGTCGCAGAGGTGCCATCGTCCTTAATACCGTACCGTAGGCCGCCCTCAGCGTCATAATAAGGTAAATTTAAAAAATTACCTACATCACCACGTTCTAGTTGTAATTTAATTTGTTTTGGAAATATTTCGCTTTGTCCGTATCCAAGGGCGGCAGAGATATGCTGCAAGGTTTGCTGCATATCTTTAGCTTCTACCCAGTCAGTTGTGAATAGAAAGCAATGAGCTCCACCACTCTTGGACCGACAAACCACAAGGGGCAACTTCATGCGCCTAATCTTTTCTACCAAAGACTTGTGATCAAGCGGATATTGGTCAATGTCTATACATCCCCATTTGCATTTATTATCTGCATTAATGGGTATGATACCTAGAGAATCACCTTTTCCGCTTAGATGACCTAGCCAATGATCTTTTGTCCGTGGTTCGCGAACTAAGGCAGCCCTACCAGACATTTTACCATTGGCTTGTGTCTTGTCTATTCGATACGTTCCAAAGGCTTCTTCTAGGCCATCAAAGATAGCACTAAAAGATTGCCATGCCATTAGAACGGTATCTTATCGTCAGAAACATCATCGTCAACAGGATCAGACGAAGTCCCACCTTCCTGTTCATGTTTAACGTCAACATCGCCTCTTTCGACAGATAAGGCAAACATCTTGGCTTCATCGTAATAAGCCTTGTTGGTTACCTGACCTTCTAACTTCATTTCCCAATTATACCAAGCATATTGCTCACCTTCTTCTAGGAAAGTCCAAAGGTGGTAGACATGAGAACATCTTGGTGGGTTGAAAGGTTGACCATCTTGGCCAATGAATTTTCTTCCCATTATAATTGAGTTCCACTTCTTACTCTTCTTTAAAGAAGTAGATTTCATTGCTATCATACCAAGATCAGTTGTTCCGTCTTTATTAATGACAAGAACATAATGCTGATGAGTGTCCTCTATGTAATGACCAGAGCCGTCAGTAAGGTAATCTTTTTGATCACCTTTCTTTTTGCTACGCTCAGTAGGTGGACAATCTTCTCTTCTAGAGTAGATAGCAATTGGAGCAGGGTTATCATCTCCTGGAGGTGACCAATGAATAAAACGTCTTTGGTATGCGCAAGGTATAACCCTTATGCCCTCTTCGCCATTATAAATTTGGCTTGTTACCGTATTTATAATGTCACCCTCACTAGAGCCTTTAAATTGAGCTCTAATTGATTTACTCAAGTTAGTTTTTAAAAAAGGTATACTTAAACTTTCTTGATTAATTTCTTTGTTACCCATGCCAGCGTCAGCCGCAAACATAGACATATCAACGACATTATCTTTTGCAACAACGTCTGATTGATTTTTTTGAACTGGTGTATTAGCCATATTATTTCCCCTTTACTATTTTAGCTCTTTTACCGATAAATGCGCCAAACAAATCACTTGGAAACTCACTTCCGTTTTCTGTCATTTCTTTGACCCACGACTTTAATGTTGCTGGATGCACTGATTCTTTTTTATCTACGCTGAAACCTTTTTCTAATGCAGATTGATAAAAATCAGTTGCTAAATTATCCTCACCTTTGCCAAAGACAGCCGATATAGTATTCTTTACTAGATCACCATATCCGTTATCTCTTAACCATGTGTGAGCTTGTGGCCTATCACTAATCTTAATTGTGCCACCGTATGTTGGTGTGATCTTTACTTCAGATCCATCACTTAAAGTAAAACTTTCCATATTTATCTCTTCCATAGCTGCTGGAAGATCTTGATCAGTCAGTTCTAGAAGCTGCTTTTTTGTTTCTTTCAGCTCTTCTTCTAAAAATTTTACTTTATTTTCTGTTTGAATAATTTTACTTGCAAGCGCAGACACATCCGATAATCGTTCTGTATCTGTGCTTTCTACAGCAGATTGCCTATCCATAGCATCCTGTTGCATCTGTTGAAACAAATCGTTTTCCATGTTTCTCCTTTTCTGTTTCGTGGTTAAAGACTTTTTTATAGCCTTGCATTAATATAATAAATCGCATACAATTACATACATGTCAAGCACGGAGATAATAAATGTATATTTTTAAGACAAAACCTTTCAAACATCAGGAAGAGGTATTGGAAAACAGCTGGAAAAGACCATACTACGGTTTGTTTATGGAAATGGGTTTAGGCAAATCAAAAGTAATAATAGATACCATAGGTAAATTAAAATTAGATGGTGAGATAGATGCTGTAATGATTGTGGCACCTAAAGGTGTGTATGACAACTGGGTTAAACAAGAGATACCGAATCACTTGCCAGATGAGTTTGACAGGTTTGTGGTCCGTTGGCAGCCTAGCAGTAGCAAAGCTTTTCAAGACGACATGCAAAGACTTGTGTTTGAAATTATGACTGGCATAAAGTTTTTCGTTATTAATGTTGAGGCCTTTAGCACAGACAGAGGCAAAAAAGCCGCGTATTATTTTTTGAAAAAAAATCCTGACAACATGATGGTTATAGATGAAAGCACTACAATTAAGAACCGTAAGGCTTCTAGGACCAAGAACCTTTTGCAGCTATCTAAGCACGCTAAGTATAAAAGAATATTGACAGGATCACCTGTAACAAAAAGTCCTATGGATCTGTATTCTCAATGCACCTTCTTGCATTGTGCATCGTTAGACCAGCCGAGTTATTTTACGTTTCAAAATAGATATGCAGTGGTACAGAAGAGATACATGGGATCACGCAGTTTTAATGAAATTACTGGTTATAGGAGATTGGACGAGTTGAATGAAAAGTTAAATAAATTTAGTGTCAGGGTATTAAAAGAAGATTGTTTGGATTTACCTGAGAAAATATATGTAAAGAGAAACGTGCCATTAACAGCTGAACAAGCTAAACTATATGCACAAATGAAGAAGTACGCCTTAGCACAACTAGATCAGGGACAGCTGGCCACCACATCTAGTGTGCTTACACAGATTATGAGACTGCAACAAATATGCTGTGGTTATCTTATGAGTGATGAGGGTGAGATGAAAGTGCTAGACAATAACAGACTGAATGAGCTGTTGGCCGCGATTGAAGAATGTTCAGGCAAAATCATAATATGGTGTAACTATACACATGATATAAAAGAGATAGAAAAAGCGCTGTCTTCTAAGTATGGTGGCGATTCGGTGGCAACATACTATGGTGAAACTAAACAGGAAGATCGTCAGGCAACTGTGGATAAGTTCCAAGATATCCACAGCCCTCTTCGGTTTTTTGTAGGGCAACCTAAGACAGGTGGTTACGGTATAACACTGACAGCCGCTAACACGATGATATATTATAGTAATAGTTATGACCTTGAGATTAGACTACAGTCTGAAGATCGTGCGCACAGAATAGGACAGAAGAAAGCTGTGACATACATAGATCTGATTGTAGAAGATACTATAGATGAAAAGATTGTTAAATCTTTGCGTGAGAAAATAAATCTAGCTGGGCAAGTCTTGGGCGAAGAACAGAAAAGATGGTTACTTAATTAATCCTTGTCTGTACTTGTTTACTCTATCGTATGTAAGCAGCTCCTTACGAGCGCGCTGTGCATATGAACAGTGTATCCAGCCTGTGTTGCCGCCTGTGTAGCACTCCAAGATGAGCTGATCAAAGACTAGGTTGTCTCTAATCCATTGTGCCAACAGATAATTATCTACGTTAGCTACTTCAAAATCTGCCGCCTGACCCTTGCAATGTTGTGAGGTCTTGGAGCTACCGATGGCTATTGAAAGCTCTGGACAGCGGTACCCACTTGATACAATAAAGCTACCAAACTCATCACGAACTGGCTGCAAGATATTGTCTGCGAGCATTTTTAAATTTTCTATGGCTTCAGAGTTTGGTGTATTGTTAATACCTTTACGCTCTGCTGTCTGGCTTTTTGTTAACTCTGCCAGAGTAAAATTTTTACTTAATTGCATATTATTATCCGAATAATTTATATCTGTTAGGGTTCATATTATATAGATCTATAGCTCGTTTGTATTCAGCGCTTGGACTATTGCTTAAAGTAGCTATACCAGTTTGAGGTATGCCTTCTGAACCACCGTTTAAATTCACGTTCATATTATATCCTGTAGTTGTTGTACCACCTAAAGCCCTTGTAAGTGCGTTTGCCATCATAGAAACTGGAGTGGGAAGTCCGCCCTGTGCTCCAGGACTGGTGACAGAGGTGATATTACCTTTTGAGTCATAAGTGTAAGAGGGTTGAACACCTTGTTTTAAAGACTCAAGGGCTTGTTTGTTCATTTTATCCCTTAAATTAAAAACATCAAAAGGAATTTCACCTACTAAATTACCGCCAGTGGCTTTACCGATATCTGTTGAAATATCAAAGTCATCTGTAGATCCACCCTCGTCGCTCGTGTACCCATAATCTACATCGGTATAATCAATATCATCATCTTGACCAGTTTCATCAACAGCTCCGCCCTCTCTCATAGGCTTAATCATCCCTGAGATAATATCATTAGGAAATAAAGATGCATATTGAGCTCTATTTATATTCGCGGGGGCGGCGGAGGAGATGCCACCACCCGCGGGAGCGGTGTTCAATCCGCTCAAAAATGGCTGACTTGAGGCTACTTGGGTGGTGGGAATACCCTCTTGTATACTCGGCTCAACCGAACTCATATCTCGTCTTTCTAAAAATTCAATTGTTTCATCTGTAGGTATGCTATCTTCTTCACCAGCTTCTCTTATAACACTAGGTGCGATCTTTACAGACTTATCAATACCTAACGTATTAGCGCCTTTAATTAATATGTTTGCAATATTATTTTGAATTTGAATTTTTTCTTTTTCACTTTTTGGCTTTTTAATAAAGTTTAAAAACAATTGCTTGTTAGTAAATAACTCTGTAACCAAGTTTAATTTTTCACTAGCAGGCATGTTAATTAAAAGGCTTCGTAAAAAATTTGCACCTTTACTAGCCATCATAATAGATCCAGGGCCAGGCTGTCCGCCAGTCAAAGCTGAACCAGCTCTTGTACCGATTGCAGAACCACTTATGGCTACAAAGAAATCAAATAAAGGACCTACTTCTTCTAACAGCTGTTCATTTATCACACCGTTCTTCATTAAGTTACCAGCGTTTTCTGCTATCTCTAACTTAATCAATTGTTTTGTAATGTAATCAATTTGTCTTACTTGATCAGGTTTAAATATTCCTTGTGATCTTAACAAGCTCATCATAGTTACAGACGGATTGTCAGGCATAGGCTCATAAAAAGATCTATACAAAGCTTTAGCGTTGATGATACCACCTGTTCCACCAGCGTTTATAAAAGCTCTATTAATTATAGCCTCACCCATAGCTTGTTTTGCTGGTTCCTCAAAATCTCCTTTTAAAGATCTAAAAAGTTTTAACATACCTCTGGTTGGTTGATCACCTTTAAGAGCTGCTTCAATAGCTGTGATAGGATGCTGACCATTTATCATCTTAGATAGATATTCTGTATTCTTAATGCTTTTCTTAACAGCTTCATTTCTAACATCCCACATAGAAAACAATCTTTGTGCATTAGAAACTGTTGATAAATCTTCATCTAAATTAGGAAACAAACGTAAAAGCTCTTTGTTTTTTTCTCTCCAAGCGTCTAATTTTTTTTGATCTATTTGCGGTACGTCTGTGTCCTTAAACTCACCTATGACAGGTACTTTGGTATCAGATATAAGTTCTTTGCGGACAGTTCTTAAATAAGCATCCATGTTTTGACGAATAGACAGACCATTCTTTTCAGCTCCTTTGAAGCCCTTATCCACAGCAAAGTCTGACAAGTTTAATATTTGTGTTGCTCTCTGCTCTATAACAGAAGGCTTACCTGTCATTACTTCACCTAAAAGATATTCAGGATTTATGTATTTTTGTCCAGTTGGTTTTTTTAATTTAGTTTTACCAACAATAGTTCTTGTTATGGCATTGTTAGAAGCTACAGAAAAATCTAAGGCCGCCCTGTATTTTGCGCCAGAGTTTGGTGCAAAGTCTTCTAATTCTTGTAGAATGGCTTCAGAAAACTCTCCTGCAATCCTAGCATAATCTTTATTTGGGTTTGGCCCTGAGCTATATTCTCTAGCTAATTGATTAGCTGCTCTTCTTATATCAACAAGCTGTGCAACAGTTATAGGCTTAAACGGATCTGGTTCTTTGCCTGTAACACCTCTATCTCTTAAAAATTTTATTATGTAAGGTGCAAATTGCAACTCAGGATCGTCCGCAAAGATAGCGGCTCCACCATCCTCTTGTCTTTTAAGACCTTTGAAAATTTGAGATTCAGTCTGCAACATATAATCTTTTATTTGAGTTCTTTGTTTTTCAGTTAAATTAACCCTTCGATCATCTAAAACTGTTTGTAAAATTTTATTTTGTGTAATTAAAGTAAGACTATCTGTAGGAATTCTAGGTGGAGCCTTTTTGTCTAAGGTTTTAATTGGTGTTATTGTACCGTTAAACATGTGATAATAATCTACTTGACCAGCTTCCATTCTTCCATCAACAAGCGTGCCTGTTGCATTATAACGAGCATTGTCGTAAAGAGGGTTTCCAGGTTTAAAATCACCTTCAGGCATTGCATCAATACGGCGCGATCCCACGTTACTTTGTGATAATATTAATTCTATATCTCTGGTGAATGGAATTTTTTTATCTTTTAATTCTTTTTCTAGTCTGTCTATTAAACTGCTTATAGTGGGATCAGGTTCTTTTCCTTTGTACAAATTAAAAAATCTAGACAAAGGACGTAATGCAATGTCTTTTTCAATATCTGTAGAAGGATTAGGTTTTTTATTAGACATCCAGCTTTGCATAAAATAAGGTGGATCTTCTGGATCTATTTCAGTAATCACCTCTTTATTATCGATTTTAGACCAAAGTCTTTTTTCTTCATTTCTAATTTTATTTATTTGTGAATTTAATAAGTCAGATATTTTTTTATTTATTAATTTTAATTTTGCAGGGTCAGATATGTCTTTCTTGCCCACATTTAACAAATCTAAACTTTGACCAAGTTTATTCATTGAACTTTTTACTCTGGTGCCTACAGCAAACTCTATAGCAGATCGTCTAAACTTTGCAGCCTCACTCAAAACACCAAAGGCTTCTTTGGGCTCATCATCTATTCTACCCAACAACTTCAAGTAATTCGTAAGACCTGTTCTCATTTTGGTAGAACTATTTTGTGCATAAACATCTAGATCTGTATTTGTTTTTCTTAACGATGCTTCAATTATGCTTAACAATATCTCATCAGATTCTTGGCCCACGGTTGGTGAGAAGTTAGCTTCAGGAAAAATTTCATTAAATGTTTTTATATTATTTGGATCAGACAAAGCTTCAAAAACAGCTACAGGATCTCTTTCATATCTTTGTAAAATATTAACAATATTGTTTACTTGATTTTCTTGAGCTCTGTTTTTCAAACCTTCAAGTCCGCTAGCTTTGACAGCGCTAAATTTGTCTGCAATGAAATTAGCCATAGATGTAGATGCTTTTGTAGCTATAACAGGTAGACTACTACCACCAGCTACTTCAAACAATAATCGTGTTCCTGTAGCCCCTGGATCTACTTTTTCTGCAGCAAAAGCTCCTACAGAGGCACCACCTATGGCTGCAACATCTCCTGTTGCGGTCAAAGCACCAAACCTTATGTTTTCTCCTTTGGTTCTAAAAGGACTGCCTCTATATGCTGTTGAATAATTTTTAAAAAAGTTTTCTACACCAGCAGATAATCTAACGCCAGCTGGCACAGTAACATCATCTGCCAAGTTATCTATGATGGCTTTTGTGCCCCAATCTAAATTTCTAGGTATCATAAATGGAAAAATAAGGCCTGTGCTACCACCTACACCTGTCCTAATCATTTCTTTTATTGCTCTTTGTTGCCCTGGAGTAGTTACAGACTCAGCTCCTAAAACATACTCATCTAACTGATCTGCTATTGAATACGTCATTGTGCTTGTTGCTAAACCAGCAAATATAGGGGGTATAAATTTAGCTGCGGCTTCTGGTATAGTCTTAGGTGGGCCACCCTTTAACATTAATTTACCAGCCCTTTTGACAGTTTCACCAAAGACAGCTGCAGAAGGTAAAGCTCTAAAAATCTCTCTCATAATAGTATCTTCAATATCAACGTCATTCAGTGTCGTAAAAAACTTTAATATTTCACTGTCAGTCATTTTTCTTTGAGCATCAGGTCTTTGAGAGAAGTTACCTGATATTTCTCCTGACTGCATTTTAGGGTCGTTGATAAAATTTAAAATGGTAGCTGTTCCATCTTTCAAACCCTTATAGGTCAAAAAGTTTGGATCGTTTTTCATTTGTTCTTTGTAATCTGTGGTGGCGTAAGACATAACAGCGTCCTGTGCCAAGAGAGATGGAGCTTCTTTACCAAACTGTAGAATAAATTGATCTACATCCTCTTTACTATACTTGATACGGTTGCCACTTAAATCAATAGGAGACATGGTGTTTGTGGTTTGATTTTCCATATATTACTCCCTTGTTTTACCTATACCAATTAATTCACCAGAACCAAACTTATTTTGAGCATCACTTGCTTGTGTAGTACCAAACTCAGGATTTAATCCTGGCATCCTCTTCTCAAACAATAATATACCTGTTTGTAATTCAGAAATAACTTGTAATATTTCTTTAGATTCTTTTCGTGCCTCTTCAATTTGTTTTTGGCTAAAATCTGTAGGATTGTTCATAATGCCTACAGCTAATTTATATTTAGACGCAACAAAATCTCTAAGGCCTACCATGCCATCGTACAAGGTAACATCATTTTGAAAAACGCCACCCTCTAATACTTTAGTAAAGTTTCTTAAATTTTTAGCATCTTCTTTAAATAATCTACCTGTTACTGTTTCTCTTGCCAAAGAATTAACTTGTACGTTCAAGGCTTGAAATGCTTTTTGAGCTTTTTTAACTTCAGCTTGATCTTGTGTAAAAAATCCTGTGTCTTTGAAACCTGCAGACTGCAGTGCTCCTGCAAGCGGTAAAAATAATTTAGACACGGCTATGTCTATACCACCCGCTGCGTCAGGATTTATATTCTCTTTCATCAAACTAGTTGTTACTTCATTACTTATTTTGTCAAAATCTACTTTACCATCAGGGAGTATGTAACTGTCTTTTATAGCGTTTGTTTCTACTTTTATAGGTAGACTTACGTCTGTGAAGCCGTTCTCTATTCTCTTTTCAATAGCAGATACAACGGCTGGACTTAATGATTGTGGTGGTCTTGTAACATATCTACCAGCTTCTTGATTAAAAGTAGTCTTTGACTGGTTGAAATAAGATATGGCATTGGCCATCATCAAAGAGGTATTCTCATCTAAAGTACCATCTGCAAACTTTTTCAAGTTTGAAGCATTGTTAAGCACTCTGGTGTACACACCCTCTATATTTTTACCAAACTCTGAGTTAGTCAAAGCTAATTTTTCTAAAGCTAATTTTTTATTTTTATATGATATATCAAGTAAATTAAAAGCTTTATCATTATCTATTTTTTCTTGGTCTAGTCGTGTCATTTCACCTCTATAAAAAACCAAATCTTGTTGCACTTGCTTTCTAAACATCAAGTCTTGTTGTTTAAAAGCGTTCTCTAACAACTGTTTTTCTTTTTGTAATTGAATTTTTTCAGCGCCCTGAGCGTTTTCTATCGCACGCTGTGCTTCATCAAGTTCTTGTTGTCTTTCTTTTAGTAAAGTTTCTCTTTCTTTAAAGGCATTTATTATAGCATTTTGTGACTTAACTTCTTCAAACTTGTTTTCTTTTAAAAGTTGCGCTCTAGTAAATTCTGCTTTTTTTCTAGCTTCTGTTGTTCTATTTAAATCAAGTTGACCTGCATTTATTTGTATTTGAGCCTTCTTGATATTGTTACTTACTTCTCTAAACTGAACTAAATTAGCTTCTCTTTTCTTATCAAAATCTAATCGCTCTCTCTTAAACACTAAGTTATTGTCGTTAATAGCTATCTTTGTAGAATTATTTTGATTTGCTATGAACTCAGATGATTTGATTTGTGTATTAAGCTGTGATTTATCAAAAGTTTGTTTATCTTTTTGTAATGTCAAAGCGTTAGCGTGTCTAGTTGCTATGTTAGCTACTTCAAAACCTTGTTTTAATTCTAACTTATCAATATCAAAACCTTGAGCTATACCCATTTCTATTTTTTTGTTTTTAAAATTTATATTAATCTTTTCTATTTCTTTTTCGTGGGCCGCGTCCTGAGAGGCAGCAGCTATTTCTGCATCTAAGTCTTTTAATAATAATGTAAATTCATTTGCTTTTTCTACTTTGTTAGCATCGTTAGTGGCTAAGATAGCATCTCTTTCCTTTGTTAAATCAGCCTTTAATTTTTCTAATCTAATTGATGCTAAATTACTTTTTAATAAACGAGTATCTTTTTTAGTTTCTTGAAATTGAGTTTTTGCTAAATCTATGCCTCCTGCAAGCATAGTTTTTCTTTCACCTATTGTTGCGTCAACCTTTTTAGCGGCTAACTGTCCAGCCAAACTTAAAGCAGCTGTCTTTGGGGCTTGTTCTTCGGCGGCTTTTTCTTTGATAGCTTGCGCAGATCTAGCGGCAATAGTTGGAAATAATTTAGTTCTCTCTGCAGCCATAGCTAATCGTTGGGCAGGGCTTAACCCAGCTTTTTCACCTTCCATAGGACTGGCAAAAGCAAGAGCTGTGTTAGCTATGTCAAACAAAATTTGAGACTGTAGCTGTTTTTTTCTAGTATCAGGGTCTGTAAATTGCATATTCTTTTGAAACAAAGGCAAAAGTTTTTGATAGTCAGTCTGTATACCAGTAGTAATATCACCAAAGCTAGTTAGGGGTGTGATGCCTCCAACCTTTACAGGCCCGCCTTCTTCAAAAACAGGAACTGGATCTTCATCACCTCGGCGGCGAACTTCGCCGCCTAACTTAAAATTTACGGGTGGCTCGTTACCAACCCCCATATTTCCGCTAGCCGCCATTGACATAATGCCTCTGCCCATATCGCCTTCTATGGGAGTATTCATCTGTTCTTGAGCCATTGGTCCTATGCCCTGATCAACTAAAGCTAATTCAACAACTGGCGTGACCAAAGTTAAAACACTCTCTGGCGTTTGATTTGCATCCTCTTGCCCAACTATTGTTGCTAAATCACCTCTTCTTTCTTCTGTACTTTTCTCATCTCCAGTAACGCTATCCATCATAGCCTCAAAGTTAGGTGCCATCTCTGGGTCACTAAAACCTGCCTGACTAGCTTGACCTACCATGTTTCCAACTATATTTGCATCCATAGCAGGAGAAGAGTTCATGATCCCGCCCGCAGGTACGTTGCCACCCTCTTGCATAGCAACAATGGGTAAAGGACCTCTTTGTCTGACCTCCATTGCTTCATCTAGATCACGAAGATCTCGTTGATCTGCTCTTTCTGTTGGAAAAGTAGGTGGTCCGAAAGGGTTATATTGAAAAGTTGCTCCTGAGTCTGCTCCGACCATTTGATCCCCTAACCTTAAAGCACCCATAGTTCCGACCTGCTCTTCAAAATCAGAGGGTGGTGGTGTACGAAGAAAAGTGCCACTAGGGTCGAATTTTTCAAATATTTCAAACGCTCGTGGATCTAAATTTGTACCAAAAAATTTATTATAATCTTCTACTGTAGTGCCAGGATTATCCCTGAAAAAACGTACTATATTATAAATATTATTAGGATCAAACCCTACTGTTGCTATATCTTCTTCTGTTTGTGGGATCTGTCTTTCTCCTACTCTACCACCCTCTTGATATTTTTTAGCTAATTCTGGGTTCATCTTCATTTGCACTTCTTCAGGCAATTTAGAAAAACCCTTAAATTCATTAGGCACGGCTGCTCCACCTTCTCGGAACATTTGCCGTTGCATTACGCTTCTATTCATTATCCGAATAACCCCGCTTGTCTTGCTCCAGCACCTGCCGCTAAACCAGCAATACCTAGTCCTAGATACTGTTGAAACGGTGACACATTAGGTGATGTGGATTGTGTTATAGTTTGTTGTGTCGTAGGCGTTTTACTATATATGTCAGATAAAAATCCTAGTCTTTGGTACGGCTCGTATATTTGTGCTAAATTACTTTGTCTTTCCGCTTCTAGTTCTGCCTGATCCTGAGCTTGTAGTAATTGACCTATCTTGAAAGCTCCTTCAACATCTCTTTGTCCTAGACCTTGCATAGTCTCTCCAAGAGCCGCTTGTCTCAAACCAAGTTGACTTTGTTGACCTGCAAGTCCAGCTATGCCTTGTCCGAGTTGTGTTTGTCTTGCTAATTCTCTTTCAGCCGCACCTTGAGCTTGTAAAAAGTTTTGAGCTTGCGCTTGAGCTAAAGCAGCCGCTCTATTTCTGTCTATTTCAGATTGTGCTATTTGACCTCTTGAACCACCAAAAGCTCCTGATCCAACAGCACCAGCTCTAGCCTGATTTAACTGCATATCAAAAGATCTATTGATCTCATCTGCCACAGCCTGTTGAAATGGGTTCATGTTTCTAGTAATCATTTCTTGTGTAACAGGACCAGCACCAGCTCTTAAAGCAGCTTCAACACCACCTAATGTTTGTCCAGCACCACCAACCGTTTGTCCTGCCTGTTCAAGAAAAGGCATGAAAGATCCAAGACCTGCTTGAGCCTGTTTTCTAGCAGCTTCCTGAAGACCCGTGAGCCCTGCAACCTGTTGCGTTGGTAATGTAATGCCTTGATCTGCTAGTTGTTTAGCAGACTCAAGTAATCCAATACGATACGCTTCTATTTCAGGAGTTTCACCAACCTGTTGTATGATGGTTTCTGTTGCCATTATGCCATCGCCCTTCCACGTTGCTCTAAGTTTCTCATAACACTATACATGTTATTTATACCTTTGTTAAGGTTTCCGTTTCCTAAACCTTTGACAGCATCTGTGGTCATTACAAACTCTCCAGGCATTAACATAGCTCTTACACTATCTTTATTAGGAATGCCCTCATCAGGCATTATACCACCCGTCCTTCTAGGAAATATTTCTCCGCCCCCAGCCACCGCTTGAAAAGGTTGCCTTGGAGACACATACGGATTATATTCAAAACCAAAAGAAGTATCTCTTGTAAAAGGACCTTGAGCTTGATTGACGGTTGTATCTCCTACTTTAAATCTATTAGGATCTTCTTGATAAACATCTAATCCTGTTCTTGTTGGCTCTAATTCTTCTTGCTCAGGTGCATCAAAAAATCCTGTGGCTGCACCCACCGTGCCCGCTAGAGCTAGACTAGGTCCGTAAGTTCCCATAAATCCAGGACTCAATTCAGCCGCCTTCTTAACAGCTTCTTTATATATAGCATCAGTTGAGCTAACTTTTGTTATATCTATGTTGTTTGCTTTTAAAACATCTGCGGCTGTCACAGTTCGTCCACCTGTAAAAGCATCAAAATACTCACCTTGTTTTAAACTTTCTATGGCCCCTAATCTATCAACGCTTGCGCCAAGGTCTAGATTTACAGCTTTTTTAGGATCAAGAGCTATTTCAGATCCAACTAATTTTTTAGGAAGAAGAACATCTTTTTCTGTCACTGTGCCTGAAGCTGGTTTCATCCCAGCACCCTCAAAACCAGAACTTGTAAGTCTTCGTGAAACAAATTCATCGGGTGGTGCTTGATAACTTCCAAAAAAGTTACCCTGACCTATTCCAGCGGCAGTTTGTCCAAACCTACCTGCGGGATCTGCAAAAGCTTGGCTAATACCTGCAGTGCCCCCAGTGATACCAGAATATACAGCACCACTAGCACCTGCTAGTAAAGCATTTCTAAGAGCATCCTCTCCGCTACCACCACTTATAAGTGTTCCTATACCCGAACCTAAAGCAGCTCCATATATAGGACCTAATGGTGTGGCCGCTAAAGCAAGTGGTAAAATAATAGGTGCAGCTTTCTTCAAAGCTCTACCTACACCTTTAGCAATTCTACTTACACCTCTTCCTACCTTTTTAAATAACTTTTTTAGAAAAAACTCTGGTAACCCTGTTGTTGGGTTAATACTGTTTTCTTGTGAGCCCACTACATATCTCTCAGGGTCCTCTACACCTAGCTCTCTTAAATGTTGAAATATGCTTTCTTTCAAGGCAGGGCTTCTATCAATCAAGGCCCGTGGGACGATGAGCTCGCCTGTTTCAACGTGAGCCACAGTGTCATCACCGTATCGACCAAAGTTAGCCATCTTTTTACCAACGTCAGAAAACTGCGCAATACCACCTGTACCATACTGTTCTTTGAGCTCTTCAGCTTCTAAAAGCTCTATCTGCTCATCAGTCATTACAAAGTCTGCAATACCGCCTGCTGGTATGTCTTCTTTTTTAAGAGCTTGGTCCATGTCGAAAAGTCTACCTTATTTTAAAAATTTGATCAATCTTATATTCTTGCTAATGCACTTGTCGATATTCTTGTCTTCGATAATTCTTGAATACTAGCTACAACATGCAATCTATTCGCAGTTGCTGCCTGTACTTTTAATATTTCTCCACTTTGTAATATTAAATCCCTTGTTAATAACTCTATAGTTGTGTTTGCCGCTACCGCTTTTACTTTAAATAAACTAAAGGTGTCACTGCCATTTATAAGTTGTACCGTAATTGTATCTGCGTTACCACTATCCTCTGACACTAAAATTGAGTTAACAACAGCAGCATTAAAATCGGCATCACTGGGAGCTGTAAAAAGCGTGGTTAAATTAGTGGTAGTTAAATCTAACTTTGCATTTGTAACACCTTGAATATATTGAGGAATACTAGTGATTAACATTAGCGCCTACCATCCTCTCTTATATCCACACGGGGAGTGCCCAACTTATACTTCGTTCCCAGTGATGTGGAATCAATTCTTAATGCAAAAGATCGTCCTCGTAAACGATAATTTAATTTTTCCGTAAATTGTTCTACTGGACTAGTTGCAGATCTTTGTGTTGTAACTTGTGTTGTTTCATTAAAATTAGCACCAGGATTATTTCTAGATTTCATCGTAAACGATACATCTGGATTTGTTGCTGTAGATCCGTTGAATGTAATATCTGGAATAACTTGTTTTAAAAAAAGAAACTTATCTCCATCTCCTATATCAATAGATCCAGACTCTATAAAAGATGTCATGGCGCTGCCGTCATCATCAAAACCTACTTCGTGGTTATATAATAATGACGAACCTGTTGCCATAGGTAAACTTCTAATACCTCTATCTAACCATGCGTCTCTTGATAAGTTCCCATAGTACCAAACTTTTTCTATATAGTTGAAAATCACATAAGCGTTAACTGTTGTCTGACCTGATTTTGGATAAAACCAAATAATTTCTCCAAACTCTGAATTTAATCCTACATGGACTTTATCTTTTTCTTCTGTGTTAAAATCTAAAAAAACTTTGTCCTTAACTGTGCAAGGCAGTTGAATAGTTTGACCACCAGAATAAACGTAGAAGGTATCTAAACCCATCCAATAAACGGCATCTTCGACAGGTATGGCAGAAAAAGGAGACATGATTGTTATATTTTTAGATAGTTCTTGTAGACCAAATGTAAATGGTGGACCTATAAACTTCATCGCGTGTAGTGTTTTATTAGTGAAGACGAGTATCTGTTGTTTTGTTTCAACAGCTTGTACGAAGGTAGATCCACCACCTAATCTTAAATCACCTGCTGTGTTTGTGGCAGTTGGAAACCATTGAACGGGGTTCTCTTGACTGCTAAATCTAATTAACAAAGGATCTTGTACACCATCACCTTGTGTTGCAGATTCATTTGCTCCAAAACCATCACACCCAAAAGCTATGACGTGTCTATCTTGGTCAGAAACAAGAACTTGTTTTGCAACAGTAGGAACACTTGTTTCTCCAGAATATGTGCTTGTTGCACTTAATTCTACGGCTCTAGTGCTTAATCCGTTTGTTCTATCCCAATAAAATATACCACCATCTCTGGGATTTATAATTAAGTCTTCACCAAAGTTGTCGTGTGAGTATAATCTTATTTGATTACCAGTTGTTGTAACAGAGGCTGCATTACCCCACCCTACAAAATCATTAGCAGAATCTGCATTACCAGTTGCTAATCTAACAAGGGTATTGTCGGCATGTGTAGCAGCAGTCGTACCACTTGCACCTCTAGTTGATGGACCTCCACCAGTGCCCAATGTGTTAGTGCTTATTGTCCCAACTGTAATCAATTCTTCTTCTATTAATATCAAATCACCTGCCGTGATCCCTGTTGCACTGTCAACGTCTATGGCAGTTTCGCTATCATCTAATGCCTCGTTAAGTTGCGTAGCTAACGCTCCGTCAGTTGTACCACTCCACTGCCCTGCACCCCAACCAGTACCACCAACAGT